>Ga0134122_10002629_pt1 | contig 13235 bp, 10 predicted proteins | sample KB302_FD_96461 | JGI IMG/M metagenome (GOLD analysis project Ga0134122, IMG submission 96461) | Terrestrial soil microbial communities without Nitrogen fertilizer from Kellogg Biological Station, Michigan, USA - KB3-0-2 | ecosystem: Environmental > Terrestrial > Soil > Unclassified ...
CGAGCTGATCAAGGTGAGGCTCGCCGATCCGCAGGGACGCAAACGCGAGCTGGCCGAAGAGATCGCCGAGCGGTCGGGCAGCGTCCAGGTCGGCCTCGTCGGCAACGTGGTGACGCTCTACCGCCGCCAGCCGGATCCGGAGAAGCGCCGGATCGAGCTCCCCTCCTAGGCGGCGTCGAGCCGCCAGGGTGCCACGTTGCTCCAGTGGACTCGAATGAAGCCAACAGAGGCGAATCGGTATTGAGAATCCGTGCTCGGAGTGAGGTTCGAGCACCCTTTCGGCGATGTTGGTGCGTCGAGAGTTTGTCCCGCTTTGGCGAGGATCGGCACTTGAGGAAGTAGAGGAAGGAGCACAGCCCAAAGGAGTTATCGACGTGCTGCAATAGATTTAAAATCTTCGAGTCTATTGACAATGCTGCAATGTGGCCAGTATCATGAATGCGGAACATTCGTAGCCCTTATGGGGCACGACTGAAAGGAGGGACGATGCATTGGCTTGCATTGATCTGGGCTTTTGTCTTCTCGATGCTTCAGACTTCAGGGCCGGCCCCCAATGTCACTCGGCTGCCTCAGCGTCCGGCCGTCAAACAGAGCACTTCCCCATCCCTGCCGCCGACCTCCGATGCCACCACTGTCATTGACCCGTGGGGCTAATCGTGACCTCGTTTGTTAAGGAGAAGACAATGGCTACGAGCGGAGCAGACCCTTGGGATTAGGTTTCCTGAGGCTGGCGCCTTTGCATTCCTGAGGCGCGCTCATCACAACGAGAGGCGAGTTGATCCGCCTCTCGTTTTTGTTTTGCATCGAGACTTGGATGTGACTTGATATCAGCTACGATAGTGCATGCTTCTTCAAGCTCCTTGGGCTCCAGTCCAAATTCCAGAATCGTATGAGCGTAGGTCAACAGGAGGTTCGGGGAGCCGCCGTGCTCTTCGGCAGCGGCTCGCAGGCGCCGCGCAACCTCCAAGAGATAGCCACGCCGTGATCTGTCGCGCAAGACGCAGGAATAGCCGAGCAGGTTGTTGAGCGCCATGAACTCGGCAGGCAAACCAGTGTCCTTGAGACGCATATATCCCTGCTCACAAAGGTAGATTGCCTCCCTGAGACGCTCTACATCGATCGGCTTCGAGAAGTCGGGCAAGACGCTGTTTTCGCCGATGATGTACCCGAGAACGGCGAGAGATCTTCCCCGCACCTCGTTTTCGAGGACTTCAAGCCGCTCGCTCGTCTCCTCCTCGACGGCTCTGCGGATCATGCCCTCAATAAATTGCCAGCCGAGAACCGCGACTATCCCGATGTGGATGGAAAGAATGAAGAGGCTGACTTGGGCGGCGCCAAATAGGGTCGAGGGCTGATCAGCCGGATTCGGTTGAGGGGCGACGGCTCTCCTCACCAGGTAAAGGGAGAACACCCAGGTAAGAACGACAAAGCTCAGAACGACGACGAGACGTCTCAGCGTGCGGGTACGCTTCCAAGCCGCGCGAGTACGCTTCCGAGCCTGGCTCCAATCCCTAGGCATGATCAGGCCTCTTGTTTAGGACCTACTGCTATCACAACACTCCCGGAAGCTCAAGGCCCTTATTGCTGCGGTGCAGCGACCCCCGCCTGTCTCGTCTAGCTCAATCGGATGCACCTATAAGTACGCGACCTCAATCGCTGAACTATCCCCCCGTTCGAGAAGAAACCGGAGGAATCAATTGAGCCGATCCAAACCGCTGTCCCGCAGAAGCCGTATCCACTCTCCGCTCGCCTTGCTCGCCGCGGCGCTGATCGCCGGCGCCGCTCCGGCGCGCGCCGCCGACGGCGTCGGCAGCACCTGGAAGGCCCAGGGGCCGGCGCCGATCGTCGGCGACCTGGTGAACGTAGCTCCCAACGGCGCCGTCGACGGCGCCGTCCACGTCCTGGCTCCCCATCCCAACAAGGCGAAGACGCTGTATATCGGCGCCGCCAACGGCGGCATCTGGGTCACCGACGACGCCACGGCGGAGAAACCGCACTGGAAGCGGCTGACCGACGATCAGCTCTCGCAGTCGATCGGCGCCATGGACCTCGATCCCACCGATCCCGCCCACAAGACCCTGGTCGCCGGTCCCGGCATCTACAGCGCCTACGGCGAAGGCGGCGACCTGGCGGGCCTGCTGCGCTCCGGCAACGGCGGCAAGACCTGGCAACGGCTCACCGGCGGCGGCGTGATGCTCAAGAAGCAGATCTCCGGCATCGCGTCGCGCGGCCAGATCATCGTCGCTTCCGTGGACCTCTCCTCGCCGTTCGACTTTCCCTTCATCGGCGTCTTCCGCAGCACGAATTTCGGCGCCACGTTCACGCAGATTTCCCAGGGCAGCGGCACCGGCCTGCCGGGCGGTATCGCTCACGACCTCGCCGGCGATCCGAAGCGGCCGTGGCGTCTGTTCACCAGCGTCGTCTTCGCCGACGAGGTTGGCGGCAGCAACGGCCTCTATCGCAGCGACGATACCGGCGCCACCTGGACCAAGGTGAGCACGCCGGCGGTCGACGCCTTCCTGAAGAGCGGCGTCACCAACGGCGTCGAGTTTGCCGTCGGCCGCCACAACAACGTCTACGTGGCCATCGTCAACGACTTCCAGCTCGCCGCCGTCTTCCGCTCCGGCGACAACGGCGCGACCTGGAAGCAGATGGACCTGCCGCAGACCGTCGAGGACGGCACGCCGTTCGGCATCCATCCCGGCTTCCAGGGCGACATCCACCTGTCGCTCGTCGCCGATCCCACGGACGCGAGCATCGTCTACATCGGCGGCGACCGCCAGCCGGGGCCGTTCCCCAACTCCATCGGCTCGACGGGTATCTGGGGACGCCTCTTCCGCGGCGACGCCAGCAAGCCCAGCGGCAGCCAGTGGGTGCACCTTACGCACCGCAACACGCTCGGCCCCCCGGGCGGCGGCACGGCCAGCAACAGCGCGCCGCACGTCGACTCGCGCGAGATGGCCTTCGACGCCGACGGCAACCTGCTCGAGGGCGACGACGGCGGCGTCTACAAGCGCACCCTGCCGCGCAGCAACCAGGGCGATTGGATCACGCTCAACGGCGACCTGCAGGTGACCGAGGTCCACGACGCCGAGCTCGACCGCAACAGCAACATCCTCTTCGCCGGCACCCAGGACAACGACGCCATCCAGCAGTTCACGCCGGGCTCGCTGGAGTGGGATTTCCTGCTCTACGGCGACGGCGGCGACGTCAACGTCGACGACACGACGACGCCGGGCATCTCCGTCCGCTATACCAGCATCAACTTCCTGCGCAACTTCAACCGCTCGTTGTGGGACAGCGACAACGGCTTCCAAAGCGTCACTGTCCTGCCATTCACCATCCTCGACGGCGGAGCGGCCCTGGTGACCCAGTTCGCCACCCCCGTCCGCACCAGCGCCGGCGATCCCACGCGGCTCGTCGTCGGCGGGCGCAACTCGGTCTACGAATCGCTCGACCGCGGCGACACGGCGACCGAGATCGGCCCCGGCATCCGCATCAACAGCCTCGGCTTCGAAGGCCTCGCCTATGGCTCGCAGAACAATCCGGACGCGCTCTACGTCGCCGGCTCCGACGATCCCGCCGTGTTCCCCGGCCACAAGGTGTGGGTGCGCACCGCTGCGCCGCCGGCGCCGCTCGTGCTCTCCGCCTCCTATCCGGGCACCTTGTCCGTCCGCGCCATCGCCATCGATCCGCACAACGGCAACCACGCCGTCGTCGTCGACGCCGCCGCCGTCTATCGCACCACCAACGCGGGAGTCTCGTGGTCCAACATCACGGGAAATCTGAGCGGCTTCGATCCCTCGGTCGTGCGCTCGGTCACCTTCGCCAACACCCCGCAGGGCGACGCCGTGGTGGTCGGCACCAACCACGGAGCCTTCCTCGCCACCGCGGCGAGCGGCTTCGCCACCTGGACCGCGCTCGGCAAGAAGCTCCCCACCGCGCCGGTCATGGACCTGCGCTACGACCCGCAAGGCGACGGGCTCACCGCCGGCCTGCTGGGCCGCGGCGTCTGGACCCTCGACAACATCGGCTCCGCCGTGCGCGCCCATGGCGGCAACTGAGGAGAAGGCCAATGCAACCGAACGAAACCTACGGAGATCGAACCATGAGGATCCACTGCTTTCGGTACGGCCTTCTCGCCGCGTGCCTTCTTGCCTCGACCGTTCTCGCGGCGCACGCTGAGCCGGCCGGCGCCGTCCTCCGCGACGGCGTCGTCGTCGACGTCCCCGGCTCCGTCGCCTACGTCATGCATCCGCAGGGAGGCATCGAGGCCCTCGACCTCGAGAAGGGAACCGTGCTCTGGCGCTCGGCGGCGGCGGAGCGCCCGCTGGCCCTGGCGGACGGCCTCCTCGTGGCCCAAGCTCCTGCCGGCGGGCACGGCGAGCTGCGCATCGTGACGCTCGACGTCCGGCGCGGCGCCCTGACCGCGCAAGCCGCCCTGCCGATGCCCGCCGGCGTGCGGGCCGAGGCCGCCGAGACCGTCGACCAGAAGTTCCGTGTCACCGCCTCGCCGTCGGCCCAGGGGATCGTCCTCGCCTGGGATTCCCAGGAGCTGCCGAGCCTCCCCCGCCGCAACGCCGCGCGGCCCGGGATCGGCGCCAAGGCCCTGGCCGCCGGCGAGGAGCCGGAAATCCGTAGCGGGACGGCGCTGTTCGATGCGCGCGCCGGACGCCTGCTGTCGATGAAAGCGAAAGCGGCGGCGAACGTCCAAGCCTTGGACGCATCGCGGCCGGTGATGGCCAAAACCCTCTCCGCGCCGACGGCTCCGGAACGCCTCTTCGCCTCGGCCGACCGCCGCCACGTGCTCGCCAGCCGCCGGGTCGACGAGTACACCTCGCCGGCTCCCTACCTGTGGACGATCTCCGACGCGGCAACCGGCGCCGTGCTCGGCACCCTCCGCTCGGCGGTGTCGATGACGCCGTTCGCCGTCACGGGAACGCGCCTGATCCACGTCGTTCCGATCTCCAGCCGGCACGAAGGGTCGAAGTGGATCGATCAGCCGCTCCGCCTGCGCGCCGTGGACCTCGCGACCGGTCAGGAGCTGTGGACCCGCGAGATCCGCGACACCGCCTTCCGCGGACCGTTCCCCCTCTGAGCCGCCTCACCATGCCGGGCCGGGGTTTTCAAACCTCGGCCCGCGTGGCCTTCACCTGATGTTCGAGGTCTGGTCCCGAGCGAGCAGTCGCCGGACGGGTGGTTTCTACCCACGTCGCGGCCCTGCTCCCGGGTAGTAAGTGCGCTTCCCGGCTGGGAATCCGAAGACTAGATTGGAGGCACGTTCGAGAAAGAACGGTACCTCCATGAATCGAAGAATCGTCGTAGCGGCAGGCTCTCGGGTGGAAACGGAGCCGGCGAGGCTCCCCGGCACCATCCGGGAGCGGCAGCGGGCTCTCCTGGCGCGTTTGCGCGCCGCCCGGCGCCTGGCCGCACGGGTGACAACCACGCGGCGGCGCCTTGCCGTGGTCCTCGCCTTTGCGCTCCTTGCCGAGGCGCTGCTCCTGTCCCCACCGGCGTGGCTGGTCTTCCACGTGTACTTCGACCGCGCCAGCGTGCCCGACCTCGAGCCGTTCATCCGGTTCGAGCCCCCCACGACCGGCGTCGTCCGCGACGCTCACGGCAAGGTGCTGATCGAGCTGGCGCGCGAGTACCGCCGGGTCGTGACCTACGGCCAGGTGCCGCTCATCCTGCGCCAGGCGATCCTGGCCGCCGAGGACAAGAGCTTCTTCACCCATTCCGGCGTGGATTACCGTGCCTTGCCGCGGGTGGTCCGGAAGACGGCGGCGCGCTCGCTGGCTGAATGGCGGAACGGCCCTCACGGATTGCGGCTGCTCCTGCCGCAAGGGGGCTCGACGCTCACGCAGCAACTCGTCCGCGGTTACTTCCTGCAAGACCTGACGAGCCGCGCCGACGGGGACGCGCTCTTCCACGCCGGCCTGGCCCCGCCCCGGCTCCTCTCCGTGGTCCTGGGAGCCTCCGCCATGAACAAGCTCCTGCGGAAAATGGAGGAGGTGCGCCTGACGCTTTGGCTCGAGCGAGAGCTGCGCCGACGGTATGGATCGCAGGAGCGGGCCAAGCGCGAGATCTTCGCGCGCTACGCCAGCTTCATCTACCTGGGCAATGGGCGCTACGGCTTTGCCGCCGCATCCGAGTACTACCTTGGCAAGACCTTGGCGAGCTATACGCCGGACGACGCAGGCGACGCGGCGCTCCTGGCTGCGATCGGCAAGTCGCCGCAGGCCTACGCCCCCGAGCCCGGCAACCAGCGGCTGCTGGGCCGCCGCAACCAGATTCTCGCCCTGATGGCGCGCAACGGGTACATCCCCGCGAGCCTCGCGAAGCGCTGCCAGGGCGAGCCGATCCGCGTCGTCCTGCGCAGCCCGATCAAGACCGACGCTCCCGCCGCGATCGAGCACGTCCTCGACGAGCTGACTCAGCATGGCGGGAGTCGCTACGGCGTCGAAGACCTGTTCCAGGGGCGGATCTCGGTCCATTCGACGATCGACGCACGCGTGCAGGCGATCGTCAACGAGGCCCTGGAGCAGGGCCTGGCCCTGTATGAGAAACGGCATCCCAAAGGGAAGGGATTGATCCAGGGCTCGGTGGTCGTGCTCGGCAACGCGGACGCGGCGATCCTGGCCGAGGCCGGCGGCCGGCGGGTCTACAGAGATCGCGATACGCGCTACTCTGACTTCAACCGCGCCACGGGCTCGCTGCGCCAGCCGGGCTCCGCGATGAAGCCGCTGGTGTACCTGGCCGCCTTCGAGTCGGGTATGGGCCTCGACACCCAGGTGCCCGACGAACCGATCGGCGTGCCGTTCGGAGGCGGCGGCATCAAGTGGATCGCCAATTACGACAACCGGTTCAAGGGCCCAATGCCGCTGCGCCAGGCCCTGGCCGAGTCGCGCAACGCCGCGGCGGTGTGGGTCACGCGGAAGATCGGCGTGAGCACCGTGATCCAGACCGCCACCGCGATGGGGATCCGTACGCCGCTGCAACCCTACCTGACCACGGCGCTCGGGGCGTCCGAGGTGCTGCTGCTGGAATTGGCGGACGCCTATCGCGCCATCGCCTCGGGCGTCCTGGCGGAACCGCACGTCATCGCTCGCGTGACCGACGTCTCCGGCGAAGGACTGTACGAGGCGCCGCGGGGCGCGCGGGCGATCCGCTCCGCGGCCCTGCGCTCCATCCAGGAGGGGCTCCGGGGCGTGGTCCGTCTCCGCCACGGCACCGCCAACAGCCTCAATGCCCGCGATTTTCCGATCCCGGTGATGGGCAAGACCGGGACGACGAGCGATTTCCGCGATGCGCTGTTCGTGGGATCCACCTACGGCACACGGGGGATCACCGTGGCGGTCCGGATCGGCTTCGACGACAATCGCCCGCTGGGGAAGAGGGAGACCGGCGGGCGCACGGCGCTGCCGATCTTCCGCGAGATCATGCTCCGCGTCTACCAGGACCAACTCGTCGGGAAGGCGCCGCGCTTCCCCCGCGAGATCGAACAAGGGATCGACCGGTACCTGGCGAGGCAGGCGGAGGCGAGACGCGCCGAGCGGCCGGAGCCGGGCCACGCCGGGGAAATAGAGCTTTTCCTGAGGGGAAAAATGAGATGAGCGCTGATCGTAGCGAGCTTTCCATGAAAGCACTTGTGTACCACGGGCCAGGCAAGCGAACCTGGGAGGACAAGCCAAGGCCCACCGTCGAAAAACCGACCGACGCGATCGTGAAGATCGCCAGGACCACGATCTGTGGCACGGATCTCCACATCATGAAGGGAGACGTGCCGACGGTGACCGATGGTCGGATTCTCGGGCACGAAGGAGTCGGTGTCGTCGAAGAGGTCGGCGCGGCGGTCTCGGGCTTCAAAGCGGGCGATCGAGCATTGATCTCGTGTATCACCTCCTGTGGCAAGTGCGAAGCCTGCAGGAAGGGGATGTACTCGCACTGCGGGATGGGGGGTGGGTGGATTCTCGGCAACGTCATCGACGGGACGCAGGCGGAGTACGTCCGGATCCCGTTCGCAGACACGAGCCTCTACCACGTGCCAAAGGGGGCAGACGAGGACGCGCTCGTGATGCTGAGCGACATTCTGCCCACCGGCTTCGAATGCGGCGTCCTGAAGGGCCAGATCAAACCGGGCGACACCGTGGCCATCATCGGCGCCGGGCCGGTGGGTCTGGCCGTTCTCCTGACCGCGCAGTTCTACTCGCCGGCCGAGATTATCCTGGTCGACCTCGACGACAACCGGCTCAAGGTGGCGAGGGAGCTCGGCGCCACCGAGACCGTGAACAGCAAGGACGGCAAGGCCGTCCAGGCGGTGAGAGTCTTGACCGAGGGAAGAGGCGTCGACGTGGCCGTCGAGGCCGTCGGCATTCCGGCGACGTTCGAGATGTGTCAGGACATCGTGGCCGCCGGAGGCTTCATCGCCAACATCGGCGTTCACGGCAAGGGCGTCGAGCTGAAGCTCCAGAAGCTGTGGTCCCACAACATCACGATCACGACGCGGCTCGTGGACACGGTCAGCATCCCGATGCTCCTCAAGAGCGTCGTCGCGGGCAGGTTACAACCGCGGAAACTCATCACCCACGAGTTCACGCTCGAGGAGCTCATGAAGGCATATGACGCCTTCGGAAACGCCGCCGAGGAGAAGGCCCTGAAAGTGATCATCCGAGCCGTCTGAGCATGCTCCGGGCGGCCAATAGGTTTGCGGAGGAAGGACGTTCAGATCCGATGGCAACAGTGAACAGGCAGATCACGCTCGCTTCGCGGCCGGTGGGTTTTCCCAAGGTGTCGGACTTCCACCTGGTCTACTCTCCCTTGCCTTCACTTGCCGCGGGCGAAGTGCTGGTTCGATCGGTCTACCTGTCGCTCGATCCATACATGCGCGGGCGAATGAGCGATGCCGACTCCTATGCTCGGCCGGTTGCCATCGGGGAAGTCATGATCGGCGGAGCGGTCGCCTTCGTGGTGGAATCCGAAGATCCGAACTTCCGAGCCGGTGATGCGGTCGAAGGGATGTTGGGATGGCAGGAGTACGCCATCGCCCAGAGACGCAAGCTGAGGAGAATCGACCCCAGCCGCGCACCGATCTCAACGGCTCTTGGAGTGTTGGGCATGCCGGGACTCATGGCGTACTTCGGCCTCCTCGATATCTGTGACCCGCAACGAGGGGAGGCCGTCGTGGTGTCCGGGGCTGCAGGAGCGGTCGGGATGATCGCCGGCCAGATTGCGAAGATCAAGGGATGCCGCGTCGTGGGAGCGGCGGGCTCCGACGCCAAGATCTCGTGGTTGATCGACGAGCTCGGCTTCGACGCGGCCTTCAACTACAGGACCGCCGTGGATTGCGACGCCGAGCTCGAGGAGCTCTGCCCCGACGGCATCGACGTTTACTTCGACAACGTGGGCGGGGCCATTACCGATGCGGTCGTGCGACGGATCAACGCCAGGGCGCGGATCTCCGTCTGCGGACAGATTTCACAGTACAACCTGGAGAAGCCCGAGGTGGGGCCGCGCTGGCTGGGTCAGTTGATCGCCAAGCAGGCGAAGGTGCAGGGCTTCCTGGTCTCCAGCTACGCCGAGCGGTTCCCCGAAGGGCTCGAGCAACTGGCAAGGTGGCTGAGGCAGGGGAAGCTGAAGTACCGGGAGGACGTAGCCCAAGGCATCGAAGCCGCGCCGCAGGCCTTCATCGGAATGCTGCAGGGGAAGAACCAAGGGAAGCAACTGGTACAGCTCTCGGAGTCGTGACCAACGGCGCGCAGAGGGCCCCATTCGAGAAACGCATCATTTACCCACGGGCCGGGAGGACTCGGCCCGAGAACTCGCGGAGGAATCGCATGATCAAGAACATCGAACGGACCAAGGACGGCATGGACTCCCTCATAGACCGCACTCGCGACGCCGTCGTCGGGGTTGCCGATCGCGCCGAGAGCGGCGTCGAGTCGGCGGCGGAGCGCGTGGTGGAGAGGGCCCACGAGGCGGGCGAGTACGTCCGTGACGGAGCCAAGACGGCATCGCGCGGCGCGCACCGGCGTTTGAAAGGCGCGACGAAGGCGATCGATCGTGGCTACACCCAGGCGCGGGGCGATCTGTCACGAGCGGCGACCGCGGCCACCGACTACGTCACCGAGAATCCCGGCAAGGCCCTGCTGCTCGCGGCCTCGACCGGCTTCGTGCTCGGCATGCTGGTGCATCGGCCGGAACGGTTGCGTGAGAGGACCAAGGAGAAAGCGACAGACGAGCGGGTCTGACGTACCTCCTGAGAGCCCGGCCCGCTGGTGAACCGAATCAGAACGGTCGCGGGCGCTGCTGGTCGTCGTCCTTCTCCTTCTCGTTTTCCTTCTTGGGCTTGGCCGCCTCCCCCGGGGGGGTCGGCCGCTTCTGGGGATTGGCCTCGCCCGCCTGCGCGGCTTGGCGCTGGATCTGCTGCCGGGTCTGCAACTGCTGCTCGGCGCGCTGGCGCTGCTCCTGCTGCGCCTGCAGCTCGACCGCCTGGCGCTGCGCCACCTGTTGCCCGTTGGCCCTGTTGGCCCTCTCCTGCGCCTGCGCCGTCTCCCGGCGGTGGATCTGCTCCAGGGCTCGCCGTTCTCTGTCCTGGCTCGCCCTCAGCTCGTTCTGCTCGCGCAGGAACTGGCGCTCGTCGTCGTTCCGTGGCGCGGGATTGGTGCGCGGGGCGACCGGAATGGTCCCTTGACGGATCGGCCCCAGCGCGGGCGGCCAGGCCTGCGCTGCGGACCGGTACGGCAGCGGCGCCGCCTGCGGCAGGCCGGCGTTGTTGCGCCGTGCGACCCTGACCGTCTCCAGATTGCTTTCCCTGGGCCGGTAGATGCTGATCACGTCGCGTTGCACGCCCGCGCCGCGAGGGTCGGGCGCGATGGCGACGCGGAAACGCGGTGCTCTCCTGCCGGTCGCCCGCTCGATGCCCTCGATCGGCACGCCGTGGTTGATCACCCGGTCGTTGACGACGGTGTAGTTGGTGATGTTCGTGGTGTTGTCGATGAGCGTGACGTTGCGCGCCTCCGGCACGATATAGCCACCGATGCGGGAATCGAGGAATCGACGTTCCTCGACGAAGGCGTAATCGCGCGGTGCGATCCCGAGGTCGAAGCCGCCGAGCCGGATGCCGACTCCGCTCTCGAAACCGACCGCCGGCGGCAGCGGCGCCCAGCCGACGTAGCCGTTGCCGTGCTGCCACGCCACCCACGCCGGTGCCCAGTCGGTGCCGGGCACCCACAACCAGCCGACGTGCGAGTCCCAGGCCCAGCGACCGTAGTGATAGGTCGCCCAGCCGAACGGCTCATCGGAAACCCACGTCCAGCCGTAGTCGCTCTCCACCCAACGGCCGAGAGAGTACGGACGCCATCCCGGGTGGACGTGACGCGGGAACCACGCCCAGCCGTACTGGGGATGCCTCACCCACTCGCCAAACGGGGACAGCTCGTTGTAGAAGAAGCCGACGTCGATGTCCGGAGCCCCGTCGCGGTCGTAGACATAGTCCGGCTGACGATCGTAGGAGGCGTCCGGCTGGCTCCAGTAGGCGTCGTTCGGGTCCCGGGCGCCGGGCGGACCGCTGTAGGGTTCACTCTGGCCATAAGCCGCGCCGGCGACGATTGCCGCCAGCAGGGCCAACATTGCAGTTCGTCTCATGAGGTACCGTCCTTTCACGAACGTCCTCAACCTAGTCCTTTGATCCCCCGCCGGGAAGAGCACTTACTACCTTGGAGCATGGGATGCCGGCGCCGTGGTTTCTACCTACGCCGCGGCCCTTCTCCCGGGTAGTAAGTGCTCTTACCGTTCGGAGATGAAAGGGCTAAGTTGGAGGCCGTTCCTGAAAGGACGGTAGCTCATGAAAATGAAGACCCTCGTAAAGACAGTCCTGATCGGCGCGGTGCTGATTGGTGGAACCGCGGCAAGCGCCGCGGACAACCAGGCGGATTGGACCACTACGCTGAACGTCAAGCTCGCTCTGCTCAACAAGCTGGGCACCGACAGCCTGCACGTGGACGTCGATTCCAACGCCGGAGCCCTGATGCTCAAAGGTACGGTCGACAAGCGCGAGACCCGCGAGCTCGCCGGGACGATCGCCAAGTCGGTCGCCGGCGTGACCAGCGTGCAGAACGACATCCTCCTCGAAGCCAGCGTGGAGAATCCCGACAAGGCGGGTGTTGCAGCCGGTGAAGCCGAGGCCGAGGTGAAGGATGCCGTCCTCGCGACGCGGGTCCGTCTTGCGTTGGTCAAGAAGATGGGCGCGGATGGATTCAAGATCGGTACCGAGGCCGCCGACGGCGTAGTGACGCTCAGGTTCGGCCCAGATTTCACCGCCGCGCGACGCGCAATGGCGGCCGAGGCCATCAAATACGTCACAGGCGTGACCAAGGTTCTCGCCGTCCACAAGGCGTAGGTCTTCTGGCGAGGGCGTGCAGGACATAAGGCCCGCTCGGGGCAACCCCCCGGGCGGGCCACTCTGCTTCTCGCTAGACGGAGAGCCTCTTCACAACAAACAGGCCGGCTCCGGCGAGCAGGACGACGAGAATCGCCATTCCGGGCAGACCGAGCGCCGGAACGGGCGCAGCCACGGCAGCGGCGCAGCCCCCGATCGTATTGCCGCCGGCGCCCGCCATCGTCACCGCACCCGTCGGACCTGTGCCCGCTATGGCCCTACCGGTTACGTTGGAACCGGACCCCACGGTGATGCTTGCATCCGTGATGACGTTGCCACGAAAGCTGACTCCATTGAGGGTAGCGGAAGTGCCAACCCGCCAGAACACGTTGCAAGGGTCAGCCGTACCAATGACATTCGAGCCGACGTTGGCGGTGAGCGCGCTATCCACCTGGAAAACGAAGACCCCTGGACCGTTGAGAGTCAGGGTTCCGAGGGCCGCCAGATCGGCCGCTCCTCCCGCGAAGGAATAGATGCCTGAGGTGAGCACGGCTCCGTTCAGTTGCGCAGCGAGCACCGTACCAGGCCCCTGAGCACTCAGAAAGTTGTAGGCAGCGATGGCATCCGTATGAGCCTGCTGCACGATCAAGTCATTCGTGAGGTGCAGGGCGAACGGAGGAGTCACGCTCGAAGGTGGAAAGTTCGTAATCGAGGCAGTTGGAGAAGAACCGACGTCTCCAGCGACGACGGTGCCTGCGCCCGTGGAGCCAGTCACTCCCGAGTTGCCCAAGACCGAGAATTGCTGCACCACGCCCAGTGGCGGTGCTGTCTGGGCCACCGCCGGGAACGGGCCGTAGAG
>Ga0134122_10002631_pt1 | contig 13230 bp, 14 predicted proteins | sample KB302_FD_96461 | JGI IMG/M metagenome (GOLD analysis project Ga0134122, IMG submission 96461) | Terrestrial soil microbial communities without Nitrogen fertilizer from Kellogg Biological Station, Michigan, USA - KB3-0-2 | ecosystem: Environmental > Terrestrial > Soil > Unclassified ...
CCCCCGGGCGCTGGCGCCTCTCGCTCCAGTACCACAGCCAGGTGCCGCTGACCGTCTCGGCTCGCGGGTCGGAGGTGGAGCTGCCCCCGTCGCTCGACGGTATGTACCTCACCCACAAGGGGGAGGGGGCGTTCTGGCCGGCGGGGCGGATCAGCGTCCGCGGCGGCGACCCGGTACGGGTTACGGTGGACGCGCCGCGGCCCAGCGAGCTGCAGCGCGACCTGGGCGTCGAGCGGGGCGTCTGGCTGGGGACGCTGGCCGCTACTCAGCCGGGCCTGCAGCGGGTCCCGCTGCGCGATGCTTGCGGGCGTTATGTGGACCATTTCATAACGTTTCGGCAATGAATCGGCAATGGCAATGACGGAGACCGACGCGGAGGCAACGGAGCTCGAGGGCGGCGCGCCGCGCGGGGCCGGGCGGCGGCGCGCCCAACCCGCTCCCTTCGTGTTCGTCGGCGGCACCGGGCGAAGCGGCACCCACGTCCTGGCCAGGCTGCTGAGCCGGCACCCGCATTTCGCGCTGGTCCCGGTCGAGGTCCGCTTCCACGTGGAGGAGCGCGGCTTCCCGGGTCTTCTGGCGGGCCAGGTTTCCCGCGATGACTTCGTGCGCCGCCTGCGCGGCTTCTGGTGGAAGGGATTTCAGACCGGCCGCATGCGGGGGATGTTCCGGTTCGTGGATGAGGAGCGGTTCGACGCGGCGGTCGCCGCCTTCGAGACGACGTTCGACGACGACCCCGAGGCGGCCTGCCGCCGGCTGTTCTGCGACCTGCTCTGGTTCCGGGTCACCCACGCGAACGCCAAGGGCCTGATCGAGCAGAGCACGGATACGGTTGCCCAGGCGGCGACGCTGGCGCGCCTGTTCGAGGGGGCCAAGTTCATCCACGTGGTGCGCGACGGCCGCGACGCCTCCGCCTCGCGCGTTGCCCAGACGCGCGGCGTCATCTCGCCGCGGACCAGGCGCCAGGGCCTGGAGTGGTGGGAGGGGCGGATCCGGGGGGTCGACGCCGGGTCCCGCGCGGTCCCGCCCGATCGCCTGCTGACCGTGAGCCTGGACGAGCTTCTGCTGGGGCGGCCACGGGCGCTGCGCCCGCTGTGCCGGTTCACCGGCGTCTTCATCCGGAAGGAGATGCGCCGCTTCTTCCGCCGCCGGATGAGCGCCGAGCACGCCCATGCGGAGCGCTGGCGCGAGGGCCTCTCGGAGCGCCAGATCCGCGAGATCGAGCGCGCCTACGAGGAGACCCTTCAACGCCTGGAGGCCGACGGAATCGCCTGCGCGCCGCTCCTGCGCCGCACGCTCGAGCGCTCGCGTGCCGGCGCCGCGGACGGCCCGGAGCCGATGGCCTACGTGAGCGGCGACGGCCGCGAGATCGAGGTGGGGTGATGACCCCGGATCTCGTCTTCGTAGGCGGCACGGGAAGGAGCGGCACGCACGTGGTCGCCAGGCTCCTGGGCAGGCACTCGCGCTACGCGGCGATCCCGATCGAGTGCCGCTTCCATTGCAACCCCAGCGGGCTCGCGGACGTGGTCACCGGCAAGGCGACGCCGGCGGAGTTCCTCGACAAGCTACGGCGGTTCTGGTGGCACCGGGTGCGGCGTGGCGGGCGCGCCTGGGTGCGCCTGGCGCCCTTCGCCCGGCGGGGCGGGAAGGTCCGCGGGCTTCACAAGATCATTCCGCGAGATCGCTTCGAAGAAGCCCTCTCGCGGTTCGAGGAAAGCGCCCCAGGTGACGTCGTGCAAGCGAGCCGGACACTGTTCTTCGACCTCCTTGGGCCCCTCGCCACGGAGGCGGGTAAGCCGGCGCTCGTCGAGATGAGCTGCTTCACGATCGCCTCGGCGCCGGGCCTGGCCCGGATCTTCCCGGAGGCGCGCTTTGTGCACGCGGTGCGCGACGGGCGGGACTCGGGCTCCTCCAAAGCCTCCAAGCGCCAAAAATCGCACCACCCGACCAACGTCACCGACGGAATCGACTGGTGGCTGGAGCGGCTGCGGCTCGCCGAGGAGGGAGTGCGCGGGCTCGACGACGCCGCACGCGTGGCCCCGATCAGCCTGGACGAGCTGGTCTGGGGCGATCGCGAGCGCGCCTATGGCGACCTGCTGGGCTTCCTGGAGCTTGCCGACGAGCCCGCGATGCGGGAGTTCTTCGCCTCCGAGGTCAGCCCGGAGGCGGCGCATCGCGAGCGCTGGCGCGAGGGCCTCTCCGAGGCCGACCAGGAGGCGGTTCGCAGCCGCTACGAGACGGCGCTCGCCGAGCTCGAGGCCAAGGGGTATCAGTGCGCCCCGGTGCTCCGCCGCGCGTACGAGCAGGGAGCGGTGGCGGCATGACCGAGCCCGCGGCCGGAGCCTGGGAGACCGCCGCGTACCAGGTGCGGCCCGCCGAAGGCGACCTGGTGCTGATCGGCGGCACGGGACGGAGCGGAACCCACGTCCTCTCCAGGCTCCTGGGCAGGAACTCGCGCTACGCCGCGGTCCCGATCGAGGCGCGGTTCCACTGCCACAAACGCGGCATTCCCGACCTGCTCGCGGGCAAGGTGACGCTGGCGGAGTTCCTGGACAAGCTGCGCGACTTCTGGTGGCACCGCGTTCGGGTCGACGACCAGCCGCGGGGCCTCTACAACCTGCTGACGCGCCGCCGGTTCGACGCCGTGGTGGAGCGGTTCGAGGACGAGTACCAGGCCGACCCGGTGCCGGCATGCCGGCAGCTGTTCGTCGACCTGTTCTGGCCGCTGGCGGCGGAGCAGGACAAGCCGGGGCTGGTCGAGATGAGCTCGCACAACGTCAGGGAGGCGCGGACCCTCCAGCGGCTGTTCGGCGAGGCGCGCTTCGTCCACGCCGTGCGGGACGGGCGCGACGCCGCCTCTTCCGTGACCACCAAGACCTGGGGGCCCGGCACCGTCCTGAAGGGGATCGACTGGTGGGCTGACCGACTGCGCGCGATCGAGACGGGCCTGCGCGCCACCCACGACGGCGCCAACGCGCTGTCGAGCTCGGAGCTCTGTGTGGTGGTCCTCGACGACCTCGTCCTGGGGGATCGCGAGGGCACCTACGGGCGCCTGCTCGACTTCCTCGGGATCGACGACGAGCCCGGCATGCGGGAGTTCTTCGACCTTCAGATGCACCCGGACGCGGCGCATCTGGCGCGCTGGCGGGAGGGGCTGGGGCGCATCGGGCGCCGGCGCGTGCAGCGCAAGTACGAGAACACCCTGGAGGCGCTGGAGCGCGAGCAAAACCACGTTGCCCGCTCCCTGATCGACGCGTACAAGCGCCTTGGCTGAACGCATCCTGTTCGTGACCTCGAACGGGACCGGGCTGGGGCATCTGACCCGCTCGATGGCGATCGCCAAACGCCTGGACGGCGCGTTCGAGCCCCTTGTCCTCACCCTGTCGGCGGCCGCTCCGGTGGTTGACCGGCTCGGCTTCCCGGTCGAGTACGTGGCCTCCTACGCGACGCCCGGGGCGGGCAGCGATTGGCGCTGGTCTCGGCGCTTGCGGGGGCGCCTGCGGACGGCGATCGCTGAGGCCGCCCCGCGCCTGGTGGTGTTCGACGGCGCGCACCCCTACCAGGCCCTGATCGACGCGATCGCAGGCGCCCGCGGCACGCGGGCGGTCTGGTGCCGGCGACCGATGTGGCGGCCCGGCTCCAACCCCGGGGCGCTTGCGCGCTCGGAGTTCTTCGACGCCGTGCTCGAGCCGGGAGAGCTGGCCGAGCGCGAGGACCGCGGGCCGACGGTGGCGGTCCGGGAGCAGGCCCACCTGGTCGGGCCGATCGTCTTCTGCGATCCGGAGGAGCTCGTGCCGCGAGCCGAAGCCGAGCGCGAGCTCGGGCTAGAGCCGGGCAAGGTGAATGTGCTGGTTCAGCTCGGCCAGGGTCCCGAGGTGGCCGGTGCGGTGACGCGGTGCCTGGACCACCTGGCGGGACGGGACGACGTCCAGGTGGCGGCGCTCTCATCCACGATCGCCAGGCTCCTGACGGTGCCGGAGGGGGTGGTCCACCTGAACGCCACTTACCCGATGAGCCGCTACTTCGCCGCCTTCGACCTCGCCGTGTCGGCCGCCGGCTACAACGCTTTCCACGAGCTCTGCCGCTTCGGGGTGCCCGCCCTGTACGTGCCGATGCCCCGGCAGACCGACGACCAGCCCGCGCGGGCCCGCTACGCGGCGGAGGCAGGCATCGGGCTCGGTGCGGACGGGCCCGACTCCGACCGGATCGAGACGCTGCTCGACGAGCTGCTCGATCCGGGGCGGCGGGCCTCCATGCACGAGCGCCTGGGTGAGCTGCGCTTCGAGGACGGGGCGGCCCAGGCAGCGCAATGGCTCGGCAAGCTGGCCGCGGCCCAGGCTCCGGCGGGGCGCCGCCGATCGGGATGGTGGCGGCGCTGGCTTCGCCGGCCCCTTTCCTCGGCGCGCCGGGCGGCGCCCTTCGCCGCCCGGCTGCCGCTGCACGCCGCCGCCTTCGTCAAGCAGACGATCGTGCGCCGGCCGCCGCGCACGGTCGTGCTGGCGCTCGGGGTCACCGAGGGCGCCCTCGAGCGCGAACTGGAGGGAGCCCTTGCCCGCACGCCCGACCCGCCGGGGCGCGTGTTGGTGATCACCGACTCGCTCGAGTTCGCCCCTCTGCTGCGAGCGGGGGTGGGGTTCGAGCACGTGCCGGGCCCAGGCGAGGCTCAGGCGCGGGTGGCCGGCGGCGACTACCATGAGTTCCTGAGCCGCAGGCTCGCTTTGATCCTGGCGGAACGCCCCCGGCCCCGGCGCGCGCTCGCGATCGGCGACAGGGGCGCCGATCTCCTGCCTGAGATCGCCTGACCACTAGGTACCCTGGGCTGAAAGTGGACGCATCGACATCTACGAAACCGGTCGATCGAGGGATTCCCGGCGCCGGAAACGGCGCGGGTGCGGGGCGTGGCGCGCTGCCCAATCTGATCGTGATCGGGGCCCAGAAGTGCGGCACCAGCGGCCTCCACTACCAGCTCAGCCTTCACCCCGAGATCTGGATGTCGAGGCCGAAGGAGCTCAACTTCTTCATCGAGGAGAGGAACTGGCCCCGGGGCGAGGACTGGTACCGGCGCTACTTCGACGCCGGCGCGAAGGTCCGCGGCGAGTCCTCGCCCAACTACACCGCCTACCCCCAGCACGAGGGCGTTCCCGGGCGCATGCGCTCCCTGGTCCCGGACGCGAAGCTCGTGTACGTGGTGCGGGACCCGCTGGAGCGGATCGCGGCGCACTGGGTTCACAACTACGCCAAGCGGCGCGAAAAGGGGGACCTCGCCGCCACCCTAACCCACGCCAACGCCTCCTATGTGGTGCGCAGCCAGTACCACATGCAGCTCGAACGGTTCCTCACCCAGTACCCGTTCGAGCAGATCCTGGTGCTCGAGCAGGAGGAGCTCCGCTCCGCGCCCCTCGAGACCCTCCGCAAGGTGTTCGAGTTCACCGGAGCCGACCCCGACTTCACGCACCCCCACTTCGGCGCGCAGCGGCACGAGACCTCGCGAAAGATCCGCGCCAGCCGGCTGGCGGTGCGGCTCGAGCGGCTGAGCGGCTCGCGCCCCGGCCGCCTGCTTCCCAAGAACGTCTGGCTGGCGATCGACGAGCGGGTCAGCCGCCGGCGCCCGATCGAGCGTCCGGACGTCCGCGCCGCCGTGGGCCCGGAGGTGCTGCGCGTCCTGCGTGAGGACGCCGAACGGCTGCGCGAGCTGACCGGCCGCCGGTTCGCGCACTGGTCGATCTGGGATGCCTGATGGCCGAGGGGGATAGGCGCAGGGCCCGCGGCTCGAAGTCCCCGCGCAGGGCCAGCAAGCACGAGCACAGCCACCCGGGGGGCACCGGCGCCGTCCTCGGCACCCAGCTGGCGCGCTATTCGAGCGCGCAGGGCCTGTCTCTCCTGATCACCAACGTTCTGCACTACGCCTCGATCCCGGTGGTGGCGTGGTTCCTGGGGGCGTCGTCGTTGGGCTCCTACGCCCTGCTCTTCTTCGTAACGTCCATCGTCACCCAGGTCATCCACCTGGCCTCCAAGCCGGGGACGATCATGCGCACCTTCGGGGTCACGGACGAGGACGACGTCGACGACGACGACGACGGGGAGGAGGAGGGGGTCTCGACGCGCCCGACCTACACGCTCGGCGTCGGGATCGTCTGGTGCACCTTCCTGGCGGCGGTCGCAATCGGGCTCGCGTTCGCCTTCCGCACGCAGATAGCCGACTTCCTCCTCCACGACCCCAACCAGGGGAACGCGGTGCTGTTCGCGACTATCACCGGGGCTGTCTGGGCGATCTTCAAGCTCGGGGAGATCGTCTACTGGTTCGAGAAGCGGCCCCTCGCCTACGCGCTGATCGACGCCTCTCGTCCCACCTTCAACCTGATCGCGATCATCGCCATCCTCGCCAGTGGCGCGGGCGTCGAGGGAGCGATCCTGGGCCAGGCCGTCGGAACCACCCTCGCCGCCGTGATCTGCATCGCGCTGCTGCGCGGCAGCTTTCAGCTCGGCTTCGACTTCGGCGAGCTCTGGGAGATCCTCAAGCGCGGCTCGATTCGAGTCCCGATCGCCTCCTCGATGTGGGTGATCCAGCAGGCCGACGTTTTCATTCTCTCTCGCTACGTGAGCCACAGCGAGCTCGGCATTTACACGTTCGCCTCGCGAACTGGGTTCATGGTCGCCTTCCTGCCGCAGGGGTTCAGGATGGCGCTTCGGCCGATCCGCAAGGGCGCGGCATTCCGGGCGTTCAGGCGGGAATACGGCGTTCCGGTGGCGCAGGGGCAGCTGCTCGCCTACTTCGTGCTCGTCACCCTCACCGCAGTTCTGGCGATGGTGCTCGGCGGCGAGATCCTGATCCAGATCGGCGGGCCGCGCTTCGAGTCAGCCGCCCCGATCGTGCCGCTCACCGCGGCGGCGATGTCTATGCCGGCGCTCTACCGGACCGTGAACACCATGGCGACCTACCCGAACAAGCGCCGCGTCTTCATCACCGCCACGGTCGGCGCCGCGCTCCTCTATGTGGGCCTGATGGTGCTGCTCCTGAGCCAGACCGGAATCGGCATCTACGCCGCCCCGATCTCGATGCTGCTCGCCTTCACCTTCCCGATCACCTTCATGTTCCTGCGCTCCCAGCTGGGCGACGATCCGGTCGAGTTTCCGTACCTGGCGATGTTCCAGGCGACGGTGGTCGCTGCGGGGCTGGCCGTGGCATACCACTTCGCCCACCCCGACAACAAGTGGGTGCAGCTCCCCCTGATCGCGCTGGTGATGGGGATCTGGATCGCCTCGCTATTCGTGTTGCGGATCATCCCCACGTATCACTGGCACCCGCTCCGGCACATCGCGGTATCGGCGATTCGGGGCTCGCCACTTCGCTTCGACGTGCCCAAGGGGCTCGCCTCGCTGGAGCCCGGCGACCGCGGTGCCCTGTGGACGGCCGTGAACGAGCGCCTGCCGGCCGAGGCGCTGGTCCCGTCGCTCGGCGAACAGTCCGATTCCGGGCCGGCCCAGGAGATCCTCGCTGCGGACGCCAACTCCGCGTCGGAGTCCGAGGGCGCTCGGCTCGTCCGCCTGCTTCGCCAGGCGGGCAGCCAAGGCGGCGTGCCGGTGGCGGATTCGAGCGAGCTCGACGCTGGGATCGCGCTGTTCCTGTTCTCTGACCGCCCGGTCTCGGTGAGGCTGGCGAAGATGCGTGAGCTGCTCTCGTCCGGCGGCAGCGCCCACGACCTGCGCACGCTCGAGGACCTGCGGGACGACCTCGCCCGGGCGCCGACGGAGGCCTGGGCGCCCATGTCGCGTGAGACGGAAGAACGCCGCAGCGGCGCCCCGCTTGCCGCTAAACGCGCTTGATCACGATCCGGTCCGGCTCGATCGTCACCTCGACCTGCCGGTGGCCGGCCCAGTGCTCCGAGTAGACCGGGTCGTCCTCGACCGCCGGATCGAGCCAGAGCCCGAAGCCGTCGTCCTTGCCGTGGTCGAAGGTCGCCTGTAGGGCCTCCCGGGGACGGGCGCCGCGGCCACCCCGGCGCCCGCGGCGCCTGCGCCGGCGCCTGCCGGCCTCAGCGCCGCCCTCCTCGGCTTCCGCCTTCTCCTCCGGCTCGCTCTCCTCGTCGTCGTCCTCGGAGGTCTCCTCCTCGAGCGCAGCCTGCGCGATCTCCGCCTCGATCTCGTCGCGCAGCTCGAGGTCGCCCGCCTCCTCGTCCTCGGGCGCGAGCTCGTGGCGGCGCCGGAACTCGCGCAGCTCGGACGCGGGGATGTCGAGCTGGTGGGCGATCCAGGCATCGGTGCGTCCCTGGCGGACCCAGGCGCGGATCTGGTTCAGCTGTGAGCGAAGCGGTTTTCGGGCCATCTCGGTGACGTTCCTTCGGGGCGGGTGATGCTAACGGACGGTTGGGCGACGCCCGTAACCGGCGCGTGCGTAGGTGTGAGCGGTTAGTCTGGACAATCGTGCTGGTCCTGACGCGCAAGACCAACCAGAGCATCATGATCGGGGACGCGGTCGAGGTTTCCGTGCTGGCGGTTTCGCGCGACAAGATCCGCCTCGGCATCACGGCGCCTCGCGACGTGCCGGTGTTCCGCAAGGAGGTCTATCTGTCGATCCAGGAGGAGCAGCTGGGCGCCGAGGAGGACGCGAAGGAGCAGGTCGAGCAGGCGCTCGACGATCTCTCCGGCGACTAGCGCCCGATCGCCAGGGCGGGCTCAGCCCGCAGACTGGAAATCGTGAAGCTCGTAGATGGTCTGCGTGGGCGTCGGCGCGTTTTCCCCGCCGACCTCGAGGATCGCGGGGCGCAGGCGCTCGTTCTGGAACCGCTCGAAGTGCTCGCGGGACTCCCACACGTCGAACACGATCATCTTCCCGGCGGTGAACCCCGCCGTATGCACGATCCCGCCGTCGGGCATGTCATCCCCCAGCTTCGCGTTCACCGCGTCGTAGAGCTCGGGGGTGACTCCTTCGACCTCGTTCAGTACCGCGACAGCCATGCCTAGCCCATCAGCAGGGCGAGCGTCTCGAACATCACCACGGTCACCGCGACGGCCGTGAGCGTGAGCGCAACGACGAGGACGCCGAAGGCGACCGTGCCGCGCTGCTCGGTCCGCTGCATGCGCCGCGCCCGGGAGCGGTTCGCCGCCCGCTGGCGAAGCTGACTGCGCCGGCGACGCTCGAGCGCAGCCTCCTGCTCGAAGGCTAGCTCGAACTGGTCTGAGGTCTGTCGCATCCTCATGGCGGTTCCCGGTGAAGCTCTGCTAGGTGCCAGTGTGCCGCGCGCCCCGGAAGGAAGGCGAAGGGGGGCGGCAGGCACGTTGAAGCTACCAGATGTTAGGCAACAGCGAACGTTTCTTTAGCGCTCAACAGGCGTCCCACAGGCCCCGCCCGGCCCGCCCGGCCTGTGCCTGGAGCCGGCTGAGCTGCGGCGCGTGTTCGGTGTTCGGCGCGATCTCCAGCGTTCGCGCGTAGCCCTGGCGAACGAGAGCCGCGTTGACGAAGCGGCCCTTGCCGGGCTGTCCGCGAGTCTCCGTGTATACATAGGCCAGCAGGCGGTCGTAGACGTCGCGACGCTCGGCGTCGAACACCAGGCGCACCGTGCGCCCCTCCACCAGCCGGTGGTTTGCGGCGCTCGCCTGGGGCCCGTAGCACTCGACCGGGGAGCCGGGCTTGACCGTCTCGGGCGTGTCGACGCCGATGTAGCGGACATCCTCCTCCGCGCCGTCGATCGTGACCTCGATCGTGTCGCCGTCGATCACCCGCACAACCCGGGCGCTGACGACATGTCCCAACCCCTCGTCGGCGCCGTCCGACCCGCAGCCGGTCACGGCCGCCAGGGCGACCAGGGCGATCGCGGCAGGCTTCCTCACCTACCGTGCAAGCCCCGGCGCGTCAGGCGCGCCCCTCCTAGGGGATGCGGCTGACGCTCGAGAGCATGATCTCCTTGATCTGCTCGATGATCTCGAGCGCGGCGCTCCACTCGCGCTGCCACACGTTGCGGCCGTAGATGACGCCCGAGCCGCCCGCCTCGAGCACGAACCGGGTCTGTTCCAAGAGCCTGTCGTCGTCGACCTTCGAGCCGCCGGAGAGCACCACCAGCGAGCGCCCTGCCGAGGCGACGCAGTGGCGGATCGCATCCTCCTGGGAGAAACCGCCCTCGCTGTACGGAGCGGGGGATTCCTTGTCCTTCTCGGGGTCGATCTTCGGCATGTTCAGCTTCACCACGTCGGCGCCCATCTCCATCGCCATCCGGGCGGCGTAGTCGATCGCGTAGAAGGAGTCGCGACCGCCCTTTTTGTCGATTGCGGAGCCGCGGGGGTAGGCCCAGATGATCAGCGGCATGCCGAAGCGGTCGCAGTCGCGGCGCACGCCGCCGAGCTGGACCAGGTCCTCGTCTTGGCGCGGCGAGCCGACGTAGAGCGTGTAGCCGACCGCGTCGGCGCCCAGCCGGACCGCGTCCTCGACCTGCGCGTTGCAGGTCGACAGCGCCTCGCCGGAGGGGGGTACCTCGGTTTTGCCGTTCAGCTTCAGGATCAGCGGCACCTGGCCGGCGAAGTCCGGGTAGTACTTGGTCGCGAGGCCGATCTGACAGGCGATCGCTGAGTAGCCCGCCTCCGCGGCGAGGCGGAACTGGTACTCGGGATCCTTCGACGCCGGGTTGGGGAAGAAGTCGCGCGGGCCGTGCTCGATGCCCTGGTCGATCGGCAGGAACAGCAGCGTTCCGTGGCCGGGGCCGAACTCGAACAGGAGGCGCCGCAGCCGGGTCCGCTTGCCAGGCGCCAGGGTCGCCAGCAGGGACTTCTGCTCGACCTGGGTCCCGACCTCCATGCTGCCCATAATAACCGCGCTCGCTCGTGCTCGAACACCGCTTCAACGGGCCGCCGTTCACGATCGGCGTCGAGGAGGAGCTGATGATCCTCGACGCGGAGACCCTCGATCTCGCGCAGGCGGTCGAGGCGATACTCGCCGCGGTGCCGCCGGAGCTGAAGGGGCAGGTGAAGCCCGAGCTGATGCAGTCGGTGCTCGAGATCGCCACCAAGCCGTGCCAGAGCGTCGCCGAGGCTGCCGCCGAGCTGACGGAGCTTCGTAGGGCCGTGGCCCGGATCGCCGAGGGGCGGGGGCTGTTGCTGGCGGCGTCCGGCACGCACCCGTCGGCGCTGTGGGAGAACCAGAAGATCGTTGACCGCCCCCGGTATCGCGAGCTCACGGAGGAGCTCCCCTACATCGCCCACCGCGAGCTGATCTTCGGCACGCACGTCCACGTGGCGATCGATGGCGCCGACCGAGCGATCTACGTGGCCGATGCGATCCGGCGCTACCTGCCGCTCCTGCTCGCCCTGTCGGCGAACTCGCCGTTCTGGCGTGGGCGGCGAACGGGGTTGATGTCGTCGCGCACGCCGGTGTTCCGGGCCTTTCCGCGGAACGGCATCCCGCCCCACTACGGGACCTGGGAAATCTACTCCCACCGGGTCGAGCAGATGATGCGGGGTGGGGCGATCGAGGACTACACGTACATGTGGTGGGACGTGCGGCCACACCCTAACCTCGGCACCGTGGAGACGCGGGTCTTCGACCAGCAGACGACCCTGGACCACACCGTGGCCCTCGCCGCCCTGACTCTCGCCCTCGCGCACCACATGAGCGGCTTCTTCGACGACGAGCGGCCCCTGGTCGAGTCCCCGACCGAGCTGATCGACGACAACAAGGTCCGCGCCGCGATCGGCGGGATGGACAGCCGGCTGGTCGACTTTTGGCGCGGAGAGCAGGTGCCCGCCGAGGAGATGGCCAAGGGCCTGCTGGAGGTGCTCGCCGACGATGCGGCCGAGCTCGGCTGCACGGCGGAGCTCGAGCTGGTGCAGGACCTGCTCGGGGGCAACTCGGGAGCCCACCGCCAGCTTCGGTTCTGGAAGCTCCGCGACGAGGAGCTGCCACTGCTGGTGAGCGAGATCGCCGCCGACACCCGCCCCTAGCCCCGGTAGCTATTCTCGCTGGCGATGGCTGAGACCGAGCTCAGCGTCGTCTGCAAGAACTGTGGGGCCGAGGTGAGCCCCTACGTCACCGAGTGCCCATATTGCGGCGCGCGGCTTCGCAAGCGGGCCCCGAAGCTGGAGCGCCACGGCGACGAGCTTCAGGCGCGGGAGACGCGTCGCACCCGCCGCCGCCGGCGCGCGGCCGAGCGCCGGGCTCGGGGGCCGCGGCTGGCCTTCCTCGCCGCCGAACGCCCCTATGTGACCCTGGCGGCGATCCTGGCCCCCGCGGCGCTGCTGGTCGTGCAGCGCGCCGCCGACCTCAGCCTCTCGAGCCTGGGGGCGATCCAGGAGAGCGTCGGCAGCACCGACTGGTGGCAGTACCTGGCGGCCCCGTACGTCTACGACGACGTCGGCTACCTGTTCGTCATTGCGCTGGCGATGGCGCTGTTCGTCCCCTACCTAGAGCGCCGTCTCGGCGCCGTGCCGACGCTGATCCTGCTGATCGCCTGCGGCGCTCTGGGGGCCCTGGCGGCGCCGGGAATCGACGACGCCTTCGGCGACGGCTTCACACTGATGGCCGGCGGCAACGGGATCGCGCTGGGCGCCGTGGGCGCCTGGTGGGCGCTCCACTACGCCGCCGCCCGCGACGACCCGACCGAGGAGTACGACTGGATCCCGGTGGTCGTCGCAGCGGCCGTGGTCCTGCTCCTGCCCCTGGTGGAGGACCTGGCCAATCCGTGGGCCGGGCTCGTCGGCGGCCTGGTCGGGCTGGCGTGTGGGTTCTCGGCCACGCTCGGGCGCCGCTGAGCACTACTCGCGATGCCGAACAAGTTCACGGCCCTGACGCCCGAGCTGCACACCTACGTGGTCGAGCACGGCGCTCGCCAGGACGAGCTGCTGCGCCGGCTCGCCGCCGAGACGGCCGAGCTGGGCGGGATCGCGATCATGCAGATCGCCCCCGAGCAGGGGGCGCTGATGACCCTCTTGGTGCGGGCGATCGGCGCCCGCCGCGCGCTCGAGCTGGGCACCTTCACCGGCTACTCGGCGATCTGCATCGCGCGCGGCCTACCCAACGACGGCCTGCTGGTCAGTTGTGACGTGAACGAGGATTGGGCGGGCATCGCGCGCCGCTACTTCGAGCAGGCCGGGCTCGCGCAGCGGATTGACCTGCGGCTCGGCCCGGCGCTCGAGACGCTGCGCGCGATGCCCGCGGACGAGCCCTTCGACTTCGCGTTCATCGACGCCGACAAGGTCGGCTACCTGGACTACTACGAGGAGACGCTCCGCCTGCTTCGCCCCGGCGGC
>Ga0134122_10002632_pt1 | contig 13229 bp, 16 predicted proteins | sample KB302_FD_96461 | JGI IMG/M metagenome (GOLD analysis project Ga0134122, IMG submission 96461) | Terrestrial soil microbial communities without Nitrogen fertilizer from Kellogg Biological Station, Michigan, USA - KB3-0-2 | ecosystem: Environmental > Terrestrial > Soil > Unclassified ...
CCGCTGCGATAAACTTCTTCATTGTGGACCTCTCTTGTCAATGCGAGGCCGCCGCCGCATTCACGGCATCGGTCTCATTGGGTTTGAGTTCGCCCGATGAAGAAGGAATGGAACGGCGGCCCGCACCAATGATGCGGAAGACCGAATTGAAGGCCGTGCGATTGACCGAATGTGCGGCTTCAACTTGGCTGCCGCGAATTCGCCGATACGCAACATCGTCAACTCCACTCCAACGAGTTGAAAAATTTTAGCCGAAAAGTTATTTCAACTGTTGTGGGTTTCCCGATTAGGCATAATCGGTAGGTATAATAATTTAGGTTAGCGCGATTCACCTGCTCGAAAAAAACCGCACCGTATTCACGGCGCGGTTTTGTTTCAGCAGAAAATACCTTTGCTTTAGTTCCTCTTCTTCTTCGGCTGTGAGAAAAGGAAAAAGAGACCGCATGTCCATGCTTCTTGCGTCGTAAGCTGACGATTGTCGCGATAGTTGGCGGCAAGCGCGGCAAGAATGATGCCGCCGGCGCAGCCAAAGACGGCCCACGGAACGAATGGGGTGCTCGAATGGGTAACAACCGGCGCCGGGGCAACAACAGCTGAGAAAGCTGCCGTAGGCGCAGCTACTGCTAGTGAAGCGGCTACAGCCGCCGCGATCAATTTATTCGTTTTCATCTTGTACCTCTCATCAAAATGAGGCCCTGCCGTTTGACCGGCGCGGTCTCTGGGTTGGTTTCCGTGCTCGATGAGAGGGAATGGATCGCGGCCCGCGCATTTTTTGCGCGGAAGACCGTTTGAAAGGCCGTGCGATTGATCGAGTGCGCGGCATCAACTCCAGCCGCGAATTCGTCGATACGCAACATCGTCGACTCCACTCCAACGAGTGGTGGAGACATAGTCGAAAAATTATCTCAAAGGTTGCGGATTGCTTGGTTAGTCATAACAGTTAGGGATAAGAATTTAGGTTAGCGCACGTGGGCATTGGCTTGCCTCGAAAACAAAACCGCCGGCGCAATGCCGGCGGCAAAGGAAATAAAATTCGGACGAAATTCAGTGCACGGTTTCGGGCGCAGTATGTCTGAGCCGCGCTATTTCGTCTTTCAGGTGCAATTTACGCCGTTTGAGTTCCGCAAGTTTCAGATCGTCCGATCCGGGATAGGTGAGGGCGTCTTCGATTTCCCGCTCCAGCGCCCGGTGCTGCTGTTCGAGTTGGGCTAGATCCGCCTGAATGGACATGGGCAGGGGTCCTTCCGTTTCAGGTTCAGACTCTGGACTAACGCCATTGTGCCACAAGTCGCACCTGAAGTCGATTATCGACCACTGTTGCAGTGCCAAAATCCACTATCCGCTCAAGAATTTTTAGGCATACTCGCTTGGGGAAGCCACCGACCCCCGGGTTTACCCAGGATCGGCAACATTGAGCCAAGTCGGCTATTGGCCGACTTGTGCGGCGGGCCCGTAGATGCGCACGAGGCAATGAAAAACGAAGAGGAACGCGAACTTCGCGTAGAATTGGAACGATTGCGGCAAGAGCATCGCGATCTCGATTCCGCGATCGATGCACTGTTGGCGACGCCTGGCTATGACCGATTGCAGGTTCAGCGCCTGAAAAAACGCAAATTGCAGATTCGGGACCAGCTCGGCCGAATCGAGGATCAGCTTTTCCCCGATATTATCGCTTGAAGCATGCTCAGAGCGATTTCAACAGATTTTCGGCGCTGGTGATCTCCGCTTTACCCGCCTGCTGCTCGACGTTCAGTACCTTGACGACGCCGTCTTCGACTAGCATCGCATATCGCAGCGAACGCACGCCGCCCATGCCGCGCTCGGTCGCGTCGTAGCTGAGGCCGATGGCCTTGGCGAACTCACCGTTGCCGTCGGCAAGAAAAATCACTTTGCCGTCGCCTCCTGATGCCTTCGACCATGCGCTCATTACGAAATGGTCGTTGACGGTGGTGACCGCGATCGTATCGACGCCCTTGCCTCGGAACAGATCGGCTTTTTCTACGTAAGCCGGCAAGTGGTTACGACTGCATGTAGGAGTGAATGCGCCGGGCATGCCGATCAGCACGACTTTTTTACCGCTGAAAACATCCGAGGTCGTACGCGGCTGCGGCCCGTCTGCGGTGACTACACGAAACGTCGCATCCGGAAGCTTGTTACCCACTTTAATAGCCATTTTTCTCTATGCTCCATGCAAATAACGAATCGATTTATCCGACATTCAACCATTCTATTCAAAACGTGGATCTTATTCGAGCGGAACTTCGACTTCGATCGCCTCGTTACCAGCGGTAAGTGTGAGAGTGAGCTTAGGTGGAATGGGCGCGGCCCCAGGCGGGGCACCGTCGAAATCAAGCACAAAGCGCATACGGTTATTTGCGGGTTCGATCGTTTCCGGCAACGGTAAAGCCCATTTTTCGCTCGGGCCTTCGGCAAAAAGCTGTACGGCAGCATCCTGCGGTACCAAGATTTCAATGATCGCGCGAGGCCTCTCACCGCGCTCGATGCTGACGTTGGTGATCGCAAGATTTCCACTTTCGCCCAGCGAAACACGGCGCGGTACATTTGCGACGGCCTGTTGAATCGATTCGGAAAGATCGCCGAGCGATGGCGGCAAATCCAAGCTCAACTGCACATCCGCCGGTATGCATAGCTTCTCACAAAGCGCGAAGTCGAGTTTTAGCCTTAGCTTTACCGCCCGAGCCGGATCGGCGGCTAAAATCGAGACCGGAAACACAACGCGGTCATGATAGCCGATCGATTTCGTGCCATTGTCTTCGACAAAGCGCTTTGGCGCGGGCCAGTGAATTTCGGCGATCGCCAAATTTTCGGAACCGGACCAATCGAAGCGGGGTGGGACACCCGCATCGCCCGGATAGCGCCAATAGGTCTTCCATCCCGGCTGTAATTTGATTTCAACTCCAGCGCGAATGTTTTTGTCAGAGCCGGTGTCGGCGAGGAGACGCACTTCGGCGCGGCCCGCCTCGACCCAAGGTGATTCGAGCGCATCCGCTTGAGGGGCGCAAAAAAAGGCACTCGCTATAAGTGCTGCTGCGGAGGGAAGGCGAAAGGGCGAAACCATGGTGTTTCCTAGACTGGCAACAGGTTCAACGCATAGGCACGTTCGCGTGAATGTGGCGGACATTGATTGAATTTGCATTGCCACAAAGTCGCGTTAGTCTTTCATCATGCGCATCGGTCGCACCAATCTTGAAGCCGGGCATGGTAAAGAGCCCGGATATCTCGATGGGCAAGTCCTCGTTGCAATGCCGACGATTCGCGATGACCGTTTTTCCAGAACCGTGATCTATATGTGCGCGCATTCGTCCGAAGGCGCGATGGGTATCGTGATCAACAAACCGGCACCTCACATTAAATTTGGCGATCTTCTGGTGCAGCTTGACGTGATCCCGCAACAGCCGATTGAGCTTCCCATGCGCGCCGAGACGGTGCGTGTATTGAAAGGTGGGCCGGTCGAGACACAGCGCGGCTTCGTACTTCACTCGGCCGATTTTTTCATCAAGGATTCGACGCTCCCGATTGACGATCGCATTTGTCTTACGGCAACGCTCGACATCTTGAAGGCAATCGCACGCGGCCAAGGTCCGGAGAGCGCGGTATTGGCGCTCGGCTATGCCGGCTGGGCTCCGGGACAATTGGAAAGCGAAATTCACGCGAATGGTTGGCTGAATTGTGCGGCCGATCCCGATCTGATTTTCGGCAATGAACCCGAAACGAAATACGAAAGCGCGCTCAGAAAAATCGGTATCGATCCGGCGAAGCTTTCCTCGGACGCGGGGCACGCCTGAGCCATCCTTCAGCTGGCGCGTAAAGCTGCCCGCCGTTCGGCCGGGGATAGCGGCGCGATCAACTGCCGCGCCTCCTCCGCTGTCATAGGCTCGCCGAACACATAACCTTGCGCGAAATGGCAACCGAGCTGGAATAGCTCCACTGCATCGGAGTCGGTCTCGGCGCCTTCGGCCACGACCTCCATGCCGAGATCATGTGCGAGCGCGATGATCGAGCGCAAAATTACGGGTCTCGCACCCCCGCGCGCATGCCCACGTACGAATTGCTGGTCAATCTTGATCGTATCGAAGGGGAAGCGCTGGAGATAAGCGAGGGACGAATAACCTGTGCCGAAATCGTCAAGTGAAAGACCGGCGCCGAGTTCGCGGATACGTGCGAGCATTTGTGCCGCGAGTTCAGGATTTTCCATCACTAGCGACTCGGTGATCTCAAGCTTGAATGTTCCAGGCGAGAGAACGTTGCGCGAGAGCACGCCTTTGACATCCTGAATCAAGTCGTGTCGCAGCAATTGGCGCGAAGAGACGTTCACACTCATAAACACAGGATGCTGCGTGTTCGGCATCGCGCGCTGCCACAGAGCGAGCTGGCGTGCGGCCCGCTCGAGCACAAAATGGCCTAGGTCGATGATCAAGCCGGTTTCTTCTGCGATTGGAATAAACTCAGCGGGGCCAATGCGGCCTAGGCGGGGGTGGTTCCAGCGCAACAATGCTTCAAAGCCCGCGACGGTGCGATCCTCTAGCCGAATGATAGGCTGGTAGAGAATTACGACCTCTTCGCGCTCAAGCGCCCGTCGCAAATCCGACTCGATGGTGAGTGAATCGATTTTTTGCGACCGCATAGCGGGCTTGAAGACTTCGATACGGTCGGCGCCCTGTTGCTTGGCATGATACATCGCGAGCTCGGCATCCTTCAGCACTTCTTCTCGTTGGCGCGCCTGATCGTCGACGAGCACCAGGCCGATCGATGCGGTGAGGAAAATCTGGCGCGCGCCAAAGCCGATCGGTGCGCGCAGGCTGCGGCGGATTGTGTCTGCGAAAGCCGTGATGCGCTCGGGTTCGCGCTCTGAAAGCAGGATCATTCCGAATTGGTCGCCGGCGATGCGCGCGAGCGTATCCTGCGGTTTCAGCAAGCGGCCGAGGCGGCGGGCAATGGTGAGCAGGATCGAGTCGCCCACGGTCATTCCGACGCTCGTATTCACCTGCTTGAAGCGATCGAGATCGATCACGATCACGGTTGGACGACGTTGCTCGTCGGCCGCAGCCAAATTGAGTGCGGATTCGAGACGATCGAGGAACAATTCGCGGTTCGGCAGGCCTGTGAGATTGTCGTGCACGGCGTCGTGCATCAGCCGCTCTTCCGCGATTTTTGTTTCCGTCGTGTCGGTCAGAGTGCCGACGACGCGCAGCACCTCCCCGTCGGAGCCGACGACAGGGCGCGCGCGCAACTCAAACCAGAGATAGGTGCCGCTCTCTGATCGCAGGCGGAATTCCTGGGCAATACGGCCGCGGCGCTGCTCCAGCATCGCATCCAGCGCCATGCGAAAGCGATCACGGTCGCCGGGGTGCAGAATTTCGAGCCAACCTGCGGCGGCTGTTTCGAGTGTGCCGCGTCTCAGCCCAAGGTGCTGTTCGGCCTCGGGACTCGTGTAGATCAAATCGCGACTAACATCCCAGTCCCACACAATGTCGCCTGCGCCGGTGAGCGCGAGAGCGCGGCGCTCGACATCGTTGACAATGCCTTCGGCGCCAACACCCGCGAAGGCATGTTGCATTACGGTGAAGCCGATCAGCATCACAATCAGTTCGAGGCCGCCAAGCAACGCGGGTGCGATCAGGTCGTTGGTAAGCAACCCAGCGATAGCAAAACCAGTGGCGAGGACCCACACCGTGAGCAGGAACCATGTCGGTATGAGCAATACGGCGCGATCGTAGCCATGCGTCGCGAGATAGACGATCAAACCGAAACCGACGATCGAAACGGCCAAGAGCGAAAGCCGTGCGATACCGGCGGCAATCGCCGGGTCGACGAAAGCGAGCGCGACGAGCGCCCCTAGAAAGATCAGCCAGCCGGCGGCAACGTGCGAGTAACGCACGTTCCATCGCCCGAGATTGAGATAGGCAAAAAGAAACACGATTAACGTTGCGGCGAGAATCGCCTCACCGGCAGCGCGCCAAAATTGCTCGGCTGCGGGTGAAAGCGCGAACACTTTGTTCCAGAATCCGAAATCGATGCCGATATAGCCAAGCACCGCCCAGGCAAGGGCGGCGGCTGCGGGAAACATGATCGAGCCCTTCACGACGAATAGAATCGTAAGAAACAGCGCGAGCAAGCCGGAGACGCCAATAACGATGCCGTTATAAAGCGTGAAGGAGTTGACCTTGCCTTTGTATGCTTCGGGCTCCCACAAGTAGAGCTGCGGCAGATCGGACGAAGTGAGCTCGAGCACGAGCGTTACGGTGGTGCCCGGATCGATGGTGATCAAGTAAATGTCGGAGTCGTTCGAGGCTTGGCGCTCCGGTCGGAAGCCTTGGCTCGGCGTCACGCTTACGATCCGAACCGCACCGAGATCTGGCCAAAACAGACCGGATCCGGTCATCAAATAATGCGGCGCCACGATCAGTCGATCGACTTGTTCGTCGGTGTTGTTGGCGAGCGCGAATACCGCCCAGTCGGAAGCACCCTTTGCGGTACTGGCGATCACTTCGATGCGGCGCACGATGCCGTCGGCGCCAGGCGCGGTCGAAACCTGTAGCCGGTCGCTATCTGTTTGATAGCGTTCGGTTGCAGGTAAAAGATCGACCGCAGGAGTGCCTTTGTGGATTGAGACTGCCTCAAGTGCATGCGCATGCCCTGCGCCGAGAACGGCGGCAGCCAGTACAAATAACGCGACACGAACTCGAAAGCGCAACGATCAGTCCCCACACGCCGCCCGGATGAAGCCGGGCGCGGCCACGAATAATGAGAGCTTAAGGCAGCGGCAAGGCAAGGTCAGCCGCCCGCTTCCAGCACGATTTTACCAATATGAGCGCTCGACTCCATACGAGCATGAGCTTTTGCGGCGTCGTTCAGCGGAAAGGTCGAATCGATGACCGGCTTGATCTTGCCAGTCGCAAGCAACGGCCAAACCTTGGCCTCGAGATCGCGCGCGATCATCGCCTTATCCGCGACGGGACGCGGGCGAAGTGTAGAGCCGGTGTGCGTCAAACGCTTCTGCATGATCTTCAGCAGATTGATCGAAACCTTGAAGCCTTGTTGAGTAGCGATCTGCACGATACGACCTTCGACCGCGGCGGCGTCGTGATTGCGTTCAACGTAGTCGCCGCCGACCATATCGAGAATGAGATCGGCGCCGCGCCCTCCGGTCGCATCCTTAGTGGCTGCGACGAAGTCTTGCGTCTTGTAGTCGATTGCGAAATCGGCGCCGAGTTTCTTGCAGGCTTCGCACTTGGCGGTGTCTCCCGCAGTAACGATGACTTTGGCGCCGAAGGATTTCGCAAGCATGATGGCGGTCGTGCCGATGCCGCTCGAACCGCCATGGATCAAGAGTGTCTCGCCCGCTTTCAGCGCGCCACGTTGAAAGACGTTGTGCCAGACGGTCATGAAAGTTTCGGGGATTGCCGCGGCCTCGGTCATGGTGAAGCCTTTCGGCATCGGCAGCGCGATCGAATCCTCGGCGAGACAATATTGCGCGTAGCCGCCGCCGGCGACTAGTGCTGTGACTTTGTCACCGACTTTCCATCGCTTTACCTGATTGCCGATGGCCACGACTTCGCCCGCGATTTCCAGACCTGGAATGTCCGGAGCGCCGGGAGGCGGCGGGTACTGACCTTTTCGCTGCATGACGTCGGGTCGGTTGACGCCGGCAGCCGCGACTTTGACCAACAAATCGGAGGGGCCGGGCTTCGGCACATCGCGTTCCTGCGGCACCAACACTTCCGGACCACCGGGAGTGCTAATGGCGATCGCGGTCATGCGGGCTGGAAGCGGCATTGTAAGCTCCGGTCTTGGGTGGGAAGCCATGTCCTACGACCCTCGTCCTGCGATGACAACGGCAACCGATTTCCGTTAAGATTTGCGGGGCAGCGAGCAACCAAGCGAGAGCGCCATGGAAGAACCCGCCGAACCAAGAAAGAAGACCATCCACGAAATCGGGACGGATCTCTCCAAACTCTCTGTCGGCGAGCTAAGGGAGCGGATTCAGGCGCTTCACGAAGAAATTGCGCGCCTTGAGGCTGCGGCCCATTCAAAGGAGTCTTCAAAAAACGCGGCGGATACTTTCTTTAAGCGATAAGACCGCGCGACGAATGCTTACAAATTAGGCCGAAAAACGCGAATTAACCACTTATTAAGGTTTCCGCCGCATTATCGATTTGTCCAGCTTTTGGACGCGAGTGGCTCCTGTCCACTCTGTTTGACGCCTCCCTGTGAACACCTTCAGAGCCGCCCTCGGGCGGCTCTTTTTTTATCGCTGACAACGGTTTTCGCAGAGTTTCTTGTCCCGCACCGGTACAAGAATTCCGGCGTGCGGTTTGTAGCGGAAATTTACCGAGAAGCCGCTCAATCGCCATCGTGCTTTGACAAGCAAGCGGAGTCGGCGCATCAATCAAGCGGGACGGAGTTGCGTAATGTCCGGTGCAGTAACGAGTTCGACCGATCCGGTCGTGTTGGCCAAGCATTTGGCCACAGGTCAATCTTTCACAGCGTTGTTTCGCGAGGGTATGTCGCTCGTCGAATCGACAGCCGCCTATCTCGATGGCCCCGGCCGTCAGGAAGCGAAGGCGCTGGAACGTTCGACCGCGCTCACCTATGCCACCGAATCCATGCGCCTGACCACACGGCTTATGCAGCTCGCGTCTTGGCTTCTCCTGCAACGCGCGGTCAATGAGGGCGAGCTTACCTTTGACCAGGCGCGCGCGGAAAAAATGAAAGTGAAGCTGTCACCCTACCAGGGACCGAGTGAGGATATGCTCGGCGGGCTTCCGAAAAGACTTCTGAATTTGATCGCCGACTCTCGCCGCCTGCACGAGCAGGTGATACGCCTCGACATGCTGGTCTATGGCGGCGGCAACAAAACTGAGGATCAGTTGACGCAGGCTGCGACGGCCAACCCGGTCGAGAAGCAGATCGGACTCTTGAAAGCGGCGTTCGGCGAAGATCGCTGATTTTTTTGCGCGGCCGCGATGCGAACGCATCGAAGGCCTAAGAAACAGCGCAAACACTGTCCACAAGTAGACTCATTTGCCTCAATCGCGTCTCGTTGCTGAACGGAAATTCAGCCATGTACACAAACGCGCGATTTGCCGATTAAATTTCGGATAGAATCCGATCCAAGTGCCGGCTTCGTACTTATCTCGTCGAGATCGATCGCGATCCAACAGGACGAGAGGAGTATGTGTCATGAGAAAACTTGCTTTGAGATTGACAATGGCTCTGGCGCTTGGCGCCTTGGCCGTTCCGACAGTTGCGTCTGCGGCCAAGAATCAGGGTAACCACGGGATGGTGGTGCAGAACTTCAGCGGTAACCGCAGCGTCAACGCTACGCGCAGCTACAAGAGCAACTTCAGCATCACGCGCAATGTCGCGAACGTTCGCACGCAAAGCCTCGCCGTCAACAACGGACAGCGTTGGGCTTGGAGCGGCCGTCATCACCGCCATCATCGCGGTTGGTGGTATCCCGCCGCTGCAATCGGTGCTTACGGTCTCTACTCGGCCTATGACAATTGCTGGGACACGGTGTGGACGCCGTCGGGCTACCAGCGTGTCTATGTCTGCGGGCCGGACGATTACGGCTACTACTAAGCGCACGGACTCGTAGCGATAAAAAGGATCCGGCCCCGCTGCAAAGCGGGGCCGAATTTTTCTGCGCGCAAGTATCAAGTATCATGGAAGTCATGATCGCCGGATACGAACGACTCCGCGGAACAAAAGGTGCGGCCGGATGTTATCGTGTGTGCTGACAGGGGGATGAATTATGAAAATGCTGGCTCGTTCATTATCGCTCGCCATAGCTATGGCTGGCGTACTGAGTGGTTTTGCGATGCTTGAGGCTCGCGCTCAGTCACGGACCCCGACGCTTGCGGCCCCACAAGTGCAGATTTATCTCGTGCGTGGCCTGTTTGGGGTCTTTTCGCTCGGTATGGACCAGCTTGCGCTTAAGCTCAAAGAACAGGGTTTCGAGCCCCGCCTTGTTGGTTGGGAACAGTGGGGTGCTGTCGCGAACGAAATTCTCGCGAACAACCGCGGAGGCGAGAATGGGCAGATCATCCTGATCGGTCATTCGGTTGGCGCGGATTCGACCGTCCAGATTGCGAGCAATGTCGCAAGAGAGAACATTCCAATTGATCTAATCGTTACGTTCGATATCACCCAGCCCCTGCAAGTGCCGAGTAACGTCGTGCGCTTCATAAATTTCTTTCAGGAAAACGGTGTAGGCAAACGGATTGCCGCTGAGCCCGGATTTCAGGGACAGCTCAGCAATGTCGACTTAACTGGAGACCGGAGTCTTGACCACCTCAACATCGACGAATCCGCGCGTCTGCAGCAGATCGTCGTCAATAAAGTATTTGAGGTGACGTTCCAGCAGGCACGACAGGCGCCGATCCGGCGAAAAACAATCACACAATAGACGGATACCCAAACAAAAACCCCGCGCTTGCGGCGCGGGGTTCTATGAAATCTCGGAAAAGAAGCGAAACTATTTCTTTGCTTCTTCCTTCGGCTTATCGGCCTTTGCAGCTTCCGCTTTTGCGGGTTTTTCTTTCTTCGGCTTTTCTTCTTTAGGCTTGGTCGATTTCGGAGGCGGCGCTTTGGCCGCAGGCGTCGTAAGCTTGGAGCCCTTTTCGCCTTCCTTGATGAGGCCCGAAAATCTCTTGTTGAAGCGGGTCAATCGGCCGCCGCGGTCGAGCAGCTGCTGCTGGCCGCCGGTCCAGGCTGGATGCGACTTTGAGTCGATATCGAGTTGCAGAGTATCGCCTGCCTTGCCCCAGGTGGAGCGCGTCGTGTATTCCGTCCCGTCCGTCATCTTGACCTTGATCGGATGATATTCGGGGTGAATGCCGGGTTTCATAATTTAATCCTCAATTCGATTTCGCGGGCTTCATACAGGAGAGCGGACATTGACTCAAGTCGAGACCGCTCTTGATCTCGGAGCGCTGGAAAAGCGCGCCAAGGGCCTGAGGCCGCAGTTTAAGGCTTCCAAGCGTAGCGCCAGATCGGCAGGCCAGAGAACGGATTGGTATCGATGTCTTCGCCTGCGCGCTCGAAGCCCGCGCGTTCGTAGAAACGGATCGCCCGAGCGTTTTCAGTATTCACGTGCAGCACGATTCCGCCGGGGGCGAGGTGTTTTGCTTCGGCGATAAGCACATTGGCAATACTAGTGCCCCAAAGCTCCGGCGCGACTACGAGCTGGTCGAGATAGCCGGAGCGCGGATCGATGACTACGAAGCCCGCCATCTGGCCGTCACTCTCGACGATGCGGATCGTATTGTTCGGAATCAGCTCCTGCAGCCAACGCTCACGCCACCAGGCGAGCCGCGCGGAAAAGTCGATCTCCGGGAACGCCACGTCCCACGCACGGCGCCACAGGGAAAGTGCTTCTTCGAGATCATCCTCACGATATGAGCGGAGGACGACGCCGGAAGTCACGCGTCAGCGTTCCGTAAGCTTCAGTTCGATGCGGCGGTTACGGCGATAGACCTCGTCCGAGGCACCCGTATCGAGGGGCTGAAATTCGCCGAAGCCCGCGGCGACGAGGTGCTGTGGCGAAATGCCTTTGGAGATCATGTATTGCACGACGGAAGTCGCGCGCGCGGACGATAATTCCCAGTTGGAGGGAAATTGGGCGGTCGCGATCGGACGCACGTCGGTGTGACCGTCAATGCGAAGAATCCAGGCAAGGTCCGCGGGAATATTTTTCTCAAGTTCGCGCAGCGCACTCGCAAGCTTGTCGAGTTCGGGGAACGCTTCCGGCCTCAAAGCAGCAGAGCCGCCGTCGAACAGGACTTCGGACTGAAACACAAAACGGTCACCGACCACGCGGATATCCGGCCGATTGCCGAGAATTTCTCTGAGCCTTCCGAAAAATTCCGAACGGTAGCGCTGCAGTTCTTGCACCCGTTGAGCGAGCGCCACGTTCAACCGTTGGCCGAGATCAGTGATCTTGGTTTGGCTTTCCTTATTTTTCTTTTCGGATGCATTAAGCGCCTCCTCGATCGCGGCAAGCTGGCGCCGAAGAGCCGCGATCTGCAGGTTGAGAATTTCGACCTGAGATGCCGCGCGCTGGCTCAAATTGCGTTCGTTTTCGAGCTGTGACGTCAATAGCTTGTCGCCGTCGCCCACGCCTTGCCGCAACTGGTCGCGTTCGTTTTGGGCCGTTTGCAGACTCGCGCGTAACGCGGCGAGTTGATCCTCGAGCGATCCGGTATTCGCGCGTTCAAGCGAAAGGAGTTCCGAAAGTTGCTTCAACTGTGAGGTGAGGCGAGAGAGCGCACTGTCCTTGCCGGAAATCTCCTGCACGAGAAAAAACTGCGCGATCATGAACACTGAAAGGAGAAACGTGAAAACCAGCAGCAGCGTCGATAGTGCGTCGACGAAGCCGGGCCAGTAATCGATTGCGCGCTCGCGCCCGCGTCTGCCAAGAGCCATCAGCGTCTTCCTTCCGAGACAACCGCGATTGAGAGGCGCTCCAGCAAGTCGCGAATTTCACTGCGCTGGTCGCTCTGGCCCTCCGCCCAATCGCGAACCATCTGCTGTTCTTGTCGCATGTGGTGAACAAGCGTTTTCAGGTTTTCGGCAAGTTGCATGGTCGCCTCAGCTGCATCACGCGAACTGAACTCCTTGATCGTCTGCTCAAGACGGTCGATCGCCGAAATGAGGTGTGCGGTGACTGGAGAAGACGCGGCTCCGGATTTCGGATCCTCAGCCACGCCGAGATCGCGCACGGTCGTGGAAAGCCAGTCTTCGAGGTCGGTGTAGAATCGGCTCTGTGCCTGGCTCGCTTGCAGATCGAGAAAGCCGAGCACGAGCGATCCCGCAAGTCCGAACAGCGATGACGAAAAGGCGATGCCCATGCCGCCGAGGGGAGCCGCAAGGCCGCTCTTCAGGTTCTCGAAAATGGTGCCGGCTTCGCCGCCGACTTCGAGCGATTGAATCACCTTTCCGATTGAGCCAACGGTTTCGAGCAGACCCCAAAACGTCCCGAGCAGACCGAGGAATACCAGGAGCCCCGTTAGATAGCGCGCGATATCCCGCGACTCGTCGAGACGCGTGCCGATCGAGTCGAGTATTCCGCGCATGGTTGTTTGCGAGATCGACATGCGGCCAGTGCGGTCGCGGAGGATAGCGGCCATCGGCGCGAGCAATACAGGCGGACGCGCCACGGCAAGGCCAGGGTCAGCAATGCGGAAGCTGTTGACCCATTTCAC
>Ga0134122_10002634_pt1 | contig 13227 bp, 10 predicted proteins | sample KB302_FD_96461 | JGI IMG/M metagenome (GOLD analysis project Ga0134122, IMG submission 96461) | Terrestrial soil microbial communities without Nitrogen fertilizer from Kellogg Biological Station, Michigan, USA - KB3-0-2 | ecosystem: Environmental > Terrestrial > Soil > Unclassified ...
GCAGCGCGCGTGAAGAAGATCGTGGTGGAGCACCTCGGGGTCGAGGCCGACAAGGTCACCGACAGCGCGAGCTTTATTGATGATCTGGGTGCCGACAGCCTCGATACGGTCGAGCTGGTGATGGCCTTCGAGGAGGAATTCGGCTGCGAGATTCCCGATGACGCCGCCGAGCAGATCCAAACCGTCGGCGATGCCGTGAAATTCCTTGAGAAGCACGCGAGCGCGGCCTAGCTTTGCTTTCAGGTCGCGGACGCTCAGTATTGCTTTGAGCACGGCTCGCGCCACGACCAACGAGCCCTCGCCAAATTCCGACGATGTCCAACTTGCGAATGCCCCGCCGCGTCGTCATCACCGGGCTTGGCCTGGTGACGCCGCTTGGCTGTGGCGTCGAGGCGAGTTGGCGGCGCCTGATTGCGGGCGAGAGCGGCGCGCGCAGGGTCGAGGAGTTCGACGTCAGCGACCTCAGCTGCCAGGTGGCGTGTTTCATTCCGCGCGGCCCCCTGTCAGAGGACAAATTCGATCCCGACGACTGGATGGAGCCAAAAGAGCAACGCAAGGTCGACGACTTTATCATCTATGGCATGGCCGCCGCCACCCAAGCGCTCAACGATGCGCGCTGGCGCGCCGATAGCGCCCATAAGCAGGAACGCACCGGCGTCCTGATCGGGGCCGGCATCGGCGGCCTCAACGGCATCGCCGAGACCTCCATTCTCCTCAAGGAGAAGGGGCCGCGGCGCGTCAGTCCCTTCTTTATTCCAGGGCGCCTCATCAATTTGGCCTCGGGCTACGTGTCGATCAAACATGGCCTCAAGGGGCCCAACCATGCCGTGGTCACGGCCTGCTCGACCGGCGCGCATGCCATCGGCGATGCCGCTCGGATGATCGCCCTCGATGATGCCGACGTCATGGTCGCGGGCGGCGCCGAGAGCCCGATCTGCCGGTTGGCAATCGCCGGCTTCGCCGCCTGCCGAGCACTGTGCACCACCTTCAACGATCAGCCGCAGAAGGCCTCGCGTCCCTACGACAAAGATCGCGACGGCTTCGTCATGGGCGAGGGCGCCGGTATCGTCGTGCTGGAAGAACTCGAGCACGCCAAGGCGCGGGGCGCGCGCATCTATGCCGAAGTTATCGGCTACGGTTTGTCGGGCGACGCCTACCACATTACGGCGCCGGCAGAGGACGGCGATGGCGCCTACCGCTCGATGCGGATGGCGCTGGAGCGCGCCGGCATCGGCCCAAGCGACGTGCAGTACATCAACGCGCACGGCACCTCGACCATGGGAGACGAGATCGAACTCGCCGCCGTCGAGCGCCTCTTTGGCAACGCGGCGAGCACGCTCGCCATGTCGTCCACCAAGTCGGCGATCGGTCACCTCTTGGGTGCCGCCGGCGCGGTCGAGGCGATCTTCTCGGTCCTGGCGATCCGCGACAATGTCGCCCCGCCCACGCTCAATCTCGATCACCCCTCGGTGGACACGCCGGTCAACCTCGTGCCGCACAAGGCGCAACGGCGCCGGATCGATACGGCTCTTTCGAATTCCTTCGGCTTCGGCGGCACCAACGCCTCCCTCGTGCTGCGCCGGTTCGAGGCCTAAGGCGTGGGCTGGCGCTCCCCGTTTTGGTGTCCCCCACGGCGCCGCTAACCTTCGCTTAACCCTGTGGCCTCACCTTGCCGCCTGGCCACGGCGTGGCGTCCCTTCGGCGCGCCACGCGTTTGCCCTGTCCTTGCACCCCACGCGCGCGAGGCGCACAAATGGCCCTAACCTTGCCGTGACGTCCGCGCTTGCCAAGCAATCCTGCTTTCGCCACATTTGCTGCTAGGTTCGAGTGCCGAGTGCGGGCGCGTCGCAAGCTCTTGGAAAGGCGGCGCATCTGACGGGGAGCGTGAGCCATGAGAAACCGCCAGCCGGCGGACCGACACGCAGACCCAAAAACTGCCCGCACGCGCGGATCGCTGGCGCGCAGTCCCGCCGAGCGGCTGGAACCAACGCGTCCGCCGGCGCGGGTCAACCGCAAAGTGCGCCTGGACGAGGAGCGCAAGCCCCGACCGGTGCTGGCCTTCATGAACGGGCTATTGACCGTTGCCCTCTTCGGCATGCTGCTGCTCGGGGCGCTCGCCTACTACTTCGACGCGCAAATGGACGCGCCGGGGCCCCTCGAAAAGCCGAAAGTGGTCGTCATCCCCAAGCTCGAGGGCTCGCTGGAGATCGCCGCGCGCCTGGAGCGCGAGGGTGCGGTCAAAGACCGGCGCCTGTTCACCGCCGGCTACCGCTGGCTGCAGTTGCTGGCCTGGCTTGAAGGGGACAAGGCTCTGCAACTCAAGGCCGGCGACTATGAGGTGCGCGCGGGCGCCAGCGTGCGCGAACTGGTCGACCTCATCTGCGAGGGCAAAACGGTGTCCTACAAGGTCACCGTGCCGGAAGGTCTGACCAGCCAGCAGATCGTCGATCGCCTGCAGGCCGACCCCAATCTCAGCGGCGACATCACCGCGACGCCGACCGAGGGCAGCCTGCTGCCGGAAACCTTCGTGACGCAGCGCGGCGCCGCGCGGCAAAGCGTGCTCGACAGCATGGCCGCCGAGTCGCGCAAGCTGGTGGAGCGGCTGTGGGCGCAGCGCAAAAAGGATTTGCCGGTCAAGACCTGGGAAGAGGCCGTGATTTTGGCCTCGATCGTGGAAAAGGAGACCGGCCGCAACGATGAGCGCGATCGGGTGGCGGCGGTGTTCATCAACCGGCTGCGCCAGAACATGCGGTTGCAGTCTGATCCGACCATCCTCTACGGGCTATTCGGCGGCAAGGTGGTGTGGGGGCGCCCGATCCAACGCACCGAGATCGGCCAGAAGACCGCCCACAACACCTACCAAATCGACGGCTTGCCACCGACGCCGATCTGCAACCCGGGACGGCACTCGATCGAGGCTGTGCTGCAGCCGCGCGAGTCGCGCGAGCTTTATTTCGTGGCCGACGGCAGCGGCGGCCACGCCTTCGCCGCGACGCTCAAGGATCACAACGCCAACGTGCAGAAATGGCGTTTGGTGGAAAAGGACCTCAAAATCAAGACGGCAGTAGAGCCGCCGCCGGAGGAGGCCACCGCCAAAGGGCGGCCCGGGCTCAAGCAGCGGGCGCTCGCGCGCACCAAACCGGAGGCGAAGCCGGAGGCCGGGGCCGAAAAGACCCCCGCCAGCGGCAGCGCAGCGGCTGCCGACCCGACGCCTGCCGACCCCAAGCGGCGCTAGGCTCAGTTGGGCCCGTCCTTGTTGCGGCGCCTCTCTACGGCTAAAGTTTGCACCATCGAGTCGCTGGCTCTTTCGAAGGCCCCGGCACCGTCGCAATGAGCCTCAAAAGCATGACCGGATTCGCCAGTCGGGACGGGGTCGCCGGACCAGCCGCTTGGCACTGGGAATTGCGCTCGGTCAATAGCCGCGGGCTCGACATCCGGCTGCGTCTGCCGCCCGGCTTTGAGGCGCTTGAGCCGCGCATCCGCGCGGCCATCTCCCAGCACCTGGCGCGGGGCAGCGTGGCGGTCAACCTGAGCGCAAAGCGCATAGACGGGGGCAGCGAGATCAGGCTCAACGCCACGGCGCTCAGCCAAGTGCTGGGCGCGCTTGAGGCTTTGAAAAGCATGGTCGACGTGGCGCCGCCGCGGGCGGAGGCCCTGCTCGGCATCAAGGGCGTGCTGGAGTTGGTCGAGCCGGAGGAAAGCGAGCAAGAGGCCGCCGCGCGCACCGCCGCCATGTTGGCCGATCTGGAGCATGCGCTCGGCGACTTGGTTGCCGTGCGCACCGCCGAGGGACGCCGGCTCGAACAGATCGTGCTTGACCAGCTTCTCGTCATCGAACGGCTGAGGCAACGCATTGCCGGGCTGCCGGCGCGCTCCATCGAGGCGGTACGCGCCCGCCTGAAGGAGCAGGTCGGCCGCCTGCTCGAGAGCAATACCAATTTCGACGAAACGCGCCTTTATCAGGAAGCGGCGCTGTTGGCGACGCGCGCCGATGTGGAGGAGGAGCTGCAGCGCATCGGCAGCCACGTCACCGCCGCCCGCGAACTCGTGGCCGCAGAAGCGCCGGCCGGACGCAGGCTCGATTTTCTGGCCCAGGAGCTCAACCGCGAGGCCAATACGCTCTGCTCCAAAGCCAATGACGAAGAGACGACGCGCGCCGGTCTGGATCTGAAGGCGGTGATCGATCAAATGCGAGAGCAGGTGCAAAACGTTGAGTGAGACCAGCCCACAGTCGGGGCAGCTGCGGATCGAAAGGCGGGGCCTGTTGCTGGTACTCTCCTCGCCTTCCGGGGCAGGCAAAACGACGCTTGCCGGGCGCCTGACCCAGGCCGATCCGTCCCTCAGCGTGTCGGTATCGGTGACCACCCGCGCCCCCCGCCAGGGCGAGGTCGACGGCAAGGACTACATCTTCATCGATCGGCAGGACTTCGAGCGCCGCAAACAAGCGGGCGACCTGATCGAGTGGGCGGAAGTACATGGCAATTTCTACGCCACCCCGCGGGCCCCGGTATTGCGTGCGCTCGCCCACGGGCGCGACATGCTGTTCGACATCGATTGGCAGGGCGCCCGCCAGCTCAAGGCCGAGACCAGCGCCGATATGGTGGGCGTGTTCATTCTACCGCCGGACGCGGCCACCTTGGAGCGTCGGCTAAAGACGCGGGCCCAGGACAGCGAGGCGGTGGTCAGCCGGCGCCTGGCCGCGGCTGCAAGCGAGATCGCCCATTGGCGCGACTACGACTACGTCATCGTCAATGCCGATCTCGAGGCGAGCCTTGCGGGCCTACGGGGGATCCTGGCGGCGGAGCGCTTGAAGCGCGTCCGGCAGATCGGGCTTGAGCGCCTCGTTGCCGGCCTGCTCAGCGACCTTTGAGCGGCCGGCCCGTCGGCCAACGTTCGAGCACATAGGCGAGCCTGGCGAACTCGGCAACGCCGAGCACCTCTCCGCGCAAGGTCGGATCGATCGCGGCGGCCGCGAGCAGGGCCTCGGTGTCGGGGACGAGCGGTTTCAGGCTCTGGCGCAGCATCTTGCGGCGTTGGCCGAAAGCGGCGGCCGTGACGCGACCCAAACACTTGACGCTGCAGGCCGGCTGCGGCCGCTCGATCGGTTGGAATTCGACGAGCGCGGAAGCAACCGTGGGCGGCGGGGTGAAGGCCTCGGGCTTGATCGTGAATAGCAAGCGCGCGCGGCAGCGCCATTGGGCGATCACGGCCAGCCGTCCATAGGCCTTGGTGGCGGGCCTTGCCGTGATGCGCTGGGCGACCTCCTTCTGGAACATCAGTACCATGCGCTGATACCACGGCGGCCAGGGCTCGCTCTCGAGCCAGGCGATCAGCAACAGCGTTGCCACATTGTAGGGCAGATTGGCAGCAATCAGCGGTCGGCTGGGCGCCAGGTCGGCTGCGAGCTGCGCCCAGTCCGTCTTGAGCGCATCCGCGAACCTCACCTTGAGGCGATCGGGGTAACGCTCGGCGATGGCGGCCAGCGCCGGGCGACAGCGCTCGTCCGTTTCAATGGCTAGGACGCGGCCGGCCCCCTCCAGCAGCAGCGCGCGTGTGAGGCCGCCCGGGCCCGGGCCGATCTCGACCACTGTGCGGCCGCTGAGCTCGCCGGCGGCGCGGGCAATGCGGCGCGTGAGGTTGAGATCAAGGATGAAGTTTTGACCGAGGCTCTTGCGCGCGGAGAGCGCTAGCGAGCGGATCACCTCACCCAGGGGTGGCAGGCCATCGGGGGTCGCGGTCAAATTGTGCGTCATCGGCGCGCAGCGCCGGAGGCACGCGCACGGCGATGGCCGACTTCGGCGGCGAGCCGAAGGGCGGCGATGAAGCTGCCGGGGCGCGCCTTGCCGGTGCCGGCGATGGCAAAGGCCGTGCCATGGTCGGGCGAGGTGCGCACGAACGGCAGCCCCAGGGTGATATTGACGCCGCGCTCGAAGGCGAGCGTTTTCAGCGGGATCAAGGCCTGGTCGTGATACATGGCGACGACGGCGTCGTAGCCGCGCCGGGCCTCGGCGTGAAACAGGGTGTCGGCAGCATAGGGGCCCGAGACCGCCAGCCCCGAGGCCGCCAGCGCGGCGACGATCGGTCGAATGAGCCTCACCTCCTCCACACCGATCAGGCCGTCTTCCCCGGCATGCGGATTGAGCCCCGTCACGGCGATGCGCGGCGCGCCAATTCCAAAGTCCCGCGTCAGCGCGGCGGCGGTGATGGTGATGGTCTCGCTGAGGAGTTCGGCGCTGAGCAAAGGTGCCACCGACGTCAGCGGTACGTGCACGGTCGCTGGTACAACTTTGAGCTCTTCGGCCGCCAGCATCATGACCGGCCGCGGTCGCGGCCCCCCGGCATGACGTTCGGCAAGGCGCGCTAGGTATTCGGTATGTCCCGGGTAGGCGAGTTCGGCGAAGTTGAGCGCGCTCTTGGTAATCGGGTTCGTCACCATGCCCAACGCACGTCGCTCCAGCACGGCGACCGTCGCCTCCTCGATGGCGGCAACGATCATGGCTTTGTCGCCGCCCACGCCAGCGCCGCGCACCGGCAGCACCGGCAGGGCCTCCGCGAACGTCGCCCGCCCCGCCTCGAAGTCGGCAACGCTCTCAATCGGGACGGCGAGGGAAAGCCGCACGGCCCGGTCGGCGAGCACGTCCGGATCGCCCACGACGACGAACGGCGGCAGCTGCAGGGAGGCCCGCTGCAACCAACTTGCAAGCGTAATATCTGGCCCGATCCCCGCTGGGTCGCCGATGGTCACGGCGAGCGGCGGATAGCCTCCAGGCGCCAGTGTCGGCGCCCGCCCCGGATCCCGCGCCCCCCCCGCCTCATCTGAATTCGATGTGGGCATCCTGTCTGATATCGCGCAAGTGGCGCTTGGCGAGCATTTCGAATTCCTTGGCCCGCAGGTCCTCTTGCACCTTTTCGCGCTGCTTTTCGTCACCCTTGACCGTTCGCCGCGCACAGACGGCCATAAGGTCGATGGCCCCCGGCACGGCGCTCGGTGGCAGCATATCGCCATCCTTGGCGCTGAGCAGCAGCGATCGTGTTGGTTCGCTGATGCTGCTCGGTTTGATGAACTTCATATCCTCGAATTTGAGACCGGGCGCATCCTTGGCAAGGCCCGCCATGGTTTTGCAGCCGCCGAACTTGCGCCGCAACGCCTCCGCTTCGGCAAACCGTTTCGCCATGCCGGCCTGGTCGGAGGCCGTCGGCATCGACAGGGTGATCTTCTGCACGTGCAACTCGACACCGTCGTCGCCAGCCTCCCCGCCGGAGGCCGATACGGCCCGGTCGATCTCGCGCTGGGTGACCGAGACGAGGGCCGAGAAACGACGGCGAATGACCTCCCGCCAGCCGATCATGGCCCGGAACCGCTCCTTCAGCGTGGTGGCGTCGACGCCCAGCCCCTTCAAATGCTGGACGAACTGCTCCTCCGTCATTTTGTTGTTGTCGGCGAGCCCTTTCAAGACGCGCCGCACTTCATCGTCGCTGACCTCGATGCCGTTCTTTTTCGCCTCCTGCAGCTTGAGGCGTTCCTCGATCAACTCCTCCTGCGCGCCCTTGCGCATCTGCGGCACCAACCCTGAGCGGGCGCCCTCGATCGCTTGCCGCTCGAGGTTCATGCTGAACTGCTTCTTTTTTTCGTCAAAGATGGCCCTGAGCTGGTCGGGCGACTTGCCTTTGTTGCTGTCGACCACCCCCTGCATGATGGTGCGCAGCTGCTGATTGGTGCTTTCTAGCTCAGCGAGACGCTTGAAGTTCTCTTTCACCTTGTCGCCGATATTGGCGCTGAGCGACAGGAAGCGCGCGCGCTGCTCGATCTCGTAGGCGGTCACCGGCTCGTCGTTGACCAGCGCAACGATGCTTTGGCTTCCAGCCTTGCTGGAGCTTTGGCCGCTCTGCTTTTCCACCGCCGCCGTCTGCGCCTTGCCCGTCTGCGCCTTGCTCGTTTGCGCGGCCGGCACGCCGGGCAGGCTTGTCATGGCCAGCACGGAAGCCAGCAGGACGCCGGCAAGCGATTGACGAGGAACGAGCTGATGCATGTCAAATAGGCTACCAGCCTTTGAAACGAGCGCGATTCGACCGTCCATCCTAGCGCCGCGCCCGCGGCGGCGGTGCCTCTTTATCCACAGACAACCGTGGCGTGGGCAAGGCAGCGGCAGGCTGCGGTTCGCTGCCGCCGGAGCCTGGGGCACCGGGGCGCCTCCTATTGCGGACCTTGGTTGCTGTCGCCAAAGACGTGGCTCAAGACGTCGGTCTTGTAGTTGAACTCGCCCAGATGCTTGAGCTCGAAGCGCAGCATCAGCGTGCGGTCGGGCCTCAGGTCGAGCGGTACGTTTTCGACGAAAGTCTCCGTGTAGCTTGCCGTCAGCACGAAGCACTCGTCGGCATACTTGAGCTGGAACTGGTCCTGGATCCGTTGCTGGGCGTCGATGTCATAGCGCATGGAGGCGCCGACGCTCCAATTGTTGGTAATCTTGAGGCCCAGGAAGGGCATCACGTCCTGCTGCGTATCTTGCACCCCCGTGATCGGATCGAAGCGGGAGAGCGTGTAGGCCACCGACGCCACGACCGGCCCATAGTTGGCGTTAACCAACAGGTCCTGGCGGTTGAGCGACCAGTCCCGCTCGTCGAAGCGGCTCTGGGAGACGACATTGAAGCCGGCGAACGGCGACAGGTAGAGACCGGCCACGTACTCGGAGCGATTGGTCTCAAGGCCGCTCTTTGGGTTGAAATTGAAGTTGGTGCACCCCGGCGTCGCGCAGCTCGACGGGTCGAAGCCCGGATTGGCGTAGGGGTTCTCGCCGCCCAATTGATAGCTCTGGCCAAACACGACACGGGCGTTGAAGCCGCTATTGGCCTGGAAGGTGTACTGCAGCCCGACGTTGGCGCGTGTGCCGGTCTCGAACCGATCGTAGCCCGAGAACTTGTCGACATCGAACAGCAGCGTGTCGTCGAACACCAGGCTCTTGGCGTCCTCGTCGGGGAGGAAGAACTGAGAGACCTTGTTTTGCCGCACGATAATCTGCGCCGTCGGCGCGATCACGTGGGAGGCATCCGCCGTGTGCGTCACGAACGGGTAAGAATAGAGCACGCCAGCGGCGGCCAAGCCTCGCAGCGCCGTATCGCTCGGGATCGGCGTCGGCGTCGTCGTCGCCGGACTAAGGGCATCAGAATAGCTGTAGACGTCGCCGCGGGCGTTGACGAAGGGCGTCCAGACCTGCCCGATGGGGTCGATCATCTTGCGGCGCCAGTTCGCCTCGACGATGGCATGCGTGCTGTCGGTGCCACCATCGTTGCGCGACATGGAACGGGCATGGCCCGTGAAGCTCAACTCGCCCCCGAGCACGGGTTGGCCGACGATGTAGTTGTAGTCGATGACGGGATGCACGAGCGAATCGGCCTGCGCGGAATCGTCGAGCAGCAAGCCGCCGAAATGGTAGAGCCTGGCGCTCAGGTAATTGCGCTCGCTCATACCCTGTAGATAAATCGTGTTCACGCGGTCGGTCTGCAGGATGGGATCGAGCTTATAGAAGCGCCGGAAGGTCTCGTCGCTCTCGACCGTGATGTCCCAGCCGTAGCGCCACCACGAGGACAGCGAAAATTGTCCCTTGGTCTCCAGCGATCCGCGCCAACCTTGGTCCCCGTTGATGGTGGCCCCGGACTCATCGCGCCCCTGGTCGATGGCGGCGATCTTCACATTGTACTGGCCGTCGGCGAGCCGGTGCCGGAAATCACCCTGCCACAGTACGCCCTGCTTGGACCAATACTGGGGATGGAAGGTGAAATCGTAGTTGGGGGCGAGGGCGAAGTAGTAGGGCACCTCGACGCCGAAGCCGAGCGTTGAGGAGTTGCCATAGCTCGGCGCCAAAAAGCCGGACCGGCGCTTGACCGAAGGGTCAGGGTGCTGGAAGTAGGGCAGGTACAGAACGGGCACGCCGAACAACTCAAACTGAGCGTCCTGGTAGCTGATGGTGGCCTCACGCTGATCGTGCACGATGCGGGCGGCGCTGATGCACCACAGCGGCGGCGTGCCAGGATCGTTCTTACAGGGCGTGAATTTGCCGCGCTCATACTCGGTGATGTTGCCCTCGCGACGGCTGGCGCGGTCGGCGGCGATCCGAGTGTCGTCTTTGAGAACGACGCTTAAGGATTGCACAAAGGCGTCGCGGAAGTCGTCGAGCGCCTCGAACCGGTCCGCACGCGTGATGCTGCCATTGGGGTCCTTCAGCTGGGCGTTGCCCTCGGCGACGAGCTTGTTGACGCTCTGGTCGTAGATGACCCGTTCGGCGGTCAAAATGTAGTTGTTGTAGTAGATCTCGACGTTGCCCTGGGCGATGACGCGGCTCGACTTGCTGTCGTAGATGAGCTGGTCGGCCTGCAGGTAGAGGGGCTGGGCGCGATCGATCTTGGGGGCTGGGCCGAGAATGCCGCCCGGCTGGCGCGGGAACGCCTTGGGGAGCGGCGCCGAGGTCGGCTTGCTGGGATCTTGCGCCTGCGCGGCGGCGCTGACGATGAGGAGCGCCACGCCGAGGCAAACGGCGAGCGCACGCCCGAGCTCCAGCCGCCGTCGCCGACGACAAGAGACCCGCGCTTCGCCGCACCCTGCGTGCGGTATCGGCGCCCGACGCATCACTCAGCCATCCTCCTGGTGCAGCAACACCGTTAACGAGACCAGCAAAGCAATGGCAATGGGTACCCAGACCGCCGCCGTCGGCGACACCAAGCCGGCCATGCCAACCTGGCGCGATGCCTCTGCCAGCAGGAAGAACCCAATGCCCCCGACCATCCCCGTCACGACCATAGTCTGGATGCCACCCGAGCGGAATGACCGCAGGGACACAGTGGCAGCCAAAATGACCATTGTTATCAACAGCGCTGGACGGGCCACCAGGAGCGCGTACTGCATCTTGTAGCGATCGGCGGAAAGTCCCGTCTTTTCAGCAATTTGGATCAAATCCGGCAGCTGCCAAAAGGAGACAGAAATTTCCGAACCCAAGGCGTCGCCCACACGCTCGCGCGTGAGGTGGGTTGAGAGCGTGAAGGTGTCGAAGGTCTCCGGCTCCCGGTCCGCGCGCGAGACCAGGGCCTTGCTCAGTTCCCAGTAGCCGTCGTTGAGGCTGGCGCGCTCGGCATCGATGCGCTCGGAAAAGGCGCCCTTGGCGTCGAACTGAAAGACGGTCACGCCGGCCAACGCCAAGCCCTGGTTGGCGATCGCCTGAGCGGTCATCACGGACTGGCCGTCGGCCCCGTCTTGCCGCAGCCAACCCGCCTCGCCCGAGGCCGCCAACAGGCCGGCTTCGCGGCCAAAGGCTTCGGCCACCAGGCGCTCGGCCTCCGAGCGGGCGGTTGCCGCCAAGGGATTGTAAATAGTGACCGCTACAACTCCTAAGACACCCGCAATGGTGATGCCCGGGCGCAGGAACTGCCACACGGACATGCCGCCGGCGCGCATGACCGTCAGCTCCGATTTCCGGTTGAGCGTCAAAAGGGCAACTATGCTGCCCACCATGACCGCGAAGGACAGCAAGATCTCAGAAAACGCGGGCAGGCGCAGCAGGGCCATCCAAAAAAGGTTGGCGATCGACAGGTCGACGGCACGCCGCGACAGGCGCAGGAGCTCGATCATGTCGATCATGAAGATCAGGGCAGAACAGACGATGAAGGCCGCCGCAATCGACAGCAAAAACCGCTTGGCGACGTAGTAGCGAAGGGTGCGGGCGGCAAACATCGGGCGCGCCTTAGCTCCTGCCTCTCGAGGCCGCGGCGACGGCGCCGGGGCGGAGCCACATGACGACTTGGCCGGCGAGCGCGCGCCAGGGGCGCCTCAGGGCGGCCCCCAGGCGCGAGGGCCGGTGCGGATAAGCGTGCCATTGGATTGCCACGGCCGCCAGCAGCCCGGCGAGCATGGGGACCGCATACAGCAGGGGAATGGCGGAGGTGCGCACGGTGGCGGCATTGCTCGTGACAATACCGCCAATGCGGCACCCCACCGCCAGCGCGAAGGCCGCAACAGCGGCCTGATTGCGGTTCTGACGCGTGGTCTGGGCGTGGCCGAGCGCGGCCACCACCAGCAGCACGAAGGTAAAAGCGTAAAACGGGCTCGACAGGCGATCGTGCAACTCGGAGGCAAACCGCCCCGGTGCCTGACGGTAAAGGGCATCGTCGGGATCGGGCCAAATGAGGTCTGGCGTCGAGCGCTCGCGCGGACGCAGCTGGCCAGCTTGATCGACGCGCTGCTCGAGCTGGTTCAAGTCCACGGCATAGCGCTCGAAGGCGATGATCTGTGGGGTGGGGTCGTTCTCGAGCCGGCGCACAATGTGGCCCTTGTCCATCCTCAGATAGGCCATCTCGCCCTGTTTGATGATCAGCCCGCGCTCCGCCAGATAGGTGACGACCTGCTTGGGATCGCGCGCATCGTGCATCATCAACCCGAGCAGCTCGCCGCCGGGGCCGCGGTCGCGAATGTGCACCATCAGCTTGGGTTCGGGCGACGTGAAGCGCCACGGTTGGATCACCTGGGCCATGAGGTCGGTTCTGACCTGGGCGGCCATGTCGCGCAGCAATCGCTGGCTTGCCGGTCCCACCACATGATTGACGCTCGCCACCCCCAGCGAGACGAGGAGGGCCAGCAATCCGAGCGGCTTCAACAGGCCCCACACCGGCATGCCGCCGCTGGTCATGATGATGAGTTCGCTGTCGCCGCTGAGCCGTGTCAGCACGTAGATGGACGCAATCAAGAGCGCGATCGGGGCGATCACCGCCAGCATGCTGGGCAGCGCCAGCGTGGTCATGGCCAGGAAGCGCCACACGTCCTGGCCCTGGCTCGTCATCAATTCGAGCTGACGCAAGGCCACGCCAATCCAGGTGATCCCCGTCAGCGAGAGGAGGACCAGAAGCAGGGCGCCCGACGCTTGTCCAAACACATAGCGGCTGACAATCCGCATCCTCTCCCCCGGGGCGGCTTGGCCCCCTGTCGGCCCGCCCTCGTGCCCAAGGGCCTCGTTGCCGATCCAAGCTGAGGTGTCACACCATGGTGGCGGAAAGTGGGCCCCTCGCGGCCGCTTGCACCCACCTCGGCGGTGGCGGCGATGCCGACCGTCCGGCCTCTCGGCATCTCGTGGCCGATGCCCTGGGTCCATCCGACCCATGGCTTGACCCCATGGTTGGACCCCATGGTTGGACCCCATGGTTGGACCCCATGGTTGGACCCCATGGTTGGACCCCATGGTTGGACCC
>Ga0134122_10002635_pt1 | contig 13222 bp, 17 predicted proteins | sample KB302_FD_96461 | JGI IMG/M metagenome (GOLD analysis project Ga0134122, IMG submission 96461) | Terrestrial soil microbial communities without Nitrogen fertilizer from Kellogg Biological Station, Michigan, USA - KB3-0-2 | ecosystem: Environmental > Terrestrial > Soil > Unclassified ...
CGCCAGCACAACGACGCGAACGTGATCTCGATCGGCGAGCGAATGATCCCTCTCGACCTCGCGCTCGACATCGTGCGTATCTTCCTCGACACGCCGTTCGAGGGCGGACGCCACAGCCGCCGCATTCAGATGCTCGATGAGTGAGTGCGACGGGTCGGAAACCCCAACGGCGGAAGAGTCCACGACCGGGATGACCGGAGCGAGCGGGGCTCTCCAAGATCTCGCCCGCGCCCTCGGAGCCGGCGCGCGTTTCGACGTACCGCTCGCGCCGTTCACCACGTTCCGACTCGGCGGCCCGGCCGACCTGTTCTACGAGCCGGAGAGCGCGAACACGCTCGCCGCGTCGATCCTGGCGGCCAACGACCGGGGGGTGCCGTGGTTTCTGCTCGGCTGCGGTGCGAACATCCTCGTCGGCGACCGTGGATTTCGCGGCCTGGTGATCCGCAACCGGGCGCGCGACATCCGCATCGACGAGACCCTGGGCCTGCTCCGCGCGGAAAGCGGCGCCCTGGTCTTTCCGGACCTGATCGAAGCCGCGATCGAATCCGGCCTCTCGGGGCTCGAACACTACGTCGGCATTCCTTCGACCGTTGGCGGCGCCCTCTGGCAAAACCTCCACTTCCTCTCCCCCGCCCCGGCTCGCGAGCGGACGATGTTCATCGCGGAGGTCGTCCACGAAGCCGAGATCCTGACGCCCGAGGGCGAGCGCAAAACCGTGCCCGCCGCCTATTTCGAATTCGGCTACGACACCTCGATCCTCCACCACCGCCGGGACATCGTGCTCGCCGCCACCTTCGCGCTCCTCCCCGCGGACCGAGCCACCCTGCATCGAATCGCGAGCGAGAACCTCGCTTGGCGAGCGGAGAAACACCCACCGCTCGACACCGAGCCCTCCGCCGGCTCGATCTTCCAAAAAATCGAAGGCATCGGCGCCGGCCGCCTGATCGACCAATGCGGCCTGAAGGGCTTCCGTTTCGGTGGCGCCGAGGTCTCCCCCCGCCACGCGAACATCTTCATCAACACCGGAGGCGCCACCGCGGCGGACGTGCGCGCCCTGATCGCCCACGTCCAAGAGGTCGTGGAGCGCGAGACCCGCTACCGCCTGCGGCCGGAGATTTCGTTCGTCGGGGAGTTTTAGGAGGAACTTGGCGCTCGAAATCTACGCGTACTGGAGACGCCGCCCCTTGGGCTCTGGAACCGGATCGCCGAACTCTCGCGCGGTGTCGAGCCAAAGCGAGATCGCTTCTTGCGCCTCTGCGAGAGCTGATTCTGACGAATCGCCATGCGCCGCACATCCCGGCAACTCAGGAACTTCCGCCACAAAGACCTGATCTTCCTCGCTCCAGTAGATGATGACCTCGTAGCGGTGCGTCATAGCTCACCTCCAAGGCGGTACCGCAAGATGACAGCGCGAACCTGCCTTACCTGGTAGACCTTGGCATGCCTGCCGTCGCTCTGAAGATTGATGTGATCCTCGACGCCGGCACGCCGGAAGACATGGTGACTGCCTCTGATTCGCTCCTCGAACCCCAACTGAAGCAGAAGGCGACAAAGGTCCTTGAAATCGATGCTCGCGTCGGAGGCACCCAGCAAGATCCTATCGAGTAGCTCGCGATGCTTGCCCACACATTGATCTTACCCTCGGCTCACCCAATAGCGGAATAGAATCCGAGCACGATGAAATCCGAAGCCGACGATCTGCGCGCCGAGCAACGAGCCGAGATGAACCGGCTCTCGCTCGGCGAGCGCCTCGCCCTCGTGTTCCGCCTGGGAGAGGACGGCATCGAGCGCTTCCGTCTCGCGAACGGCCTCGACCGGGAAACTGCGATCCGCATTCTCGAAGGGCGCCGCCAGGCCAGTCGGACACCGTCCAATTGCATGTCCGAGATCATCGGATGACGCTTCTGGGGCGAGGGTAGAAGCTCTCAAAGCCAAAGCCACTTCTTCTGCCCCCCACCTTGCACTTTCTGCAACTCCGCGGCATCCTCCCCGTAGACACACCCGCAGTGCCTGCACGACAGCGAAGGAGCCTGCCGATGGCCGACGCCCATGATTCCGATTCTTCCGGCCCCTCCGCCTCGGGGATGTCCCGGCGTGCGTTCTTGCGCGGCGCGGGGATTACCGCCGCGGGTTCGGCGTTGCTCGACAGCGGGTTGCTTCAGGAAGCCCACGCCGCGAGCTTGGGGGGTGCCGTAGCCCGGGGTCCGGGGGCGGTGCCGATCTCGCTCAAGGTGAACGGTACCGCCCGGGCGGTGCAGGTCGAGCCTCGGGCGACGTTGGCCGAGGTGCTGCGCGAGGAGCTTCATCTCACCGGCACGAAGGTGATCTGCGACCGCGGCGCCTGTTCGGGGTGTACGGTGTGGCTCGACGGGGCGCCGGTCAATTCGTGCATGACGTTCGCGCTCGATGTTGGATCCCGTGAGGTGACGACGATCGAGGGGCTCAGCCCCGCCGGGTCGGTCCATCCGGTGCAGGCGGCGTTCGTCGAGCACGACGCGCTCCAATGCGGCTACTGCACGCCGGGGATGGTGATGAGCTGCGCCGCGCTGTTGGCGAAGAATCCGAATCCGACGCTCGCCGAGGTGAAGCAGGCGGTGCGCGGCAACCTCTGCCGTTGCGGCACCTATCCAAAGGTCTTTTCGGCGACGCTGGCCGCGGCGCAGGCGATGCGGACCGGGGAGGGGAAATGAGCGCCGACGAAGCCAAAGAGACCGCCTCGGCGACCCGCAAGGAGCGCTTCCTCCACGGCGTCGGCGTTAATGCGTTTCTTGAGCGCAACGTGCCGCTCGACGAGCCGCCGCCATGGCCCGACAACGACCAGCTCGCCAAGGTCGGCAAGCCCACCGCGCGGCTCGACGGCCGGGCGAAGGCGACCGGCGCCGCGCGCTATCCGAGCGATATTCAACTGCCCGGCATGCTCTACGCGCGGATGGTCGTCTCGCCCCATCCGCACGCGAAAGTCCTGTCGATCGACACTGCGGCGGCCGAACGGCATCCGGGGGTGCGCGCGGTCCACGTGCTCGACCGGGTGCTCGGCAACGCCGAGCTGACCGATCCCAGCAAGGAGATCGCCTCGAAGTTTCCGATCGTCCGATTCGCCGGCCAGCCGGTCGCCGCGGTCGCCGCGATCACGCCCGCCGCGGCGCTCGAAGCGGCGGCGAAGATCGCGGTCGAATACGAGCCTCTGCCGTTCGTGGTCGATCTCGACGAAGCCCGAAGGGCCGACGCTCCGCGCGTCTTCCCCGGCGACGCCACGGCGGAAGAGTCCGAGGGGGGCGGCGGGGGCGGAGGCCACGTCACCCAGGTCGGCAACGTCCGCGGCCCGATGCTCAACCGGGGCGCCAAGCCGGAGGAAAAGAAGGCGACCGAGGACGCCCTGGCCGGCTGCGACGCGGTGGTCGATGCGACGTTCCGCACGCAGGTGCAGACCCACTCCGCGCTCGAAACCCACGGCGTGGTCGCCGATTGGCGGGACGACGGCCTGACGGTCTATGCCTCGACCCAATCGACGCTCTCCGTGCGCGACGAGCTGGCCGCGATCTTCGGCCTGCCGAAGGCGAAGGTCCGCGTGCTCACCGAGTTCATGGGCGGCGGCTTCGGCGCGAAGTTCGGCGCCGGTACGTTCGGCCTGGTCGCGGCGACCCTGTCGAAGAAGACCGGCGCGCCCGTCCGCCTGTTCTACGACCGGAAGGAAGAGCACCTCTCGGCCGGCAACCGGCCGGATTCGAAGATGCGCCTGCGGCTCGGCGGCACCAAGGACGCCAAGCTCCGCGCGCTGGCGTTCGAGGGCTTCGGCACCGCGGGGGTAGGAACGGGAGCCGGCACCGCCGGCCCGTCGCAGGCGCTCTACCGCATCCCCTCGATCTGGACCGAGGAGAGCGACGTCTTCACCCACGCCGGGCCGGGGGCGGCGTTTCGCGCTCCGGGTCACCCGCAGGGGTGTTTCGCGCTCGAACAGGCGATCGACGAGCTGGCCGAAAAGCTCGGGATCGACACGCTCGCGCTGATGGACGGCAACGACGAGCACCTCGCGCGCCGCGAGGAGCGCCGGCAGGGCGCGGAGCGGATCGGCTGGCATCGCCGGCATCCCCCGGGGCGCGACCCGCAAGCGTCCGGTCCCATCCGCCGCGGCATCGGCGTCGCCCAAGCGGTCTGGTACCGGATCAACAGCATGGACTCCGGCTGCGAGGTGCGCATCTCGCAGGACGGCTCGGTCGAGGCGCTCTCCGCGGTCCAAGACATCGGCGGCGGGATCAAGACCGCGATCGCCCAGGTGGTCGCCGAGGAGTTGGGGCTGACGCCCCAAGACATCGTGGTCCGGGTGGGCGACACCGGCTACCCGCCCGGCCCGCCCTCGGGCGGCAGCATGACCACCAGCTCGCTCACCCCGGCGGTCCGCAACGCCGCCTACCAGGCGAAGCTCCGATTCCTCGAAGAGATCGCCGGGGCGCTTGGGCTTCCGGCCGACGAGGTCGAGCTGCGCGGCGGTCAGGTCCACGTCCGCACTCCCCCGGCCCGCACGCTGTCGTTCCAACAGGCGGCCGCCCGCCTGCGCACCGAGGTGGTCGCGGCGCGCGCCATGCGCAGCCCCGAGTACGGCGATCGGGGGATGGACTTCCTCGGCGGCGTGCAGTTCGCCGAGGTCGCGGTGGACGTCGAGACCGGCGTGGTCAAGGTCGAGCGGGTGGTGGCGGTCCACGACTGCGGCCGGCCGATCAACCCGCTCGCGATCGAGAGCCAGATCAACGGCGGCATCCTCCAGGGGATCTCTTACGCGCTCTACGAGGACCGCCGACTCGACCGCGCGACCGGCCGAATGGTCAATCCGAACTTCGAGCAGTACAAGATCCTCGGCGCGATGGAGACGCCGGAGATCGAGGTCGTCCTGCTCGAAAACTACCTCGCCCGCAGCTCGACCGACGCGGGCGGGATCGGCGAACCGGCGACCATCCCGACGGCCGCCGCGGTCGCGAACGCGATCTACAACGCGATCGGCGTACGGATTCGCGAGCTGCCGATGACCCCGGCGCGCGTGCTCGAAGCACTCGGCAAAGTTCCGACGACTGGAGGCGCGCGATGATCGCCCGCTTCGAATGGTTGGACCCGAAGAGCCTCGACGAGGCGTTCGCCGCGCTCGCAGCCGAACCCGGAGAGGCGGAAGGCAGCGCGCTTCTGAAGGCCGGGGGCGTGGACGTGATCGATCGCCTGAAAGAGGGGCTCGACTCCCCCGCGCGGCTGGTCAATCTGCGCAACGTCCCGGGCCTCGACCGGATCGAAAAGTCGGCCGAAGGCGGCCTCGCGATCGGTCCGCTCACGACCCTCGCGCGGCTCGACGCCGACGCCCAGGTCCGCGCCGCCTACCCGGCGCTCGCGGATGCCGCGGGACACGCCGCGACGCCGAACGTCCGCCAAGCCGCGACGATCGGCGGCAACCTGCTGCAACGGCCGCGCTGCTGGTACTTCCGCAACGCCGACTTCCACTGTCTCAAGAAAGGCGGCGGGCGCTGTTACGCGCAAGAGGGCGAGAACGACTACCACGCGGTGTTCGGCAACCGGGTCTGCGCAATCGTCCATCCCTCCAGCGTAGCGACCGCGCTCACCGCGATCGGCGCCCAGCTCCAGGTGGCGAATGGAAAGAAACGGCGCTCGATCGCGATCGACGACTTCTTCGTCCGGCCCGACGCCGACATCCAACGCGAGCACGTCCTCGCCCCCGGAGAGATCCTGATCGGCATCCAACTCCCGGCGCCCCACCCGGGAATGCGCACCGCGTATCTCAAGATCGGCGAGAAGGAATCCTTCGACTGGCCGATCGCCGAAGCGGCGGTGCGGCTCGACCTCGAAGGAGGCGTCGTCAAGAGCGCGCGGATCGTCCTCGGCGCCGCTGCCCCGATTCCGTGGCGTGCGCCGAAGGCCGAGGCGTGGCTGGTCGGCAAAGCGATCACCGAGGAGACCGCCGGCCAAGCCGCCGCCGCCGCGATCGAAGGCGCCACACCGCTCGCGCACAACGCCTACAAACTGCCGATCCTCGAAACCGTCGTGCGCCGGGCTCTGCTCGCGGCCGGCGCCCTCAGTGCTTGATTCCTTCCCCTTCCTGGAGATCCACCGCATGCGCCCCATCCTCATGCTCCTGCTGCTCGCATTTCCTTGGGCTGCGGTTTCGGTTTCCGCTCAGACGCCGGAACGAATCCAAGCCGTGCGCGCCGAAGCGGAAACCGGCGACGCCCGAGCCCAGTACATCCTCGGGAAATTCCTCGAGCAGAGCGATCCGGCCGAAGCGACCCGCTGGTACCGCAAAGCGGCCGATCAAGGACAACGCAACGCGCAGACCTCCCTCGGCTTTGCCTACTTGGAGGGACGAGGAATCGCGAAGGACGATGCAGAGGCCGCGCGCTGGTATCGCAAGGCGGCCGAACAGGGCGAGCAGCTCGCGCAGTGGCAGCTCGCCTGGATGTCCTCCGAAGGGCGTGGGGTGCCGGCCAACGAGGAAGAGGCGCTCAAGTGGTACGAGGCCGTCATCGCAACCGATGCGGCGGACGGCGAAAGCGGTCGCCATCCGATGACGGAAATGGCGAAGCCCGCGATCGCCGACATCTACAGCCGCCGGGCGTCCATCTACGAGATGGGCTTCGGCGCCCCGAAAGATCCGGCGCTTGGGTTTTACTGGCTAAGCCGCGCCTCACAGCTCGATCCGGAACTGTACGCCGCACACCTCACCGACCGGGCGAAGTCCTTGAGCGCCGAGCAGAGGGCCGATGCCGAACGCCGAATCCTCGAATGGGCAACGGCGAAAGACCACGGCGGGCCCGAAGACTTCGCGCCCGCGCTCGCAGCTCTCCATGCGGCGGGGAAGATTCCCCCCGTCCCCGATCCGAAGAAAGACCACCGCCCCCGATGAGCCGCGAATTCATGGACGAGCTCGACCTCCCGCCCTCGCCGGAGGCCGAGCGCGAAGTCTGCCGCGACCTGCGCACCAAGACCGCCTTCGGCCATCTCGTCGGCCACCGGCCTTGGCAGGTCGGAGGCTCGTCGACCGCCGTCTACTGGTGTTTGAAAACCATGGAAACCATCGGCCCCGACGATGCGATCGCGCACCCCCACAACTGCAAACCGGGGCGGGGGTGTTGGCGGGAGCGGGAGTAGGTATTAGATGCTTCTACATGCTAGCAGTGCTATCATTCCCGTTGGAAGGAGTTCCTGATGGCCCAGCTGATCGTTCGCCAACTTGAGGAGGATTTAGTGCGGGAACTCAAAACAAGAGCGGCCCAACACGGCCGATCCGCCGAGGCGGAGCACCGCGAAATCTTGCGCGCGGCCCTGGCCGAGAAACCCGGTAAGAGGTCGTTCAAGGAGGCGCTTCTCGCGATGCCCAACGTCGGCGAGGACGCGGACTTCGAGCGTCGGCCTGCGCGACCGCGGCGGGTCAAGCTCTGAAATTCCTCCTCGACACCAATGTCCTCTCGGAGCTGCGCAAGGGCGATCGATGCAACACCCACGTCGCGGCTTGGTTCGCAGAGCGAGAGGACGAGGACTTATTCTTGAGCGTTCTCGTCGTCGGCGAGGTTCGCTTGGGGATCGAGAACATCCGAGAGCGGGACCAAATCAGCGCCCGCGCCCTCGACCGTTGGATTCAAGGCGTGGTCCGAGATTTCGGTGATCGCATCCTGCCGGTCGACCTTGACGTTGCGGAGGCCTGGGGCATGCTCGGAGCCGGGGATCCGCTACCGCCCGTCGACGCGCTTGTGGCCGCCACCGCAAAAGTCCACGGCCTCACCGTCGCCACGCGCAACAAGAAGCACTTCGATAGGACAGGCGCCTCTTGGGTGAACCCATTCCGAAGTCCCGGCTGAGCGACGAGCGCTCAGGTTCGTTCGCGCCGGAGGAAGAGCCTGTCACCGCCCGGTCACCTCTCTCCCTTCACCCCATCCGCCCGACCGCGCTACAGTGCCGGGGCTCCATCCACCCCTACCCTACCCCAAGGAGAAGATCCCCGATGAGCATCAGCGAGACCCTGCTACCCGAGCTCGATCATGAGATGGCGACCACGCGGCGCATGTTGGAGCGCGTGCCGATTGCCGAGAAGGGCGATTGGAAGCCGCACGAGAAGTCGATGAGTTTGAGCCGCCTGGCGAACCATGTGGCCGAACTGCCGGGTTGGCTGACGGTGACGGTGACGTCCGAGGCTCTCGATCTCGCGAACTACTCTTCGCCGACCCATGCCACGAGCGAGGCGCTGCTCGCTTCGTTCGACGCGCTGGTGACCGAGGGCCGCGCAGCGCTCGCCGCCGCTTCCGATGAAGACCTGTTCGTGCCCTGGGCGCTTCAGATGGGTGGGCAGGAGCTGTTCAAGATTCCGCGCGTCGCCGTGCTGCGGACGTGGGTGTTCAACCACATCGTCCACCATCGCGGCCAGCTCACCGTCTACCTGCGCGAGCTGGGCGTGCCGGTGCCGTCGATCTACGGTCCGAGCGCGGACGAGAGCTAGCGCAGCGTCTCATCGGTTGCTGACCGGTTGAGGCGGGCGAGGGGGGCGGAGCCGGTCCCTTCCACGCCCGCCCCGCTGCCGATATGCTCGCGGCCCCCAGCCGCTATGATCGAACCCACTTCGCCCCCGGTATTGGAGCCTCGACCGAAGCGCGGCTGCGTTCGGCGATTCTGGCTCCCTGCGCTCGTTCTGTTCGTCGCCTACCTCGGCTGGAAGGCGATCACCTGGCCGGATGTCGCCGCGCTCGCCAAGGACAACCCGAAATCGACCGCGTTCATCGACTCCTACCGCGACCGCTGGTTCTTCCCCGACCGCGAGGTCGAATGGAAGTGGGTCCCCTACTCGCGGATCTCGCGCAATTTGCGGCGCGCCGTACTGGTCGGCGAGGACGCGACGTTCTTCGGCCATGAGGGGTTCGACACGGACGAGATGAGAGACGCGATCACCAAGGCGATCGAAAAGAAGCGGCTGCCGCGCGGCGCCTCGACGATCACCCAGCAACTGGCGAAGAACCTCTGGCTCTCGTCCTCGCGCAACCCGCTGCGCAAGATCGAGGAGGTGATCCTCACCCGCCAGCTCGAAGCGCACCTCAAAAAAAAGCGGATTCTCGAAATCTACCTGAACGTCGTCGAGCTCGGCCCCGGTATCTACGGCGCCGAGGCCGCTTCGCGCCACTATTTCGGCCGCTCGGCCGCCGGCCTGTCGCCCCACCAGGCCGCCCAGCTTGCCGGAAGCCTGCCGGCTCCCAAGACCTGGCACCCGGGTAGTGATAGCAAGAGGTACCTTTGGCACGTCCGTTGGATCGAGCGCCGGATGTGGCGCACCGGCTGGGTGAGCGGCCGGGTCTGATCGATCCCGACCGCTCGGCAGGCCCTGCTTACGTTTGCGACGGAGGCTGCTCCGGTCCTCGCCTCGACTTTCGCGAGGACGGGCGGACGGAGGGTTTTCGGGCGGTCTCCTTCCGGCTCTTCTCCGGGTTGACGGCCGCCGGGGTTCCGGCCTTCTTGCGCGGCACCTGGACCGGGAAGACGGGCCAGGATTTCTTGTTCTCGCCCGGCTTGACGTCCTCCGCGCCGCTCAAGATCGGACCTTCGTCTCCGGTTACCGGCTCCAACTGTGGCGTCTCCAAGGGCTTCACGGCCACTTTCTTCGATCTCTGCGACGGACGGTTGGCCTCCTTCACCAGGTGTCGTTTCATGGCTCGCCTCCTTCGTAGACCCAGGCGTGTGCTGCGCCCGGCTCTACCTCGTTGGATCAGAACTTCACGGGATTGGTTCCGAGGAGAAAGACACCGCGGCGCCGGTTCCGTTGAGCGCCGAGCCGCTCAAGGGCGCCCCGTCCCCCATATGATCCGGGAATGCCGCGCGCCGCGATCTCGGACACCGGCCGCGCGCTGCTCGTCGCCTCGATCGCGGCGGTCCTGTTCGGGGCGATGGCCTTCTCGGCCAAGCTCGCCGCGGCGCACCTCTCCGGCTCCGAGGTTGCGTTCCTCCGCTTCGCCCTGATGCTCGCGCCGCTTCTCTGGCCGCCGGTGCTCAAAAAAGCGCTGGTGGTCCAAAGGCTCGATTTGCTCGCCTACCGCGGCCTGTTCGGCGGCCTCGCGGTCCTCTGCTATTTCCTCGCGATCGAGCACGTCTCGGTGGGTCTCGCCACCCTGCTCAACTATTTGGCGCCGATCTGGAGCGTCCTGTTCGCCGCCCGTTTTCTCGGCGAAAAGATCGATCGGCACTTCGTGGTGCCGCTCCTGGTCGCGATTCTCGGGTTGATCCTCGTCGTGCGCGGCCAGACCCCCGCAGGCGTGGCGCTCCAATTCGGCAAATGGGAGCTGGTCGGGCTCGTCTCGGCGGTCCTCTCCGGCGCCGCCGTGGCATCGCTGCGCGCCGCGCGCCGGAGCGAAAGCTCGTGGTCGATCTACACCAGCTTTTCGCTCTGCGGCCTGCTCGTCACCCTGCCCTTCGCGCTCGCCTCCTGGCGGACGCCGAACGGCAAGGAATCCCTGGAGATCGCCGCCGTCGGCCTCACCTCGATCGGCGCCCAGCTCGGCATGACCTACGCCTACCGCTGGGTGACCAACCTCCAGATGGGCGTCTGCACCCAGCTCGCGGTGGTCGTGGCGATGGCCCTCGGCATCGCCTTCCTCAACGAACCGGCCACCCCGCTCGGCTTGGCCGGCAGCGCGCTCACAATCGGCAGTATCCTCGCTGTCGTCGCCATCCAAGCCACGCCGCGCGCGGTCGAATGAGGCCGAGCCAGCCGCTTTCTGCCCGGGAGATCTTCGCAGGTGGCCGATTCATTCGACCTCGTCGTTGCCGCCGATTCCGAGAATTTCCGAATCAACCTCCGTTTGATGAGAACCGGAGGCGGGCAGATCGCAGCCCGCTCGGTCGATTTTCGCCCCCTTCCGCTGTCGAAGAAACAGGCGCTCTTCGACCTGCGCAGCTACTTGAGGCCCTACGTCGAGAAGGGACACGAGGAAGAATGCGTCGCCGAACGGGCGTTTCTCTCGCGGAGGAGATTCTGGGGCACGAATCCTTGTCCCTGGCTCCACACCAACAATGCCGCCTCTGCCCAAGCGCCACAAAATAAATGACTCTGCCGCACATGGCTCTATCCGCATATTCAATTACTCAACATCGGAAGGAAGGAGTAATTCGTGAGTAATTCGTGTGACCTGCCAGTTCGCTTGCGGTATAATGGTAGATACAGATTCGTGATGAATGATCTTGGAATGGCTCTCTTGATTCGGCTGCATTCTGCATCTCGCAGAACTGCCTCTATTTTTCAACCGCGTGTTTGTAGCCGGTCTGCTCTGGAACGGAACACGCCGAGGCCGAAGTAGGTCGCTATAGACAGGCGCTCTCGAGTCTCTGTAATCCGCTAATGAATGAGGCCAACTGCCGAGGCTAATGAAGATATGGTAATTGGAATGGCCGTTGGCTTTGCCCTATTGGCGGTCGGTTTGACACCGGCGATTCTCTGGACGCGTCGCCGCTGGGCAAAACTTGGACCCGAGCTGTTTCCGCACGACAAGGAGGCCGAGCTTGCGGCTGATCCAGAGAGTCATCGCAGAAGCGCGCGTATCGGCGGTGCAAGAGTTTCACAAGTCCTCGCAGGTGCGCGCGCTTCGCTGGCAAGAGATCCGAGTCACCTCGCCACGTTGGTACTCACGGCGATGGAGAAGCTCGACGCCTCGTCACCCGGAATCGGTCCTGTCATTCATGCGCTCCTTACGGATGCCCGGCGTGCTGCGGAGCTGCGATCCATGTTGATCGCAACTACCGATATGCACGTGTACGTCATCGTCGTTCCGAACCGGCACGAGCACCCTCAGCTTATCCGTCGCTATGCTCCGTTCTCCAACGGCTGGCGGCAACATTGCGAGCGGATCAGGGCCTACTTGGTTGCGAGCGGAGAGTTTTCACGGCTCGTCGCATACCTGTTTTTTTTGGACCCGGGTGCCAACGATTGTTTGCTTCTCGTTTCCTATGCAGACGATCACTCGATGCTGCTACCGAGTGGGCTCGTGAAGGGCGGCGAAGCCATTGGCACCGGCGTTGACGTGCTAGACACCTACCACAAGTTCAGTCTCTCTGCGTAAGTGGTTACGGGGAACCTTCCATGCAGGCGACGATCGACTACGGGATCGACCTTGGCACAACGAACTCAACCATCGCGGTACAGCGCGGTTTGAGTATGGAAGTGATCAGTGCGGGTTATGGTCCTTTGGTACCTTCGGCTGTGCATGTCGGTGCTAACTCCGAAATTCTCGTCGGCGCAGCGGCGATCGAGAGGCGGATCGCGGATCCTGGCAACGTTGCCACAGAGTTCAAGCGGCTGATGGGAACATCTGAGTTGATCCAGTTTCCGGCTTCAGGCCGACGCTTCTCACCTGTGGAACTCTCGGCAGAGGTGTTGAAGTATCTCTGCCGTTGCACCGCGGATCACCGGCGTAACGTGCCAATCGAGGCCGCTGTCATCACGATACCAGCAATGTTCCAGTTGCCGCAGTGTGAGGCTACACGGGAGGCGTCGAAGCTGGCCGGCCTCCTCCATGCTCCGCTCCTGCAAGAGCCAATTGCGGCGGCCATAGCCAGTTCCGGGAGCCCGGATCTGCGCGAAGGTTACTTCCTGATCTACGACCTCGGCGGGGGTACATTCGATGTGTCGCTCGTACGGTCGAGAGCAGGGCGGCTGCAGGTCTTGGACCATGATGGAGATAACCATCTCGGCGGAAAGGATTTCGATCGACTGCTGGCTCGTCGTGCCGCGGAGTTGGTACGTTCCGAGGGTCGCCTTGGAGAATTCCGACGTTCCATCCCGGCCTTCGCACCTGCTTTCGAGCTGCTCAAGGTCGAGGCCGAGCGTGTCCGGATTTCACTCTCCCAAAGCGAAACGGCGGAGTTCCATGTCGATCAGTTGGTGAACGTCGACGACGACCGGGTCTCCGTTCGCTTTGTTCTGACTCGCGATGAACTCGAAGAGCTAATCCGTCCGACAATCCTCCGCACGACGGCCCTGTGTCGGCGGATGCTGGAGCGAAACGGCCTCTCCCCCGCCGAGCTAAAACGGCTCGTTCTGGTCGGCGGACCGACACTGACGCCTTGCCTGCCGAGCCTTCTCGAGTCCGAGCTGGGGATCGAGGCGCGTCACTTCGTGGATCCGTCCCAGGCAGTGGCGATCGGCGCGGCGATCTACGCTTCTACGCAACGGGTTCCTCCGCGACCTGACGGAAGGGTC
>Ga0134122_10002638_pt1 | contig 13213 bp, 10 predicted proteins | sample KB302_FD_96461 | JGI IMG/M metagenome (GOLD analysis project Ga0134122, IMG submission 96461) | Terrestrial soil microbial communities without Nitrogen fertilizer from Kellogg Biological Station, Michigan, USA - KB3-0-2 | ecosystem: Environmental > Terrestrial > Soil > Unclassified ...
CTCGTACGGCAGGCCTGAGGGCATCGGGAATGTAACCGGCGCGTCGAGGATGGTGTCGTCCGGCGTGGCGCCGCGATCGATGGCTGCGGTGTAGACGTAGGGCTTGAAGGACGATCCCACCTGGCGCAGCGCCTGAGTAGAGCGATTGAACTTCGAAAGATTGAAATCGCGTCCGCCGACCATGGCTTTGATCTCGCCCGTGGCATTGTCGATCGCGACCAGCGCGCCCTGCACACCGGAGTCTTCTTCCAGGGTGACTCGCGCTTTGTTGTCCGACAGCGAAATAATCTTCACATAGGCAATATCGCCCGGGTGCAGGATGTCGGCAAGTTTTCGCCGGGTCCACGCCGCATCGGCGGGCGCGAGCATCGCTGAGTAGCGGCCAAATCGGATGGTCACGGAGGCCGGTGTCACCGCCGTGACCAGGGCGTGAACATAGTTGTTGACCTCGGGATCGCTATCCCAATCCGGATGCTGATAGTTTGCGAGCGTTACCTCGCCGCCCAATACATTCTGCAGATGTCCCCTCCAGCCATGGCGGCGCTCATATGCCGCCAGGCCGTCGAATAGGGCGCGGTTGGCGGCGTGTTGCAGGTCCATGGCGAGCGAGGTGTAAACTTTCAGCCCGCCCTCATGAACTTGGTCGCTGCCGTACTTACCCTCGAGGTAGCGGCGGATTTCTTCGACAAAATAAGGCGCCAGCGAATCGGGGTCGTGGGCCACTTCGAGATGGATCGGCTGATCGCGCGCCTCCGCCGCCTGTTGCGCCGTGATGTTCCCGTCTTCGAGCATCGAATTGATGACCAGGTTGCGCCGCTTGAGAGCATGGTCCGAATGCGTGATGGGCGAATAGTAGGATGGCGATTTGGGCAGGCCAGCAAGCAGCGCGGCTTCCTCGAGAGTCAATCGTTTCGCCGGCTTGCTGAAGTAAAACTGCGAAGCAGCCTCGAATCCGTATACCCCGTGGCCGAGATAGATCTGATTCGCGTACAGGGTGAAAATTTGCGGCTTAGTGAAACGCCGCTCGATCTGCACCGCCAGCAGCGCTTCCTGAATCTTGCGGTGAAACGAGCGGTCAGGCGAAAGAAAAAGATTGCGCGCCAACTGCATGGTCAGGGTGGAGGCGCCCTGCACCCTGCCGCCAGACTGGATATCGCGGTAGGCAGCCCCCGCGATGCGCCAGACGTTGACGCCCCAGTGCCGGTAGAAATCCTTGTCTTCGATCGAAATCAACGCCTGGCGCAGGATCTCGGGATAGTCGTTATAGCTGGCTACCACCCGGCGTTGCAGCGCAAACGACCCGATGGTGCGCCCCTGATCGTCGTAGAGTTCGGTGATGGAACTGGGCCGGTAATGCTCGAGTTGACCGACTTGCGGCAGATCGGTGGAGTAGACAAGCAGCAGTCCGGCGGTCGCTCCCACCAGCGCGGCGACCAGCACCAGAAGGCCAATGACAAGGCGGCCCACCATCTTGTGCTCGGCAGTCGGAGACTCCGCAGAATCCTGTATCTGAAATTTCACGGGAGATCGAGTTCAGAATAGCAGGCGGGCGGCGCTTGGTCGCTAGTACGGACGGCGAAGCGAGTGCGCTAAACTAAGCGCGGTTGTTTCAACGGGGGTTGAATCCGTCCGAGAGCGCGTAGCTCAAACGGATAGAGAGTCGGATTTCTAACTCGCCGCCGTTCACATCTTACCGAGCGGATTCAATCACTTAAATCGCGTTGCACCTTATCAGTTGGGGCAAAATGCAACTCGGTTGGGAAGTTTTGTGCAATGGATTGTGCAACGAATACACGTCAAATTTAGTTTTATATATTAAACAGATACCGCTACCAATGGGGATTTGGAGTTCACGAGATGGGCGTGTGAGCGAAGAGGTGCGTTGGCAAATCCCAGCACGCGTATGGTCAGGTAAACTTGATGGAGCTATGCCCACACCAAAAATCGGCAGACTGAATCCACATTCACGACGGGATGTGGGATTCACGAGCCGCGAATTTCAAAAGGGATGGGGCGCGCCCCCTCCTGCCGGCCTCCCCGGCTGGCAGGCCAGGTCCCCATCCCCTCTCCGGGGGAAGGGGTTGCAAACCCCTTCCCCAGATGTACCGTACGTGCTTCCTTGTTCTGGGTGAATGGCCCAGCTGTCCTAAAGACCTGCCAATAGGTGCCATGAAAACTTGTGCATAATCAGGCTGAAGGATACCTATAACTGGACGCGCCCGCTCGGCCCACCGTCGCTTTCTATCTTTCCAAGACACACTTGACATGACTAAGACTCCGAACCAGATTCGTTGACTTACCCGAACTTCGCTCCTAAGTATGATCGCGCACAGAGCGAGGTCCATTGCTCGGCCAAACCATGGTTTCCGTGCGATTTCTGCCTAGAGGCTGCCAGCCTTTGGGGTCCCGCTGCGCCTCCCCGAGTGTTATAGTCGGGCGGGAGACGCCTCTATGGAGAAATCGAAGGATCAGGATCGAAGCAAGGGCGCGATGGAACAGGACCAGCAGAACCACGGCGGCAATACCAGTATGCGAGGGCAGTTGGGTCACCGTGATGAGGACGTTGAATTAAAGGACGCTGACTCCAATTTGGCCGGATAAGACTGCTACAAAATTAACAATGCCCGAAATTCTTTCGAATAACGGGCACTACTTTGCGGCTTAGACAGCCTGAACGTTCTCAGCTTGCCAGCCTTTTGGCCCCTTGGTCACGTCGAACTGCACCGCTTGCCCTTCTTGCAAGCTGCGGAAGCCTCCTGCCTGAATTGCGGAGAAATGCACGAAGACATCCTCGCCAGTTTGACGGCTGATAAAGCCGTAGCCTTTGGCGTCGTTAAACCACTTTACTGTTCCTTGTTCCATTGATATTTCCTTTTTATTTGTGAATTTCGGCTGAGAAGAATCGCTGCGAGGTGATAAGGGCTAACGCTGGTTGGCGAAACCGGTTTTCAACTGCGGATGAATCAAACTTAGCTGATAACCCTTTGATGCCCGGTACTGGGAAACGACTCAATAACTTCAGTCGGCACAGTCTCCAGCATCCCCACTGCATCCCTCAAGGCGACTGCCCGAATCGCGTCTTTATGCAGAGGCACCGAAACAGTGAATCAGGGGAGGGCCCCCCTTATGGACCGGTCGAAGAATCTTGAAGAGGCAATATCTAAGTGGCCGAGTGTCTCGACTCACCCGCATAGCTCAGGAAGAACGGAGTTTCGCTTCGGAAGCGCGGAAATCGGACGCATTCATGTTGGGGGTGTCGTTGACATCCCGTTCCCGCGTCCTGTTCGGAATGCGCTCCTGGCGGCCGGTCTCGTAGAAGAGCACCGTTGGGTTCCGAATTCAGGGTGGACAACTTTCCACGTCCATAGCGACGCAGACTTCAAGTCTGCCCTTTGGCTGACGCGGTTATCGTATTTGCGCTACGCGCTGAAGACGGCCCCTGATCCTCGCAGACTGTTGGAACGGGAGACTGAACAATTGGATTTGAGTCCTCCGTTCAAATTGTTGCTCGAACCGTTCGTGCCCAACCTTTGCCCACCTTGTTACCCGTGCCGCTGACGCGCCTGTTTGAACAGATCGTGCGCCCGTCTGTGGAAGCGGGATTGGGTCAAGGACAGGGTCCGAGAACAAGACGGCATGTCCCTCGCATAGGATGTCGAGCCACTCGAATCATTGTCGCCCAAACTGGCGTAGAACGCCGCCGCGATGTTTCCGATGAAATACATGCTTCCGAACGTCGGGCCAAAATTCGGCGAAAGCGTTGCTGCTCATCCGTCCTACAAAGCCGAAAAGGGTCCGCACGCACGCATCATTTACGCTGGAGACACTGTCTGCACGCCAAGTGTTCGAAAGGAAGTTGCTTCCGGTTTTACCGATATATCGGGCGTAAGCCGGAGCCAAACTCCCATCGGCCCGCCGCGCGGCGAATGTCATCACCAGAATGTTTTGGATTCGACCTTTGAGGGGCTGATCGGTGGCGCGAAAATACCTCGGATCTTCGTTCCACAGAGAGCCAAAACCGGCCTCCAGCGCGCTGCTGGTAGCGATACCAGTCAGCCTCATGCCGTAGCGCTTGCCGAATCCGTCCCAGTGCGGAGCATATTCCTCGGGTGTGTCCCTTCCCGTCGCCATACCCGCCAGAAACAGCCCCGCGGTGAGACTTTCGGGACCCACGGTGCTCTTTACGACCCAGTGGAATCGTTGCCGTACCGAGATTGGACATGAGGCTTCTTCCCCGGCCAGAGAAATTAAACACGTCTTTCGCTCCTCTTGATCGTTGGCCGCGGCCGATCCCGACAACAAAATGACGAAAAAGAACCAAGGAATCCTCTGAACCATGTTGTTTGGTTGCGAATTTAGGGAATAGGTTTGGTTGCAAAAAAATGCGCCGACGCCTCCATGATTCTCTGTAGGCTCTGCGCGATTCCGCCTGCACAAATGATCTGAATCTGTAAAATATTGAATCCGGGCGAGTTGTGTGCCTTCCTCAGCAAAACGGCGCCCGGAATGCTTCGGGCGTTGATCCGTTATCGTTTAAATTTGCATCTGAAATTGGTTTGAGCGCCCGGATGTCGTGCTTGCGAGCGTGTAAACCGGTAAGAAGCGGTCGAAGACCAAGAGAGTGTGCTGCTTCGAAAACGCCATGGAGAATCGGAATAGAACGCTCAAAAGTCTAAGCATCCGCGAACTGTTGAGGCCGCACGTAACCGCGCTTACCGTCGGATTCGTCGCTGTGGTTGGTGAAGGAGTCGCCAACCTTCTCGAGCCCTGGCCCCTGAAGATCGTGCTGGACAGTGTGCTGCGATCGCATCCGTTACACGGATGGCTCAATCACTTCATTGAGACAACCGTGGGTGACGACAAACTGGCCATCTTAAAGTTTGCCTGTGCTGCGGTGCTCGGAATTGCCGCTCTTGATGCGGTCAGCTCTTACACGGAAAAATACCTCACCACGAGTGTTGGGCAATGGGTGACCCATGATCTCCGGCGGGCGCTATATTCCCGAATTCAGCAGCTATCGCTTGCCTATCACGATGAGAAGCGTAGTGGCGACCTGATCAGCCGGGTCACCAGCGACATCGACGCCATTCAGAGCTTTATCAACACGGCTCTGTTGGGCGCGCTGATCAATCTCATCACATTAGTGGGCATGATCGGCGTGATGCTCTATCTCAACTGGCGTTTCACTCTGATTGCTTTGTCGGTAGCGCCCGTTCTCTTTCTGGTGGTTTACACCTATACACGCCGAATCAAGAAGGCATCGAGAGACGTGCGGAAGAAGGAAGGAGAGATTGTTTCCGTTATCGAGGAGGTGCTTTCCTCCATCCGCGTGGTGAAAGCCTTTGCCCGCGAAGATTATGAACGGCGGCGACTGGAGGAAGAGAGCCTTGAGAGCGTAGAAATCGGGCTACAGGCGCGGGGACTGAAGGCAAAGCTCTCGCCTCTGGTAGACATCATTGTGGCTGTGGGCACTTGCCTGGTGCTGTGGTTCGGAGCTCACATGGCTTTGAGCGGATCTCTTTCGCCCGGTTCGCTGGTGGTCTTCGTCCTCTATTTGGGCAAGATGTACAAGCCGATGCAGGAGCTTTCCAAGATGGTGGATACGTATTCCAAAGCACTGGTTGGATACGAGCGCATCCAGGAAGTACTGGAAACCGACAAGGAGGTCAAGGATCTCCCGCGATCGACCAAAGCCCCGCGATTCAGGGGGAAGATCGAATTCGAACACGTCAACTTTCACTACACTCCCGAAAGCCCAATTCTGAAAGATGTAAGCCTGACCATCGAGGCGGGACAATTGGCCGCCCTTGTCGGACCCACAGGCGCCGGTAAGACCACAATCATCAGTCTGATCCCTCGCTTTTATGATCCAATCTCTGGATCCATCAAGATTGACGGCATCGATGTTAAGCGCTTCCGGCAAAAATCTCTTCGTCAGCAGATTAGTTTTGTACTACAGGAAACCGTTCTGTTCCATGCGCCCGTCTGGCAAAACATCGCATATGGAAAGCCAGAAGCGAGCCGGGCCGAGATTTTGCGGGCCGCGGAACAGGCGAATGCTCACGAATTCATTGAGAAGATGCCGGAGGGGTATGAAACGATCCTGGGGGAGCAGGGTATGACCCTCTCGGGGGGGCAAAGGCAACGCATTGCGATTGCCCGCGCCATTATCCGCGACACACCCATTCTTGTCCTGGACGAACCTACCTCGGGACTGGACGCCGCTTCTGAGAAGCTGGTGTTCGGGGCTCTGGATCAGCTCATGGAAGGCAAGACCTCAATCGTAATCGCGCATCGCTTATCCACCATACGGCGGGCCGACGTCATTTTTGTGATCAAGGATGGCGGTATCGTCGAGCGCGGCACTCACGATGAATTGCTAAAAGCTGGGGGACTCTATTTCGACCTGGAACTGCTGCAGCATAGAGTCGAAGAGGGCGATCCGGAGAAGACCTCGACCCACTGAACGGGCTGGCTTACTCGCCGGCAAATTATCAGAGCTTGGTTAGTTCATCGATGCGCTCTTGGACAATCTTCGTAAAACCCTCGATCTCTTGCGGAGAATAGCCAGCCGATCGGAAGGCATCCCGAATCTGCTGCGATGACAAGCGAGAGAGAACGTCCCCCATCCATTTAGCGTCCTCACGGGGAATATGTCTACCGATCCATCGCATGCGCAGCCGGTGGATCAGACCCGGTACATGAAAAAAATAGATAAGCGCGGGACGGCTGGGCACGTTGAAATCAATGAACTCCGGGCCCGCTTTCTTGATGAATTTAGAGTGGCGATAAGATTTGAGATTGCCCTTTGCCATGGCGTGGGTCCAGCTATATCCGGTCGTGCCGAAGCTGGCCCCCAGGTCGCTGACTGCATAAACCTTGCGGGGACTACCCTGCTTTCGCTCGTAAATCGCATTATTTTCGTCCTTCAAGTCCCAACTGTTCATCAGTGCCATCATGACCCGGAGGCCGTTGAATTGTCGTGTTCGAGAAAATGGATTATCCCTCCATTTCCAATTTCCAATCTTCTTCTGGCCTTCGGTATGGCGCTCCAGGCGCACGTTCTCGATTCGTCCCTGAGGTTGAACCAGATTCTCGCCGCGTTGTAAATGGGGAGGAATGCCTGCGACGGATACTTGGGGGACGAAATAGTCTTCGTCGGTATAGTAGCCAACAGCCCACAGCAGATGCGCGGCTGCGGTTTCCGGTTTGGCCTCGACCCCCAGTTTGGCCGTCCACTTCGTACCGTCCTGGTCGCGGACGTAAAGTTTTGGATTGGAGCCTGCGTGGTCTTCCTCAATGAACGACAACATGCCGTGGGGCTGGTTCTGTTCTCCGCCGGAGCCGTAAAAAAGATTGCGCAGTGTAAGATCGCCGGGTTCGCTCCAGATGGCGGCATTTTCTTGTTCTTCGGCCACCACGTCTGCCGATGCCGCGAGGAATAAAGCACAGGCCAGAAACAACGCCTTGACCGCATGCCGCATCCTGAGTCTTTCGCGCGAAGGCCGTACATTTCGCGCCGGAGCCGGGGCTGCGACGCAGGGGTGGCTACGAAGCCGAGATTGTGCCAGGTATCGCATCGTCAACCTGCGGAGCAAACCGACTGTCGTGACTGAGTGTAGATGCGGCAACTTCGTTGAGGGTGGCTCGCAGGCAGAGAAACCGCGCTGGCGGTGTTGGGTGAAAAGCAACATAAGAAGCGATATAAGGAGACTCAGTGAAGCTTTTAATTCAGCCCGGCGACGGCATTGGGCCGCTGGTAAAAGCGATTGAGAAGGCGCGGAAAAGGGTCGAAATTGTGATTTTCCGCTTCGATCGAATAGAAATTGAACGCGCTCTCGAGGATGCCGTAAAGCGGGGTGTCTTCGTCCATGCCCTGATCGCCTATACCAATCGCGGGGGCGAAAAGAACCTGCGCAGGCTCGAAATGCGCTTCCTTGCCGCAGGCATAACCGTGGCCCGCACCTCCAACGATTTAGTGCGCTATCACGGAAAAATGATGATCATTGACGGTAAGCAGCTGTATCTTCTGGCATTCAATCTTACCCGCTTGGATCTCGATCACAGCCGAAGTTTTGGAATCGTCACCAGCAACCGTCAGCTGGTTCAGGAAGCCACAAAACTCTTCGAGAAAGACACCAAGCGACAACCTTACACGCCAGGCTCCGCCAGGTTTTTGGTCAGCCCTTTGAACGCGCGAAAACAGCTCGCCGCTTTCATCCATGGCGCCAAAAAAGAATTGTTGATTTATGACATGAAAATTGCGGATAGGGTCATGACTCGCCTGCTTGAAGAGCGTGCCAAGGCTGGAGTTGAGGTGCGCATCATCGGTAAGGTCACACGTAAAACAAATGGCTTGACGGTGCGCAAGCTGAATGGAATGCGGCTGCACGCCCGGACCATTGTCCGCGACCAGCGTCAGCTGTTTATCGGAAGCCAGAGCCTACGGGAACTCGAACTAGATGCTCGCCGCGAAATTGGAATCATCTTTTCGGATCGAAAGATCATAGCTTCGGTCATGAAGGTATTCGAGGCGGACTGGCGTTCTGCGGCATCTCCCAGGAAAGAACCTGACACCGATCTCCCGGACAACACCGCTGCGAGCACCGCCAAGAAGGTCGCCAAGAGTATCGCCAGAGAACTTCCGCCCGTCGGACCGGTGATGGAGAAAGTCCTGAGAGAAGTGGCAAGTGGGGATTCAGAAATCGAAATCGATCATAAGGAATTGCAAAGTACAGTCCGGGACGCCGTCAGAGACTCGGTCAAGGAAGCCGTACAGGAGGCGATAGGGGAAGTCGCGAACGGGAAGGAGTCGGTTAAAGATGAGCCTCCACATTAAGGCTGTAGATCTCGCCGCAGGCATCTAAGTCCAGGCGGGCGAAGCTCGGCACGAGGTAGCCAATGACCATCGGCAGCGGAACCATCTCTATTGCCTTTCTTTTGGCATCGTTCTATTTCCCGTTGACCCAAGTCGCGTCACCAACGGGAAAGTCGGTCAACCAAAATTCGCGCATCATACAGGATTTTGACAGAAGACTGGATAGCTATGCGAAATTGCGGAAGCGAGCACAGGCCGGATTGCCGAATCCAAAATCTGAAACTTCCGCCGCGAACGTCAAGCAATACCAACAGTCCCTCGCGCAAAATATCCGCACCGCGCGCCCACAGGCCAAAGCCGGAGATATTTTCACTCCTGCTATCAGCCAGCTTTTTAGAGAATTGATCGAAACCTCCATTCGTGGCAACAGTGGCAACAACATTCGAGCCAGCTTACGCCACGCCGAACCAGTTCACGAGTTTCCGCTTGAGGTCAACCAGGAGTATCCGCAAACATCGGCTATGCAATCCACGCCCCCTACGCTATTGTCCAACCTGCCGAAGCTACCGCCCGACTTGGAATACCGCATTGTAGGCCGCGGGCTTGTCCTCCTGGATACCAAAAGCAACTTGATTGTCGACCTGCTGCCCGATGCCTTGCCGATATCTCAGGGCGAGCGTTGAAGCACATGAGAAGCGACGTTTTCATTCTTCTCTCTTGCTTTGTCCTCGCCGGATGCACGGCGAGAAGCCACCCGGCAATCTATCCGGATAGCCGTACCGCGTCTCCGCTTCTTTCCTTCGCGACTCAGTCAGTTTCACCCACGCAGGCAACTTCGGAACTGCTCCTGAAGCTCCCATTGAAGGCGAAATCAGTTCGCTTTGCGGTGATCGGGGACAGCGGAACCGGCCGAAGCCCGCAGTTTGAAGTGGCCCGCGAAATGGAAGCCTACCGTCGCATAGTGAACTTCAGTTTCGTGATCATGCTCGGAGACAACATCTACGGAGGGCACAGTCCCCGGGATTTTGTTAAGAAATTTGAGGAGCCTTACAAACCTATGCTTGATGCTGGAGTGAAGTTTTATGCCTCTATCGGCAACCACGACAGTCTCAGCGAGCGTCAGTACAACCTTTTCAATATGGGGGGAGAACGTTATTACGGTTTCAAAAAGAATGATGTAGCTTTTTTTGTCCTCGACAGCTCGTATATGGACCCGGTTCAGCTCAGCTGGCTGGAAAAGCAGCTGCGCGAATCAAACGCCGCTTGGAAAATCTGCTATTTTCACCATCCTCTTTATTCTGACGGAAAATTTCACGGGCCAGACCTGGATTTGCGTTCCGTGCTAACACCTCTATTTCAAAAATACCAAGTCAACGTGGTCCTTTCCGGGCACGAACATGTTTACGAAAGACTGAAACCACAGAATAATATCTACTATTTTGTCCTCGGCAACTCGGGACAGCTCAGATTCAACAATCTGAGGCTTTCGAGCCAAATGGAGGTGGGTTTCGACACTGATAGGGATTTCATGTTGGTCGAAGTGGACGGCGACAATTTTTATTTTCAGACCATAACACGGAGCGGAGCTACGATTGACTCCGGCATTCTGCGCAGGCAAACCAATCCCTCCAACTGAAGGCAGGCGGCAAGTGGCAACTGCAATCCGTGGCGTCCTGCTTTCCATCTCGTAATACCCGCATGTGCATCCGCATGGTTAGATTCTGGAGTTCGACGTAGGACGTGCTCACATGGTTCGGGTCGGGATCGCCGCGAACGACCTTGAGGTCGCACCCAATACAAATGGTTGGCACCTTCTTTCTGCCGTGGGAGGACTTGCGGGGGTTCTTCATTACTTACCGTCGCGCCGACGAGAGGGTTGTACCAAGGGCAACTGGGGCGGAGTGTAGCTCAAGGTCCAATTGCTGGGGCCTTACCGTTTTGACGGCGGCCCACGGAAAACACAGATGCCGGACCAGCCTCGCGGGCGAGTCCGGCATCGGTTCTAACGAGTAGGTGGTCGTCGCACGCTATCGGCAGGGACGATCTCAATGGTGGTTGTTGAACCGGAACATGTCGAAAAGATCGTCAAGTGCCGGGCTATTGAAGGGAACATAGGGATTGTCGTCGCGAACCATCGGGTCCGGGAAATTGTCCCGGCTCCGTTCGGTCAGCGGCTTCAAATGCCAGTTGCGCTCGACAAACTTCAGGATCGAAACGTGGTCGGCGTAACTGTGATTGACGTGGCCGCCTTTGGTGTAAGGCGAGACAACAATCAGCGGAATGCGCGGTCCATCGCCGAAAAAGTCGAGCGGCTGAATGTAGCCGGAATCGTAGTAACCGCCGCCTTCGTCTAGCGTGATCATGAAGGCGGTTTCCTGCATCAGTTTGGGTTGGGCCTTCAGGTGATCCATGATCTTCGTTACCATGCCTTCGAAGAGGTCAAACTTGGAAGACGCCGGGTGGCCGTCCAGCAATCCGTCCGGCTTTACATAAGACACCGATGGTAATTCGTTACCGTCGATGGCAGCGAAGAAATCCGTGGCATCCTTGATATGAGCGGCACGTTGATCCGGATCGCCCATGATCGCATTCGAATACGATTCAAAGTTGCAAATGTTGCAGTAAGCGGCGCCCACCAATACCGTTGGATCGGTGCTCCCCGGATTGTGCTGCAGATCCACCGCAGCGTTGTATGCCCCCCCATAGTAGGCCCAGGAGATGTTCCTCTCGTTAAGCGCTTCGCCGACGGTACGAACATCGATGGGAGGAACCGAGGCTCCTTTGGCAATGCCGGCGGTGTCAATCGTCCCGTCCGGCAGAAAGCCGGGCGAGTCGTTGTTCACCATGTAGTAGTGGCCCTTCTGGCAGTTGGGGTTGGGATGGTACGGGAGAGAGCGCAGGTACTCTCGGATCGGCTTGATGCCGGGCTGGTTCGGATCGGCGCACTCAGTGAAGTTGCCATCGAAACCGACGTCTACCGTATACACGTTGTCGGTGCCGGCCAGCGGCTCGGGATTGGCGAGGTGAGACGGCGGCGTAGTTGGGTTTCCGTTGCCGTCGGTCCAGAAGATCGCGTCGCCAGTTCCAAGCATCACGTGATTTGCGCCGGTGCCGCCCATGAACGACTGATGGAAATTGTCGCTGATGGTGTATTGGTCGGCCAGCTGCTTGAGTACCGGGACGTCTCCAGCTTGCATGTTGTAGAACGCCATCGAGTTGCTGCCGCCGTTGTCGTCAATGGCGCCGCCGCTGAACGGATCGGGAATGTTGGTGTAGGTGGTGATCACGAAGGGGTAGAGATCGTTAAGGCAACCTGAGGGATTCTGGCGAGTAGCATTCTTGATATTGCAGTCAGACTGCTGCCACATCTCGAAAAGCCGGTGTGTAGTGTCGCCGGTATAGGAGTCGTATGGCAATTTGTCGCCACGCAGAGGAAACGGCCCGTTCGGCAACGCATTGAAATTCTCCACCCGCGTGTCCGGATCGGGCAGAACAACAGTCTGGGTGAATCCCGTCGCGACCCCAGTCGTCAACAGGGGCAGATCTGCTGTCTCTAAAGACGGTTCGACCAAAGCCAGCAAGTTCGTCGGCGTTCCCGGAGGAAAGGACTGCAATGGCTGGAAAGAAAGATCACCGGCTGGCAGGGGTTTCGGGATGGGCGCAAAGTTCAGGGTGGGCTCGGGCAGGATACCGTAGGAGTCCTTGTCATCGTCGTCGAGACTGATGAAGTACTTCTTTTTGAATGGGGCAATGGCCTGGAATTGCTTTGCTTTCCCAAAGTGCCGCCCGGGTGTCCCGTCGGCCTTGATGATGCCCTCGGACAGCAGATTTTTGACTGAATCTCCGCTCGGCGAAACATAAGTCGCGAACAGGTGGTCAAAGGTACGGTTCTCTCCAATCAAAACAATAACGTGTTTGATTGGGGTTGCGGTTTTTTGTTTAGCAGCGACGGCCTCGACATCGCTTTGGCTAAAAGCGGGATTGGCAAACGACATGACCCCGCTCAGAACAAGTGCGAGGACCATGCGCGATCGCGGCTGCCTTGGAAGGGGCGTGGGCGTCATACTTTCCTCCGTGTGGAGTGTTCCACGGGGAAAGCGTACCTTCCTGATGTCTCGCCTCGATTACAGAATGGTTAATTCTCGATGAAAGTTCTTGTGAGTTCGCGGTGAGTCGCGTCGGTCGGTCGGTACGCGAACGGAAAATTCTTGTCAATTTGACAAACACTGCCGCTTTTTCTCTCTTGTCTCAGTCTCAGCTTCATTGCCACGATTTCCTCATCGTTGCAGACTGTTGAAGACAAAGCGCGGACAAATACGCCCTTGTAACGTGGTCCGCAAATCGCGCAGACTTTAGTCGCGCGGCCATCGTGTACAAGGCCGCGCGGCATTTGGC
>Ga0134122_10002639_pt1 | contig 13213 bp, 12 predicted proteins | sample KB302_FD_96461 | JGI IMG/M metagenome (GOLD analysis project Ga0134122, IMG submission 96461) | Terrestrial soil microbial communities without Nitrogen fertilizer from Kellogg Biological Station, Michigan, USA - KB3-0-2 | ecosystem: Environmental > Terrestrial > Soil > Unclassified ...
ATGCCACAGGTAGACGCTGTAGGAGACCAGCCCGGCCCCGATCAGCGCCGGGGTATCCAGGGAGCCCACCAACCGGGAGCGCGTGCCCGGCGCCGGCATCACGACCAGGGCAAGCAGCAATCCGCATGCGATCGCCATCAAGGTCGTTTCCCATCGCTCGGCGATCGTCCCGTCCACCGTCAGCTTGATCGTCGCCACCGCCACGACGATCGCGGCGACGGCGGCCGCCGGCCGCCACCAATCCGGCAGGCGCAGCCTCCCGTCCTGGTATTCCACCCGCGCCACCGCGAGCGCGAGCCCGGGCGCAAACAGCTGGGCGTGGGGCAAGAAGGAGGCGCGCCAGACGCCGGTCCAGGTCCTGGCGAACGGGAACCCGCTATGTGGCCCGATCGCGAGGCTGGCAATGCCGAGGACCCCGAGAAACGCCGCCGGGAACAGCATCGCGGCCACCCGCTGGTTGCGGGTCGTCGCCCTGCGGGCCAACCGGATGGCGGTCACGACCAGGAGCGGCAGGGCGACGTAGAAGACCACCTCGATCACGAGTGACCAGGCCGGCCCGATCCCTGTGGCCATGGTGGACGGGTGGTAGTTCTCGACGAGCAGGGCGTTCTGCGCCAGGAGGGAGAAATTGTCCATCGCCGACGCCCCCAGGGTGCCGCCCTCGTACACCCGCGCCGTCTGCAGGACCAGCGCGGTGCACAGGAGGATGAACCAGTACGCCGGCAGGATCCTGAGGGCGCGGTTGCGCAGATACGCGTTGAAAGCCGGGCGGGGCTCGTTGCGAAGCGCGGCCGCGACAAAGGGCAGAAAGAGGAGGAATCCCGACAGCACGAAGAACAGCGTCACCCCGTTCTTCAGCTGCGGGAACACGTAACGGTCCGCCCAACCGAGCTCGAAGTGACCGCTCGGTTGGCTCACGAGCCAGACGTGGGCCGTCAGCACGGTGGCCGCGGCGATCCCGCGCAACCCTTCGATGCCCACCAGCCGTCGGGCGAACGCGGGGTTCACTCCGTGCGGCGTGTCGGCGCCCTGAACGTGCCTGGTGTCAGCCCCCTGCATGGGGCGCGACTCTACCTACCCCGCAAACGCCGCCTTCGCACTTGTTTGGGTGGTCGGTCCTACGAGGCGCTCGCAGCCGCGAGCGCGCCGGCCACGCTCGCAACGCCGAGCGCGACCAACCCGAGCACCTCGAGCAGGACCGGGCGAGAGGCGCGGCGCTCCGAGTACGTGATCACGAGCGCGGCCAGCCCGCCCCCGATCAGGCCGCCGAGGTGGCCGCCGACACTGATTCCCGGGACGCCGAATGTGAACGCCAGGTTCAGGATCACGTAGAAGCCGATCTGTGAAGCCAGCTGCTCGAGCCCCCGGTGCCGGGCGACGATGAACGCCGCGGACATCAGGCCGAAGATCGCCCCGGAAGCGCCCACGGTCGTTTCGTTCGGGTCCAGGAGCAGGGCCCCGAAGGAGCCCGCGAGCAGGGAAACGAAGTAGACGCCCAAGAAGCGCGGCGTGCCGATACCCGGCTCGAGGAGGGAGCCGAGGATGAACAGGGCGAACATGTTGATGGCGATGTGCAGGAACCCGGCGTGCAGGAACCCGGCGGTGACGATTCGCCACCACTCGCCATCGGCGACGTCGGGCCCGTAGAGGCCGGCGTCGCGGATCACCGTGCCGCCACCCCGGAACGAGGCGGCGCCTCCACCCGCCAGCTCGACGACGAAGGCCGCCACGTTGACGGCGATCAGGGCGTACGTCGCGGGCGCGGCCCCCGTTCGCAGGCCACCGGCGATGCGGCGCACCTGCGTGCGCTCGCGCGCGCACTCCGGGCAGCGCATGCCCACAGGAGTCACGGTCATGCAGTCCGGGCAGATCGGCCGCCCGCAGTTGGAGCAGGAGACGTTCGTATCCCGTCCCGGGTGGCGATAGCACGCGGGCATGGCGGCGCAATCTACTGGCCGCCGGACCTGGTCCCTCGAAGTGCCCCGTGCGGCCCTCCACTACGTCCGCCCGCAACAACATAGTGGGGGTGTCGAGCAACCTCGGAAGGAGGTTCTCTGGATGGAAGCATCGAACCCAGCCAAGCTCTACGCGACGCTCGTCGGCGCGGCCCTGACGATCGCCGGGATCATCGGCTTCTTCTACAGCGCCAGCTTCGGGTCGCCCGGGAGCGTCGACGATGCGTTCGGCATCCTGGCGGTGAACGGTTGGCACAACGTTGTCCACCTGGTCACCGGGTTGCTCGGCCTGGCGGCCGCCGGGTACGCGGCGCGGGAGTACGCGCTGGGGCTCGGCTTCGTCTATGTCGTGGTGGCGATCTGGGGATTCATCATCGGCAGTGGCGATTCGATCCTGGGCATCGTGCCCGTGAACACCGAGGACAACATCCTGCACCTGATCCTGGGCCTCACCGGCCTGGCGGCGGGAGCCGCCGTTTCCCAGGCCCCGTCTGCTTCCACGGCCGCCTGAGCTGCCGCGCTCGGGCTAGCGACGAAGTCGCGGTAGCTAGATATCGACCTGCCGGGTCAGGCTGGAGCCCTAGCCCGGCAGCAACGTAGCCGTAGGCGAGGCTGCCGCCGGAATATTCAGCCGAGGCTTTCGGCGGAGTTATCTATTCCGGCGGAGTTATCTCCGAAGCAGGTTCTCCGCCGTCGCGCGAAGGCCCGTCGGCTGGCGACGGCGGCGCATGCCGACGAGCACCAGCGCCCCGCCCGCGACGGTTCCCACGGCGACGGCCGCGACCGGTCGTACCCAGTTGCGGGGGTCGCGGAGCGCCTGAAGCTCGCCCTCGGAGAGTTCCTCGGCCCAGCTCGAGAGCTCGGCTGCCGCCTGCTCGGTGATCGCCGTCAGGGTGCTCTCGAGGCGGCCGGCAAGGTCCTCGGGGGGCTCGATTGGGCGCAACGCGTCCCTGAGCAGCGCCTCCAGGTGCGGCTGTCGCGTCTCGTCGCTCATCTGCGGCGCGTCCGATCGCCGTGAGTCATGTCCCGCTCATCTCCTCTTCCAGTTGCTTGATCGCCCTGTGGATCAAGACCTTCGTCGCCCCGTCGGTACGCCCCAGCGCTCGCGCGATCTCGCGATTCGACATCCCGAGCGCGAACCGCATGATCAGCGCCTCCCGGCGGTCGTCCGACAGTCGCTGGATCCGGTCCATGACCAGGCGCAGCTCCTCGCGCCCCTCGACGACCTGCTCGGTTCCATGAGGGTGCGAGGGCGGCTCGATCGCGTCCAGTGCCGCTTCCGGCCGCCGCGCTCGGTCGCGGTGATAGTTCGAGGCGAGGTTGTGGGCGATGCGGATCAACCACGGCCGCAGCGGTCGCCCGTTCGACTCGCGCCGCGCCCGCTCGAAGTGCCTGTACGCCTGTAGGAAGGCCTGCTCGGTCAGGTCCTCGGCGTCGTGGTGGTTGCCGACGCGGTAGTAGGCGTATGAGTAGACGTCGCGCAGATGGCTCCGGTAGAGCTCCTCGAACGCCTCGTCGAGCTCGGCCTTGGCGACCGGGTCGGCGGCCTCGCCATCCTCCTTCGCGGCGCTCACGTCTCAAGCGTAGTCCTCCCCCCATCTAGGCCGCCCGGCGGGTCCGCTCCGCGCGCCGCAGCCCGGCGACCCACTCACCGGGGTCGATGCGTCCCGCGATCAGGGCCGAAAGCCCGTGCAGACCCGGCGCCTCGATGCCGGCCCGGGCGACGGCCTCGGCGAGCAGCGGCACCGAGTCGAGCCCCTCTGAAGCCTGGCCGATCCGGCCCGGGATCTGCTCGGCGGCAACACCCGCGCCCAGCAGCTCTCCCGCGCGTCGGTTCCGGCTGCCGGGTGCGATCACGGTGGCGGTCAAGTCGCCGATGCCGGCCAGTCCGGTGAAGGTGTCCAGCTCGGCACCGCTCGCCAGCGCGTAGGCGACGCACTCGCGCCAGATCGTTGCGGCGGCGATCCCCGCCGCATTGAGGCCGTGGGCTTCGGCCGCCGCGGCGCCAAGGGAGGCGGCGTTCTTGGCGACGCCCGCCATCTCGACCCCGACCACGTCGTCGCTGCGCTCGCAGACAAGCCCGGCACGATCGAAGACCTCTCCCAGCTGGGCCCGCAGGTCCTGGTCGTTCGAGCCCAACACCAGCGCAGCCATCCCGGCAGCGGCCTCACGGGCGTGGGCGGGGCCCCCCAGCGAGGCGATGGCGCGGGCTCGGATTCGCTCGCCGACGTAGTCGCTGGGAAGCTGGCCCAACGGCTGCACGAGCCCTTTGGTGAGCATCAGCACCGCGGCGCGCGAGCCAATCCGATCGCCGAGCGAGCCGACCGCCGCCGGCAGCGCGGCGGACGGCACAGCCAGGCAAACGAGATCCACCCCGGCGAGCTCGATCTCGCCGGCACGCCTCACGGCGACGGACTCGGGCAGGGTGACACCCGGCAGGTATCGAGCATTAAGGCGCTTGGCGGCGATCTCATCGGCCCTTTCCTGGGAGCGCGTTCCGAGCTGGACGTCGAGCCCGCCCCGCGCCAGCAGCACTGCCATCGCCGTGCCCCAGCTGCCGGCCCCGATCACCGCGGCCTTGCGCAGCGGCGGCAGGCCACCCAGCCACTCCCATTGGAGCTCGACGTTCGGCCAGATTCGGGCGGTCACCGTCGCCGCGAGCGCCGGCGACGGATGCGCCGTGCGGGGGAAACCCATGGGCCTACCGACGCGGAGCCTCACCTTCCGGGGGCGAATCCGCCAGCCGCGCCGCACCGTTTCGCTGCCCTGGACGGCCACCGGGACGACCGCCGCTCCGGTCTCCAAGGCCAGGCGGCCGACGCCGCGCTTGGGCGTGCCGAGCGAGCCCGATCGGATCCGTGTCCCCTCGGGGAAGATGCAGATGGTGCCGCCGCGATCGAGCACCAGCCGCGCGGTCTCCATGGCGGTCTCGTCCGACTGCCCGCGCCGGATCGGGAAGGCCCCGACCCGCGAGAGGACCCATCCTCGCCAGCGACTCTCGAACAGCTCGACCTTGGCCACGTATTGCATCGGGCGCCGCCAGGGAAGCGTCATGCCGATCACGAAGGGATCGAGGAAGCTGCGGTGATTGGAGGCGATGATCAAGCCGCCCTCGATTCCCCTCAGGTGCTCGCGCCCGACCCGCGAGAGACGAAGCCAGACCTGGAACGCCGGTTGGAGGATGAGACGAGCAAGCACGTAGAGGCCCCGGTTGACGCCGCGCCGACGCGCATACGCGTGGTAGCGCTGGAAGCGCTCCTCGCTGATCACCGAGTCAGTGCGTGGCGGCGCGGATCTCACCTGGCCCTCGTCCACACAGATGCCTACACGCGGTAACGGACGCCGTTACTGCTCGGCAAGGCCGCGTGCGCGTGGCAGCGAGCCGCCGCCGAGGCCGGGCATTGGCGAGTTTGGGGCGGTATGCGCCACAAACTCGCCAATTGAGCTCGCGGAATGAGCGGGGCAACCGTGCCGCGCTACCAGGCGGCCTCGAGCAGACGCTCGATTTCCTCCCTGCCCGGGGGGTCGGGGGTGTTCCGAAGCTCGGGGCGGGAGAGGATCGCGTCCAGCGCGCGCCGCAATCGGCCCCGATCAGCGCCGAGGTCGCCCAGGCGTCGTGGACCGCCCCCTAGAACCTCGATTCGCTCCCGAACCCCGGCGGCGTCCGTGCCCAGCGCGGCCGCCAGCGCCTGGATCGCGCCGGGAGCGCGGGAGCGCATTGCCTCCACCGTCAGGGGGAGCATGGTCGCGTTCGTCTCCGCGTGCGGCGTCGAAAGCACCCAGACGAGCGTCTGGCAAACGACGTGGTGGAGTGCATAGCCTGCGGAATCCAGAGCGGATGCGCAGAGCAGCGACCCGAGGGCGAGCGCCGCCCGGTCTCGCTTCTCGGCCGGGTGGTCCAACGCGCCGGCGAGCAGCTCCGCGCCTCGCAGGGCCTGAAGTGTCGCCACCGGGTTGGCGAGGGGCGTGTAGAGGGATTCGGCTCCGTGGGCGAGCGCGTTCATGGCGCTGGCCCGTAGAGGGCCATCCTCGAGGCCCGTCATCTCGATCGGGTCCGCGATCACGAGCGCCGGGCGGACGAGGTGCCGCGCCGCGTGCTCGTGGCCGGCGGGAAGCCGGTGGATGGTCGTCATCTCCGCGCCGGAGAGGGTGGTCGGCACGGCGCAGACGCGCCCCCCGCGCACGGCCGCGATCGCCTTGGCGACGTCGATCACCCTGCCCCCGCCGAGCGCCACCAGCGTTGGATTGCGAACCGAATCGATGATCGTGGCCGCGGCGTCGGGCACCGGGCCCCTCGGCACCTCGTGGACGGCGGTCGCCTGCTCGGCTAGCTCGAGCGGCGCGTCCCCGAGCGCTCGGGGGGTGGTGACGAGCTCGAAGCGCTCCCAGATCCCGTTCGCCAGGAGCTGCGGCGCTTCGGCGAGAGCACCGTCCCTGAAGACGACCGTCCGCTCCCCGTCGCGCCAGGTGAAGTCGCGATCGTTGGACACAGAGCCCGCCCCCGGATTCGAACCGGGAACCTCCTGATTACAAATCAGGTGCTCTGCCAGTTGAGCTAGGCGGGCAGCTCCTGCTCACGAAGGTACACGCAAGCGGGCGACCCTCATCGCTGCTCGCTGTTAGAGCATCACCTCGCGCGAAGCCAGGTGGAGGCTGACCTTGCGCTTGACGCGCTGGAGCGCGTTGTCGACGGTCTTCGTGTCGCAATCGAGCCGCTCGCCGATCGCCTCGTATGAGTGCCCATCCAGGTACAGCGAGAGCACCTGGCTCTCGAGCTCGGAGAGGACGCTGGAGAGGCAGGAGACCAGGCTTTGGAGCTCCTCGGTCGCGATCACCCGCTCCGAGGGGTCCTCGCTTCCCGGTCCCGGCAGGACCTCCTCGAGGGTCGTCTCCGAGTCGATTGCCCCCGCGGGCGACTGAGCGAAGGAGACGTACTGGTTGAGGGGCGCGTGCTTGTTACGGCTGGCGGTCTTCACCGCGGTGATGATCTGCCGGGTGATGCAGAGCTCGGCGAAGTTCCGGAAGCTCGACTCGCGATCCGACCGGTAGTCCCGGATCGCCTTGTAGAGGCCCAGCAGACCCTCCTGGATCAGATCGTCCGAGCCCCCGCCGAGCAGGAAGTAGGACGACGCCTTGAGCCGCACGAAGCCGCGGTAGCGCTTCACGATCCGGTCATAGGCGTCGGCGCTGCCCCGCTTGGCGAGTGCGACCAGGTAGGTATCCTCAAGCTCAGGTTGAGCTTCGGATCTGGGTACGGGCACGGCGGCGGCGGCGCCGGGCGACGGCACGGCCACGAACTCGTGGGTAGGGGTCGGTGCAGCCACTGGATTCCCTCCGTTCGGGTTGGAAACAGTGGCGCCCGTACCTCCCCTGGGCGCCTTCTACCTCTGGGTGATCGGCCGGTCGAGACTAGACCTTTAGTTCACCCTTATGCGCCATATTACGTGGGCCGGCGGCGTTCTGTCAACCACGCCGACCCGCCGGTGCACGAATCGTTGCAAGGGCCGCCCCTCCGTCCGCAGGTCCTGGTAGCGCTTCGCGATTCGGGCGAGGCCTAGCCGCCTCGCTGTCTGGCCGCCTCGAACAGGAGCACAGCGGCGGCAGCGGACACGTTCAGCGACGCGACCCGCCCGAGGACTGGAATCGAGATCAGGAGGTCGCAGGTGTCCGCGACGCGGCGGCGCAGCCCCTTCCCCTCGCCGCCGAGCACGAGCACGACCTTGCCGCTGAGATCGGTCTGGGCGTAGGGCGCCGGGGCCCCCTGCTGGGCTCCGTAGATCCAGGCCCCGGAGTCCTTTGCTCGGATCAGCCAGTCCACCAGGTTCGGCACACGAGCCACCGGCAGGTGCTCCACGGCACCGGCGGACGCCTTGCAGGCCGCCGCGGTGACCGCCGCCGAGCGGCGGGAGGGGATCACCAGCCCGGCGGCGCCGACCGCCTCCGCCGAGCGGCAGGTCGCACCCAGGTTTCGCGGGTCCTGCACCTGGTCGAGGGCCACGACCAGGGCATCCGGACGGGCGAGCAGCGAGTCTGGATCGGCGTACGGATACGGATCGACCTCCGCCACCACTCCCTGGTGGTCCGGCGAGCCCGCCAGGCGGCTCAGCTCCGACGCGGTCATCTCCCTGGTCGTCCAGAGGCGCCGAACGCGGCGCCGCCCGCGTTTCGCCTCGGCCACGGGCCGCCGACCGTAGATCAGCTGTCTCTTCCCCGCCTCAGGCGTGCCGCTGTCCCTGCGGGGGACGATCGCCGATTACCCCGGACGCCTGACCAGGCGGGGACCATCGGGGGTGTCGCGGACCTCGTACCCCCGGGAGGCGAGCTCGTCCCGGATCCGGTCGGCACGCTGGAAGTCGCGCCCGGCGCGGGCCCGCTCGCGCGCCTCCATCAGCTGCTCGGCCTCCGGCTCGATCTCGTCCGCGGGTCGCAACAGCGACTCCAGCCCGAGCAGCGGCAGCAGGTCCTCGAGCGCCGCCCGAGCGCCCGGGAGCTCCCTGCGGTTTCCCTGGGCGACCAGCTCGAACACGGCGGCGAGTGCCCGCGGGGTGTTGAAGTCGTCGGCGAGAGCGTCGAGCAGGCTTTCGCGCGTAGCGGTCACGAACTCGTCCTCCCCTTCCTCGGCGCTGTCCGGCAGGTCCAGAACGAAGTTGCGGATCCGCTCCGCGCGCGCGCCCGCCTCGGCCAGAGCGCGCTCCGAGAACTCGAGCGGCTGCCGATAGTGGCCGGAGATCAGATACCCGACCACCACCTCCCGCCCGTACCGGTCGAGAGCCTCGGAGAGCTGGAAGATGTTCCCTTCCGACTTCGACATCTTCTCTTCGGCGATCTGGACCATGCCGTTGTGCATCCACAGCCGGGCCAGCGGAACCCCGCGGGCAGCCTCGGTCTGCGCGATCTCGTTCTCGTGGTGCGGGAAGACGAGATCCGCCCCGCCGCCGTGGATCGCGAACTCCGTGCCGAGCAGCTTCTCGGCCATCGCAGAGCATTCGATGTGCCAACCGGGGCGGCCCTCCCCCCAGGGCGACGGCCAGCCCGTGTCCTCGTCGGGCTTGCGGGCCTTCCAGAGCGCGAAGTCGAGCCGGTCCTCCTTCAGGGACTCGGTGCCCGACTCCTCTCCCTGGTCCATCTGATCCGGGTCGCGATTGGAGAGCTTGCCGTAGCCGGCGAAGCTCCGCACCCGGAAGTACACGTCGCCACCCGACTCGTACGCGTGCCCCCCGTCGACCAGCGACTGAATCAGGGCGACGATCTCAGGGATCGTGTCCGAGGCCAGGGGCTCGTCGTCGGGGCGACCGAGCCCGAGGCGATCGGTGTCTTCGAGGTAGGCGCGGGTCATCTGGCCGGCGAAGGCGTCGGAGGGCACCCCGGCCTCGCGCGCCGCCACATAGATCTTGTCGTTGATGTCGGTGATGTTGACCACCAGCCGCGCGTCGTATCCGAACCGCTCGAACAGACGGCGGAGCAGGATGAAGATGACGTAGGGCCGTGCGTTGCCGACATGAATGCGCGAATAGACGGTGGGGCCGCAGGCGTAGATGCCCACCGTGCCCTGGTTGCCCGGCTCCACAGGCCGCAGCTCGCCGCTCAGCGTGTCCCTGATCTGCACCTGACGCGCCATCTTCTTGATGCTATTTGCGGAATGCGGCGCGTGTGCCCGGCCTGGGCAGCGGCCGTGGCCGTTAACGTTCGCCGCCGCCCATGGGCACCGTCTCGCTGCATGCGCAACGCGTGCGTCGCGTGGAAGAAGCCTTTGCTTCGCTCCCCGCCCGCTACCTGGGGGCCGAGCCAGGCTTCGACGCCACCTATCAGGTGCGCCTCGGAGACGTCGGGCGGACCTGGGAGGTGCGAGCGCGGGGCGAATACTGCGCCGTGCGCCCGTCGCCGGTGCGCCAGCCCGACGTCGTCGTGGGCACGGACGCGGCCACCTGGCTTGGCCTGCGAGAGGGACGCCTGTCCGGGCTCGATGCGTTCGCCCAGCGCCGTCTCTACGCGCGCGGCAACCTGGACCTGGCGCTTGGTTTCGAGGGGCTCTTCCGGCTCCCCGGCGACCGTCCGCCGCTCCTGCGGGTGACCAAGGTCCAGACGGGCGGCGCCGCCATCTCGAGCCTGATCTCCGGACAAGGTCCCGATCAAGTGATCTGCCTGCACGGGCTGGGGTCAAACAAGACCTCGTTCTTCGAGACGATCGCGACGCTGTCCCCGGACCACACGGTGCACGCCATCGACCTGCCGGGGTTCGGATCGTCTTCGAAGCCTGCACGCGGCGCATACGACGCCCCCTACTTCGCCCGTTCCGTGCTCGGCTACATGGACGCGACGGGGATCGAACGAGCCCATCTGGTCGGCAACTCCATGGGCGGCCGGGTCGCGATCGAGCTCGCGCTCACCGAGCCCGACCGTGCCGAGACACTCAGCCTCTTGGCCCCTGTGCTGGCCTTCCGCCGGCGCCGCGAGCTGGTACCCCTGGTGAAGCTGATCCGTCCCGAGCTCGCGGCGATCCCGCATCCGCTGGGAGCAGCACGGGTTCGCGAGCAATTCTGGAACCTCTTCGCGCGGCCAGAGCGACTCGACCCAGCGGCCGCGGACATCGCCGCGGACGAGTTCTGCCGCACCTACCGATCTCGCTCGGCTCGAATCGCCTTCTTCGCCGCCGCCCGCAACATCTACCTGGACGTTCCGCACGGCGAGGACGGGCTGTGGACCCGCCTGACCGCGCTCCGAACGCCCGCCCTGTTCATCTGGGGCGACCGCGATCGCCTCGTTCCCGCTGCGTTCTCGAGGCACGTAGCCGCAGCGCTTCCGCAGGCCCGCCAGGTCGTGCTGAGCGAGTGCGGCCACGTTCCACAGGTGGAGCTGCCCGAGCGGGCGAACGGGCTGATCCGCGAGCAGGTCGGATCCGGCCGCCACTCACAGGCACCGCGAGCCCCGGCCCGAGCGCGGAGCACCCTGCGTCGCGCCGTCGCCGAGCGGGCCGGCAGAGCACGGCGGCGCGTGGCGCCCTGACCGCTAGGATCGCCTGCCCATGACTGACGAGGCGCGGCTGGCCGACCACGCAAGGCACAACGGCGGCAGCGAAAACGGATCCCTGCGTAGCAGGCTTCTAACGCTGAACGGGATCTCCCGGGCCGGCGGCGGTGTGGTGAGTGCCGGCCGCGGCGCTGCCGGGGGGATCGCCGAGGGGGTCAGGCAGCGCCTCGGGCGGCGCCTGACCGCGAACCTCGACGATCGCGACCCCGATTACATCCGTGAGAACCTGCCCCTCACCTGGCTCCTGACCACCCTCTGGTTCCGGGGCGAGGTGCGGAACCTCGGCAACGTGCCGGAGCACGGCCCGGTCCTCCTGGTCGCCAACCACTCCGGCGGCAACATGACGCCGGACACGCTGCTGTTCACGCTCGCCTTCTACACGTACTTCGGCGTCGAGCGACCCTTCTACCAGCTCGCCCACAACCTGGTGCTCGCCTCCCCGGTCGGCCAGATCCTGCGCCGGTACGGAACCGTCACGGCCTCCCACGAGAACGCTCAACGGGCGCTCGAGACCGGCGGCGCCCTGCTCGTCTACCCAGGCGGCGACTGGGAGGTGCACCGCCCGGTCTGGGAGCGAAACAAGCTGGACTTCGCGGGCCGTAAGGGATTCGTCCGGCTGGCCCTGGATGCCGGCGTGCCGATCGTCCCGGTCGTTTCGATCGGAGGCCAGGAGACGGCGCTCTTCCTGAGCCACGGCGGCAGGCTGGCACGAGCGCTGGGCGTGGACCGAACGCTGCGCCTCAAGGTGATCCCGATCTCGCTGGCGCCCCCTTGGGGGCTCAACATCGGCGATCTGCTCGGCCATATCCCGTTGCCGGCGAAGATCACGGTGGAGGTCCTGGCACCGATCGACCTGCGAGCGCAGTTCGGCGACCAGCCCGATGTCGACGAGGTCTACGACCACGTCACGACGCTGATGCAGGAGACCCTGGAGACGCTCGCGGCCGAGCGGCGTTTCCCGGTCATCGGATAGAGCCCGGATGAGACTGAACGAATCGATCGTCATCTCGGCTCCCCCGAAGCTCGTCTGGGACTACCTGGCGGAGCCCTCGAACTACCTGCACTTCATGTCGGGCATCACGCGCTGGGAGGTCGCGGGCGAGCAGCGAACCGGGCTCGGCGCCCGCTACCGCATGCTGATCAGGGTCGGCTCAGCCGAGGTCGGGGGACTGATCGAGATCGTCGAGTGGCATGAGCAGCGGGACATGGCGTGGAGCTCCGTGCTGGGGGTCGACCAGCGGGGTCGCTGGCGCCTGCGCGAGCTCGACGACGGCCGGACCCGCGTGGAGCTTCGCTTCGCGTACGGCGTCGCGGGCTCCGGGATCCCCGGCTGGATCGCCGAGCTCGTCGCAGCACCCCAATTGGGGAGCCACCTACGGCGCTCGCTCCGCCAGCTCAAGAGCCAGGTCGAGCACGAGCGGCTGCGGGCCGAAGCGGCGCGGCGCAGAAGCGAGCGAGCCGCTGCTGCCGGCTAGCCGCCCCTAGCTGCTCACGGGTCTGACCCTCGGACCGCGTCGGCCTGACCGCAGGCCACCCCGGCGACCTGAGGAGATGTCCCGGGTGCAGGTTCGCGAGCGCTGCCTGGACTCACCCGCTCGGGCGCGCTCCTTTTGAACGGTCCTCGCGGCAACTCCTTGGCGCGGCGCGTCGAGGGAGAAACGGAGCTTTGGTCGGATTTCGTACTAGGCCAGTTCCCGCTTGAGGATCTTCCCGGTCGCGTTCCGCGGCAGCGAATCCAGGAACTCGATCTCCCGCGGGACCTTGTAGCGGGCGAGGTTGGATTTCACGTGTTCCTTGATCTCGTCGGGGGTGAGATCAGCGCCCTCGCTGAGAACCACGAACGCCTTCAGCCTCTGGCCGAACTGCTCGTCTTCGACGCCGATTACTGCGACCTCCTTGATCTGGCTGTGGTCGGAGAGCAGGTCCTCGACCTCGCGGGGGAACACGTTTTCGCCGCCGGAGACGATCATCTCGTCGTCCCGCCCGTCTATGAACAGGCGGCCGTCGGAGTCGAAGTGGCCGACGTCCCCCGACGAGAGCAGGCCGTCGAGCACGTCCTTGCCGCCCCCGCCGGTGTAGCCCTCGAAGGCCATCTCGTTGCCGACGAAGACACGGCCGGTCTTTCCGGGTGCGACGTCGTTGCCGTCAACGTCCACGATCCGGACCGCCGTTCCGCGCGGCGGGCGGCCGGCGGTGCCCGGCGCAGCGCGCAGATCCTCCGGCGTCGCAAT
>Ga0134122_10002641_pt1 | contig 13204 bp, 6 predicted proteins | sample KB302_FD_96461 | JGI IMG/M metagenome (GOLD analysis project Ga0134122, IMG submission 96461) | Terrestrial soil microbial communities without Nitrogen fertilizer from Kellogg Biological Station, Michigan, USA - KB3-0-2 | ecosystem: Environmental > Terrestrial > Soil > Unclassified ...
ATGGGGCGACAGTGTCGTCGGAGGTGACCCGCTCATACGTGAGGTTGACGTTGGCTTTGTGTTTGTTTGCCAGGTTCTGATCGATCTTGACGTTGATCTGTTCGCGGTTCCCCGTTAGCTCACCCACGCCATACAAATTGTCTAAGCCGGAGTAGTGCCGCAGCCATCGGAAGCCTGCCGTGTTCAAGCCGTCGCCGGTTTCATAATCGTTCGGCAGTGGCATGAACGCCAGTGTTCGGCTGATGAAGCCTGTCGTATCCAGCTGTTTGCGAAAGGGGTCCCAACTGCCGCCGCCACCGTTCGGTATGAGGGTCGCAGGGTCGATGGGAGCGTCCGCACAATTGCTGGTGGCCGGCTGGCTCTGAAGCGGACCAAAAACACTGATATGACGCAGCGTGTTGTCCCAGGCTGTTAAGTCCGGATTTGTCGTGGTCCCATTCGGGAGAGTGGCCGGCGCCACAGGCGTCCCGTCAAGCGCCACGGAGGGGCGAATCGGTGTGGGGCCGGTTGTGACTGTATTTGCCAGCACGTTGCCGCTGTTCCAGCCATCGTAATAGCGGATGATTCCCAGCCGTGCGCATGGTGTCAGGACCAGCGTTTGCGTGATGCTGCGCGAGCGGTTGCGATTGAAGTCAAACAGGGTGAAGAAGAAGGTCTTGTTGCGGATTATGGGGCCGCCGAAGCTCACCGTTCCCTGGTGCACGTTGGTCCAGTCCGGCTGAAGCGCCTTTGGCTTTGTGCCTGCCGGAGAACCCAACGGTACTGTTTGATTCGTATTGTTGCCCCATGTATTCGGATCGAGCGCGGTGTTTCGTACCGTCCAGACCGCGCTGCCCGTGAAGCGATTGGTTCCCGAACGAGTCGAAATCTGAATGGTGCCGTTTCCACGTCCGATTTCCGCATCGACTGGCGCCAGAATGAGCCGGATTTCGCCGACCAGATCGGGATTCATTGTCGTTGCCGAACTAATCCCGGTCGGGTAGCGTACGTCCTGCACCATGATGCCGTCTCGCGCAACCGTGATGTTGGATGCGCCCACCCCTGCGAATGTGGTGCCGTCGCGGCCAAAAATCTGTGTCGCGCTGGCGATGTTTTCAACTCCCGAAAGAACGGAAATCAAGTCCAGGACATTGTTGCCGACAAGAGGCAGGTTTTTCACCTGATCCTCGGGCAAAACCTGACCAACCGTGGCGCCCGACGTTGCGAGCAGATCCTGGCCCGAAACGGTGACCTCAACCTGCGTACTGACGGTGGATACGACAAGGGTGAAGTTGTACCGATAGGACGTGTTCTGACTGAGCTGGACATCGGTGACGTTCCTGGTCTGGAATGAAGGCAAGGCCGCGCTGAGCGTGTACTTGCCAGGAAGCAGGTTCGCAAAATTGTATGCACCGGCGTCGTTACTGATCGTCGTCGTCACAACATTGGTATCCACGGCGGTTGCTTTGATGGCTACTCCAGGAAGCAATGCGCCGGAGCTGTCTGTGACGGTTCCTGTGACTGTGGCGAAAAATCCGCCTTGACCGAAGGCGGCAGTGGATAGAACCAGAATCTGCAGAGCCATTGCGGCTGCTACATATACTCGTTTCATATTGCCCCCCAAACCTGCACGCGCTCTTTCATCGACACGTGCAGATGAAAGTCATCATGGATAGGTTTACGCCGCGGATGGCGTGGGATTGATACGGACATTAAAATCACGTCCGCCCGGCGGTGTCAAAGAAAAATTTGGAAAGGGGAAGGGACTGGCGGGCTCAATTCCGCCTGTAGGCGCGGTCTATGACCGCGCGCGATCCGGAGTAGAAAGTACTGCAGTATGAGAAATCGTGCGCGGTCATAGACCGCGCCTACAATAGGATGCGCACGACACGGAGTGGTGGGGTATGCGGGCTTAGGCCTGCACCACCTCACCCCGATTATCCAGAACTGTTCTAAAGCGAGAGCTTGCCCGTGCTGGCGCCGATCTGCGGCACGTCCGCACCGGCCAGGTCCGCCATGGCGAGCAGCAGGTTGGCGGTCGGCTCCTTGTTTTCCACGGCGATGTGGCGATTGCCCTTCAGGCGGCCATTGGCACCGCCGACCAGCAACGCCGGGACATTGTTCCGGTCGTGTGCGTTGCCGTTGCCCATGCCGCTGCCATAGTAAATGAGTGAACGGTCCAGCAGGGAACCATCGCCATCGGAGGTCGCTTTCAGCTTGCCGATGAACTCGGCGAGCTTTGCAGAATGGTAGGTCGTGATCTTGGCGTACTTCTCGATATTCTCCGGCTTGTCGCCGTGATGCGTCACCGGATGATGCGGCTCCGGGACGCCGACGTGCGCGTAACTTCGGCTGCTGCCTTCGTGACCGACCATGAACGTAAACACACGAGAGATGTCGCCCTGGAAGGCGAGCCGCATTAGCTCGTAGGTGATGGTCATATGTTCGTCGAAGGTGTCGGGAATCCCGCGCGGCGCATTGGTGCCTTCCGGAACGGCGCCCGAGCGGCTCTCCATGCGGTCGAGTTGCTGTTCAACTTCGCGGACATTCGTCAGATATTCGTCGAGAATGGCATTATCGGGTGGACCCAGCTGGCGCTGCATTTTCGCAGTTTCCTGAATGACCGAATCCAGAATGCTCTGCTTCTGCTTGAGATTGTAGAGCCGCTTCTTCGCCGTGCCGGTTTCACCAAACATGCGTTCGAATGTGACGCGGGGATTGATGCCCATGGGCAACGGGCTCTTTTCATCGCGCCACGAAATGGTGTTGAAGAAGACGCAGGGAAAACCGTCGCATGCGCCGGCGGAAGTGCCCATGTCTTCGGTGCCCACCTGCAGCGAGTGCAGCGGCGTATCTTCCGCCACCTTGTCGGCGATGTATTGATCGATCGTCTTCTTGGATTGAATCACGGTGTAGTTCGCCTGCTTGGTGATCGGACCGGTTCCGTTCAACCATGCCGCGCTGGCACCCATGTGGACGCCACCCATATCCGGGTTACCGTCCGGCGCTTTCATTTTGCTGATGGTGACAAGCTGGTTGCGATACTCCTCAAGGGGCTTCATGATCGGCTTGAATTCGAAGTCGCTGCCGGTCTTTTCCGGATGCCACCCCGCCGGGAAGATGCCGTTCGGCACATAGACTGCCCCAAACCGGAAAGGCCGCGCCTTGGACTGGGCCGACAGTGCGGGAGTCATGGCTTCGAGAAACGGCAAAGCCACCATCGTCCCCAGGGTGCCACGCAGGAACGTACGGCGAGGCAGGTGCTTCTTCAAAATGAACATGGGCTACTCCTTGGTTGCAGTTAGAGCGACGACCTTTGCCGCGCCCGGTTTGGTTAATTTCGTCCGCATTTGAAACGCCGAACTCTGAACAATTCCCATCACGATCGATTGCATCGCGTAATTATTTTTCGCCGCACCGCGCATGACGCTTCGTACAACGGGCATATCCACGGGTTCGAGGCCGCGGCCCAGTGCATACGTCATGAGTTTTTCTGTTACCGTACCGACAAACACCTCAGGCCGGGCCATCAGCGCTTTGCGCAGGGCCACGGGCCCATCGACCGGCGTGCCATCGAACAGAACACCGGCGGAATCGATCTTCAAACCATCCTTCGTCACATCCTGCCATTGGCCCACCGCATTGAAATTCTCGAGCGCGAATCCAATCGGATCGATATTGCGGTGGCACGACGCGCATGCCGGATTGGCGCGGTGCAGTTCGAGTTGTTCGCGCACCGTGGAAGGCCGGTCCTTCGGCGCGCTGGCTTCCAGCTGCGGCACATTGGCCGGCGGCGGCAGCGGCGGCGTGTTCAGCAAATTGGAAATCACATACTTGCCGCGCAGAATGGGTGACGTACGATTCGCCGCAGACGTCAGCGCCAGGAAACTTCCCTGGCCCAGCAGCCCGCGCCGTTTCGGATCCGTCACCTGCACGCGCCGGAAGCGGGAACCGTATACTCCCTTGATGCCGTAGTGGCGCGCCAGCCTCTCATTAACGAAGGTGTAATCCGCATCAAGCAAATCCAGCACACTGCGGTTTTCCCGCACGACACTGGTAAATAGTAGTTCCGTTTCCCTGCGGAAGGCCTGACGCAGGTTGTCATCGAAGTCCGGGAACATCAGAAGGTCCGGCGTCACCTTGTCGAGATTGCGCAGCTGCAGCCACTGCCCGGTGAAATCGTTCATCAGGGCGTCCGAACGCTGGTCGGCGATCATGCGCCGTACCTGAGCTTCCAGCACACGTGGCTCGCGCAGGCGGCCGGCGCCCGCCAGAGTCATCAACTCATCGTCGGGGATGCTGCTCCACAGAAAGAATGAAAGGCGCGAGGCCAGTTCAACATCGGTAATCCGATGTGCGGCGCCGGCGGGAACATTTGCCGGATCGCTTTCGGAACGAAAGATAAATGCCGGGCTCGACAGTATGCGTGCAAGGCCGGCACGGATACCGGACTCGAAATCGCCGCCCTGCATGCGGGCCTGGTTATAAAAACTCATCGGCGCTTCCATGTCGTTCGCCCCTATCGGCCGCCGGTAGGCGCGGCGCGCCACTGCAGAGAGAATCTCGGAAGCGCATGGCGCCTCTTTTGCGGCCGTTGCCGGCCTGCAGGTGAACAGGCGTTTCCGGGTTGGCGTATCGCTGATACCGGTGACGTTGTATGGGCCCTCAATGTTTCCGGTGCGCAGACGCGGCATGCCGGAAGGGTTGTGCGCTTCCAGGCTGTCGCGCAGAACCGGCTGCCAGACGTTCTGTTCCTCGGCAGGCCGGTCGATGAACGTAAATCCGACATCGTGTGGACCGGCGGTGATCGCAACGCGCGGCGAGGTCATGCGCTTGTCGACTTCGTCACGCGAAATGACAATGTTCTTTCCGCTCGATTCGTGGTCCTGCTTTCCGCCGACGGGCGCGGAAAAAACCTGCTCGCCATCCACTGTGACAATGAACTCAAATGGCGTCTCGTGTCCTTCGACACCCACATAACCTTCGGCAACCGTTTTCAAGAGCCGCCCGTAGAACACATACTCGCCGTCCGCCGGGAAGTTATAACGTGCCAGGGTGCCTCCACGTGTGCCGATGGGCAATCCGTCGACATGCTGGCGCTGCGTGACGACCGTGCTAATCGAGAAGCTCGCCGTTCCGGGCGCGACTTCGGCATCACCGACAGCAATATCGCTGATGCGCAGCGCGGCAGTCAGATAGCCTTCCAGCAGCATTGGTGTGATCTTCAGCGCCGTCGCGATGTTGTCGAAACCAAAATCGCCGCCGTCGCTGGGCAGCAACTCTGCAACGTCAAAATCCACGCCAAGCAGATCGCGCACGGCATTGGCATACTCGGTGCGATTGAGGCGATGCAGCACGTAGTTGCCCGGATTGTTTTGCTTCGCCGCAGCGCTGTCGAGGCTCGTGATCAGGGTGGAACGGAATTGGTTTAGCTCGGCGGCGCCGGGAGTCGGGGAACCCTGCGGCGGCATGGCGCCGACACCAAGCTTACGTACGACCTTTTCCCAGACGGCAGCATCCGCGCCGGGATCCTTCAGATTTGCAACATCGAGAGCCAGCGGCGCGCCTGCAGGGATACGAGCTTTCTCGTTATGGCAGGTGATGCAGTATTTGTTCAGCATCTGCTGATAGGCGATCGGCGTTACCGGAGCGGCCGCTGGTGCCGCTGTGCCATTCGCAACAGGTGCCGCAACCTTGGCGGGCGCCTGAGGCGCTCTGCCGCCGGCGGAAACTCCAAAGGACAACAGGAGCAAAGCAGCGGCCGTGAGAAGGATCCTTCTCATTGAGTTCCTCCAGCGACAGGAGCAGCGGCCGGGCTCGCTGCGTCAACTGAAGGCAGTGCCGGTGGCAAGCCCATTAATTCGCGAAGCAGCTTGGCCACATCCTGGGTGGTGGGTCCTGCCGGGGCTCCGCGTCCACCACGCGCCCCGCCGACGGCTGGCGGGGCTCCGCCGCCACGGGCTGGAGCGCCGCCACGGGCTGGAGCATTTGCGGGTTGTTTACCCTCTGCAACATCCAGTGCGGTAAGACCGTCCTTGTTGGTTTCATTGAAATTTACTTTCGCATCGGCGAGTGCGCGAATGATATCGAGATTCCGGGCCTGAGCAGCCTGATGCAGCAGCGTGCTGCCGTCCGGCCCCTTGGCATTGGGATTGGCTCCGGCCTTTAGCAGAACTGCAAGCGCATCCGCCGGCTTGCGGCTGCCTGGCTCGCGATAGGGTACGGGACCGTCGTGTCCCGTGTATCCCGGGCCGCCAGTCATTCCCGGGCCCCGGCCCCCGGTCATCGTCACCAACGTTGCAGTGCGGCCCGCATTGGGGTTGCCGCGGGCCCCCCCTCGAGGGCCTGCGGCGGCCACCACGGCAGCTCCGTCGGCGGGCTCCGGCAGCGGTGGCGCGCCCTCCGGCACCTTATCCAGATCTTTCATATGAGCGGCCAAAACTTTCAGTGCTTCGGCATCCGATTCCACGGCAGCGCGGAAAAAGGCCGAATTGTCGAAGCGATCGCTGTTGGGCATCGAAGTGGAATGGAACTGACCCGTGAATACCTTGTAGGGGTCCGCGCCATGCTCCAGCAGAATCGTGATGAGATCCAGCGCAGTCAGTTTGTTTTTATGATTCGGGCGCAGCTGCGACCCATCGAATGCAAATTGATCGGTGGTGGAATCGCGCATTTCCACCGCGGTGTACAGAGAACCATCGTTGACATCGGAGCCAAGACTGATCAATGCCGCAGCCGCGTCGTAACGATCGTTATAGATGGCGATCACCGCAGCGGTTGCGCCATCGCCATTCTTGAGGGTCATATCCGCGCCGCCCTTGACCAGGCGCCGTACGACATCTTCTTCGCCGTTTCGCGCGGCCCACATCAGCGCCGTGAAACCGCCAGTCGGATGGTCCGCATTCTTTCGGTCGGTCAGTGAAGTGACATGCGCCTTGCGGTTCGGATCGGCGCCGGCTTCGAGCAGCGCCGAAACAACATCGGTGTGGCCTTCTGCGGAGGCCCACATCAATGCCGTTTCCTCTTGATAGCGGTCTGCCGCGTTGACGTCGACCTTGCGGTCCAGCAGAAGCCGAACGGCATCGAGATGCCCGGTACGCGACGCGGCCATCAGCGGCGTCTCTCCTTCGGGATGCGCCAGCGCCGGGTCTGCGCCGGCTTTGAGCAGCGCATCCATGATCGCAGCATCGCCCGTGCGGCTGGCCTGCAGCAATGGGGTTACCCCATATCGATTCGCCTTGTCCGGTTTCGCACCGGCGGCAATGAGCGCCCGTGTCATCTCCAGATCGGATTCGTAAGCAGCCCACAGCAACGCAACCGAACGATCGCTGTCGGCAAGGTTCACGTCCGCATGCGCCGCAATAAGTTTACGGACCGCCGCAAGATCGCCGTTTTTGGCGGCTTTGGCCACCGCGCTGTCATTTGCGCCGGCAAAAACGAGTCCTCCCAATGCCAGCGCAAAGACGCTGACAAGGATCCAAGGCATTGCATATCCGAATCGACTGCGCAGCTGCGTTGTTCGCACAAGGAACTGGTTTACGACGGGATTCATGGCACAACCACCTTTCACGCCTATCTGTTAGCCGGGGTGTAACGAGCAGATTCTATTCTGAGAACGAGTGACCAGCTAGTAAAAAAACACAAAAGATTCACTCCGCGTTTGAGGCTGCATTTCTGGTGAAATTAGTGCTATTGGTCTAGGAGGCAGGAGGACCCCGAGGATGATTCCCTACAGAGATGAAAACGTCACTCAGCGCACGTCGTACATCACGATTCTAATCATCGTGCTGAACGTTCTGGCTTGGGTTTTCATCCAGGGGGCAGGCTCAACGTATCCTCTGGCTGAATCCATCTGCAACCGCGGTCTTGTTGCAGCTGAACTATTGGGCACTCTGCCGGCCGGTTCGTCTTTCGAAATGGGCAATGGCCTGGTGTGTTTCACCGATGCGGGTCATCATCCTCTGAATATTCTGACATCGATGTTTCTCCACGGCTCCTGGATGCACTTGATTGGCAATATGTGGTTCTTCTGGCTGTTCGGAAACAACATCGAAGATTCCATGGGGCACCTGAGGTTTGCAGCCTTCTATTTGGTGAGCGGATTGATCGCAGCGTTATGCCAGGTTCTGTTGAATCCAGCGTCGGTGATACCGATGGTTGGCGCATCCGGCGCCATCAGTGGAATCATGGGCGCCTACCTGATCCTGTATCCAAGAGTTCGCATTTACACGCTGCTTCCTCTTCTCTTCTTTTTTACGACAATCGCATTGCCGGCATGGGTGATGCTGGGCTACTGGATGCTGCTTCAGTTTTTGGGCGGGCTCCAGTCGATGAACAGTAATGGCGGAGGAGTCGCTTTCGGAGCCCATGTGGGCGGGTTTGTGGCTGGAGCAGTATTGATCAAGTTATTTGTTCGCCGCGATTACGTTGAGGCTCATCGAGGAAACTGGCGGCCACAACGAATCGGTTGGAGTTAGGTGGAGCCTGCTTGCATTTGCGGGTACCTTTCAATAGATTAAGCGCAACATTCGAGTGAAGCAGCGAAAGGGAAAAAACAGAAATGCGGTGGTCTGCCCCGCTCATCATGGTTGCGCTGATATCGAGTGGCATTGCAGTTTCCGCATCTGTGGCGAGGCCACAGTCGCCTGCATCTTCTTCACCTCCTTCACTTCAAGCGCAGCGTGCGGTTCTCGACCGTTACTGCATCTCGTGCCACAGCCAGAGTGCGAAAGATAAAGGACTGGTTCCGGTCGCGCTCGACAGACTGGACCTCTCGCGCGTTGGAAACAGCGAAAGCGAGGCGGAAATCTGGGAAAAAGTCGTCCGCAAAGTGAATGCCGGCGTTATGCCGCCGCCGGGTTCACCGCGCCCCGACCGGGCCTCTTCCGAAAGTCTGGTCTCCTGGTTGACAACGCAACTGGATCGGAACGCTCAAGCCAATCCAAATCCGGGACGAGCCCCGCTGCACCGGCTGAACCGCACCGAGTATGCCAACGCCATTCGCGATCTTCTGGATCTTGAAATCGATGCCGCATCCCTGCTGCCGCCAGACGATTCCGCCTATGGCTTTGACAATATCGCCGATGCCCTGGGGCTCTCGCCGTCGCTGCAGGAACGTTATGTCTCCGCAGCCATGAAGATCGCCGCGCTGGCAGTTGGGGACGCGCGGGTGAGCGCCGATGGCGCCACCTATCGCATCAAGCAGGATGTCTCTCAGGATCAGCACATCGAAGGCTTGCCGCTCGGAACAATTGGCGGTGCGCAGATTCGGCATAACTTTCCTCTCGACGGCGAGTACATGTTCCAGGCGAAGTTGTACCGCACGAATCTCAACATCATGCGGGGACTGGAATCTGCCCACGATGTCGAATTTGCGGTGGACGGCGAGCGCGTCCTGATCGCCCATGTCGGTGGACCGGAGGATATGGAGGCTTTGTTCCAGAAGCCCACCGACACAGGGGACTCCGTGGATGCGAGGCTCCGGGTTCGTCTTCCGGTCAAGGCTGGTCCGCATTCCGTGACGGTGGCTTTCTTGCAGGAATCCCAGGCTGCCGGTCCCGGCCGTTTGCAGCACTACATTCGCAGTTCGGTGGATAACTTCGACTGGTCGGGACAGCCTCACATTCAAACGCTGACTATCAACGGGCCGTTTGGCGTGACAGGCCTGGGAGATACGCCAAGCCGCAGGCGCATCTTCACGTGCCGTCCCGCAAACGTCCGCGCGGAAACAGCGTGCGCGAAACAGATTCTTTCCGCGCTGGCGCGGCGTGCTTACCGGCAAACGGTTGCCGATGCCGACATCCAGCGCATCATGAGCTTTTATGAAACCGGCAGGGCGAGCGGCGGTTTCGATGCGGGAATCCGTTCGGCGCTGCAGCGCATTCTGGCGAGTCCGCAGTTTATATTCCGGATCGAACGCGATTCTTCACCCGGCTCCATTCGCCGTGTCAGCGATTTCGAGTTGGCATCCCGGTTGTCGTTTTTCCTGTGGAGCACGATTCCCGACGATCGATTGCTGCAGCTCGCGAGCGCCGGAAATCTCGGCCGGCCTGCGGTTCTTGAGGGCGAAGTTCGGCGCATGCTCACCGATCCCCGCTCCCAGGCTCTGGTAGACAACTTCGCCGGGCAATGGCTTCGCATCCGAAACCTGAGTATCGTTTCTCCGAATTCGGATTTGTTTCCGGAATTCGACGACAATCTTCGTCAAGCCTTCAGACGCGAAACGGAACTGCTCTTCGACAGCATCATTCGAGAAGACCGGAACGTGCTCGATCTGATGACATCGAACTACACATTTATGAATGAACGCCTTGCACGGCATTATGGAATTACCGGCATTTATGGAAGCCAGTTTCGCCGCGTTTCCGTGTCGGATCCGGCGCGCCGTGGATTGCTCGGGCAAGGAAGTTTTCTTGCAGTGACATCGCACGCGGAACGCACGTCGCCCGTTCTGCGGGGCAAGTGGATACTCGAAAATATTCTGGGTTTGTCGGTGCCCCCGCCGCCGCCGGATGTGCCACCGCTGAAGGAGCGCGTTGATGGAGAGAAGCCGCGAACCATGCGGGAACAGATGGCGGAACATCGGGCCAATCCAGCTTGTGCAAGCTGTCACAAAGTGATGGACTCGATTGGTTTCGCGCTGGAAAACTTTGACGCCGTGGGTGCATGGCGTTCACAGGATGCGAATGCGCCTGTCGACGCGTCGGGCGATCTTGCCGACGGGTCGCACGTCAACGGCGTCGTCGAGCTGCGAGAGGCGCTTTTGAAGAAGCCGGATCTTTTTGTTGGGACGATGACGGAAAAATTGATGACCTACGCCCTGGGACGCGGGATCGACTATCGCGATATGCCGGCAGTTCGAATGATCGTGAGGGATGCCGGACGCGACGGCTACAAGTTCTCCAGTCTCGTGATGGGTGTTGTCCGCAGTGTGCCGTTTCAGATGAGAATGGCGCCGGAAAAAGAGAGTGAGGCAATCGTCGATGTTCGTCACTAAGAAGTTTCTATCCCGCCGAACTGTGCTCAAGGCCATGGGCGCGGCAGTGAGCCTGCCGTTTCTTGATGCGATGATTCCGGCATTCACACCACTCGCCCGTGCCGCGGGCGTGCCACCACGCCGTTTCGGCGTCGTCTACTTTCCGAACGGCGCCATCATGCAGCAATTCACGCCGAAAACTGAAGGGTCCGGGTTTGAATTCACACCCATCTTGATACCGCTCGAACCTTTCAAGAACAAGCTCGTGGTGGCCACCAACTTCACACGGTCACACGCGGGCAGTCAGGTTGGCGATCATGCTGTCAGTGCCGCAGGATTCTTGACCGGAGTGTGGCCCAAGCGAACGGAAGCGGAAGACGTGCTTGCAAACACCACGATCGATCAGATCATCGCACGCCAGATCGGTCAGGAAACGCCTCTGCCTTCTCTCGAGCTGGCAACTGAAGATTTTACCGGCTATGTCGGCGCCTGCTCGCCCGGATTCAGCTGCGCCTATATGAACACGATCTCGTGGCGCACGCCCACCACACCACTTCCCATGGAAACGAATCCGCGCGCCGCATTCGAAAGAATTTTCGGCGAGGCGGGCTCAACGGCAGAGCGCCTGGAACGCATCCACCAGCAGCGGAGTCTGCTGGATTCCATTTCGGAAGAAGCTGCCGGCCTGCAACGCGGGCTCGGCACACGGGATCGCGCGAGGATGAACGACTACCTCGAGAACATCCGCGAGATCGAGCGCCGCATTCAGCAGATCGAACGGCGTCAGGGATCTCAGGCGGCGACGACCGGCGCGCCGCTCGGCATTCCCGAAACCTTCGACGAGCATGTGGCGCTCATGTTCGACCTGGCGGCTGCAGCCTGGCATACGGACGTGACCCGGGTGTTCACCTTCATGATGTCGCGCGAACTCAGCCAGCGCACGTACCCTCAAATCGGGGTGACCGAACAGCATCATAGCGTGTCGCATCACACGAACAACGCGGACAAAATGGCGAAGATGGTGATCGTCAATACGTACTACGTCCGGTTCTTTGCGAAATTCCTGGAGACGCTGCGAGCCACGGAAGACGGCGACGGATCTCTTCTGGATCATTCCTTAATTGTGTACGGAGCGGGCATGGGCGATTCCAACTCGCACGCTTCCGATCCGTTGCCAATAGTAATGACCGGCGGCGGCGTGGGCGAAGGGCATCGGCACGTGAAGGTTGCGGTCCGAACACCGGTGGGTAGCCTGTGGTCCACCGTTGCGGAACGGTTTGGCGTCGCTCCAATAGAACACTTCGGCGACGGGATGGGAACGGTCGATGGAATATTTTAAGACATTCGCAGTTGCTGCGATTCTCCTTGCCACTCCTCTTGCAGCACAGGCTCCGCGGCCGGTCGCAACGGCCGCTGCCGACGGCACCACGCCTCTGCACGTGGCGGTGCGCGCCAACGATCTTGCAACGGTGCAGCGGCTTCTTCGCGCGGGCGCCGACCCCAGTGGCGCCAACCGCTATGGCATCACTCCGCTGTCACTTGCCGCGGAAAACGCCAATGCCGAAATGATCGCCACGCTGCTGAAGGCCGGAGCGGATGCGAAAGCCAACCTTCCCGGAGGACAGACTCTTTTGATGACCGCGGCACGCACCGGAAATCCGGAAGCGGTGAAGCTGCTGCTGGACCGAGGCGGCAATCCAAATGCGCGGGAAACCACCAACGGCGAGACCGCATTGATGTGGGCCGCGGCGCAGAATCACCCCGAGGCCGTGCGCGTTCTTGCAAGCCACGGCGCCGAACTGAACGCGCGGTCGCTGGCGCTGCAGTACAAGCAGGACCGATTTGGGCTGGAAGGTGTGCAGACCATTCTACCCAAAGGAAACTGGACGCCGCTGATGTATGCCGCGCGCGAGGGTTCGCTTGAAGCGGCAAAAGCGCTCGCCGAGACCGGCGCCGAACTGAATCTGACAGACCCGGACGGCTACACGGCCATGATTCTATCCATCATCAACGGACACTACGACACGGCAGCGATGCTCGTGGAAAAGGGCGCCGATCCGGAAATTGCAGACAGTGCCGGCATGGCAGCGCTGTATGCCGCGGTGGATATGAACACCCCGGCCGAGATCTATGGGAATCCACCTTTGAAATCGAACAGCAGAATTCCGGCAATCGAACTGATGAAGGTGCTGCTCGATCATGGCGTCAACCCGAATGCCCAGTTGAAATCCACAACCGTGCAGCGCGTGC
>Ga0134122_10002642_pt1 | contig 13202 bp, 8 predicted proteins | sample KB302_FD_96461 | JGI IMG/M metagenome (GOLD analysis project Ga0134122, IMG submission 96461) | Terrestrial soil microbial communities without Nitrogen fertilizer from Kellogg Biological Station, Michigan, USA - KB3-0-2 | ecosystem: Environmental > Terrestrial > Soil > Unclassified ...
GAGCGCGCTGCCGGTCCTTCTCCTGACCATACCCGGTGAGGGCGATCAGGTACACGGAGCGCAGCTCGGGATCGGCCCGCAAGGCCCGAGCCACCGCATAGCCATCCATGACCCCGGGCAGACCGATGTCGCACAGCACGACCTCGGGACGGAACTGCCGGGCCTTGTCGAGACCTTCACCGGCGTCGAAAGCCACCTCGGCCTCGTGCCCGATCAGCCGCAGCAGCAGCGCCAGGCTCTCCGCCGCGTCCTCATGGTCCTCGATGACCAGACAGCGGCGGGTGCGTTCGGGAGCCTCTACGGCGGCCTGCACGGCCATGGCAATCTCCTCTCCGGATGCGAGCGGCAGCCGCAACGTGATCTCCGAGCCGCCTCCGAGCCCCGGGCTGGCGGCCGCCACCGAGCCGCCGTGGAGCTCGGCCAGGGCCTTCACCAGGAAGAGGCCGAGCCCCAGACCGCCACGGGCACGATCGAGGCCGGGCTCGGCCTGGCTGAAGGGCTCGAAGGCCTCGGCCAGCAGCTCCGGCGCCATGCCGATGCCCGTATCCCGCACGGCGACGGTCACGGTGCCGCGATCCGGCTCTCCCCGCACCTCCACGGTGATCCTGCCGCCGCGCTCGGTGAACTTGATGGCATTGTGCAACACATTGCCAACGACTTGCGAGAGGCGGGTCGGATCGCCGTTCACCGGCAGGTACGCATCGGGCAGGTCCAGCTCCAGGGAGAGCCCGGCGGCGTCCAGTTGCTGCCGCTGGTCCTCCACCGTGGCGCGCACGACCCGCGCCAGGTCGAGCCGCTCCCTCCGCAGCAGGATCTTGCCTTGCGAGACACGGGAGATGTCCAGCAGGTCGTCGACCAGCCGGGTGAGGTGGATGACCTGCCGCTCGATGGTCTCGCGAGCCCTCGCCCTCTGCTCGTCGGTGGCTCCGAGGGAGCGCATGATGTAGAGGCAGGTGCGGATCGGCGCCAGTGGGTTGCGCAGCTCGTGGCCGAGCATGGCCAGGAACTCGTCCTTGCGCCGGCCGGCCTCGCGGAGCGCCGCCTCGGCCCGTTTGCGATCGGTGATGTCGCGGTCGATCCCCGACGCCCCCACGAGGCGACCCACCGCGTCGCGGACCGGCGAGAAGGTGAGGGAGATGTCGAGCCGCTGGCCGTTCTTGCGCACCCGCGCGGTCTCGAAGGGCTCGACCCACTCGCCCTGCCGAAGCTGCTCGAAGACCGCCGCCATCTGAGCCCGGCTCTCCGGGGCGACGATCACGTCGATGGGTTGGCCGATCATCTCGGCCGCCGTATAGCCGTACATCCGCTCCGCGCCGGCGTTCCAGCTCGTGACGACGCCGTCGAGCGTCTTGCCGATGATGCCGTCCTGCGACGACTGGACGATGGCGGCGAGCTTGCTCCGCTCCGCGCCGGCCCGCTTGAGCTCGGTGATATCGAGGAAGGTGAGCACGACGCCGTCGATGACGTCGTCGAGCGTCCGGTACGGCAGGACCCGCAGCAGGTGCCAGGACGCGCCGTCCTCCACCCACACCTGCCGCTCGAGCGGCGCCAGGGTCCGCATCACCTCGCGGATGTCGGCCACCAGGTCGCCGCCGACGAAACGCGGGGCGATGTCGGCGATCGGCCGGCCGGCGTCGCTGTCGATCAGGCGGAAGACCTCGGTGGCGGCGGGGGTGAACTTCTTGATGCGCAACTCGCGGTCCACGAAGATGGTGGCGATGCGGGTGCTCTGGAAGAGGTTCTGCAGGTCGCTGTTGGCGTGGTCCAGCTCCTCGAGTTTCTTCTTGAGCTCGGCGTTGACCGTCTCCAGCTCCTCGTTGACCGACTGCACCTCTTCCTTCGAGGTCTGCAGCTCCTCGTTGGCCGACTGCAGCTCCTCGTTCATCGACAGCAGCTCCTCGTTCGAGGAGACCAGCTCTTCGTTGACGCTCTCCAGCTCCTCCATCGTCGCCTGGAGGTGATCCTTGGTGGACCGCAGCTCGGCCTCCAGGCGCCGCACCATGGGATCGTCCGCGCCGAGGTCGCCTGGCTCGGCTTCCGTGTCCGCCTCGCCGGCGGCAATCACCTCCTGGAAGACGATCATGAACAGTCCGGGGTCCTCCCCCAGCTCCGGCATCGGCCGCGCGATCACGTTGACCCGGTGCGTCCAGCCGTCGAGCTCGAAGGCGACGTTCTCGTGCACCACCTCCACCCGCGAGTTGGCAGCTTTGTGGAGGGCCGTGCGCACATCCAGCCGCAGGCCCTTGCGCGCCATCTCGATGACGTTGACGGTGGGGGCGCCGGGCGGCGGCTCCAGGTAGCGACCCGTGCGGGGCGAGAAGTACACGCCCTCCCCCCACTCGTTGACCACCACGCAGGCGGGGGCGTAGCTCTCCAGCAGCACGGCCTCGAAGGTCCGCGCCACCTCCTGCTGGCGGGCAATCGGCTGGCGCTGAGCCTCCTCGGCCGGCCGCGGACCCAGGCGGGTGCGTTCCAATGGGAAGCTGAACGGCGGTCGCGCCACGGTGTCCCGCGACTGAAAGAGGCGGTGCTTCTTGTCGAGCGTGCGGAACAGCTCCGGCTGGCCCGAAACCATCTCCGAAGGGCCGAGGAAGAGGTAGCCGCCGGGCCGCAGGGCGTAATGGAAGAGGGCCAGGACCCTCTTCTGCAGCTCGCTCTCCAGGTAGATCAGCAGGTTGCGGCAGGAGACCAGGTCCAGCCGCGAGAACGGCGGATCGGCGATCAGGTTATGGAGCGAGAAGAGACACATGTCCCGGATCTCACGGGAGACCTGGTACATGTTGCCGTGCTTGACGAAGAAGCGCTCCAGCCGTTCGGGCGAGAGCTGACTGGCGACGGTCTCCGGATACCAGCCTTGCCGGGCCGCCTCCAGCGCCTGGGCGTCGATGTCCGTGGCGAACACCTGGACGTGCGGCGGCTGCTTGATTCCGTCGAGATGCTCGCGCAGCAGGATGGCGAGCGAGTACGCCTCCTCTCCCGTGGCGCAGCCGGGCACCCAGACCCGCACGAAGCCGTCCGCGTCCTTGCCCTCGAAAAGCCGCGGCACGACCTTGGAAGCGAGAAGATCGAAAGCCTCCGGATCGCGGAAGAAGTGAGTCACCCTGATCAATAAGTCGCGGAAGAGCTGCTCGACTTCCTGGGCATCACGGTTCAAGAGATCGACGTAATCATACACCGAGGCGCACCGCACCTCGTTGAGGCGCCGGCGGATGCGCCGCACCAGGGTGCTCTGTTTGTAGCGGCGGAAGTCGTGACCGGTTTCCCGGCGGAGGATCGCGCAGATCTTCCCCAGGTGCCCGGCGACCTCTTCGCGGAAACGCTCCGGGCTGCCGCCCTGTCCCTCCCGCAGCCGCGCCGCGTGCTCGACAAGCCTGGCCGGCATCTCCGCGATCGGCAGCACGTAATCGACGGCGCCGGTCACGATGGCGGCGCGCGGCATGCCGTCGTAGCTCGCCGTCTGGGGCGCCTGCACCATCGTCAACCCGCCCCGCTCCTTGATGGCCTTGAGGCCCAGCGCGCCGTCCGTGCCGGTGCCCGAAAGGACGATTCCCATGGCTTCATCCTCCTGGTCCTCGGCGAGAGAGCGGAAGAAGCGGTCGATCGGCGAGCGGCGGCCGCGGAGCCGCGGCGCCTTGGAGGCATAGAGCACACAATCGTCTACGGTGAGCGTGACGCTCGGCGGCATGACGTAGACGTGGTTCGGTTCGATGATGGTCTCTTCCCCGATCTGCCGCACGGGCATCGCCGTGAGGGGTGCGAGCAACTCGGGAATGAGCGTCTCGTGCCGGGGCGAGAGATGCTGGATCAGGACGAAGGCCAGACCGGTGTCCGCAGGCGTATGACGGAAAAGCTCCTGGAACACCTCGAGGCCGCCGGCGGAGGCACCGATGGCGGCGACCGGACAGGGATGCGAATTCCGGGGGCACGCCGCAAGCTCCTCCTGTGGCCCCCCATCCTGCTCAACAACGACATTGTGCATCAGGCCGGCCTTTCTGGATTCCTTGTGAGACCGTTCAGAGCCTCGAAAGAATCCAAGGATCGTGCCAGCTACGGGCGAATCGGGAAGCCTGGGAACGCGGAAGACACCTGGTGCCGGAGGCGGGATTCGAACCCGCATGTCCTTGCGGACGGAGGATTTTAAGTCCCCAGCGTCTGCCGTTCCGCCACTCCGGCGTGGGGGAATTCTACCAGCCGCGAGACGGGCCGTCGCCGCGGTCCCCTGACCGCCTTGCACGGGGGCTTGTCCCGGCCGCGCTTTCCTGCTAGAATTTCTTTCGGAATCGAAGCCCCAGGGGTTTGCCCCCCTGGGGCTTTTCCTTTTGGGGGTGAAAAAATGACCGATGCCGAGTTCCTGCGGAGCTTCGAGGACTGTACGCTGCCCAACTCCGCCTTCCATCACCGCGACCACGTCCGCCTGGCCTGGCTCTATCTGCGGCGGTATCCGGCCCTGGAGGCACTGGCCCGGTTCGCCGAAGGGCTGAAGCGGTTCGCCGCCGCCAACGGCCGGCCCGGCCTGTATCACGAGACGATCACCTGGGCCTACCTGCTGCTGATCCACGAGCGCATGGCGCGAACGGAGGCGGAGACCTGGGAGGAGCTCGCGCAGCGGAATCCGGACCTGCTGACCTGGAACCCCTCAGTCCTCGACCGCTACTACGAGAGGGAGACGCTGGGCTCGGAGCTGGCGCGGCGGGTGTTCGTGCTGCCGGACCGCCGCGCCCCGGGCTCGGCGGCGGGTTGAAAACCCGTCCTGCTCCCCGAAATCACGGCTTGCGGGAGCGATTGGGGCTTGGAGGCGACGACCGGATTCGAACCGGTGTATAAGGGTTTTGCAGACCCTCGCCTTACCACTTGGCTACGTCGCCTTAGACGAGCAGGGCCGCGCGAGCGGCCCCCGATCCTAGCAGAACGCGGAAGGTATCCGCGAATCTCTGAAAGTCAGATTCTGGAGCGGGAAACGGGACTTGAACCCGCGACCCCAACCTTGGCAAGGTTGTGCTCTACCACTGAGCTATTCCCGCCCAAACAGGCTGGCACAGGATAGTCGGCGGGCCTGGGACTGTCAAGTTGTGAGGGCGCCTGTCAGCGCCGCCGCGGCGGCCCAGGGTTGTAGGGGAAGGCGTTGCGGATGAGGGTGTAGCGCCACCCCTCGCCGTCGCAGTCGAGACCGAGGACGTCGAAGCGGCAAGCCCGGCCGTGCCAGCCCCGGGCGGTCAGGTAGAGCGCCGCGGCGCGGGAGAGCCGGCGCTGCTTGGCGAAGCCCACGGCCTCGATGGCCGGACCGTATTTGTCGCCCTGGCGCGCCTTGATCTCGACGAAGCAGAGGGTGGCGCCCTCCTTGGCCACGACGTCGATCTCGCCGCCATGGTTGACGACGTTTCGGGCCAGGACCTCGTAGCCCTGGTCGGCGAGCCAGCGCACGGCGTCGTCCTCCCCCACCCTGCCGCGCGCGCGGGCGTGGGGCTGCTCGGTGAACCGCTCGCTCATCGGGTCTTCCGTAGCGGCGGGCCTACGTGCCCGCCGCCTGTTCGGTGCGGAGGAAAAAACGGCGGGCACGTAGGCCCGCCGCTACGACCTGCTGCGCGAGGTTTCCGCCGCTCATTTCCGCTTCCAGCGCGTTCCCTGCGGCGTATCCTCCAGGACGACGCCGCGCGCGGCGAGCTCGTCGCGGAGGCGGTCGGAGGCGGCGAAGTCACGGCGCCCGCGGGCGGCGTTGCGCTCCTCGACCAGGCGGTCGATCTCGGCCGCGTCGTCGTCCTCGGCCTGCCCCTCCGGCCAATCGGCGGCATCGAGCACTCCCAGGACGCGATCTACATCGGTCAGGGCCTCGAGGACGCGCCGGCGATCCCCGGTCCCGATCCGCCCCTCCTCGACGGTCACGTTGACCTCCTTGACGAAGCCGAAGAGGGCGGCGAGCGCCACGGCGACGTTGAGGTCGTCGGCGAGGCCGGCCGCGAAGTCCTGGTGCAGACGCCCCGCGGCCTCGGCGAGCTTCGCGTCCGGCTCCCCGCTCTCCTCCGCGTGCTGCAGGCGGAAGCGCATCTCATCGACGCGGCGCAGGGCCCCCGCCGCGCCCTCCAGCGACTCGAAGGTGAAGTTGAGCTTCTGCCGGTAGTGGACCGAGAGGAAGAGGTAGCGCAGGGCGCGGGCCGAGCAGCCGCGCGCCAGCAGGTCCGGCAGCGTGTACTGGTTGCCGAGCGACTTCGACATCTTCGAGCCGTCGACGATCAGGTGCTCCGAATGCAGCCAGGTGCGGACGAACGGCTTGCCGGTGGCGGACTCGCTCTGGGCGATCTCGTTCTCGTGGTGCGGGAAGATCAGGTCCACGCCGCCGCAGTGGACGTCGAAGGTCTCGCCCAGGTACTTCATGCTCATCGCGGAGCACTCGATGTGCCAGCCGGGCCGGCCGGGGCCCCAGGGCGAATCCCAGGAGGGCTCGCCCGGCTTGACCGCCTTCCACAGCACGAAGTCGCGCACGTCGTCCTTGCCGTACTCGTCGCTCGCCACCCGTTCGCCGCGGCGCGTCTGGTCGAGGTCGAAGCCGGAGAGCCGCCCGTAATCATCGTCCCTGGCGATGCTGAAGAACACGGAGCCCTCGCTCTCGTAGGCGCAGCCTTTCTCGATCAGCTTGGCGATCAGGTCGATCATCTCCGGGATGTGCTCGGTCGCCTTCGGGAAGCGCTCGACGCGCTCGATGTGGAGAGCGTCCAGGTCGCGCAGGAAGGTCTGGATGAACGGCTCGGTGTAGGCGGCGAGCGAGACGCCGGCCTTGTGGGCGCCGAGGATCGTCTTGTCGTCGACGTCCGTGAGGTTCATCACCTGGGTGACGCCATAGCCGAGGTAGCGCAGGCTGCGGCGCAGCAGGTCCTGGAAAAAGAAACTGCGGAGGTTGCCGATGTGGATATCGTTGTAGACGGTGGGGCCGCAGGTGTAGACGCGGACCTCGCCGGCGACGAGCGGCTGGAAGGGCTCGAGCCGGCGACCGAGGGTGTTGAAGAGGCGGAGGGCGTGAGGCATAGAGGCGGGATTCTAGTACACCGGCAAAGACAGATTCACAGCAGGTGTCCAATCCCGCCATCCTCAATCGGCCAAGCGCTTCCGCACAGTCCCAGAGTATTAGGCCCCAAGGCCAGCCTCCAGCAAGCGACGCACGGCGTCGACGCTGACGGCCATATTCTCAACGCCGTGCTCTCCATGAAAGTGAACCCCTACGGCCTCACCCCTAAGGTCGAGGACGGGGGAGCCTGAGAAGCCGGGAGTGGTGGAAGCGTCATGGGTGAAAAGATTAGGCTGCGCCCTCAAGACTTGCCCTGGCGACAGCGTCTTGAATCCGAAGCGGCCTCCGAGGAGCCGGTCGTCGGCCAGGTCGGAAGGGTCGTCGGAGGGGAAGCCAATAACCGCCACGTCCTGGTCCTGCTGGGCGGACGTTCCCAGGCGTACCGGGTCGGGGAGATTTGGGCTCGGCGCCAAGCGGAGCAGCGCCAGATCCGGCCCATCATCCGGCTCTACGCGAATGATCTCTACGACCGGAAGCCGGAGCGATTCTGAGGTGCCCTCTCCCTTGAACTCCAGCGCTACAGCCACGGTCCGATCGTTGAGTTGGAGGACGAAGTCCACACGGTCTGCCCGCCGGACCCCAAAGTTGCTCAGGACCACGTGCCGGTTGGTCACGACGATACCCTGTTGATCTGGCACTTCGACGAGCCAAGCGGTGCCCACGAAGCCTCCACGTCCCTCCACTTCCAGCCGGCCGACCGCGCGGCTCGCCTGCTCGAGCACCGCCCGGGCTGCCTCAAGGGGCTCGCTCCACCGCGCCAGAGACGGCCGCTCGAACGACCCGGCCTGAATTGGCAATGTCGGCCGCCCGATCTCGTCAATGATCCTGCAACCCTTGAGCAGCTGATCCAGGAAGCCGGCAGAACGCAGGTTCTCGATTTGGTCCAGGACCTCATCAGGCAACCCCTCGCCGTTCCGCAGTCGCTGGAATGCCTCCTCCCTGACAACTGGATCGGCCAGGATTCGGTTGACGCTCATAGTCCATCTCCTTGCACGGGTAGCTGCACCAAGGGGGGGATGCAGCGGGACTCCGGTGGCTCCTCGAGTCCGATGGTTAGGTTGATATGGGGCACCAACTGCCGCTCCCTCGGCAATTGGTTGGCCAGCAGCGGATAGATGAGTTGGAAATGCGTGTCGATTCCACGATCCGTATTGATCTTGACACCCGAGCCCCGCATCGGTTTCAGTACAGTGCCATATTGATCGTTGAAAACATTTAGAATGCTGGCGGCGGTATTGTTGTTGATGACCTGTAGGATACCGGCGGCGGTTTCGATGACTTTCTTGTCGACGCTGTTGTCCAGCCGGACAATGATGCACTCATCAGCAGCTCCGGCTTCGGTGGAGAGCGCCAAGCACTGCGCGAGCTTGTGGGGTCGCAGCGGAAGCCGGGAGTCGCCGACGGTGAGGACCACCTCGCGTACCCCAGCCGGTATATCCATTTCGAAGAGCGCTCCGTTGAAGGTTGTCCGGCGAGGGTCGTTCTCTGCTGGCGGGTCACCCAGGGGCCGGAACGTCCAGGTGTCCTGGGCTACTGGGATAGCAGGTGTTCGGAAGACTTCAGCTAGAAGGATCTCTACAGGGTGGAGCCGGCCTCCACCGAGAACGAGTCGCGCGCTCAGGGCTGGGTGGCCATCGACCTGGCAGTTCTTCAGAGCGTCACGGCCAGCGCAGTCGGCTCGAAGGCGTAAAGGCTCGCCCGCGGCTACGATCTCCGACAGGTCCAAGAATCCGTTCGGATTGACCAGGGTCACCGGATCGTCGTTGCCGACGCGGAGGTCTACCGGACTATTCCACTTGGTGTCCACAAGCACCGGAGGACCGGTCCCATCCTCCCCAGCGCTCACATGGTATTGGAGGTGGAGAGTATGCCGTGGGACCGCCATTTCCGTCGTCGTCGTATGGCCGGCATCCAAGAACAACACCTCGACCGGACCGTTATGCCCATCGGGTACGGCGATCGTGAACAGGCCCAATATCGTGAGATAGAGTTTCATCGTCCCTCCCTTTTTTCACGGTTACCGAACCGGGCAGCGCCCAAGAGTTGGAACGCGGCCCAGACCCGCGGATTCGCCAGGCGCGGATCGCCGGAGCGGAGTGCGGAGAGCTGCGCCCTGCGAAGGGCCAGCGCCGGTTCGCCGGAACTGCGAAGTGCTTTGTAAAAGATCTTGAAGAACTCGGTGGTGGCTCCATCCTCGACCGGCCATAGCGTCGCAATCACCGCGGGAACGCCGGCCGCGAGGAAAGCGTGGGCAAGCCCCAAGCTGCCTTCCAAGTCCGAACGATAGCCCACCCCAGAACTACAGACGGCGAGGACCACGAGCTGCGTACTGTGAAGGCGCAGACCGTAAATCTCGTCGGCCCGAACCGTCGAGCGACCGCCATCTTGGCCGGGAGCAAAGAGCAGTTCCGAGTAGAGGGGATGCTCTACCGCGCGAGCATGCCCGGAGAAATGCAGGATCGGGTAGCGATCGAGACCCGCCCTGAAGGCTGCAGCCGAAGCGTCCTCGCCAATGTACAGCACGGACCCGTCGATGAGTCGAGCGATCGTTCGCGCCTCCTCCTGTGCACCCGGCAGCCTGGAGAGAGACGGAAACTGGACGCGGTCGAACGCCGGATCACCGATGACGAGCGCCCGGCCGGCGGCGAGAGACGCCGCCGGCGCCAGAGCGCGGCCTGCTTGAACAAAGACCCTGGCGGCAGGGGCGACCGCTATGCTGTGGCGCTCGACCAAATAGCTTCCGGACTGAGGATTGACAAGGGTCGCCCAGGGCAAATCGACTAGAACACCACCCGGAACCACCGTGAGCCCAGCGCCCGGCGGCAAGGAGAGGGGACCAACGAGGGCCTCATAGAGCTCAATACCCGCACGGCGAAACCGCGTAAGATCCCCGGCGGCAAGCGCTTCGCGCGAGCGGGCCTGGAGGGCTTTAAGCTCATCGGCGGTCACCGAGAGCATGCCGTGGCGCAATTTGCCCGCTGCAGCCAGCCACCAGGCTGTTCCGGAATCCAGGGGTAGGTACTGCACGAACACTCCGCCCCGCCGAGTGGCATCAACGACCTCTCGCTCCATAGTCTGTGGTGGCGGCGCACCGAGCTGATCGGCGAGCCAGCGGCCACGTCCCAATTCGACAAGGGCCAGCGTCGAGCCGGCCTCGACCCCCGCCTGGAGTCGCAGGTTCATCAGCGTTTCGAGGGTAGGTGCCATTTGGTCGAAGAGACGGACACGCTCGGCCAGATTCTTCACCCTTGCCGCCTGTTGCGTGAACTCCCCAACGATACTTTCGAGATCCGCTTCCGCTTCCGCCTTCCGACCCAGCGAGAACAGAACGCGAGCCTGCGCGGTCTTCAGCTCAAGGCGTGTGAGTGAGAATTGCTCGGAGCCATAGAGCGCCAAGGCTTCATCCAGTGCGGCAAGCGAATCCCTTGGCCGGCTCTCTGACCAAAGGAGCCCGCGCTCGGTCAGCAGGCCGGCCCGCGTATGCCGCTTGACCGAGTCCGGGTGGATCGCCTTGGCGTGCTCGAAGGCTGCGTCGAGGTCTTGTGCAGCCTCCCCGAGCCAGCCTCCAGCGCGGCGGATTCGAGCCCGACGCCAGTGGGCTTCGGCAAGAGCCAGTGCCTCGCCGCTTTCCGAATCGAACGCGAAAGCTTCCTCGGCGAGCTCCCTCGCCGCGCGATGGAAGCCAAGCTTCGAAGCATCGCGCGCCGCAGCACCCACGATGACGGGGTAACGGTCAGAGATGCCGGCTTCCACCATTCTGTCGAGGGCGGCGAGACGCTGATCCCAAGCTCTCTCGGAGTCACCGGTATAGGAGCTGACGCCAGCGAGTAGAGAGAGAACTCCTGCCTCTAACCGTCCCGCGCCAGCGGCGGAGAACCGTTCAAGTGCCTCCTCAAGTCGATCCTGCGCCTTGTCGAGCTCCACCGCTTCGACCGCTAGGAGACCCAGGATCCATTCGGCCCTTCCGGCCAGATCTGCATATCCCGCGGCGTTGGCCTCGATGAGCAGCCGGCCGGCAAAGGCTGCGGCTTCTCCGGACCGGTGGTCCTGGTACGCACAGGCTGCCTGGTATCGGAGAGCCGAGAGGGCCAGAGGACTTCTGAGAGAGCGCAGCAACGGCTCAAGCCGCGCAAAGGTCCGACCCGCTTCCGCTGTATGCCAATCTTCATACTGATCGATCGCGGCAAGTGCCTCAACCCAAACCCGTGCAAGCTGCGCCGACTCCGCGGCATTCAAATTACCGATATGGTTCGCGACATCCGCGAGAAAGGGATCGGCGGTCTTTCTCCGCAAGGCCTCACCAATCTGGACGAGCCGGCTCCTATGGTCCATGGCCGCCTTGCGGTCGCCGGAAGCGATCGCGGCGGCCCAGTGGGCGAGAACGCGCCGCAGGCCGGCCTCGGAGGCGGTCTCTGGTTGTCGGGCCACGGTCGCCTCGAGCTCGCTAGGGCTCGCGGCCAACCGTTCGAGAAGGCGATGCTCCGCAGCCTGGATTTGTCCCGGATCGAGTGCGGTCAGGCGTCGCCTACGTTTCTCCGCCTCCTTGGCCCATCCACTTGTGGGGTCGACCTCACGATACCGAGCCCAGGCAGCAGCCGCCCGGCGTATGAGCCGCAAGCGCTCCAGAGCGAGAGCACGGTTGAAAAGCGCCTGGGCAAGCTCCGGGGAAGCATCAACGGCGGCTTGAGCATGCTCGAGTGCGCGAAGGAGGTCTCGTGCGTCACCGCCGAGCTCAGCGCGCTTCAAATAGGCGGCAGACAGGTCGGATAGGTAGATGGATCGGTTGACTCCCGATTCTGATTCTTGAGCCAGCAGCTCGAGCGTCGCCACCGGCTCGTCGAGATCTGCCGCCTTGAGCCCGGCAACCAGGCGGACCAGGGCCAAGTTCCTGTCTACCTTCTCTCGGACGGCGAGGCGTTGCGCGTCTCGCAGCTGCCCCAAGGCCCAGGATTCCATCCGTGGACGCGGTGGACACGCTACAGCTAGCCCCTCTTCCGAGATCTGGCAGGGCGAGTACGCCGCTGCGAGACTGAGACGCGGTTCGAGAAGCCGATATCGGCTTAACAGGGAGCGGAGTGCCGCGAGAGAGGATTCGGCGGGACCCCCGCCATCACAGCAGGCACCGACGACCATCCACAAGGCGAGCAGCACATGGAAGGAGAACGCTCGTCCTGTTTGCCGCACGTGGCGCCTGGGTGAGGGTTAAACAGGCGGCTACCGCGTCACCGTCACCGACCCCGCCACCCAACCGACCCCGGTCATGGTGCGTCCGCCGGAGTCGAAAGCCGAGTTGCGGGAGAAGTTGAAGCTCCCCTGGCCGGCGGCTACAGCGCTGAACTCCAGAGTCATGACCACGCCGGAGCCGGTGGCGCCGGCGACGTTGCCGAGATGCGTTCCGCCCACCACCAGCGTTCCCGGCGTGGACGCGACGGCTTGGACGGAGCCGCCGGAGAGCATCGCGCCGGCCGTCGCCCGGGTAAACTGCAGCGCGGCGTTCGGGTAGGCGAGATCGAAGGCGACGCCGTAGAGATCGGTGACCTGCGTCGCCCGCACCTCGAGAACGAGGGTGGTGGCGGTGGTCCCGACACCGCTGGTGAGGGAAATGCTGTTGGCCGTCGCGGCGCCTTGCGCAGTGAAGACGATGCCGGCCTGCGGCGGCGGTGGCGGCGGCGGCTCGGTGGGTCCTCCGCCCCCGCCGCCGCCGCAGGCCACCAAGCTCAAGGCGAGGAGGCAAGCGGAGGCGAGGGGGCGCCGCGATGTGCTCAAACCGCTACCTCCTGCTCCTCGGCCAACCGTTTGAGCTGGCGCCGGGCCCGCTCCCGCCGCAGCCCGCGCAGGTGATCGGTGAAGAGGACGCCGTCCAGGTGATCGATCTCGTGGCAGACGGCGCGGGCCATGAACCCCTCGGCGGCGAGCTCGTACGGCCGGCCGTCGACGTCCTGCGCGCGGACGGCGATCGCCAGCGGGCGATCCACCTTGTCGTTGATCCCCGGGAGTGAGAGGCAGCCCTCGACCTCGGTCTCCAGGCCCTCGCGCCGGACGATCTCGGGGTTGACGAGGACCTTGAGCAGAGAGGGATCCTCCCCCACCGAGACGTCCACCACCGTGAGGCGCAGCTCGACGCCCACCTGCGGCGCCGCGAGCC
>Ga0134122_10002643_pt1 | contig 13200 bp, 6 predicted proteins | sample KB302_FD_96461 | JGI IMG/M metagenome (GOLD analysis project Ga0134122, IMG submission 96461) | Terrestrial soil microbial communities without Nitrogen fertilizer from Kellogg Biological Station, Michigan, USA - KB3-0-2 | ecosystem: Environmental > Terrestrial > Soil > Unclassified ...
CAGAACGAGCCGGCGCAGCAAGCAGGCAAGCCGGGCCTTGCAGATCCTCGCGCCGTCGAGAATGCTTCCAACTATACGTTTGCAACCGCGACCAACGCATCCTTTACGGATATGAGCAGCGGGACCACTCAGATCGTTGGTCCTGCCGCAGACGATACTGCGTCAACGCTTCAGAATATTGGATTCGACTTTTATTTCCTGGGAACCAGATTCTCAACGTTCAGCGCCAGTTCAAACGGGTTTGTCAGACTGGGCGGCGTCGTAAGTACGACCCAGTACACGCTCGGGACTGCAGGCGTCTCGTTGATCGCCGCTTACGGGTCCGACAATTTTGTCAGCACGACCGGAAAGGTTCATTACAAGGTCACCGGTTCGGCGCCCAACCGCGTTCTGACCGTTGAATTTCTAAACGAGACAATCATATACGACGGCGCGGGAGCGACCGCGGACGGCACCGACCAGGTGCGACTCTACGAATCAACGGGTGTGATCGAGCTCGTCTACGGCGCGATGAACCGCAACGCGAGCACCGGGTTCATGGGCGGCATGGAGCCGCAGTATGTAGGCTTCTCCAACAACAACACCGCCAACACGTTTGCTACGGTAAACACATCCACAAACGTGGTGAATACTACGGGCGCGCTTGTTTCCAACCAACCGACGCTCAACGCTGCGATCCCCAACATCAACACGCCGGTGAACGGATCGCGCCGAATTTACAGCTTTACGCCAAACGTTCCGACCGCGCCGACTGCTTTGAACTTCACGGGTGTTACGCCGCTGGCGATGACGCTGAACTGGACAGATTCGCCGGATGAGACGCTGTACGCCGTTTACAAATCAACGGATGGTGTCAACTTCAATTTTGAGACGACGCTTGCCGCGAATTCGGTTTCGTATGCGGCGCCCGGGCTGAGTCCGAGCACCACCTACTTCTGGCGAGTGTTTGCCGTTTCCGACGGCGCATTGAGCACAGCGCTGGCTGGCAGCCAGGCTACCGGTGCCGGAGGCGCGATCTCTTCGACCGCAGCCGGAGGCCTTTGGAGTCAAACAACGACGTGGGTCGGGGGCAACGTTCCGTCGAACACGGATAATGTGACGATCGCTAACGGCGCGACCGTGACTGTAGATACCGCGGCGGTCGCTCTGAGCCTCACAGTCGGAGCGGGCGGCGCCGCTGCAATCCTGCAGTTCGACTCGGCGGTCGCGCGAACTCTGACGGTTGGAACTTCCGTGAGCATCGCCTCCAACGGAACGCTACAATCCGCCACGGCCGGCACCGTTACGACGCATGTCTTATCGCTCGGCACAAATCTGGTTAACAGCGGCGTGCTGGATTTGAGCACAAACGCAAATACCGCGGGAGCCAATCTCACGTTCACCGGCCCGACCAACAACACATGGAGCGGCACAGGAGCAACCAACGACATCAGGACGGTGACCATCAACAAGGGCACGTCCAACGCAAATGTTCTTGAATTGACTGCAACCAACTTCACGGCTCAAGGCGTGGGTACGGATGGAGCGAACGCCGCATTCCTGACCTTGACCAACGGCACGTTCAAAGTGTCGGGAACCTTCGTGGCCAGTTTCAGGACCTTCACTGCCGCTGCGTACACGATTGGCGCCACGGCGGGCTTCTGGTTGAACAATCCGAACTACTCGGTGGCAGGTCAGAACGGCTCGCCGACCGAAAGCGGTCTGCTGAGAATCTCGCAGGGTACGTTCAACATCGGAACTTCGAGCGGCAACTCGATGGGATTCAGCACTGGCAGCACTGTCATCGTCGAAGGAGGCGCGGTGAACGCGACCGGCCGATTCGGCGTGTCTGCAGCGGGTAATGCATTCACTTACACCCAAACTGCGGGCACAATCACGGTTTGCACCGTCGGCAATGCGTCGGCCACGCTTGGCAGCTTTGATCTTGGTACGTCGCTTTCGTCTGTCATCACGATGAGCAGCGGCACAATTGTTTGTCAACTTGCCGCCACGGCGATCGACTACCGAAACCAGGCAGGCGGCGGCATTGCCAATGTCACCGGTGGCATTTTGCAGATGGGGAATGCCGGTTCGGGCGCGGCGAAGGCGTTTAACTTGCGCGGGGTGCTTCCCAACCTGGTTATCACTAACACCTCAGCCAATCACTCCGCAACAATGAGCACCACTCTTGTCAACTTCAACAACATCTCGCTGAACATCACAATCAACACCGGAACTACGTTCGATGCGGGTAATGTGGTGTTCCTGTTCAACGGCACCACTCTGACGAACAACGGGACCCTGACACATAACGGAGCGAGTTCCAATTTTGTCTGGTTTCTTACCACTGCGCCTCAAACATATACCGGGTCCGGGGTTGTTACGGCTCCGATAACCAACTTCGCTATACAGGCGGACATGGGGTTAACGATCAATCCGGCGTCTTCCAATATCGTTTGCTCAGCCGTGAGACTGTTCAGCGGCAGCGTAACGAACTCAAACAAGATAACCGTCGGTAACGGGGGCGCGACGACCGGCACGGTGCAGATCGGCAACACGACGACTCCGACTGCGGCTGGAACCTTCGATGTGCCGATGACTTTCAATCTCGGCACCGGCGGCCAGGTCATGTCTTACCTACGCACGACAGCCTCGAGGACCACCGGCGGTGAGATTAATCCGACGCGAAGCCTCACGACGTTTACTTATGACGACAACGATGCTAACCACACGCTGACCATTGCCGGCGGCAACATTACTACGACCGGCACGTCTAATTTCACCAACGGCCGGATTATTACGGGCGCAAACACTTACGCCGTGGGCGGCGCGGGAACGGTCACGCGCACCAACGGTTATGTTGACGGCAATCTCAGGAAGACCTACACGGCTGCCGCAAACAAGACCTTCGAGGTGGGAACCGCCAATGCGTTCTCGCCCGTTGCGGTCAACATCACCGCAGGGACGTTCCCGGCGGATTTTACAGCCAAGGCGGTGCAGGGTCCGCAACCAAACATTGGGTCGCCTTCGCATGCACTGCAAAGATACTGGACTCTTACAGGGACGGGCGTGACTGCCGACCTGACCTTCACTTACGCCGCCGATGCGATAGACGCGCCGCCGCCGGCGCAGGAGGGGTTCTTCATCATCCTCAAGTACAACGGGGCGTTCTCAGCTCCGGGCGGCGTTGTAAACACAGGCGCGAACACGGCATCAATTACAGGTGTGACTTCATTCTCGGACTGGACGCTGGCGGAGCCGAATGCGCCAACCGCGATCGTGCTCGCATCCGCGAAGGCTATCGAATACGACTCGGGCACATACCTGCAATGGACCACCGGAGCTGAGGTCAGAAATCTCGGCTTCAATATCTACCGCGACGAGGGCGGCAAACGGACATTGGTGAACCCGCAACTCATCGCCGGCGGAGCATTGCTGGCGGGCTCCGATACACTCCTCAGGTCTGGGAAATCCTATTCCTGGTGGATCAGTTCCGCGTCAGGCAAGTCTCCAGCTCAGTACTGGCTGGAAGACGTCGATCTGAGCGGGCTGAGCACCTGGCATGGTCCGATTGGGGCGACCCGGATTGGCGGCAAGCCGATGGCTACAAGCGATGCAGCGGTCTTGAGCCAGGTCGGTGTTGCCGAGGCGCAAGCGGGTTCGTCCAACCAGGTCACTCGAAGCGCGGCATTGACTCGAGTGTCAGGCGGACAGGTCAAGCTCCAGTCTGATCTTGCCGGCAAGCAGGCAGTCAAGATCACGGTGCGGCGAGAGGGCTGGTACCGAGTGACGCAAGCCGACCTTATCGCTGCCGGATTCAACGCCAAGACCGATCCTCAAATGCTCCAGATGTACGTCGATGGGCGCCAGATTCCTATCAGCGTCATCACGAATGAGAAGCAGATCTCGGCCGTTGATTTCTACGGAAGAGGCATCGACGCGAGCTACACAGATGCCCGCGTATACTGGCTTGTTGCGGGAACGCAGCCAGGCCTTCGCATGCCGCAGGTGAAGGTCGAAGGTTATCCGACGGCTTCCAAAAGTTTCCTTTACACAGCCGAGCGAAAGGACCGCACGATCTACTTCTCCTCGCTTCGAAACGGGGACAAGGAGAACTTCTTTGGGCCGGTGATAGCACGGGAGCCAGTAGATCAGACGCTCAATCTTCAGCACGTGGACCAGACGGCGGGCGCAGACGGTCAGCTTGAGCTTTCATTGCAAGGTGTGACGCAGCTTCCGCACCGAGTGTGGGCGTACCTCAACGGCACGTTCGTGGGCGAACTCGCGTTCAACGGGCAAGCAGAAGGTTTGGCGAAGCTGCCGGTCGCACATTCGCTGCTTAGAGAGGGAGACAATCAGGTCAGAATTGTGGCGCAGGGCGGGACATCCGATGTAAGCCTCGTGAACTGGGTCCGGCTTGGTTATTTCCATGACTTCAAAGCTGACAACAACGCTTTGAGATTTACGGCAACCGGAGGCCAGGCGGTCACCGTAAGCGGATTCGGCAGCCCCGCAATCCGTGTGCTGGACGTTACCGACCCTGATTCTGTTCGAGAAGTCCTTGGCAAAGTACAGCAGAATGATGACGGCTACTCCATAACCGTAGCGTCGCCCCAGTCAGGCGAGAGAACCCTGGTTGCCGCGCTCGACGACGAGCGACTCAACCCAGCCAGGGTGGCGGACAATCAGCCCTCGAACTTGCGGTCATCGGAACACGCGGCAAACCTCGTCATCATCGCCAATCGGGACACGATCTCCAGCGTTGAGCCTCTGAGGGCGCAGCGTGCGAGCCAGGGTTTCAGGGTTGAGGTGTTGAACGTCGAGGACATATTCGATGAGTTCAGCTTCGGGAACAAGTCGCCTCAGGCAATGAGAGACTTTCTCCTGTTTACACAGGCGGGATGGAAGGTTGCGCCGCAGTACGTGTTGCTTGTTGGCGACGCGAGTCTTGATCCGAAGGGATATCTCGGTTTGCCGGACTCCGACCTCGTTCCAACCATGCTGATTGACACCGCCCTACTGGAAACCGCGTCTGACGATAGGCTGGGAGACTTGGACGGGGACGGAATACCGGAGCTCGCAATGGGGCGGTTGCCGGTGCGCACCGGAGACGAGGCCGCGCGGATGATCCAAAAGATCATCGGCTATGATCGATCGAATCCGTCAGGAAGTGTAATGCTCGTAGCCGACGGCAACGACGGCTACGATTTCGAATCGGCGACCCTCAATCTAGCAGCGCTTGTCCCCGCAAGCCTCAAGGTAGACGTGCTGAATAGGGGACAGATGGATCTTACACTCGCCAGGGCGGCATTGCTGGACGCGATCAACCGCGGTCAAAAGGTGATCAACTACATCGGACACGGATCGGTAAACGTCTGGAGAGCTGGCCTGCTGACAAACGAAGACGCGGCGGCGATGGTCAACGGTCGCTTGCCGTTGTTTGTGATGATGACCTGTCTAAACGGGTACTTCCAGGACCCGGGCCTCGATAGTCTTGCAGAGTCGCTGATGAAATCGCGGGGAGGATCTATCGCGGTCTTGGCTTCGTCGGGCATGACCGATCCTGATGGACAGACGGCGATCAATCGTCAGATGTTTCAACTCCTCTTCAGAATGAGCAATCTCAAGGGACAGCCACTTACTTTGGGAGAGGCTATGCTCCGAGCCAAGAGAGAGGTCGGTGACATCGACGTGCGGCGCACCTTTACATTGTTTGGGGACCCAACGACGCGCTTAAGGTAAGCGGCCGTTGGGTATTTGACTGCGTTGACGCGAATCTAAGCCGTCGTGTAAGAATTGCGAATGTCAACCTCACGGAGATTTGAGGTTGCCGAACCTTGGAGTCCCCCGCCTGAAACATGGAGTGGATCTGAATGGTGAGATTTGAGGGCGTTGCTTGGGCAGAGGCCATCTCAATACGTTCGTACGGCGTGCGAATCGGGCTTCGAACCGACAAAATCGGTGCTCTAAAGGAGTTTGTTCAGGTTCTCCCTCCGGCTTGGAAACCGTTGCGATCGCAGGTAGTTGACCGTATGTACTCGATACTTGTTGGTGGGAACGGTGCGGGGCGGACCCGAGGGAAACCAAACTTTGTTTATGCAGACGGTAAGCCAGTGTCTCGAACGCCAGAGCTGCACCAGGCCGTGGACTCGTTTGAGTCGGACCTTCAGTTGTTCGTAGCGGAGATGTCCCCGCATAGGCTCTTCGTTCATGCCGGGGTGGTAGCGTTGGGGGGCAAGGCCGTCGTGATACCGGGTCGAAGCTTCAGTGGAAAGAGTACGCTGACACGCGAGCTGGTAAGAGCCGGGGCCACCTACTATTCCGATGAGTATGCGGTGCTTGATACAAAGGGCTATGTGCATCACTACGCGAGGCCGTTGTCGATCAGGGAGAACGGATATCTCGAGAAGCCCAAAAAGTACAAAGTTGAAGCTTTTGGCGGGCGCGCGGGAGCCAGACCGCTTCCGGTTGGACTTGTAGTAGTAAGCAAGTACAAGCCAGGGGCAAAGTGGCGTCCCCGTCAGCTTTCTGCCGGCGAAGGAGCCCTCGAGTTGATAGCGAACACCGTTTCCGCGAGGCGTGAGCCGGAGAAGGTTTTATCAACGCTCAATCAGGTTGTCGCAAGCGCGACGGTGCTAAAGGGACTTCGCGGTGATGCGAGCCAAGTTGTGAATTTCATTCTCGATAGACTCGGTCGATAGCGGGTTTTTATTGACATTAACGGGTTTGCGGGGTATAACGCACTCGCTGCTGCTGCTGCTGCTGCGAAGAAACGGAGCCTTAAGAATGATAAGCAAGAAGGACCACTTTACACCGAAGGCGCGACAAGAGGGGCTAGTGGTACAGGAGCTCGCAGACGAGGTGCTGGTTTACGATAATAAACGCTTCAAAGCACATTGCTTGAACCAGACTGCTGCGCTTGTGTGGCAACATTGCGACGGCAAGACGTCCACGAAGGATATCGCGCTGGCACTCGAGAAGAAATCCGGGTCGTCGGTAAGTGAAGAAGTGGTTTGGCTCGCATTGAGTCAACTCGGAAAATCGCATCTTTTGACAGGGCGCGTGATACCTCCGGCAGGGGGAGCGGGGATTTCGCGGCGCGAAGTGATCAGGCGCGTGGGAATCGCTGCTGCGGTGGGGCTGCCGGTTGTAACGAGCATAGTGGCGCCAAAGGCCGCTCAGGCCGCAAACTGTTTACCATCAGGCAGCTCGTGCACGAGCTCCGTTCAATGCTGTTCCAACCTATGTAACACCAACGTTTGCGCATAGGACTCTATCGGGTCCATCCTGGGTGAGTCTGTCCGTTTCCATTTCTCCTGGGAGGTCAGAGACCGACCTCCATGACCGAGTCCGGAAGAACAAATCGACACCTCGGTGAGACCGTAGCGGGCATACTGCATGGCGCATGGCGTCGCAATCCTCCGGAACTTGAACTTGCCGAAAGCGAACTCGACCGAGTAACCCCGCTGTTGCTTGCATCGGGTGCGGCCTCTCTTGGCTGGTGGCGAGTCCGCAACTCAAACCTTAAGAGCACGCAGTCAGCCCTAGAACTTCAACAAGCCTACCGGCTTCACTCGCTTCAATCTGCTCTTCACCAATCCGAGATCACTGACTTGGTGTCGCTTGCTCGCGATGCGGGGGCGGAGCCAGTGCTGGTCAAAGGGTGGGCGGTTGCACGGTTGTATCCCGAGATGGGATTGCGACCTTATGGCGACGTCGATCTTTGCTTTTCAAAAGAGAGCTACGCGAAAGCCGAGGCCGCATTTGCGAATCTCGATCGCACAAGATATCAGGTAGATCTCCATGAAGGCTTTTCGAAACTCGACAACCTGGGCTCCGAGCAACTGCTGTCGAGGTCGAGACCTATTAGTATCGGTGGGATGGAGGTGCGAGTGCTCGGAGAGGAAGACCAGCTACGCATACTTTGCACTCACGCGCTGCGACATTCAGTATGGCGGCCGCTGTGGTTATGCGACATAGCGGTGGCAATCGAGACCCGGTCCCCGGAGTTCGACTGGCAACGCTGTGTTGGACGGGATGCTCGCGAGGCCGATTGGGTGGCATGTGCTATAGGACTTGCTCACCGGTTTCTTGGGGCGCGAATCGAAGGCACTCCGGTTGAACAGCGTGCCAACGCGCTGCCCGGTTGGTTGGTGCGGCGGACTCTGAAAAACTGGAGCGCTCCATTTCCGGAGCTGTACCCGCCGCTCTCATACACTAGACCATTCGTGACTTACTTTCGCGACCCCACTGGATTGGTCAGAACGCTACGGATGCGTTGGCCCGACCCAATAGAAGCTACGATTCGAATGCGCGGACCCTTCAACTCCTTCCCCAGATGGCCGTATCAGGTCGCAAACGCTTCACGCCGAATAACGATGTTTCTCGGTGGACTGTTGGGAACGGGTCCCAAAACCGGCTAAAGAACGGTCTCACCTGTCTCCAACAGCGAGGCCTGGACGAGCGCGAATATCACCCGCGTAATCGATCTGTTCAGGCTATCTTGAGTACGTCGGCAAACGAATCTTGGCGGTCGCAAAGCGAGCTAACCCGTTTCTTTGGATTGTGTTGACAACTTCGCAAAGGCCACAGTATGCTGTGTGACGCTTACGGAATTCTTTCGCAGTTTTCAGTCTTGGATACAACTTGAGCCAGCGTCAACGCCTGAGTTGTTTCAGATGCGGTGCCAGCCCCAATATCAACGAGCAGACGCGCGTTTGAAGCGAGAGAGGGCACGCGGGGAGATTTCTTCTCCATGCGTCAGAGTCCCGTTACTCTGGAGCTGCAAGCGTTGTTAAGGATCCAAGCGCCGCGGTATCCCCGAACAGAGACGACCTGGGCACAGTGTTGATAAGGCGCGCTGCCGCCGTGTGCGGCTTCCCGTTATGGGCTTAATCAGTTGAGGGCGTAGCCTCGCGCTCAAACTTGATTTTGTTGTTGTGGCCCTCATCGCGCTCACCCTCAACATAAGATTGAACAAACGATGGTTCTGAAGTTAAGCCTCAGCAAAGTGGCCGCCCGAGCGGCGCTGGCAATAGTCGCAATCGCCGTCTGCGGCGGATTGGTGCCTGTAATCTTCTATCAATTTGTCATCGGAACGCTCGCCGACGAACGTCTGCTGGTTTCCCGCAATCTTTTGCAAATACCGGTGGAGCGGTTTCCCAGCTCGTCGCGGTTAAACGCTCGATTTGCTCAGAACGAGATTGTGGAGGCCGACCGGGATTTGGAGCGGGCTGAGTTTCACGCGCAGCGGGCGGTAAACCTGTCGCCCTACGACTATCGGCTTCGGCTTACGCTGGCGTCGGCAAAGGAAGCGAAGGGAGACCGAGCTGGGGCGGAGGACTCGCTCAACAAGGCGCTTGCGCTGGCGCCATCGAACGGGGACGTTCACTGGCGAATGGCTAACTTGCTGGTTCGAGAAGGCAAGCTCGCTGAATCGCTTGAACACTTCAAAGTTGCTGTTGCTTACGACGGCGAGTTGCTGGGAACGACGCTCGACCTGGTTTTTCGAGCATCGGGAGGAAGTGTCGAGGCCCTGACAGGTTTGGTGGGAGACGATCAGCACGCGAAACTTAAGGTCGCGCGATTCCTGCTTCAGCAGTCAAGAGTGACCGAGGCGGTCTCGGTGTTAGGTAGCGTGGACCGGAATGCGCGGCTGTCTTCTCCGGATAGCCCGGTTTTCTTGAACGCCTTGATTGCCGCGGGCCAGTTCGAAGTTGCCCATGGGCTCTGGAGTTCATTCGTCGGCGCTGAAACGCCGGGGACGCCAACGCAGGAGACCTCGATTTGGAACGGCGGATTCGAATCTGACATCTTGAAGGACTTCGCTCAGTTCGACTGGTCGTTGCTACCAAACGAGTTTGCGCGTTTGAGTATTGACGGAACGGTCGCGCACGGCGGCACTCGATCTTTGAAGATAGCCTTTGCGGGGAGAGACACGACAAATCTCGACAACGCAATCAAGCAACTTGTCGTCGTCAAGCCAGGCGCCACGTACAAGGTCGAGTGCTACGTACGAACTGGCGATCTGGTGACTTCCGACGGTCCCAAGGTAACCGTGACAGACGGCGGTTCGAACGTGCTGATTGCAGAGTCGGATCCTATCAGTCCCGGTTCATCGGACTGGCGGCCGGTTTCGGTGTCGTTTGTCGCGCCGGCAGGAAAGGCCGGTGGGTCGGCGGCCGTGTATGTTTCGATAAGACGCAAACCGAAGTACAGCTTGGATGAGCCTACGAAGGGCTCGGTCTGGTTTGACGATTTTGCGATCAAGAAACAGCAACAGGCGGAGATCGGAAAACTCTAATGACCAGACAGCTGGACAAAGCAATTGCCGCCGGGTTGTTGGTGGCTGTGGTGTTCACCACACTTGCTCACGGTGCGGTCGAGTCATGGTCACTCGCATTGTACGAGTTGATCATTACGCTGCTCCTGTTGATGTGGGCGATCAAAGCAATTCTGGATCGAAGGCTGAAGGTCAAAATACCGAGCCTGGCATGGCCAATCGCGGCTTTGCTCGCGATCGGAGCCGCACAGAGTATTTCGATTGGGGGGCCCGACACCGAGGTTCGAAGCCTTTCGATGGATGTCGAAGCAACCCGGGCGACGGTGACGGTGTTGTTCTTCCTGCTGGTGTCATTTCTGATCGCGGCGAATTTCTTTGACGATCGCGAGCGCTTTCAAACGCTGGTCAGGTTTGTGGTTGTGTATGGGCTTGTATTGGCGGTGTTCGCGCTTATTCAGCACCTCACCTGGGACGGCCGGTTCTACTGGTTCAGGCCGACTCGTGTCTACGCGGTGTTTGGTCCGTTTGCGAATCGAAACCACTACGCCGGATACATGGCGATGTTGATACCCGTGCCGGTTGGTCTCATCTTGAGTCGCGCGGTGCCGAAGGAAGCGTGGGTCGTGTTTGGGTTCGCGGCGGCGGTAATGGGATTAACCGTGGCTGTTTCGCTGTCCAGAGGCGGGATGGTGAGTGTGTTTTCAGGTTTGATGTTTGTTGCGGTGATGAGCGGACGTCAAACCCTGACGCGGAGCGCAAGATCGCGGCGATCGGCGGTCCGCTCGCGCTCGCGAGTTTCGGTACAGGTAGGCGCGGTCGCTGCGATTACACTCGCAATAGCCATTGGCGTGGTGTGGATCGGCGCCGAAGGCGTGATCAATCGAGCTGCCCAGTCGGTGGAAGATCAGCCGGTGGCGTCGCAATGGAAGTTCTTCGGACGGGCCGCGATTTGGAACGACACGCTGAAAATGTTTTCCAGTAGCCCGATGCTTGGAGCCGGTCTCGGAGCTTATGAAACAGTTTATCCAATCTACTCTCGCGGCAATGGGTATATGGTGGTTCAGTACGCGCATAACGACTACCTCCAACTGCTGTCGGACGCGGGAATAGTTGGAGGAATTGCCGGGGTCTGGTTTCTGGTTTTGTTGTTTCGAGCGATCGCTCAGGGCGCGCGATCGACTGACCCGTTGCTTGCCGGACTGGCAGTGGGGTGCGGCGGCGGAATATTCGCGATACTGGTTCACAGTTTGTTTGACTTCAATCTTCAAATACCATCTAATTGTTTACTCTTTCTCTTGCTGTCAGCGGTGGTTGCTTGCATCGGCGGGACAGTGAGCGGTGTCGCCCCTGAAGCAGCAATAACGGAACGAACTGCTGAAGCCGTACAATCAGCAACAGGAGTACCGTCATGAGAAACAAAGGCAAGGCGTTCTGCTCAGTAATATTCCTCATCGCGGCGTTGGCGCCGGTTTTCGGTGGTGCAAGTGCGCAGAATAGGCAACAGCCGCAGGTGAAGACTCCCACGCCTACCGGCGGAGATACCAGCGTCACCCCGACCATTCTGGTATCACCCGACGAGGACTATCGGATTGGACCGCGCGATGTGATCGAGATCAAGGTCGACGACGCTCCGGAGTTGTCGATCACCGCTTCGGTGAATGCCGATGGCACATTTCTGATGCCCTATCTCAAACGGGTGACCGCCGGTGGGAAGAGGACCGAAGATCTGAGCAGGGAAATCGCTGACGGGCTTCGGGGCAGGTATCTCAAAGACCCCAGCGTCCTCGTGTCGGTAAAGCAGTTCAACAGCCGCGCGTTCTTCGTTCTTGGAGCGGCACGGAGGCCGGGCGTTTACCAGATCGAGGGCCACCCATCGCTGATCAAGCTAATCACCGTGGCCGGCGGGCTCGCCGAGAACCACGGTTCGGTTGCGTTTATCCTTCATGAGGTGAAGAAAAACCCTCCAGCAGACGCGGGACCAAAACCTGCCTCCGCCGTGGCGGAGAACCTTCTGCCCAAAAACGTCGGTACGAATCCTGACGATGAGCCGGAATTCGTTGTCAGAACAGTCAACATCAGCAATCTGTTCAGGGGCATTATTCCGAACGAAAAAGAAATGGTCCTCGAGCCCGGTGACATAGTAAACATACCGATCGCGGATGTTTTCTTTGTCGCAGGCGAAGTAAACGCGCCGGGTTCGTTCCCGTTGAGCGAGGGAACCACGTTGCGCCAGGCGGTTGCGCTGTCCCAGGGATTGACGATGAATGCGGCTTCGGGCAAGAGCGTGATATTTCGGCAGAATCAGGCCACCGGACAGCGCCAGGAGATACCCGTTGACGTGGGCGCAGTGATGAAGGGAAAGGGCGACGATGTCACGATACTGGCAAATGACATCGTCATAATCCCAAACAGCAAGATGAAAACTATTGGCAATTCCCTGCTCAAGGCGGTGGGCGCGGCCGGCATTCAGCGAGGCGTATACGGGTACTAGAGGCCTGCGGCCAAAGCCACAATCGGGGAAGCGGCCTATCGCATCCGGCGTTGATCCATCGGAACTAACTGCTCTTGAGGAGCATTGAAGCATGGCTGACGAGAAACTAGATCTGGAAAAAGTCCCGATCCCACTGGATATCCTGGCGAGGGAAACGGGTGGACTTCGGCCTCATTATCCGAGCGCGTACGGGTACGGCACCGGTCCAGACAATCAGAAGATTCATCTGCGAGAACTCTGGCGCACGGTCAGCAAGCGCAGGTGGTTGATCATAAGCATTGCCTTGATCATCACCACACTTGTTGCGATCGAAACCTACCGGACCAAGAACAGTTATCAGGCGTCGACGCTGATCGAGATCGGCAGAGACTCGTCGACGCTCGGCCGGCCGTCCAGCATCTTTGGCGACGACTACGATCCCTTTTATATGGTCAACATCAAAACCAAG
>Ga0134122_10002644_pt1 | contig 13196 bp, 11 predicted proteins | sample KB302_FD_96461 | JGI IMG/M metagenome (GOLD analysis project Ga0134122, IMG submission 96461) | Terrestrial soil microbial communities without Nitrogen fertilizer from Kellogg Biological Station, Michigan, USA - KB3-0-2 | ecosystem: Environmental > Terrestrial > Soil > Unclassified ...
CGGCCGCCAGCAGCAGGATCCTCGAACGCCGCGACGTAGGTTTCATCAGTACAGGATGTCGAGACGGCCGAGGAAGAATTCTTCAAGGCCGCCCACCGTGGTGGACTCGGTGTTGCGAGTATAGAGCACCCGTCCCTCCAGCCAGGGGCGAATTCGCCACCGGCCCTCCCCGTTCACCTCCCACGAGGTGATCGCGCGGAACAGGTCGCGACGCCCGACCGCGCCCGCCTGCAGGCGCACCGCGGGCGTCACGTCCCAGCCCACCACGCTCCCGATGCCCAGGACGTCTTCGCGCTTGATGAACGAGACCGCCTCCCGCAGGGCATCGCCCGCGGTGGGCGTGTACCGAGAAAAGAATACCTGCGGGATCAGCGTGACCTGCACGCGGCTCCGCACCAGCTCGAGCTCGGCCCGCCCGGCCGCCTCCCACCGGTCTCCCAGGTCCTCGCCGGACACGCGGTAGTGGCGGAAGTCGTAGTGGGCGCCCAGCACCACGGGGACCAGGACGCGCCGGGCCACGTCCACCGTCACCCGGTCGGTCGATCCGTTCCGGGGAATCGCGGCCACCGGATTCGTGAGCAGCTCGCGGATCGCCACGTCCACCGTCGCGCTGGTGGCCCTCGCGTCGTCGTAGGCGGCGCCGAGGCGCCCGGTGGTGCGGTAGATGTCCTCGCGGCGCCGCGACTCCTCGAGTCCACCCCAGAGCGAGAGCGCGCGCGTGGGCTGGACGCCGACGGTGGCCAGCGCGGTCCACACCTCCTCGCTGAACGCGGACCGGCCCGCCACGCGGTCCTGGTGGTAGCTGCCGTGGCGGGCCCCGGCCCGCAGCCACCAGCGGTCGGCCAGCCAGCCGCGCCACGCCGCCTCCTCCACGTGGTGCGTGGCCGCGGTCTGGAGCAGCGTGGAGTGAATCAGCTCGACGCGCGGGGCGTGGGCGAGGAGGATCTCGCGGTAGGCGGCCAGGACCTCGCGGTTCTCCGGATCCGCGTCGAGCATCCGGCCGTAGAGATCGAGCGCCCGGCTCCACCGGCCGGCGCCGAGCTCGGCGGCGGCCAGGTCCGCGGTGACGCCGGCGTCGCGCGGCTGCTCGCGCGCCAGCGCGTCGAGGCGACGGCCCGCCTCGGCGGGCGCGCCCCGGGCCAGGTCGAGCCGGGCCTTCAGGCGGCGCAGCCGCGCCGAAGTGGGATCCTCGGCCAGGTAGCGATCCACCACCGGACCGGCCTGGTCGAGCTGCCCGGCATCCACGAGTAGCTCGGCGTAGTCCTCGCGCAGGGCACGATCGTTCCCGTGGCGCCCGAGCAGGGCGCGATACGCCGCGAGGGCTTCCTCGATCATGCCCAGGCGCGCCAGGATGCGCGCGCGCATCATCTCGGCCTCGAGCGAGGCCGGGCTATCGGGCGTCTCGGGAGCCGCGGGCGGCGCCTGGGCGCGCGCGCCGGGGATCGGGCCATCCAGGGTCAGGCACAGGAGCGAGACGGCACAGGCGAAGCGGAGCGGGGTCACCGAAGGAGTATGGCGGCGGCGTCCGCCGCGTTCAAGGAGGAGGGCGCGGCGCCCGGGTCAGCGGGGGCGGGCGGGCAGGAGCCGGAGCGCCCGCTCGTACTCGAGGCGCGCGCGCTCCTGGTCCCGGTCGGCCGCGTAGAGCTCGCCCAGGAGATAGTGCACCTCGTAGTCGCCGCCCTTCACGCGATTGAAGCGTTCGAGCGCGGTCCGGGCCCCGCGTGCGTCGTGGCTCCACGCCATGAGCTGCCCGGCCCGCTTGAGCGCCTCCGCGTCGTCGGGCTGCACGTCGAGCAGCGAGCGATAGGCGCGCAGGGCCACCTCGTTGCGCGACATCGCGAGACTGCGTCGGCCGACCTCGCGCAGCACCCGCGGATCGCGCGGGCGCGCGCGCATGAGGCTCTCCCACTGCCGGAGTGCGGGCTCGCCGGCCCCCGTCCAGTCGTAGAGCTGGGCCAGCGCCAGCCTCGCGGCCACCGCGTCGTCGCCGTCGCCCGGGGCCGCCGCGAGCACCGCCTCGTACTCCGCGACCGCGTCCGGGTACTTGCCGAGATCCATCAGGATGCGCCCGGCCTTCGCCCGGTAGGCGGGGCCCGCGGTGGCCGCGAAGCGGCGGTGCACGCGGAGTCCGTCGTCCAGCCGGCCGGCCTGCGCGGTGAGAGTCAGGTAGCGGAGCGCCTGGCCCTCGTCGAGAGGCCGCCGCTCCACCATCGGCTGCATCAGGCGCACCGCGTCCGGGAACCGGCTGAGCCCTTCCGCGGCCTGGGCGGCCGCGTCGCGCAGGGCCCAGTCCTCCGGGCGCCGGGCGAGCAGGCGCTCGGCCACCCGCAGGAAGTCCGCGGGACGATCCTGGAAGCGATAGAGCTCGGCGAGCCGCCCGAGCGAGGCGTCCGGCAACGCGCCCGCGCGATCGAGCCCCTCGTAGACGGAGATGGCCTCGCGCTCCTGATTGTTCCACTCGTGGAGCTGGGCGAGCCGGAGCGCGGGGCCGGGCGCGCCCGGATTCTGCTCGACGACCCGCCGCTGCCGCGCGATCGCCTCAGGCAGGCGATTGGCCGCGGCCAGCGCGTCCACCGCCTGCTGGGCGTAGCGGGCGTCCGGCGGGGAGAGCGCGGCGAGCCGGTCCAGGGCGGACAGCGCGGACCCGCCATCCCCGGTGCCCTGGGCGAGCGCGGCGACCCGCTCCTGCAGCGCACGATCCGCGGGGCGCGCCTTCGCCACGCGCTCGAGCAGGGTCAGTGCGCGGCGCGGGTCGTTCCCCCACTCGTAGAGCTGGGCCAGGGCCAGCGCGGTGTCGAGCCGGTCCGGCGCGATCTCCACCGCCCGCTCGTAGGCGGCGATCGCCTCGGGGCCGCGATCCTGCTCGACGAGCAGCCGGCCGAGCAGGGCCAGCGTGTCGTGGTCGCGGGGACGGAGCCCGGCCAGCTCCCGCTGCGCGCCGATCGCGCGGGGCCCATCCCCGGCGCCGCGGTAGAGCTCCACCAGCCGGCGGCGCGAGGCCTCGTCGCGGGGATCCGCCGTGCGCTGGCGCTCGAGCAGGGCGATCTCCTCCACGCGCGGCGCGCCACCGGGAGCCGGGAGGAGGCGGTCGCGGGTCTCCGCGTCGCCCGGGGCGATCCGGGCCAGCACCTTCCAGTGCTCGACCGCGCGATCCCCCTGCCCGAGCGAGTCGTAGGCCTGGGCGAGCCAGCGCCGGCCCTCGGAATCGTCGGGGCGGCGCCGCACGAAGGCTTCCAGCACCGTCACGGCCTCGTCCTGCCGGTTGAGGCTTCGCGCCGCGGTGGCCAGCTCGCCGACGATCCCGGAATCGGTCGGGCTGAGCGCCACCAGCTTGCGGAGGACCGCGACCTCGCGCTCGTAGTCGCCCTTCCACAGGTAGGCGGTGAGCAGGCGCTCGAGCAGCGGGACGTCGTCCCGTCCCGGCGTCACGGTCAGGCGCTCGAGCACCGCCGCCGCAGCGGCGGGGTCCTTGTTGGCCTGGTACGCGTCGGCAAGCCTCAGCAGGAGATCGCGGCGACGCGGCAGGATGCGGGCCGCGTCCTCGAGCGTCGCGATCTGCCGGTCCGGCTCACCGAGCGCCTCGTAAGCGGTGGCCAGCCCGACCCAGAGATGTGCGTCGGTGGTGTCGCCGCGCAGCGCCTCGGTGAACATGTCACGGGCCAGCGTGTACTGCCGGTCGGCCAGGTACGCCCAGCCCAGGTCGCCGCCCCACGGCACCGAGAGCGCGAGGAGCGCCAGGGTGAGCAGCACCCCGAGCCCGAGCTTCCAGCGCTCGATCTTCACCCGAGCCTCACCTCCACCTCCGCGGCCTCGCCGGCGCGGATCGTGAGGTGTCCATCGGGACCGGTCCGCGGCCGCTCGCGTCGCGACCCGGCGCCCTCGCGGATCTCCACCGCGATCTCGCGACCCGCGGGCAGTCCGGCCAGCTCGACCAGCTTCGGACCCATCCCCGAGAGCGATACCGCCACGCGCCCGGCCTCGCGGGCCCAGGCGGTGACGCGATGGCTCGCCTGCACGAGATAGGGCGTCTGGGGCGCACGGTCGCCGAGCACGATCAGCGCGGGCTCGGGCCCGGCCAGGTGCACGTAGAGCGCGCCCTGGTGATGCACGAAGCCGAGGACTCCCTGTGAGCGCGCCAGGTCCACCCCGGCGCGCGTGTCATCGAAGCGTACGGTGCGCAGCGCCCCGTGACCCCAGACGCGCCAGCCCGACTCGGCGCGGGCGATACGGGCGGTCCGGAAGCCATCCACGATCGCGAGGTACTCGCTGGTGAAGAGGCGCGCGAGCGGCTGCCGCGCGACCCAGTCGTGCACGTGGCGCAGCGAGGTGAGCGAGGCCACGCGCTCCGCCGAGTAGAAGTGGTAGTAGACGTTGACCGGCGCCACGCGCCGCGGCTTCTCGGTGTTCTCGAACGTCTCCACCACGTGGCGGTAGCCGTAGAACGGCCCGCTCCACAGGTTGGTGTAGAGGTTCTCGTTGGAGGCCGAGGTGTAGGTCTGCCACTGGCGGCCCACCTGGCGCATCAGGGGCGCGACCCGCGTGTAGCTCGGCCACTCGCGGTCGCGCATGGTGTCGCCGCCGTTGATGTTGGGCACCCCGAGCCGCGCGAGGACCGCGATCGCCTCCTCGCTCACCCGCGTGGAGCCCGACCACTGGAAGAGCCGAACCCGCTTGCCCGGCGGCAGGAGCCGCTCCTCGATGTAGCGGATGGAGCCCGCGGTCTCCGTCTCCACCGAGTACGGAATCGAGGCGAGCGTGAAGCTGCGCGTCCGCTTCTCCCAGTCCAGCGGATGGGTATAGGAGTGGCTGCCCGCCTCGACGTTCGGCAGCCGGAAGATCGCGCGGGCCAGCTCCTGGAACTCGGGCGACCCGAGGAGCGTGGGCTCCACCTCCGCCACCACCACCGACACGCTGGTTGGCAGCCCGTAGCGCGTCAGGATCTCCTCGAGCAGAACCCGGCCGCTCGAGGCGCCCGCGCGGACCTCCGAGCGGTTGCGCAGCCCGTCACCGTCGATGTGCGAATAGCAGATGCGGCGCCCGCCCTGCGTGGTGGTGTCCGGCCGCGGCCAGCCCTCCACCCCGAACGCTTCGCGGAAGAACGCGAACGGATCGAGCCACCACTGCGCGCCCGATTCGCCCGGGAACTGGAAGCGCACGTACTCGGCCGACGCGAAGCCGCCCCACGGACCCGTCACCACCACCTGGCTCTCGGAATCAGGCAGGTCGCGCCGGGCCAGCACGAGATGCGTGCGGGAGTCGGGGCGCCGCGCGCGCACCTGCTGGTAGGAGGGCAGGCCGAGCGGGAGCGGCCGCTCGAACTCCATCATCTTCGGATCCTTGCCGCGGAGCTCGATCACCTTCTGGTTGCCCGTCCAGTTGCCGAGGAACTCGAGCCCGCTCGGTGCGAGCGCCTCGTTGACCGCGGCCAGATCCACGGTGCGGAGCGTCCGGCGATCGCGCAGCGCGCCCAGGTACTCGAGGATCACGACCCGGCGCCCGGCCCGGACCTGGGCGCCCAGCCACCGCAGATAGTCGAGCGGCTCGGCCAGGTCCTCGGTCTGGAACCACGTGACGACGCCGCGGTAGCGCGACATCGTCCGCTCGTCCGGCAGCCCCCGGTCGATGTCGTGATACTCGACCATGAGGCCGAGCCAGTTGAGCGGCATCTGGGCCCAGCTGTGAATCTCGTTGAGGGTGGCGGTCTTGGGACGACGGCCGTCCGCCGCGTTGGCGAACTCGCCGGACTTGTAGAGCGCCAGCACGTAGCGGGGCAGCTCCCCCACAACGGGCGCGGCCGTCGCCGCGAGAGCTGGGCGACCGGCCTGGCCCAGCGCGAGCGCCCCCGCCGCGGCGGCCGAGCCTCCGAGGAGGGCGCGGCGCGAGAGGTGTCGGGTCACCCCGCGGTCACCGCACCAGGGTGTGGGTCGAGACCTGGTCGAGGCCGATCGTCGAGACGTACGGGACGAAGCCGCGGGCGCGGGCCCGGCGGATCAGCTCGGCCGGCCAGGGCGCGCCGCGGTCGGCCGCGGCGTACTCGATCGTGAACACGGGCAAGCCCAGCGCGACCACGCGGGCCAGGAGGAGCGCCCGGGATTCCGCCTCGTCGGCCGGCCGCACCCGGTAGGCCTTGGCCTTGAAGTCGTAGTCCGTCCAGATGGACTCGAGCGCGACCGCGTCCAGCACCGTCGGCAGCCGCTCCGCGAGGGGGAGGCCGCCGTTCATCATCAGGAGCGCCCTCGGGTGGCGGCGCCGGACCTCCATGAGCACGCGCTCGAGCGCGTGGGCCGCGCCCGCGAACCGCCGCGGGTCGGTCTGCTCGAGACCGAGCGCGGTGTCCGCGGTGTCGAGGAAGAGACCGTTCACCGGGCCGGCCAGCGCGGCCGGCACCACCCGGTCGAGCAGCCATCGCTCGTAGGCCGGGGCGCGCACGTCGAGGCGGCGCGCGTCGGGCCAGCTGGGATTGGCGGAAAGCACCCAGGGCTCGTTGGCGACGGCGGCGAACTCGGGATGGCTCGTGTTCACCTCGCCCAGGCTCACGTAGGTCAGCAGCAGCGAGCCGTGCCGCTTGACGAGCGGAAGCGGCGGGTGAGCGTGCGGATCGAGCACGACCACGTCGAAGCGGGCCAGGTCCGCCGCCGCCTCGGGGGCCGCCGCGTAGTAGACGATCCAGGTCCGCACGCCCGCCAGGGGACGGATCGGCGAGGCGGCCGGCGCCGACGCCCCGCCGAGCCCGAGGACCAGGACGGCGGCGAGCAGGCGCCGCGTTACACCCACGCGGCGAGAGCCTCCCCCCGGGTGCCGTGGATCGTGACGGCCTTGATCAGGCGGGTCATCTCGAAGATCGCCCGCACGTCATCCTGCAGCGCGCAGAGGCGCAGGTCCCCGCCCGCGGTGCGGGCGTGCTTGAGCGTCGCGACGAGGGCGCCCATGCCCGAGCTGTCGATGTAGCCCACGCTTGCGAGATCAACCAGCAGCTTGACGGACCCGTCGTTCACCAGTCCGGTCAGCACGCGCTTCATCTGATCCGCGGCCGCCATGTCGAGATCGCCCCGGGGGACGACCACCGTGATCGCGGCCGAACGAGTCACCTCGATGTCCATGGCCTCTCCTGATCGAGCCGGCGCCCCGCCCCCGCTGTCCACGATCGAGCGATCGGCCGGGGCATGCCCCGGCCGGAACTTGACGAGGGTCCAGCGGGTCCCCCGCTCCCGGCGTACGTCGACGGAAACCGAATCGGCGATGCGGTGCACGAGGTGGATGCCCAGCCCGTGATCCGGCAGCGCGTCGAGATCGGGCTCCACGTACCGCGCGGCCTCGAAGGCGCGTCCGAAGTCCTCCACTTCGAGCACGAGTCGGTCCTCGAGGCCCTGGATCGAGACGTGAATCGGCTGGCCGCCCCGGCCCTCGTAGGCGTGCTCGATGGAGTTGGCGCACAGCTCGCCGACCGCCAGCACCAGGGCCGCGCGAGTCTTCCGCTCCACGCCCAGCCCGGCCAGCTCCTCACGCAGCCACTCGCGCAGCCGCGCCAGATGCAGGGCCTCGCTCGACATCGTGAAGCGGCTGGGTGCCGCCGGGTCACGCTCTGGCCGGATCACGCTCGGATACCCACATCGCGCGATTCAGTATAGCAGCGGGAGGGCGCCCGACTGGCGTGGGCGCCGGAGGGAACCGCGGGACCGTTACTTCCGCGAGTAGCCGAGCTGGGCGCCGACCGGAAAGCCGTTGCGGTCGCGCCGGTAGGGATCCGCGGTCACCGAGTCACGCCAGGCCTGGTATTCACGCTCGTCGTGCCACCGCCGGAGCGCCCACACCGCGAGCCCGACCGCGACCCCGCCCATCGCCACGACGCAAACCAGCGCCCCGCGCTTCATGATCAGCTCGAGTGAGCCCTGCTCCGATGCGGGCGTGTCCATGACCGCCATCCTCCTGATCGGCTCTAGTCGGCGCCTATCGAGAGCCAGAATATGACCGAGCTCGCCCCGATGAATGCCACGGTGATCACTGTCGTCAGCAGCATCGCGCTCGACCCTCCGGGATCTCGTCCCCTGGCGCTGCGTCTTTCGTTCGCCGGGGTAAAGTAGCAAGAGGCAAGCCACGACGGACGCCGCGGGAAATCAGCCAGTTGGTGGTCATCCGGTCCTCCCGGTATCCGGAGCTTGTCAGGTCGGGTGCCCAGACTTTGTCAGACCATGCAAGGGAGCGACGCTAAGTGCGCGCAATATTTGGATGGAAGACTGGCCCTGTTCTTGCCTCTCCCTGTCCGTCATGACTCCCACCGCCGTGGTCCGCCTCAAGGTGCTGGGCGGCGCCCTTCTCGGGGCGCTGGTGGCGATCACCGTCGTCACCGTGGTATCCGGCCGGAGGGAGGCTCCAAGTCCGGTAGCCGAGTCGCGCCGGCTCGAGGTTCCGGCACCCGCCACCCCGCCGGCTGCCGAATCGCCCGCGCCGGCGCCGGCCCCCTCCCGCTCGCGGGGTCAGGCCGAATGGACGTTCTTCTTCCGCCCCGGTGATACGTTGACCCGCATGGCGGATGGAAGCCCACTCGGCGTCGTGGCGCGGCTCGAGCGTCAGCACAAGTTCCCCGATGGCTCCACCGGCCCGGCCTACGTGATACGGTCGGCCGACCAGCGCGAGAGCGTGTTCGACGCCGATGAGCTGGAGCGCCGCGCGCGCATCGAGACGGTCCGGGACGTCCGAATCGCCCCGGCCCGCCCGCCCGACGCGCCGACGCCCACCCGCTAACCGAAAGCCCGCCTCGGCGCGAGGCCCATCACCGGGCTGTCCGGATGGAACACTCCGCAGCCCTGGTCGACTCGATCATGCTGATCGCGGGCATCGTGCTGATCCTTCTCACCAGCCTCCGCGTATCCAGGCGGAAGTCCCGGAGGAAGGCCGCGAAGGGACAGACCGGCGCCGTCGTCGGGATCATGGTCTGGCTGGGGTGCCTTGGCGTCGCGCTGTATCTGATCTTCGGCTGAGCGCTACTGCGTCACCGCCTGCTTCCACGACACCGCGCCCGCCACGTTCGCGGGCTGCGGGGCGGTGCACGCGGTGCCGCGCGCGCCCACGCTGGCGGTTCCCCCGCGCACCGAGCAGACCCCGAAGGGCGTGCCCAGCTCCGCGGTGCCCTGCACCACGGTGAGCGAGCTCTGGCCGTCCTCGGTCACCTTCAGATCGATCTCCGCGTCGCGCGCCGCCGCGACGGACGCGGGCGTCTCGATCTCGAGCTGGTTCGCGCCGGCGCCCGCCTTGGCCCAGATCCCGCCGCGGCTCACCCGGAGGATGCGCGTGGTCCCGCCGGCCTTGTCCCAGCGCGAGAGGATCTTGAGCGTGGTGCGCTCGTTCAGCGCGACGGGGATGCCGGGCTTGATCTGGATCAGGGCCTGGCTCGCCGCCTCGGTGCGGAGCACGTCGCCCTCGAAGAGCGGCAGCGACCCGCGCCCTTGCAGGCGATGCTCGATGCCGTCGGTGCGCACCACGACGAGCGTGCCCACCGCGTTCTGGGCCGTGCCCACCGGCACGCCCTGCGCCGCCGCCGGCCCCGCGCCGCCGCTCGAGCACAGCGACCAGGCCACGACCGCGACCACCACCGCTCCCGCCCGCCAGACCCGTGCGCTCATGATCAGTTCCCGTGATAGACGACGCGAATCGGTTTGCGACCCACCGGCACGGTGGCCAGGACCGAGCTGCTGCCGGTGTCGATGACTTTCAGGTCGTTCGAGATCTCGTGCACCACGAAGAGCCGCGTCCCCTCCCGGTTGTTCGAGATGCCGTTTGGCCGCTGCCCCACGTCGATCTGCTCCAGGATGCGCAGGTTGCTCGGATCCGCGCTCACCACCACCACCCGGTTGAGCCCCGCGACGGTGACGTAGGCGTTCGGGCCCTGCAGGCCCTTGAACCCGAAGGCGATCTGCTGCGGCGCCGGGCCCACGTTGATCGAGGCGATCTTGTCCTGGGTGGCCGGATCGATGACGTAGATGTCGGTGCCGCCGGTGTTGGTGCCCCAGATGCGCCCGTCGGGACCCAGGACCAGGAAGTGCGGGTTGGTGCCAACCGGGATCGCCTTGAGCACCCGGTGCGAGGCGGTATCGATCACCTCCACCGTCTTGTCGCCCTGGTTGCTCACGTAGGCGAAGCGGCCGTCGCGCGAGAAGGTCAGGCCGGTCGGCCCCTTGCCCACCGCGATGGTGCCGAGGATCCGGAAGGTCCCGGTGTCCACGATCGAGATCGTGTTGTCGCCGATATTGGCGACCCAGGCCTGCCGGTTGTCGTTTGTGAGCGTGACCACGTGGGCCCGGTCGCCGGTGGCGATGGAGGCCACCGTCTCGAGCGCGCGAGTGTTGATCGCCGACAGCCGGCCCGAGGCCAGGTTCGTGGCGAAGAGCCAGCGCCCGTCGCGCGAGACGGCCAGGTCGTGGGTCGCGTGGTTGCGCGCGTCCACGGTGCCGATCACCTGGAAGGAGTCTCCGTCCACGACGGTCACCGAGTTCGAGCTCTCGTTGGCGACAAAGACGCGCGACCGCGTCGCGTCCTCGGTCTCCTTCACCTGCATGTCCGCGCAGCCGGCAACGAGGCCGAGCGAGAGCACGACGAAGATTCGACGCATGGGCTCCTCCTGACTTCGGCTGGGAAAGCGCTCCCTACCTTGGTCCAGGAAACCCGGCGAGTCAAGAGCCGTTCGTTGACAGCCCTCCGGGGAAGGGCTTAGTCTCTAACCCAGGCCGAGTGGAGAAAAGGCTATTTCCATGACGCGGATAGGACGCAGTAAGGGCAGCGTTGCGGGTGCCGTCGCCGGCCTCCTCGTGCTGCTCACCGGGCTCACCGCGTCAGCTCAGGTCCCCAGGGCCGAGCGACCCACCTACGCGGTCGGCGACAAGTGGATCCGCAGTGACGGCGCCTACGACCTGATCCGGGTCGAGAACGGCCGCTACGTCTTTGCGGCCGACGGGGGCCGCGAGGTCCACCTCACCCGCGATCTGGGCGTCGCCAAGATCGTCCGCGCCGGCCAGGTGCTCCTCGAGCTCGAGCCCCCGCCCGGCCTCACCTGGCCGCTCGATGTCGGCCAGTCGGGCGTCTCGTGGCTCACGCTCAAGAGCCTCGACCCGCAGTTCGGCCAGAGCCTCGTCCGGCTGACCTGGAAGGTGGACGCCTACCAGGACGTGCGCGTGCCCGCCGGCGTGTTCAAGGCCTTCCGCATCGTGCAGGTGCTGGAGCCACGCTTCCTGGCGGTTTCGCCCCAGTCGCGGCGTCTCGAGCTCACCTTCTGGTACGCCCCGGCCGTGCAGCAGCTCGTGCGCGCCGACGGCAATGACCTGAGCGGGCTCGCCTTCCAGGCCGTCGCCCTCGACCGCCCGGTGGCAGCGGCGCTCGCGGTGGCGCTCACCGACCCGAAAGACCAGGGCCGCGTGGCGACGGAACGGATCACCCTGACCGGCAAGGTGACGGGCGGCACCGGCCCGCTGCGGATCGCGGTCACGCTCAACGGAGCCGAGATCGCGCGGCAGCAGGAGCCCGGCGCCCCGGGCCCCGGTACTCCCGCCAAGGAGGTGCCGCTGAGCGTGCCCGTGAAGCTGGCGCCGGGGCGGAACACCGTGATCGTCACCGCCACGGACGGTGCCGGCGTCAGTCGCCAGGAAGGGCGCGTGCTCTTCTACGACAAGCCGGCGCCCGCGGTGGCCACGGCCCCCCCGGGCCCCGCCCGACCCACAACGCCTCCCGCGAGCGCGGCCCCGCCGTCCGCCGTCACACCAGCGCCGCCGGCGGCCCCATCCACGACAGCCGCGCCGCCGGCGGCCCCGACTCTGCCGCCTCCGGCCGTCGCCGCGCCGCCGACCCTCACGCCGCCACCGGCCGCGTCGCCACCGGCGCCAGCCCCCGTGCCGCCACCGGCCAGGCCGCCCGTCGTGGCCGCGCCCGCGCCGGCGCCTGCTCCCGCCGCCCCGACACCGGCGCCGCCGGAGCCTCGTGAGCCGAGCCGCCCGACGGCCGAGCCGCCGCGTGGCCCGACGCCGCCCCCCGCGGCGGTGTCACCCCCGCCCGCCGCGCCCGCGCCAGCCACCGTCGCGGCGGTGCCGCCCGAGGCGGTGGTGAGGCCGTCGGCCGTCTTCCGGATCACGATCTCGACGCCGACGAACCAGGCGCGCGTGGAGCAGGACTCGGTCACGTTCGCGGCGGTGGTCTACGGCGGCACCGGCGTGCGCCAGGTCCTCGTCACCGCCAACGGCGTGGAGCTCTTCCGCCAGGACAACCGCACGCAGCAGCCCTCGATGGCGGTGAACCTCCCGGTCAAGCTGGCCGAGGGCCAGAACACCCTCGTGGTCACCGCGGCCGAGACCGACGGCACCATGCACCAGGAGATGCGCACGATCCACCACGAGAAGCTGGTGCCGCTCGCGGTGGACGTGCGCTATCCGGAAGATCGCTCGCGCGTGACCGACGAGGCCAGCGTGGTCGCGGCGGTGGCCCGCTCGAGCAAGGGCATCAGCCGGATCACGGTCACCCTCAACGGGACCGAGGTGCATCAGCAGGAGGAGCGAAGCCCGCAGAAGACGATGGCGGTGAGCGCGCCGCTCACCCTGCGCGAGGGCGCGAACGCCATCGTGATCACCGCGCGCGAGGCCGACGGCGCGGCCCGGCAGGAAGTGCGGACGGTCATCCTGGAGCGCGTGAAGCCCGCCGCTCCGGTCGCGCCCCCCGCCCCGCCCGCCGCGCCGCCGTCCACGCAGTGGGCGGTCATCATCGGGGTGGGCGGCTACGAGAACTCGGCGGTGCCGCGCCTGCGCTACTCGGTGGCCGACGCCGACGCGATCTACCAGACGCTCCTCAGCTCCGGCTTCAAGAAGGAGAACATTCTCCTGCTCACCGACAAGACCGAGCGCAAGCCCACCCTGCGCAATATCAAGTGGGCGCTCGGCACCTTCCTCGCCCGCTCCGCCCACAAGGACGACCTGGTGATGATCTACTTCGCGGGCCACGGCGCCTCCGAGGTGGACCAGCGCGGCATCGAGCGCGACGGCCTCTCGAAATATCTGGTGCCGGTGGACGCCGACCCCGACGACCTCTACTCGACCGCGCTGCCGATGGATGAGATGCAGAACGTCCTGGGCCGGATCGAGGCGGAGCGGGTCACCGTGTTCCTCGACGCCTGCTACAGCGGCGCGGCGGGCGGCCGCACGTTCGCCTCCAACAAGACGCGC
>Ga0134122_10002645_pt1 | contig 13195 bp, 14 predicted proteins | sample KB302_FD_96461 | JGI IMG/M metagenome (GOLD analysis project Ga0134122, IMG submission 96461) | Terrestrial soil microbial communities without Nitrogen fertilizer from Kellogg Biological Station, Michigan, USA - KB3-0-2 | ecosystem: Environmental > Terrestrial > Soil > Unclassified ...
CCGTGGGCCACCGGTACACCTACGTCGTCCTGACGGCCGACGCGCAGGGCCGCTCCAGCCCCCCCTCCCCCCGCCTGTCGCTCACCTTCTCGGCGGCGCCGTTGCCGCCCGCCGACTTCCGCGTGGAGCCCGGCGATCGCGAGGCTCGGCTGTCCTGGAAGCCGCCCGCCGCGCTCACCGACGGCGGCGTCATCAGCGAGCCGCTCGTCTACGAGATCCTCCGCGCACCGTCGGCCGACGCGGCGCCGGCCCCGGTGGCCCGCACGACGCCGGGCACGACGTCGATGACCGACCGCAATCTCGAGAACGACCATACGTACTACTACGCGGTGCGCGCGATCCGGCGCGATGGCAGCACGCAGGTGGAGGGCGAGCCCACCACGACGGCGGCGGTCACGCCGGCCGACGTCACGCCGCCGCCGCCGCCGACCGACCTCGTGGCGATTCCCTCCGAAGGCACGGTGCGGCTGTCGTGGACACCGAGCACGGCCGCCGACGTGGCCGCGCACGTCGTCTATCGCGGCCGCGCCGGCGGGCCGCTGGAGCGGGTGGGCGCCGTGCGCGCGCCGGGGAGCACCTTCACCGATCAGAACGTGCCGCCCGGCGTCTGGCGCTACGCGGTCACCGCGCAGGACGCGGGCGCGCGCGCCAACGAGAGCCGCCCGTCCAACGATGTGACGGTCACCGTGCCTTGACTTCCCCCGGAAAAAAGGCAACGATCACAACCACACACGGGCCTGGTGGCCGGGGAGACGATGCCATGAGTCAGACGACGTTCCAGGGATCGTTCGTCGCGTTGGTCACCCCGTTCCGCAACGGTCAGGTCGACGAGGCCAAGCTGCGCGAGCTCGTCGAGTTCCAGGTCAGCAATGGCACCGACGGCCTGATTCCCTGCGGCACGACCGGCGAGTCGCCCACCCTCAGCCACGACGAGCACAAGCGCGTGGTGGAGATCGTCGTCGACGCCGCGCGCAAGCGCGTCCACGTGGTGGCCGGCACCGGCTCGAACTCCACGCGCGAGGCCATCGACCTCACGAAGCACGCCGAGCGGGCCGGGGCCAGCGGCGCGCTGGTCGTCAACCCCTACTACAACAAGCCGACGCAGGAAGGCCTCTACCAGCACTTCCGGGCGGTGGCCGAGTCGGTGGCGATCCCGATCATCACGTACAACATCCAGGGTCGCACGGCGGTGAACGTCGAGACGACGACGATGGCGCGGCTCGCCCGCGACGTGAAGAACATCGTCGGCGTCAAGGAGGCCTCCGGCAGCCTGGATCAGATGAGCCAGGTCATCGCCGCCTGCGGGCCGAACTTCTGCGTGCTCTCCGGCGACGACAACATCACGCTGCCGGTGATGGCCATCGGCGGCCACGGGGTGATCTCGGTGATCGCCAACATCCTGCCCCGCGAGACGGCCGACATGGTGCACGCTGCGCTCGAGGGGGACTTCAAGCGCGCGCGCGAGCTGCACTACCGGCTGTTCCCCATGGCGCGCGCGGCGTTCCTCGAGACGAACCCGATTCCCATCAAGGAAGCCATGGCCATGGCCGGCATGCTCGAGCCGGAGTTCCGGCTGCCGATGTGCCGCATGGGCGAAGCCAATCGCGAAACTCTCCGCGGTATCCTGCGGCAGTACGCGCTCGTCAAGTAGCCGGGGCCGGCCGTGAACCCCGCTGCACCGCCCGCCGGGGGCACCCCGACGGCCGACCTCGTCATCGCCGGTGCCGCCGGCCGCATGGGCAGCCGCATCGTCGCCCTCGCCCGCGAGACGCCCGACGTCCGCGTGGTGGCTGCCCTCGAGGCGCCCGGGCATCCCGCGCTGGGCCGTGATGCCGGCGAGACAGCGGGCATCGGCTCGCTCGGGGTGACCCTCGGCACGGACGCCGGCGCCGCGCTCACGCGCGATCGCGTGCTCGTCGAGTTCTCCGTTCCCGAGGCCACGCTCGAGCACCTGCGCCTGGTGGCGGCGGCCGGCGCCCGCGCGGTCATCGGCACCACGGGGTTTTCGGGCGCGCAGCGCGAGGAGATCGCCGCGCTCGCACGCCGCGCCCCCATCATGATGGCGCCCAACATGTCCGTGGCCGTCACGCTGGCCTTCCGCATCCTGCCGCTCATGGCCAAGGCGCTCGGCGACGACTACGACGTGGAGATCACCGAAATCCATCACCGCTTCAAGAAGGACGCGCCCAGCGGCACCGCGCTGCGCATGGCCGAGGTGGTCGCCGAGGCGCTCGGCCGCGACCTCGGCAAGGTGGGCGTGTATGGCCGCCAGGGCCTGCCGGGCGAGCGCACGCGGCAGGAGATCGCGGTGATGTCGCTGCGCTCGGGGGACGTGGTCGGGGAGCACACGGTGACCTTCGGCGCGCTGGGCGAGCGGCTGGAGCTCACGCACCGGGCCCACACGCGGGACACCTTCGGCCGCGGCGCGCTGCGCGCCGCCCGCTGGATCCGCCGGCAGCCGCCCGGACTCTACGACATGGCCGACGTGCTGGGGCTGCCCTGACCCGTGCAGATCGTTCGCTTTCGCGTGGACGACAAGACGCGCTACGGGGCCCTCGACGGCGCCAGCGTGATCGAGTACACCGGCACGCCGTGGAGCCTGTTCCGGCGCGGGCGTCGGCGGTATTCCCTGCGGCAGGTCGTGCTGCTGGCCCCGGTGGTGCCGAGCAAGATCGTCGGGGTCGGCCTGAACCATCACGGGCACGCGCGTGATCACGGGCGCAGCGTGCCGGGCGAGCCGCTGCTCTTCTTCAAGCCGATCAGCGCGCTCATCGGTCCCGACGATCCCATCGTGGCGCCGCCGCGCTGCGCGCACCTGGAGTGCGAGGCGGCGCTCGGCGTGGTGATGAAGCGGCGCTGCCGCAACGTGACGGCGACGCGGGCCCGCGAGTACGTGCTGGGCTACGCGGCGCTCAACGACGTGACGGCGCGCGACGTCGAGACGCGCGACGGCGATTGGACGCGCGCCAAGGCCTACGACACCTTCTGCCCGCTCGGGCCCTGCATCGCGACGGATCTCGATCCGAACACGGCCACCATCGAGACGTGGGTGAACGGCGCGCTGCGCCGCGCCGGGTCGACGAAGGAGCTGGTCTTCGGCATGGAGCACGTCATCGCGCACGTCTCCGAGATCCTCACGCTGCTGCCGGGCGACGTGGTGGCCACCGGCACGCCGGGCGCGTCGGGACGCGTGGAGCCGGGCGACCGGGTGGAGATCCGCGTGGAGGGCGTCGGCGGCCTCCGGAACGCGATCGTGCGGCTGTGACGACCGACAAGCTCCTGCTCGAGGACGTTCGCTTCTACGGCCACCACGGCGTGAGCAAGGCCGAGCAGACCGTAGGGGTGTGGTTCTCGGTGGACGCCGAGCTGGCCGTGGACCTCAGCGCCGCGGCCGTGTCCGACGACCTCAACAGCACGGTCGACTACGGCGTGGTCGCCCGGCGCATCGTGGAGGTCGGCACCAAGCAGCGCGTGAATCTCATCGAGCGGCTGGCCGGGATGATCGCCCAGACACTGCTGCGCGAGTTCCCGGCGCGCGAGGTCCGCGTGCGGGTGCGCAAGCTCACCCCGCCGCTGCAGGGGCTGGTCGGCACGCCGGCCGTCGAGCTGGTGCGGAGCCGCTGATGGCGCGCGTGTTCCTCTCGCTCGGCTCCAACCTCGGCGATCGCGTGGCGCTGCTGCGGGCGGCGGTGGCGCGCCTGCGCGAGGACGGCCTCGACCTCGTGGCCACCTCCCCGCTCTACGAATCCGAGCCGTGGGAGGAGGAGCCGGGCCAGACGGAGATCGAGCGCCCGTGGTTCCTGAACTGCGTGGTGGCGGTGGACACCACGCTGTCGCCGCGCGCCCTGCTGGCGCGCGTGCAGACGATCGAGAGCGCCCTGGGCCGCGCGCGGCTGCCGGGCCTCACGCCGGAGGCGCGCCGCTTCACACCGCGCACGCTCGACATCGACATCATCTTCTACGGCGACGAGGTCATCAGCGCGCCGGACGATCTGCACGTCCCGCATCTGCTGGCCGCCGAGCGCGGGTTCGTGCTGCGGCCGCTGGCCGACATCGCACCCGACTTGACGCATCCCACGCTGTACCGGCCCGTGCGCGAGCTGCTGGCCGAGCTGGACGACGAGCATGAAGTCCGGCGGGGTGCCTATCCGCCTGATTGGCTGGTGCCCTGAGATGGCCGACGCCGACTTCCAGCGTCAGGTCCTGGTCCACATCGACGCGCTCTACAACTTTGCGATGTATCTGTCCAAGCGGCCGGCCGACGCCGAGGACCTCGTCCAGGAAACTTACCTGCGCGCGTTCAGGTTTTCTCATAGATTCCAGCCGGGAACCCATCTCCGGGCCTGGCTGTTTCAAATTTTGAGAAACACGTTCCTGACCTTTTACCGGGTCCGCGAGCGGGAAGCCCCCGTCGCGGAGGACGGGGTCCCCGAGTGGGACGCGCCCATGTTCCATGACGCCCCGGAAGACGATGGAACAACGATGGAGGCGCACACCGATCTGGAGCGGGCCATGCGCCGCCTGCCGGAGGAATTCCGCACCGTGCTGCTGCTCGCTGAGGTCGAGGGCCTGCCTCTCGAAGAAGTCGCTCGGGTCATGGCGTGCCCGGTCGGCACCGTGAAATCACGGATCTTTCGCGCCAAGGAGCGCCTGCGCGGCCTGCTCCGCGATTACGAGACCAAATGACGGACCGCTTCGACGATCCTTCGGACGAGACCCTGAGCCGCCGGCTCGCCGGCGAGCTGACCCGCTACACGGCGCCGGCGCGCCTGCGCGTGACCGTCGTGGACGCGGTGCCGCAGCCGCGCCGACCGATGTGGCTCGGGCCGCTGGTGGCCGCGGCTGCCACCGCGATGGTGCTCATGCTCGTGGTGCTGCCGGTGCTGCCGCGCATCGTCCCGGCCGATCCCGTCCAGCGCTATGTGCGCGCGGTCGTGAGCGAGCACGCGCGCACGCTCATGTGGGGCGCGCGCCACGGCGACGTCCTGCCCGCCGCGCTGCCCTGGCTCACGGAGCAGTCGGGCATCGGCCTCAACCAGGTGTTCGTGGGCGACGAGCGCCTGGTGCTCGTCACCGCCGAGCCGGTCTACCTGGAGCGCGAGCGCGGCGTGGCCATCCACTACCGCGATCGCGACGGCCACATGCTCACGTACATCGCGCTGCCGGCCGCCAGCCTCGCGGTCCCCGACCGCGAGCGCGTGCAGATCGGCCGCTGGCGCCCGGCGCTCCTGCGCGACAGCGGGTTCGCGGCGCTGGTGTGGAAGCAGAAGGAGATCGCCTGCTTCCTCGTCTCGGACATGGTCTCGGCGGATGACGTCGAGACGTTCAAAGAATACTTCGTGCGCGTTCGCTCCACGACCGAGCCGGTTCCCGCTTACTAACTCACGTTCTCTGCGTGGCGCCGCGCGGCCGGGGCGCCGGACGGCGGGGGCCCTGCCTAGTTCCGCGTTGTTCTGAAACGGTGCGCCTGCCGGCGTCTGGCGAAGTCCTGCGACAGACGATAGACGATCGAAGCCAACGGAACTTGGCAGGCCCCCCGCCGCCCGTCGCCCCGGCCGCGCTGACCATCACCGAGACCAGAGCCCAGCAGCGGAACCAGCTCGGTGGGGCGCGACGCGCATTCGGCAATCATTGAACTCGCGTTGTATCCAACGCGAGCGGCCGAGGCGAGAGGGGCTAGGGTTTGTGGGCGGCGAGGATGAGGTCGGTGAGTTCGCGGAGGGCGCCGTGGCCGCCGCCGGCTTTGGTGATGTAGCAGGCGGCGCGGCGGACGTCGCGCACGGCTTCCTTCACCGCGATGGGGAAGCCGACGAGCTTCATCGCGGGGAGATCGCCGAGGTCGTCGCCGACGTAGACGGCGTCGCGGGGAGCGATGGCGTGGCGCGCGAGGAGGTCGCGGACGACCGCGGCCTTGTTCGTGACGTTCTGGTGGACCTCCGTGATGCCGAGATCGCGGGCGCGGCGGGTGACGATCGTCGACTCCTTGCGCGTGACGATGGCGACGAGCAGGCCGGCCTCGCGCAGCGAGACGAGGCCCTGGCCGTCGCGGACGTCGAAGCGCTTGAGCTCGTCGCCATTCTGGGCGTAGTAGAGGCCGCCGTCGGTCAGCACACCGTCCACGTCGGTGACGAGGGCGCGGACGGCCGACCAGCGCGGGCGGCGGGCCGGGCTCACGCGGACACGCACGCGTCGGCCGGCACGCGGTCGCCGGCGACGGCGAAGGGCAGCGCCATGAGCGCGATCGCGACCATCAGCACCTCGCTGTCACCGAAGTTGTATTCGAAGAGGCCGCCCACCAGGAACGTCACCAGTGCCGCCAGCGAGCCGAGGACGACCACGCGATCGTCGCCGGCGCTCGCGGGCAGCCGCCGCCACACCGCGCCGGCCCGCCGGAAGAACGCGACGAAGATCCAGAGCCAGGCGGCGAGCCCGACCAGGCCGCGCTCGGCGGCGATCTGCAGCGGCGTGTTGTGCAGGTGGCTGGTCGAGCGCCGCATGCCCTCGGGCGGCACCAGCTTGGGATACACGCGCTTGACCCCCTCCGGGCCGATGCCCGTCACCGGGTGCGCGGCGACGATGTCGAAGCCCACCAGCATCATCGCCATGCGGTCGCGCGTGGTGTCGTCGTTCTGATCGCCGATGGTCTCCACGCGCGCCCGGATCGTGGGCAGCGCGAGCACGAGCCCGCCCGCCACGATCAGCAGCGCCGCCGCCGCCACGAGCCCGCGACGCCCGAGCCCGGCGATGACCGCGAACGCGCCGGCCGCGAAGCCCAGCCACGCGCCGCGAACGTACGTGAAGCCGAGCGCGGCGCCGCCGGCCAGCCACGCCGGCGCCAGCCAGCGCGTCTCGGGACCGAGCCGGGCCAGCCGCGGCAGCGCGCTGGTCAGCATCATCGCCACCACGCCGGCCAGCGTCATGTAGATGCTGTAGAAGCCGCGCGCGCGCGTGCACTTCTTGAGGAACTTGCCGACCACGACCGTGCTGGTGCCGGCCGCCTCGGGCCCGGGACAGATCGCCACCTGGAGGAGGCCGAACAGGGCCGCGGCCGTGAGCGCGATCAGCAGCCACAGGGCGAAGCGCCGCGCCGCCTCCGGCTCGGGCAGCGCGTTGACGATCACGACGATGGCGCCCAGGATCAGGAGATTCTTCAGGTCCCAGGCGCCGACGGCCGGCTGCTCGCTGGCCAGCACCGCCACGACGCTCCACACGGCGAAGGCGGCGATGGGCGCGAGCAGCGGCCACCGCAAGCGCCCGAGGACGCCGGCCCGGCGCGCCAGCAGCACCCAGGCCGCGAGCACGCCCAGCGCGATCTGGGCCAGGGAGATGGACACCGCGAGGCCGGCCACGAGCACGAGGAGCAGCGGCCCGCGGGCCGCCTCCAGCGTCTCGGCGCTCAGTACGCGTTGCGGTTGCGGAAGCCGAGCCACAGGGTCTGCAGCAAGATGGACAGGTCGAAGCGCAGCGACCACCGCTCGATGTAATACAGATCGTACTCGATGCGCTTCTCGATCGAGGTGTTGCCGCGCCACCCGTTGATCTGCGCCCACCCGGTGATGCCGGCCTTCACCTTGTGGCGCAGCATGTAGCCGGGCACCCGGCGCCGGAAGTCCTCGACGAAGCTCGGTCGCTCGGGCCGCGGGCCCACCAGGCTCATGTCTCCGCGCAGCACGTTGAAGAGCTGCGGCAGCTCGTCGAAGCTCCACGCGCGCAGGAAGCCGCCGAGCGGTGTGCGGCGCGGGTCGTCGGGCGTGGCCCAGCGCGGCCCCCCGGCCGCCTCGGCGTCCAGCCACATCGTGCGGAACTTCAGCATCTTGAAGCGCCGGCCGTCGAGCCCCATGCGCTCCTGGTGATAGAGCACCGGCCGGCCCGACGTGAGCATGATGGCCGCGCCGATGACGGCCATGGCGGGCAGCGCGACGGCCAGCGCGGCGACGCCGAGGACGAGGTCGCTGACGCGCTTGAGGATGAGATTCCAGCCGTAGAGCGGCGACTCGCGCAGGTGGATGAACGGCACCGACTCGAACTCCTCGACCCCGCCGCGCAGCGAGGCCAGGCTGAACAGGTCGGGCACGAAGTGGATGGTCACGGGCTCGTCGCCGATCTCGTTGAGGACCGAGCCGAGCCGCGCATAGTCGGTGTGCGGCAGCGCGATGATGACGATGTCGACCTGGCGGCTCGTCAGCACCGCGCGGACCTCCTCGAGGCCGCCCAGCCAGGCGACGCCCGCCCCCTCGCCGTCACGCTTGTCGCTCAGCAGCCCCAGCACGCGGATGCCGGCGTCGGGCCGCCGTCGCAGCACGCGCAGCACCTCGGCGGCCGGCTCGCCGCCGCCCACCACGACCGCGTAGCGCTGGTTGTAGCCGTGCCGGCGCGCGACCCGCAGCGCCTCGCGGAAGACGGCCCGGGAGAGACTGACGCTGACGATCGAGGCCACCCAGAACGTGAGGATCACGATGCGCGAGTAGTCATAGGAGCGAAAGGCGAACGTCATGATGGAGACGAGCACGAGCACGCCGATCGTCGAGGCTTTGGTGATGTCCCACCACTCCGACAGGTGAGAGCCGAGCCGCTGCGGCCGGTAGAGGCCGAAGGCACGGTAGGCCACGCCCCACACCGCGAGGATCGGCAGCAGCTGCAGCGCGTAGCCGCTGAACGGCGGCACCTCCTTGGCGCCGAAAGCGTAGAAGCGCAGCGCATAGGCGCCGACCCAGCACGCCACAATGAGCGCCAGGTCGGTGACGAAGGCGACCTGCTCGAAGAGCCGCGAGTGCGCCTTCAGCATGCGCGCGCCGTCACGGCCGCCCACCGCCCGGTGACCCACTCGCGCAGCTCGCGCGCGAATCGCGGCCGATCGAACCGCGCCGCGTGGGCGCGCAGAGCCGCGGGCTCGAAGCGATGCGCGGCCGCCTCGAACGCGTGCAGGGCCGCGACGAGCGCGTCGGTCGTCTGCTCGGCGAAGAAGACCGCGGTGGGCGGCGCACCGGCCTCCAGCCCGATCATGGTCTCGAGCGCCCCGCCCCGGCCGAGCGCGATCGTCGGCCGTCCCGCCGCCGCCGCCTCCAGCGGCACGATGCCGAAGTCCTCCACGGAGGGAAAGAGCACCGCGCGACAGCGCGCGTAGAGCTCCGCCACCTCGGCGTCCGAGCGCCAGCCGAGGAAGGAGACCGACGGCCCGGCCAGCGCGCGCAGCCGCGCCTCTTCGGGGCCGCGGCCCACGACGATCAGGCGCCGGTTGGCGCGCGTGGCCGCGCGCACGGCGAGATCGACACGCTTGTACGGCACCAGCGCGGAGACGACGAGGTAGTAGTCCTCGGGCTTCGGCACGGGGGTGAAGCGGTCGAGCTCCACCGGCGGATAGATCACCGACGCCTCGCGGCCGTAGACGCGGCGGATGCGGTCGGCGATGTGGCGGGAGATCGCCACGAACTCGTGCACGCCGGCCGTCCGGCGATCCCACCGCCGCAGCGCAGCGGCGACGGGCGGCAGCGTCAGCCGGGTGAGCCACCCGGCGCCTTCCGTGTAGTCGCTCTCGAGGTCCCACACGTAGCGCATCGGCGAGAAGCAGTAGCAGAGGTGCAGCGCGCCGGGCGGCACGCGCACGGCCTTCGCCGCGCAATGGCTCAGCGACAGCACGACGTCGAAGCCGTCGAGCGACAGCCCGCGCACCGCGGCCGGAAACAGCGGCAGGTAGTGGCGGTAGCGCGTGGCGGCGCCGGGCAGGCCCTGCACGAACGAGGTGACGATGCGTCGCCGCTCGATGGTAGCGCTGACGCTGCCCGGCACGTGGAGCAGCGTGAAGAGCGGCGCGTCGGGGAACAGCTCGCAGGCGACCTCGAGGCAGCGCTCGCCGCCCCGCATCCCCGTGAGCCAGTCGTGGACCAGAGCGATGCGCGGCGCGGCCACAGTGGCCGCTCGGCAAGTGCTGAACATCCCGGACATACTACTACAGCCCCAGGAGCTCTCCGTACAGGCCCTCGAGCGCGGTCACCATCGCCCGGGCGTCCAGCTCGCTGCGTGCCCGCGTCCGGTTCTCGGCGCCCAGCCGCCCGCGCAGGGCTTCGTCGACGAGCAGCTCTGCCAGCCGCTTGGCCAGCATGCCCTCGCTCCCCTCCACCAGAGGCGCCGACGGGCCGAGCACCTCGCGGTGGGCGGCGATGTCGCTGGCCACCACCGGCAGGCCCAGGGCCATGGCCTCGATCACCGCCAGGGGCAGCCCCTCCTTGCGCGAGGGCGCCGCGAAGACGTCGAAGGCCCGGAACAGCCGCGCGGCGTCGACGATGGCGCCGGCGAAGCGCACGCGTGGGGCGACGCCCAGGCGCACGGCCTGCGCCCGCAGCGCGCCGGCCTCGGGCCCGTCCCCGATCAGCACCAGCGTCGCGGACGGCAGCGCCGCCAGCGCGCGCAGCAACAGGTCGAGCCGCTTGACCTCGTCGAAGCGGGCGGCCGTGCCGATCACCGCGGCAGACTGCTCCAGCTTGAGCGCGAGGCGGGCGTCCCAGCGCTCGAGGGCGCGGCCGGTGAGCCGCGCCACGTCCACCCCGTTGAGGATCACGCGGCTCTGCCCACGCGTGAACAGCCCCAGCGCCAGCCCTTCCGCCTCCTGCGCGCGCGAGACGTTGACGATCACGCGTGTCCAGCGCGACAGCCGCCGCTCGAGGGCGAGGTAGCCGGCGCGTGCCGGCCCGCGGTAGCGCTCGTAGTGAATCCCGTGCAGCGTGTGCACGGCCGGCACGCCGGTCACGTGCGCGGCCAGCCGCGCGTGCAGGCCCGCCCCTTTGCCGTGGGAGTGGACGAGGCGAACGCCCTGCCCGCGAATCAGCCGCACCAGCCGGAGCAGGGCGAGCGGGCCCAGCCGGTCGGTACGCGCCGCGAACGTCTCGATGCCGGACTCCCGGAAGCGCGCCACCATCGCGCCGCCCGGCGGACCGGCCACGATCGGCCGCCAGCCGCGTACGCGGAGCCCGGCGGCGACGTCCAGGACGTGCTGCGGCCCCCCCCCGGGCTCGGTGGAGACCAGCACCTGCGCGATCGTGACCGGCCCGCTCACGGCGAGGTGCCTCCGAGCGCCGCGCGCACCAGGCGGCGCAGCGGGCGCGGCAGCGCCAGCGCCAGCGCCGGGCGCACGGCGAAGAGCGCGCACCACGGCGGATAGGCGCCCTCGCGCACCGCGCGCCAGCGGACGCGCGTCTCGGCGCGCAGGCGGTCGTCCTCGCGCTCGACGGACACGCGCCGCTCACCCAGCGTGCGGACGACGAGCACGTCGGCAAGGTTGGCCAGGCGCGCGAGGCGGGCCAGCCGCATCCAGAGGTCGTAGTCCTGCGCCACCGGGAGCGCCGCATCGTAGCCGCCCGCGCGCTCGAGCAGCGCGCGCCGGACCATCACCGAGGAGTGGACGAACGGGTTGGCGCGGATGAGCGCGTGACGCAGCGCCGCGTCCTCGAGCGGCGGCCGCACGATGCGCACGAGCGCGCCGCGGCTGTCGATCTCGCGCGCCGCCGTGCCGAGGAGCCCCACCGCCGGCTCGCGCGCGAGGAACGCGCACTGGCGCTCGAGACGCTCGGGCAGCGCGATATCGTCGGCGTCGAGGCGCGCCACCAGCGGCGCGGCCGCGCGCCCCAGACCCGCGTTGAGCGCGCGCGTGAGCCCGGTCCGCTCCTGGCGGAGCACGCGCAGCCGTGGATCGCGCACGGCGGCCAGCAGGTCCGGGGTCGCGTCGGTGGAGCCGTCGTCCACGACGATCAGCTCGAGGTCGCCGGCCGTCTGGGCGAGCACGCTGGCCACCGCCGCGAGCACCAGCGGCGCGCCGTCGTGCACGGACATCAGCACCGAGACCGCCGGGGTCATGGGTAGCGGGTGGCGCGAGGTCGGGTAGGGACGTGGGTGGCCTGATCTAGAATCTTGCCGGCTTCGTCGGATCTCGCCAGTTTCACCGGCCTCGCCGGCCTCGCCGGCCTCGCCAGTCTTGCCGGTCTCGCCAGTCCCACCGGTCTCACCGCCTCACCGGGCTTTTCGAAAGAGGAGGTTCAAATATGGCAGCGCGAGGGAGGGCGGGCGGCCGAGAGCGCGCAGCGCGGCGGCGGCGGCGGTGAAGGCCGGCAGCAGGGCGCGGCGCGTGCGCGAGCGCGCGGTGGCTCGAAAGAACGCGAACCCGTATCCGGCCTCCTCGGTGACGTCCGCGAGGCCGGCGGCGCCCGACGATGGCAGACACTCGCCGAGCGTGGCGTTGCGCCATCCCGTACCGTCGGCGGTGAACTCCTCGAAGCCGATGGCGCCGTAGCGTCCCCGGCGCGCCAGCCGCGCGTAGCGCCAGGCCAATGGCGCCGGCAGCCACTGCACGAGCGGCAGGCCCACCGAGTGCGTCTCCATCGGGAACCAGCGGTTCGGCGTGTCGAGGATCGCGATGTGACCGCCGCGGTCCAGCACGCGATAGTACTCGTCCACCTGCTCGCGCCGGTGACGGACCGGCAGGTGCTCGACGATCCCGACCACCACGACGACGTCGAAAGCGCCGTCGGGCCACGGCAGCCGGCACGTGGCGGCCTGGTCGAGATGCAGCACCTCGTGGACGACCTTCAGTCCGAGCTCCTCCACCTTGGCGCGCGTCAGCTCCACGAAGGCGGCGTCGGTGTCGTAGGTGTGGAGCGCGGCGAGCTCGGGCTGCTCGGCGAGGTACTCCGTCATGTGGCCGAACGAGCAGCCGATCTCGAGCACGCGTAGCGCCCGCGCGCCCCGCGCGCGGAGATAGCGGAAGAGCGGGTCCAGGAAATGGGGCCCGCGCGTGTCCTTGAAGTCGAAGTAGAGCGGCGCGCGGTGCGCGCCCTTGCGCTCCACCAGCATGCGAATGACCCGCGCGCTGTAGCGCGTGGGATAGGAGTGCTCGCCGGTCTCGAGCACGCGTCGGTCGCCGAGGTCGATGATGCGGAAGGCCTGCGTCATCGGAAGCTCAGTGTGTCACGCCCGCCGGGCGACCACGAGCAGCATGTGGCCGAGCAGCCGCAGCGCCGGCTCCGAGTAGAGCGCGCGCCGGGCCAGCCGCTTCACCGACGCGCGCGCCCCGGTCGGGCGCGCCGCGCCGTCCTCGCGCATCTCGGGACCCGCGCCGGCGGCGGCCGGCGCCCGGTTCGCCGCGCTCCCGGGGCTCGGCGCCGCACGCGCCGTCGCCCCGCGCGGACGCCGCGGTAGCAGCCGGCGC
>Ga0134122_10002646_pt1 | contig 13195 bp, 15 predicted proteins | sample KB302_FD_96461 | JGI IMG/M metagenome (GOLD analysis project Ga0134122, IMG submission 96461) | Terrestrial soil microbial communities without Nitrogen fertilizer from Kellogg Biological Station, Michigan, USA - KB3-0-2 | ecosystem: Environmental > Terrestrial > Soil > Unclassified ...
GCGCCCATCGACGAGGCCGGAAAGAGGAACGTCTGGACGCCGGGAGCCACCAGGCCGAGCAGGGAGGGACCGAGCAGGATGCCCGCGACCATCTCCCCGATCACCGAAGGCTGGCCGATCCGGAGGAAAAGCGCGCCGAGAGCCCGCGCCGCGACGACGATGGCGATGACCTGGAGCAGCAGGATGCTCAGGGGACTCGAAAAGTTCTCGAGGAAGGCGGCGGCGATGCCGCCGGACGCAGCTTTCGCTCCCTCCGGCCCGACGCCCGGATGCGCCGAAGGCGCCGCCGGTGACGCCGCCGCCACCGGCAGCTTCGAGCCGTAGTCCAGGATGAAGTAGATCCCTGTGCCGAAGAGCAGGAGAACGGCCAGGTAGAAAACGAAGTTCTTCGGCATCGGCGGGCCTCCCCGAGAAGGTCGAGGCGCATCCTATCTCGGGATTGGGCTTACCCTGCCGGCCTATTTCGGTACACGGGGTGTAGGGGCGCAGCCTGCTGCGCCCCTACACAGGAGGTGAGGCTCGTCAGTACTTCCGCCAGTAGCCGAGGAAGACGAGGTAGTCGGCGAAGGCGGCGTCGCCGTGGCGCCCGGGGACCGCACGGTCGGGGACGCTCCGCGTGCGGTTGCGGTAGAGGGCATACGGCACGCTCAAGGACAACGTGTGGGGCCCCCACGAGTAGCTCACTCCCGGATCGGCCGAGATGGCGTACCCCGGGCGCCGGAATCCCTTGCTCCCGCCGATCAGATCCTCCACCGGAACGCCTTCGAGGCGGAGCCCCAGGCTGGCTCCCACTCCCTTCGGCTTCTCGAAGGCGTAGCTGGCCCCCACCCGCCCCACGTACTGGTCGGCGACGGACATGATCTCCTCGCCGCTGCCACCGCGGCCCGTGGGCACGCCGTTGGTTTCCTTCGGATTGACCAGGTAGCTGGCCGAGCCGTAGAGGGCGAAGTGGCTCCTGGGGATGCGCTGGAAGCCCTGCACGTCCAGGATGAAGCCGTAGCCGCCGTCGCCGGGCTGGATCGACTGGTCGACGATCGCGGTGTCGGTGACGAACTGGCCGTTCACCAGCCGCAGCCGCTCGTCTTTGGCGTCGTCCTCGCCGGTGGGGAACTTGACTCCCAGTCCGAACGAGACGTTGCCGTTCGGATGCGTGAGCGGCTTCCAGAGCAGGCGCTGGGCCTTCAAGACGATGTCGCCCACGCCTTCGGACCCCACGCGGCTGCGGGCGATGATCTCGCGGTTGGCGGCGCGGAGGCCGCTCGACCGCGCGGCCCGGAAGTAGGGGATGCCGAGCGAGAAGCTCCACTGCGGGGTCGCGTTGTAGCGGATCCCGAGGTCCACAATGTTGATGTGGTTGATGACCTCGCTGCCTTCCTCCTTGCGATCAACCTGTTCCTCGGAGCCCACGAAATGCCGATCGGAGCGCTGGTGCCGCCAGCTCATCGATACCTGCCAGCGGTTCGGTCCGGTATAGGTCTCTTGCACGCCGAGCACGGGCGCGTCCATGCGGGCGGCCACTCAGCCCTGGGCCCAGGCGTGGCGGGGCGCTCCAAACAGGAGACCGGCCAGGAACACAACGGCGATCAGTACGGCTCGAAACGGCGAGGACAGAGAAGAACGCATAGAGGCTCTCCTTCAACGAAGGTGATTCTGTGGCTGAACCAAGACAAGTATAACCTGCTGAAGTGGCAGCGTCTATACTGTTCCCACAACTCGAGGAGATCACTGAACCCATGCCGGAGAGGGTCCTGCGCGCCACCGGCGAGGTCTTCCAGCTCTTCCCGGATACCGTTCTGGGCGTCGTCATCGCCCATGACATCGACAATACCGTCGAGAACGGCGCCCTCCTCGAGGGCCTCCGCCGCGAGGAGGAGCGCGTCCGCGAACGGCTGGGGGGAGTCCAGGTCGTCGAGCATCCCCACATCGCCACCTGGCGCGAGGCGTACCGGCGCTTCGGCGCCAAGCCCAAGGACCATCCCTCGTCGATCGAGAACCTCGTGCGGCGCGCGCTCAAGGGGCAGCCGCTGCCGAGCATCAATCCGCTCGTCGACCTCTACAACACGGTCTCGCTGCGCCACCTCGTGCCGGTGGGAGGCGAAGACCTGGACCGCGTCGAGGGCGACGTCCTGCTGGCGATCGCCACGGCGGACGAGCCGCCGGTGCTCCTGCTCGGCGAGGCCGAGCCGCGCCCTCCGAAGCCCGGCGAGGTGATCTACAAGGACGGCGCCGGCGCGATCTGCCGGCGCTGGAACTGGAAGGAAGCCGACCGGACGAAGCTGACGCCCGCAACCCGCAACGCCGTCCTGGTCATCGAAGGGCTGCCGCCGGTGGGCAGGGACTTGGTGCAGCGGGCCGCCGAGGAGCTCGCCGGCCTGATCCGCGCGTGCTGCGGCGGCCGGGTGGCGACGTCGCTGCTCGATCGCGACCGTCCGCGGGTTTCGCTGGACCGCGACCCTACGAAGTAGAATGCCGAGGCGCTGGAGCGTCTGGAGGCGCGGGAGGTGTGACGTGAAGAGAAGCTCGACGGCTTTCCTGCTGGCTCTGTTCATCGGCGTTGCCGCGGCGGCGCCGGCGGCGGCCGCGACGAAGTGCCAGATGCGGTTCTCGCTTTCCGGCTGGTCGGCGTTCTACAAGGTCGCCGACGGCCAGGGGACCATCACGTGCGACAACGGACAGAGCGCCAAGGTGAAGCTCCGGGGGCGCGGCGGCGGCCTGACCGCAGGCAAGACGAAAATCCGCGAGGGAATTGGCAAGTTCTCCGAGGTGTCGAACATCTCGGAGCTCTTCGGCAGCTACGTCTCGGCGGGAGCCGACGCGGGAGCCGTGAAGTCCTCCGAGGCGAGCGCCATGACCAAAGGTGAAGTCTCCCTCGCCTTGGCCGGCAAAGGCACCGGCTTCAACCTCGGCGTGAGCTTCGGGAAGTTCACCATCACCAGGAAGTAGCGAGGCGCGCGAGGTGCGCCGCGAGCGCGCCTCGCTCCGAGATGCCGTTCACCATCGAAGAGATCCGGGAAGCTCTCGCGCGGCACCAGCCGGCGCTGGTCGCCCGCGAGCCGAGCCACGCCGAGGCCGCGGTGGCGCTGGTGCTGGCGGGCGCCGGGAGCGATCTCTCGCTCTGCGCCATCCGGCGCGCCGAGCATCCGCTGGACCCGTGGTCCGGCCATATGGCGTTGCCGGGCGGGCGCGCTTCTCCCGAGGACACCGGCCCGCGCGCCGCCGCCGAGCGGGAGACGCTCGAGGAAGTAGGCCTCGCCCTCACGGAGGCTCACTGGATTGGCCCGCTCTCGGACGTCCTGGTGCGCCTCGGCGGCGGCGACCGCCGCATGGTGCTCTCCCCCTTCGTCTACTACCTCGGAGAGGAGCTCGCGCCCTTCGCTCCCAGCGACGAAGTTGCCGAGGCGTTCTGGATTCCGCTCGCGCATCTCTGGGACCCGCGCAACACCAGCCACCAAGAATGGGAGAGGAGCGGCGCGCGCCTCCTCTATCCGGCCATCCGCTACCGCGAGCACGCGATCTGGGGAATCACTTTCCGCGTCCTGACGCTCTTCTCGGACGTCCTCGACTCGCCGCTGCCTCACCTCGAGGAAATCCCCGGGCTGGGGCGGTGAGAAGAACCACGCCCGGACGGGTTGAGACGGATCGAGCGACAGCGCCCGCTCGGCCCCCTCCTCCAGCGTCGCGATGTGGACGTCGAGACCGGGCACCTCCGTCGCGCTGGCCCGCGCGGTCCCGAGGAGCTTCTCCCAGTTGGCGATCAGGGAGTCAATCGATCTGCTTCGCATTGGTTCTCTCCTTTCGTTTTGCCTCGTTGTGAGTTGATGTCTCCGTCATCCGAGCTGACGGGCGAAGCCGAGGAGCGTCTCGGTGACGCCCCCCGCGCCCTTGGGACCGTACAGAGTGACGACCACCCGGGCGCCGGCAAGCTGCAGTTGCACCCGCTGGTGCTGGCTCGCGGCGAGCTCCGCCGCGAAATAGGCCCACTTCGCGGCCTCCCCCGGCAGGAAGAACTCCCGAGAGCGATGCAGGGCCTTGCCGCTCGGGTGAAGCCTCCACCCCGGCAGCGCCGCCAACCCCTCCTGCACGCGCTCGGACTTGAGCCTTTGCTCGACCCCGGGCAGCCGCGGCTTTGCCGCGTCCCCAATGACGAGCCTCTCGAAACCTACGGTCTGCTTCGTGCTCATATGAACCTCCTTGGTTCAAAACCTCCGACGCCTCCATGGCGCCGGAAGACCTTCTTCTCCTTTTCGCCACCCTCAGCCCCTTGAGATGTTCCCCATCCCTTAAATGAGGCCCTCTAACTCCTCAAACGCCTTCTGAATCTGTATGGTGGACTGATGATCTCCATTTGTCAATAGCGTCTTTCACCCGATCTTCCTTCCTCTGAGCTTCATCGACAGCCCGTTTGTAGTCTCTCTCGCTGATTTATTCTTCTGGCCTGAAACGAAAAAGGCGTTCCAGCGGGTTATAGTTATCGAATAAGGCGTCGACGTGCGCACGGAAAAGAGGGAGAATGATTCCGGGGAGCGGGAAAATCCCGCCTCGTTCGAAGAGCCGGAAAGCACTGTTACCAAAGGGGAGGATCAGCTCACGGGCGTCCCGGGCCATGCAGGCTCGAGGTATGCGCCGTGGGATTAGGAGGATCGGATGTCTCAGCGAAATCGGATCATCTTCGCCGCCGTCGCCCTGGCGGCACTCTGCCTGGCGGCGCCGGCGCCCTCCCACGCCGCCGGGCTCCGGCAGGATCGGGTCCCGGTGGCAGGAGTCGTGGAACGGCTCTGGAGTTGGCTGACCAGCCTCCTGCTAAACGCCGGGGTCCGGGAGCGGACAACCCCTTGGGAGAAGGAAGGAGGAATGATCAATCCAAATGGGCTGCCGAGCACGACGACCGCGCCGGCTGTTCCCGGGCAAGGCATTTCGGAGCAGACAACCCCTGGGGAGAAGGAAGGTTCCGCCATCAATCCAAATGGGCTGCCGAGCATGACGGCCGCGCCGGCTGTTCCCGTGCAAGGCATTTCCAGTAGTGGAGAGTGATCCACCCTCCGGCGGGGAATCGCCGTTTCCGGCTGTTGAGACTGGAAACCGCGATCATTATGTGCGAGAATGCGCAGCCAAGGAGAAAACCTCTTGAAGCAACATCCGACCGCTGCGAAGCTGGAAGGGCTTGTGGCTGGCGGCATCTCCGCCAGGCGCAGCCGCGCCGTGATCGCGCACCTCCTCCGCGGCTGCGGGAGGTGTAGCGCCAGGCTGTCGCCGCACCTTCAGGGGCTGTTCGGCCTGGAGCGCCGCTCCGAGGCTCCGCCTTTCCCGCTGGAGGTCTACGACGAGCCCCTGGACCGGGCGTTCGCCGCCGTCCAACGGCTCGGCCTGGACATTCCGGCGGGCAGGACCCCGGAGCAGAAGCAGCGGGAAGCGCTGGCCCTGCTCACCTCCGGCGGGCTGGAGGGCCTCCACGAAGGCCCGCCGGACCTTCAGGGCCTTCCCGTCTACGAGGCGCTGCTGGAGCGGAGCTGGGCCCTCCGTTACGAGGATCCGGACCAGATGGTGAAGCTCGCCCGTTGCGCGGCCCTGCTGGCGGACCAATTGAGCGAAAGCGAGCACGGCGTCCGGAAGACCGCGGACCTCCGCTGCCGCGCCTGGATGGAGCTGGGCAACGCCTACCGCGTAGCCGACGAGCTGAACCTGGCAGCGGAAGCCCTGGCACGTGCCACGGATTACTTCATCCTGGGCAGCCGCAACGAGAGCCTCGGAGCGCGCTTCTTCGACGTCCTGGCCTCACAGTACGCGGCCCGTCGCGCCTTCGACCTGGCGTGCTCCACGCTCGAGGTCGTAGTCCAAGCCTACCAGCAGAGCGGAGACCAGCACCTCGAGGGCCGCGCCCTCATCATGAAGGGCATCTTCACCGGGTATCAGGGCAATCCCGAGGAGGCGGTCGATCTGATTCAGACCGGCCTGTCCTCTGTCGATGGGAAGCGCGATCCCGGTCTCGTCTTCTCAGCTCTCCAAATTAAGGCCTGGCTCCTCGTGGATTGCGGCCGCTTCCGCGATGCCCGTCTCGCGCTCTGGGAGCTGTGGCAGCGCGAGCTCGTCGTCGGCCGGCTGAACGAGCTGAAGGTCCGCTGGCTGGAGGGTCGCATCTACGTCGGCCTCAACGAGCTCGACCACGCCGGCCTGGCCTTGCGGCAGGTGAAGGAGGGGTTCGAGGAGGCCGGTCTGGAGTACAAGGCGGCCCTCGCGGGATTGGAGCTGGGAGCGGTCTGGCTCCGGCAGAGCCGCTTCGACAAGGCGACCGAGGTGGTCCTGGAATGTACCGAGGTCTTCCTCTCGCTCCGGATCCAGCGGGAGCTCATGGCCTCGATCCTGCTGCTCCAGAAGGCCAGCGCGATACGCAGCCTGACCCTCTCCCGCCTCGAAAGCGTCATCGCGGCCCTGCGCAAGGCCGAGCAGGACCCGATCGGCCACCTGCAGCCGGCGGAGATACCGTAAGGGCGGACCGTTACCCTCTAGAGAGGGGGAATGGACCTTTAGAGGCGAAATTCTGTAGGGGCGCCCCCTGTGCGGGCGTCCTGTCGCCCAGGGCAGCCACATAGGGCCGCCCCTATAACCAAAGCCATGGGGTGAGGTCACGCGGGCAGGGACGCCCGAGAGGAACTCCCCCCTACGCCCCCTTGCGCCCCAACATCTTCTCCAGCGTTGCCTTGAACATCTCCTGCATCTGCTCTTCGTTGACCGTCGGCGTCGGCTTCGGGGGAGGCGGTGGCGGAAGCTGGATCGACTGCAGCAGCTCCCGGAGCTGCGTGGCGGCGGCTGAGCCGCCGGACGGCTGGCGCGGGTAGGCCAGGCTGAAGAACTCCGCGGGCTCGAGGCCGATCACCCGGCAGATGCGGATCACGTGCTCGAGCCGGAGCTCGCTCGATCCCGAGAAGAGCTTGCTGATGTAGCTCGGGCTGATCCCCATGCGGCGGGCGACCTCACGGTTGGTGATGCCCAGGATCTTGAGGGTTATCTTGAGGAGGGTGAGAAGGCGTTGGGTTTCCGGATCCATGAGCCCATAGTACTTCGTTTCCCCATCATCCCACAAGACCCATCGTCGCAAAACTCATTGACAAATGGGAATTTGCGCCCTACAAAGAGTCTCGGGGCGCTAAAGGCGAGCGACACTGATTCATCGGCCACGCCGGTAGCGCGCCCGCGAGCTCGCATGCGGAGCCCGCGGGATCTGTGAGGAATCCACGGAGCGCGCGAAGAAAGTCACGGAGCTCCGTCACAGAGCTCGGTGTCTCCGCTCCGGAGACCGCGAGCTCTCTGCCGGAGCTCGACGGCTCGCAGCCGGAGACCGCGAGCTTTCCGCCGGAGACCGCGAGCTCGCAACCGGAGATCCGTGGCGCGCTAACAGAGCAGGGCTGCCGCGACAGGCAGAAAAACTACGTTCCCCATACGACGCCGCCAGCCTTGACGTTGGTCTTGATGGTCATGGGTCGGCCGGATCGAGAAGTCGCTCCGTCATCGGAGCTCCGGCCACCGTCTGCAGGAGCACTCGACGGCCGCCATCCCCCGTAACTCCCTTTCCGCCAGAGCTTTGCAGAAGAGAAGGTGATTTTCCGTTTATAGAGAGCATGGGGACTCTATATCGAGGGCGCAAAGGCCGAGCCTCCGAGCACGACCACGGCTACAAGCGGCTCTTCTCCCACCCTACGGTGGTGGAGGAGCTGGTTCGAGGATTCCTCCGCGAAGACTGGATCGCGGCGCTGGACTTCTCCACTCTGGAGAGGGTCAACAGCAGCTTCGTCTCGGACGACCTGCGCGAGCGCCACAGCGACGTCATCTGGCGCCTGCGATTCGCGGGAGAGACCAGCGACTGGTTTTACCTGTACCTGCTGCTGGAGTTCCAATCGACGGACTACCACTTCATGGCCGTCCGCCTGTTGAGCTATGTGAGCCTCCTGCTCGAGGAAATCATCCGCGCGGAGAAGCTGAAGGCGGGCGACCGGCTCCCTGCCGTGCTGCCTCTGGTGATCTACAACGGCAAGCGGCCATGGCGCGCCCCCCGCGCGCTGAGGAGCTTGTTTGTGCCGCTCCCCGAGCCACTGCGGCGCCGCCTGCCCCAATTGACCTACCACGTGCTCGACCAGGGCCGTCTGGACCTGAACCGTCCCGAACTGGCCCGCAACCGCACCGCCGCAGCGTTCCGGATCGAGACCAGCGATCCGGTGGACATACCCCGACTGGGCAAGAGGCTCGGCGAGCTCCTTCCCGCGGGAGAAAATCCCGAGCTCCGCCAGACCTACACCGTCTGGTTCAACGCGTTTCTCCGCCGGAGCTTTCCAAGCCTCAGACTTCCGGCGATAATGAATCTGGAGGAGGCTCCGATGTTCGAAGAAACCGTGCGCGAGTGGGAGAAGAAGCTCCGGAAGGAGGGGCAGCAAAAGGGCCGGCAGGAGGGCCGACAAGAGGGCTTGGTCGAGGGGATGCAGAAAGTGCTCCTCCGGCAGATGAGTCTGCGCTTTGGACGCTTACCTCAAAGCGTGCGCCGCCAAGTGGAGCAGATCGCCTCGGTCCGGGAGCTGGAAAAACTCACGCGGAAAGTTCTGCGAGCGGGGACCCTCGAGGAGATGGGGATCCGCCTCTGAGCCGTTCGAGCATCCTGTCGATCACCCGGAGGAGGTACTCCGAGATCGACATGCCTTGCGGTGGACCTCGTCAGGGACTCCAGGCGGGCCACCGGAAGCCCCTCTCAGAAGACCTCGATTCGTGCGGCGTGACCGGGCGCCCGAAGGATACGGCCGTCGCGCGTCAGGAGGGTCGCGCCGAGGATTTCGGCCAAGGCCACGTAGGTGGCGTCGTAGGCGGTGAGGTTCTCTCTCAGCATCCAGACCCGGGATAGCAGGATCTCGTGAGAGTAGCGTTCGAGCGGCAAGCTCGCGAGGTCCTCCAGAGCCTGCCGGGCGCGATCCGGCGCCACCTCACCGCGCAGCACGAACCGCCGCAGGACCTGGGCGACTTCAACGTCCAGAAGGTGGGGAGCGTGAAGCGACTCGGCCGGATCGAGGAGTCGCTCCGTCATCGGAGCTCCGGCCGCCGTCTGCAGGAGCACCTCGACGGCCGCCGAGGCATCCAGGACGATCAACGGCCCTCGCGCTCCGCGGCGACCGCGGCCACGATGGGCTCCGCCGGCTCGACCCTCTCGCGGCTCCGGAGCCGCGCCAGAAGCTCCTCTCGCGTTGGCCGCTCGAGCGACCTCTCGATCTCCCGAAGGAGGTACTCAGAGATCGACATGCCTTCAAGTGCAGCCCTGGCCTTGAGCTTGCGGTGTACCCCGTCAGGGACGTTGCGGATCTGGACCATCACGGACATGCGTCGAGCGGGACTTAAAGTAGGAGCCGATCACGCACTAGGAATCCCTCACGCTGGGCCGCGGTCATGAGCCGGTCGGCGAGGCAGACGAACTCGAGCGTCGCGGGCCTCCCTTCGGACGCGAGGAAGGCGGGCCGCGAGTTGGAAGGAATCAGCAGCGCGAAGGGGGGTGGGCCCGAAGGAAACGCCGGGCAGTTTCGAGAACCGCGTCCACCGGCTCGATGCGATGCCAGTGCAATCACTCTCGCTCGTTTTCGCGCGTCGCCGACGGCCCCGTAAGGGCCGCATTTGAGAAGCACGGGGCGGGGTCACCACATGATGGCAGCCGACGATTGTGTTGCCGGTAAGCGCATCCACTGTGGAGCTATAAGCACTTCGGTTCCGCTTCGCCGCTCAGCGGCCGCATATCTGAGCGAGAATGGCCGGACTGTCGCCCAACCTCCGTACATCTCACGAATTTGAGGGCAGTCGTCGTAAGTCACCAACCAAGCCGCATCTCTCATGGACTTCAGCCGAGCCGCAAGAGAGGCGTGGTATTTCTCGTTTAATGTGTTCAAGTAAAGCGTTTTTCCTTTGACGAAATAGGGTGGGTCAATAAAGAAAAGTGTCGCCTCTGCGCTAAGGCTCTCGATGAACTCTATTCCGTCCCGGCAAGATACATGAATGCGGTCGCCGTATTCGGCGACCTTCTCGCATCGGCGCTGTAGCTCAGACTTGTTAAATCTCGCATCAAGTCTCCATTTGCCCGTTTGCTTTATGCCACCAATAGGACCGCCGTTCATGATGATTCCGGAACGATTGCATCGGTTTAGGTAAAACGTCGCGAAGCCGCGACGGAGTCGAGATGTTCGACCCTTGCTCCTGTACATTGCTCGCTGCCGATACCACTCGGCCATGGTTACACTTGTACTTGCGAGCATATCCAGAAATGGCCGAGACCGCTTGGCAACAGTCCACCAAAAGTCATAAATCGCTGAATCAGAGTCGTTGACATAGATTTCGCGGGTCTCTTCGAGGTACAGTAACGCAAGCGACGCACCAGCCCCCCCAGCAAAGGGCTCCGCTATTGCTCGATCTCCGAGGCCGTTCAACTTCCGGATCTGACGCAATAGCCCCACCATCGCTGACTTGCCACCGGGATACCGAAGGGGGCTAGAAGTCTTCATCCCTCTAATCCTTCAGATCTCTTTCTAACATCATTCGGAAAAGAGGCTCCGTACGAAGCCAAAACTGCAATATATCTCGCTCGCTTGGAAGATCTGATGAATGTACAAATCCATGAAGATCGCTTATCGTAAATGGAGCCGCGGCATCATACCGAATCGCCTTCTCAACCCGCTTTGCCGCGGCACCGGCTAAGCGCTGCCTTGCAACGCGGTTAATTTCCGGCACAAGTTGCTTCATCGTCGGCGTGCCGAAGGGAAGTTTGTGGCCCGTTTTTCTCTCTAGCTTTGCGATTATCCCTGAAAGTTCGCCAGAGCGTTCAAGGTAGTCGAGGACTGCGAGCTCGAAGAACACTCGAAGCAATACCGCGCCAGCATTCGGGAAATCTTTGCGCGTGAGCTTAGTCAACTCGCGACGAATGTCAACCAGCCTGTCGTTGCCGAATCGAACTTTCAAATTACGCGGCAGCACCGTCTTGCTCTCCTGCCTCGTTCGAGTCGATACCGGTTCAGGTTTGTAAGCGGAGGATGCAACAGAGATCCCTTGAATGATATCCGAGGGAACAAATGACCCTTGCTTACTCACAGGTCGCTCCTTGGAATCCCACGACTCGAAGTAGTCTCTTATATCGTCGTTTGTATTCAGAGTTCGAGAACTCTGCTTCCCAAGTGCGATGTCGGTGACAATCTTCGAAAACCCGCGGATGAATTCCTTCTTCGTCGTAGTGCCGCGAAGTCCGTGATCAGGGTCCGGCTCAACTTTAAGGTAATCGCGCCCCACAGAAGAATCAAAGACACGTTCGAGTGTCGTGAAAAGCTTAGCTCTAGGATTATCGAGCTTGGCTTTCACTTCATCAGGGAGATTGAGCGAACGCGCCATGTCCGCGATAGCTCTTGTTTGCCTGGCTTGTTGGATGTCAGCGAGCGTAAAGCCAAGTTCGTCCCGTAACTCATCGTTGCTATAGCCCTCAGAAAGCTTGTCGAGAATAAAACTTGCTCGATTCTCGGCCTGCCAAGCGAGCACAGGACTCCCTATATGTCGACCTGCAATCTGCCGGTCAGTAGCTCGGCGGCTCGGAGCGATCGTGACCGGAACCTGTGCGATTCCCTGCTGGTCAGTGATTCGCCTAGACAGTCGCTCGACTTGGCGTGCCAGGGAACCTTCGAGCAATCCAGGCTCGCGTAGCGCTTTCAGGGCTGCGAGTCGACGATTGCCCTCCACGACTACGTAACGCCCATTCTCCTCGATTGCCAGGAGCGGCTCATTTGGAAAATAACCCCGAGCAGCGATACTATCAGCTATATCTAATGCTTTGTCGTGCTCGAAGAGGTATTGAATAATTTCCCGTGGCGCCCGCGACGATGTCTCACGACCGAGCCGAGGGTTTTTCGTATCCAAATGGAGACTGACTACGGAGAGACGCTTGGTAGGCCAAATATCTGTGGGCATCAGAATTTATACTCCTTGTCATCTATCTTTACACACCATTTATCTCCTTCGCGGATGGGCACTCCAACATCGGCATAATGCATGCGGCGGTGGCAAGTCGCGCAGAGAACGACGAGGTATTCGGGAGCCAGACACTTTGGAGGCGGATTCCTGGACAGGTGGAACAAGTGGTGAACCTCGCAGTATCGCTTGCCGCTCTTCTTTACGAAACCAAGTGCGCCGCAGAGTTGGCAGGTAGTTCCGCGTGTCCGCTTGACATAGCGGGTGATTGGACTCGGGCGCTCATAGACTCTCAGCACGAGTTGGAGCTTCCGCAACGATTCTGGGGTCTGCGGTGGTCCGCCCGATTGTAGTTCATCAAGCTGCTGCTTCAGTTGGGTTATGTGGGGCGAGTCAGCCGGATAATACTCAGGCGAAGACTCGCCGAGAAGCCTAAGGAGATGCGCGGTCTCGTCCTCCCCGATTTCTTTTTTGTCACTCCAGCCTGTGTCGGTGAGTCCTACAGCTTCCGGCGAAACAGGCGCTGGGAAGGGGCGGAAATCAACCAACTCGATGGCCAGCATCTTTCCAGCGTACGTTTTGCGGCTGTTCTCCAGAACTGCTGACGCCTGGGCTCGCCATTCAACTTCGGTATTTGCACCGAGCGCGGCACCGTATTTTCCCCAAGCGGCGTCTTGATTCAAGACCGGTTGCGCCCGAATCCGTCCTACACCGACAATGCTCCTCGGCTTTTTGCCAGGTCGAACACAGAATAAGGGGTCGAAGTCCTTGCGCTCGGTTCGCTTGTGGGGACTGGCGTAAAAGATGGCGAGTTTGCCGACCGAGTTTTTCTCATGGTAGGCAAACCAGGCAGGGTGAGCAAGCATCATCATGCCGGACATTTCGCTGCGCTCTCCCTTCGCTGAGAGTCTATGCGGCGCACATACTTATCCATGCCTTGCGGACTGGCTTCCGAATCGGAATCCCAGAGAAAGAGAAGTGAGCCACATAGCTACTTAGCTGTACTCATTCGGCTGAGTCTATTCTAGACGAATTCCTAATCTACGTCAAGCGGAGGTTTCTCTGTGGCATGAACGGCCCACGGCTCTTCTCTCCTTGAGCGCATTCAGGCTCTCTCCAAAGCGAGCAGGCGACGCCTCGCGGAGAGAGGAAACTCTCAGCACTCGACCACTACTGAGCGGCGTGGGATCTGCTCCCTGAGCCGAAGACCTGGGACGACGGTGCCGGGCGC
>Ga0134122_10002647_pt1 | contig 13184 bp, 7 predicted proteins | sample KB302_FD_96461 | JGI IMG/M metagenome (GOLD analysis project Ga0134122, IMG submission 96461) | Terrestrial soil microbial communities without Nitrogen fertilizer from Kellogg Biological Station, Michigan, USA - KB3-0-2 | ecosystem: Environmental > Terrestrial > Soil > Unclassified ...
GCCAACCACTCACGCGGCTCCACCGCCAACCACTCACGCGGCTCCACCGCCAACCACTCACGCGGCTCCACCGCCAACCACTCACGCGACTCCACCGCCAACCACTCACGCGACTCCACCGCCAACCACTCACGCGGCTCCACCGCGGAAGGGCGCGCGATCAGCACCCGGGGGCGGGCCACGCGAGGTGCGGACCTTCGGCCCTCAAACGTCCTCGCACGCCGCCGAGCGCGTCCGCCGCCTTGCGGACCGTCTCCTCGGCGACGCCAAAGCCGAAGCGGAGGAGCTCCGAACCTCCGCCGCCGACGTAGAAGCCGAAGCCGGGCGCGGCGGCGACGCCTGCGTCGTGGAGGAGCGCCATCGCCGCCTCGCGCGAGGACCGGAAGCCCAGCGCCCGCACGTCCGCCAGCAGGAAGCACCCGCCCTCCCCCGGGAACGGCGTCACCCCCAGCGCCCGCAGCCCCTCCACCAACCGATCGCGCTTGCGCTCCGCCTCCCTCCGCAGCGCGTCGAAGTACTCCGCCCCCGCGCCCAGCGCCGCCACCGCACCGAGCTGGAGCGGCACCGGCGCGCAGCCGATGTGCGCGTTGTTCGAAACCTTGATCGCCTCCACCAGCGGCGCCGGCGCCACCGCCCACCCGATCCTCCAACCCGTGACGTGCCACGCCTTCGACAAGCTCCCCAGCACCACCGTCCGGTCCCTCAGCGCCGGGTGCGCCGCCGGCGACCGATGCACCGCCCCGCCGAACACGTACTCCGCGTACACCTCGTCCGACAGCACCAGCAGGTCCCTCTCCACCGCCACCCTCGCCAGCGCCTCGATCTCCTCCGCGCCCATCACGTGCCCGGACGGATTGCACGGCGTGCACACCACCACCGCCCGCGTGTTCGGCCGCAGCGCCGCGCGCAGCGCCCCCTCTTCCAGCCGGAACCCCGGCGCCTCCCGCCGCACCGCGCCTACCTCCAGCCCCGCCACCACCGCCGGCACGCGGTGGAACGTGAAGAACGGCTCGCACAGCAGCAACCCGTCCCCCGGCGCCAGCAGCGCGCCGATCGCCGCCGAGTACGCCCCCACCGCCCCCGCCGTCACCACCACCTCCGTCTCCGGGTCCGCGCGGATCCCCGCCGTCACCTCGCACCGCCGCGCGATCGCCTCCCGCAGCTCCGCCCTCCCCTCGCGGATGGAGTACCCGTGCTGCCCCTCCCGCAGCGCCGCCACCGCCCGCTCCACCGCCGCCGGGAGCACCGGCAAATCGCCCACCCCCTGCGCCAGGTTGATCGCCCCGGCCCGGCGCGCCTCCCGCGTCATCACCCGGATCTCGTCGTGGGCGGAGGCGACCACCTCCGCGCGGGGCCGGGGCGCCATCAGCTCCGCGCCTGCGGCCCGTGGCCCAGCCGCGCCCGGATGGCGTCCACCAGCATCTGGATGGCGACCTCGTTGTCGCCGCCCTGGGGGACGATGATGTCCGCGTGCCGCTTGGACGGCTCCACGAAGCCCATGTGCATCGGCCGCACGGACCGGAAGTACTGCTCCACCACCCGGTCGAAGTCGCGCCCGCGGTCCTTGATGTCGCGGATCAGCCTCCGGATGATCCGCACGTCGTCCTCCGCGTCCACGAAGATCTTCATCCCGCACAGCTCGCGCACCGGCGCCAGGTGCAGCACCAGGATCCCCTCGATGATCACCACGTCCGCCGGCTGGATGAGCTTCGTCTCCGTCCTCCGCGCGTACGCCACGAAGTCGTAGATCGGCTTCTCGATCGCCCTCCCCGCCTTCAGGTCCGAGATGTGCCGCACCATCAGGTCGGTGTCGAACGCGTCCGGGTGATCGAAGTTCACCTCCCGCCGCTCCTCGGGCGAGAGGTCCGCCATCTCCTTGTAGTACGCGTCCTGGTCGATGAAGGCGACGGCGTGATCGGACAGCGCCTTGAGGATCTTCTTCGCCACCGTCGTCTTCCCGGACGCGGTCCCTCCGGCGATGCCCACCACCAGCGGCGTCGACATGTCCGCGCTACCTATCACGCGCGAACGGCGGACTGCACCAGCAGCCGCCCCGCCTCCCTCCGCACGCTCACCTCCCACGGCCCCTGGCGGATGCGCCCGGCCACCTGCTCCAGCGCCTCGTGCTCGGAGCCGTCCACCGTCCCCGTCACCAGCGCCCGCCCCACCGAGTGATGGCGGGCGGCGCGCACCGCGTGCCACAGCTCGGACAGGTCGGCCGGGAAGGTGGCGCCGCGGACGCCGGCCGCCGGGTCGGGCGCGTGGTCCAGCGCGGCGTGCGCCCACGTCTCGAAGGAGAGCGCCGCCGCCGCGCCCTCGTCCGGGCGCGCCCGCAGGAGCCTCCGCGCGTGCCGGGCGAACGCCCCGGAGACGCCGCCCTGGGACCCGTGGAACGCCTCCCACAGCTCCTCCGAGCGCGCGAACGCCGCCAGCGCCCGCCGATCCGGCAGGAGCAGCGGGCGCGACATCGGCCAGGCGCGGTCCAGCTCCTCCGCCAGCACTGCCAGGCGGTACTCCAGCTCCACCCGAGCGCCGATCGGATCCGGCCCCTCCCCCGCCAGCACCTGCCGGAGGATCGCCCACGCGTCGGTCCGGAACGCCGCCAGGTCCTTCCCCGCCCTGGCCGAAGCGGAGGCCGCCTCGGACTCCAGCGGCACCGGGCGCTCGCGCGGGACCAGCGCCCGCAACCTCCGCAGGGTGACCACGGCCGCCGCGTCCGGGTGCCCGTCCCCCTCGAACACCACCGCCCGCAGCGCGGTGCACCGCGGGAGCACCTGGGCCAGCAGCGCGAAGAGCTCCTCGCGCACCGGCTGCGAGTGGTCGTCCATGTACAGCTCGCGGTGCGCCACCCGCGTGACCGACCCGCCCGCGACGTGGATCTCCCGCACCGCCTCCAGCGGGAACCCCTCCAGCGCGGCGTGCGGGGGCAGGCCGGCGGAGAGCTGGAACGACAGCAGGTGCCCCAGGTCGAGGATCAGCCCGCACCCGGTGGCCTCGTGCAGGCGGGCCATCAGCTCCAGCACGTGCATCGGCCCGCGGCGGGCGATCACCGCCGGGTTCTCCAGCAGCAGCGGCACCGACAGCGCCGCCTGGACGTGGCGGGCGTGGACCGCGCAGTCGCGCAGCCCGTCCTCGCTCATCGGCGGCGGCAGGTAGAGGTACCCGGGGAACGGCACCCCGCCCGCGTGCCACCACGCCACGTCGTTCCCCACCCACGGCGACCCCACCGCCTTCGCGTGCGCGTCCAGCGCGCGCAGCGCCTCCGCCGACTCCAGCTCCGGGCCGTAGAGGTTGAGGTGCACCGGGTGGAAGAGCGCGGGCGTCCCGCGGGCCACCCCCGCCTCCAGCGCGGCGAAGGCGGGCGCCTCCCGCCGCGCCTGCTCCACGTCCAGCGGAGCGCTGTACTCCACGCAGTCGAACGCGGCCGGGGCGGCGGACAGGATGGCGTACGGGTCCGGCCACCCGCGCTCCGCCAGGTTCGTGGACAGGCCGAGGCCCAGCCAGGCTGCCGCGCCGCTCATGCCGGCCATCCTGCCACGGGCCTGGTTGCCGGTTGCCGCCGTGGGTCGGCGAGCCAACGGTTGGAGCATGCCCCGCCGGTACCGGCCGCGCTCGAGGCGCCGGCGCCCGGCTCACTTGCTCTGCATCTCCTCGACGCCGGCCCACCCCAGGGGGACGCCGTGCGTGGCGTAGTGATCGCACCGCGCGCGGAGGAGCTCCGCCGCGGTGTCCTTGGCGTTCTCCGCCAGGACGCTCGAGAAGAGCTGGCTGGCCTCCTGGAAGCGCTCGCCGCGATACGCCGCCAGCGCCTGCTCGAAGGGCTCCCGGGTCCGCGTCTTGCGGATCCGCTCCGGCTCGTCGTCCCCCCCGAAGAGGTCGTACACCAGCGTCGGGTTCTTCCGGCCCTTGAGGCGCACCACGTCGAGGAAGCGGTGGAGGACCGCGTCGCTCTGGCGCAGCGCGGACAGCGTGTCGCCGCTGGCCGCGATCCGGACGCCGTAGGTCTTGGTCAGCCCCTCGACGCGGGAGGCGACGTTCACCGTGTCCGAGACGACGTTCTCGGAGAAGCGGTACTTGTCTCCGATGATGCCCAGGACGACGCCGCCGGTGTGGAGGCCGATCCCGGACGAGATCGGCGACAGCCCCCGCCCCTCGCCCTCGGCGTTGATCCGGCGGATCTCGTGCTGCATCCCGATCGCCGCGCGCACCGCGTCGTCCGGCGGCCCGGGGAAGAGCGCCATGATGCCGTCCCCCAGGAACTGGTTCACGATGCCGCCGTTCTCCTCGATGATCGGGCCGACCCGCTCGTAGTACGAGCCGAGGAAGTCGAAGCTCTCCTCGGGGGTCATCCCCTCCAGGCGCGTGGTGTACATCCGGATGTCGGAGAACATCACGGTGAGGGACAGCGGGACCCGGTCTCCCAGCCGCAGCTCCGCGATGCTCTCGCGCTGCAGGAACTTGAGGACGGCCTGCGGCACGAAGCGCCCGCTGGCGATGCCCATCCGCGAGAGCGACAGGTGGCTCTTCATGCGGGCCAAGAGCTCCTGGCGGGAGAACGGCTTGACCAGGTAGTCGTTGGCGCCGGCCTGCAGGCCGAGCTCGAGATCGCTGACGCGGTTCTTGGCCGTGAGCAGGACGACCGGCAGCTCGGAGGCGTTCCGCTTCGCCCGGATCCGCCGGCACGTGTCGTACCCGTCCAGCCGCGGCATCATGACGTCGAGGAGCACCATCGCCACGTCGGGGCGCCGGTCGAGCGCCTCCAGCGCCTCCGCTCCGCTCGGCGCGGCCACCACGTCGTACCCCGACGCGGCCAGGTACTGCTGGAGCACGCGCAGGTTGACGGGGTCGTCGTCGACGACGAGCACGCTCGGGCCTTCGCCTCTCCGCCCCTCGGCGGCGGCCACGGACGGCCCGGGCTCCTCGTCCGGCGCCAGGCGCGACACGCCCAACTGCTCCCGCTCCTCGACGCGCCCCTCCGCGACCGGGAGGGAGAACGAAAACCGCGACCCGGCGCCCACCTTCGAGGTCACGGTGAGCTGGCCCCCGTGCAGCTCGACCAGCTTCCTGGCCAGGGGGAGGCCGAGACCCGTGCCCCCCGCGGCGCGCGCCGAGGAGGCGTCCACTTGCTCGAACGCCGCGAAGATGGACTCCAGCTTGTCCGCGGGGATCCCGATCCCCGTGTCCTCCACGTGGACCGTCACGCCCGGCCCTCGAGCCTCCGCGAGGACGCGGATCGTCCCGCCGGCCGGAGTGAACTTGACGGCGTTGCCGACGAGGTTGAAGAGGATCTGCTGGAGGCGATCCTCGTCGGCGGAGACCGGGGGCAGCGCCGCGGGGACCTGGTTCTCGAGCTGCAGCTGGCGCGCCTCGGCGCCCGAGCCGATCAGGTTCAGGACCAGCATGACGGCGGCCCGGAGGTCGGCCGGCTTGCGGTGGAGGGACAGGTCCTTCTTCTGCAGGCGCGAGTAGTCGAGGATGTCGTTGATCAGGTTGGCGAGGCGCTTGCCGCTGCGCACGATGAGCCGGAGGTTGTCCGTCCCCTCCGCGCCCACCCCGCCGCCCAGGAGCATCGAGTCCGCCAGGCCGATGATGCCGTTCAGGGGGGTGCGCAGCTCGTGGGAGGTGTTGGCGAGGAACTCGTCCTTCATCTCGTTGAGGGCGATGAGGCGGCTCTTCGCCGAGCGCTCCAGCTCGAGGGCCTGCTCCTTGCGCGCGTAGAGGTGCGCGTTGGTCAGCGAGATCGCGGCCAGCGACGCCAGGACCTGGAGCACCGCCATCCGCTCCGGCGTGAAGGCGCCGCTGGTGAGGTCGTTCTCCAGGATCAGCACGGCCTCGTCCTGGCCGCGGTTGGAGATCGCCATCCCGAGGACCGAGCGCGCGCGGCGCGCCTGGACGTAGCGCAGGCTGGAGACGCGCCGGTCCAGGGTGGCGTCGTCCACGACGATCGGCGCCCCGGACTCGAGCACGAGCGACACCAGCTCCACGGGGTGCATCTCCTTCGCAAGCTCGCTCCCCCTGGGCGCCGCCGAGACGTGGATCTCCCCTCCGGCCACCCGCCCCTCGGCCGCCAGGCGGAGCTCCGGCGCGTCGGTCCGGACGAAGAGGTGGCCCCGGGTCGCGCCGGCCGACTCCATGGCGAGCTGGACCAGGCGCATGCTCATCGGCTCCATCTCGATGCTGTCGAAGATGGAGCGCGACGCCTTCATCAGCGACTCCGCGTCGAGGGAGCCGGCCGCGGTCCCCGGCGCCGGGCGCGCGGCGGCCCCGAGGCCCGCGAAGCGCCGGTCCAGCTCGGCGACCTTCCCGGAGGCGCCGTACTCGTCGAAGAGCGCCCGGGCGAGCCGGGCGTACTCGTCCCGCTGGAGCGGCAGCTGGTGGCGCTCGTAGAAGCCCGCCGCCCGCTCCGCGACGAGGCCCGCCAGGTGCAGGAACCGCCGCGACCGGCAGGCGTCGATGGCCTGCTGGAAGAGGAGGGACGCGTCCTTGAACCGGTCCTCCAGGACGGCGATCTGGAGCTCCGCGACGAGGGCGCGGTGGCCGTGCGCCTCCGGCCCGATGGACGCCATGGTCCGCAGCTCGCGCGCCACCGCCCGCAGCCTTCGCAGCGCGGGGGCGGACCCACCCGGCGCTCCGGCGCCGAGGAGGAGGCTGGCGTAGGTGAGGTACTCCGGCTGGTGGTAGCTCGCGTTGGTGAACTCGCCCAGGTCGTCGAGGACCGCGAGGCACCTCCGGGCGACCGCCAGGTCTCCGCGCACCAGCGCGGCGAGGAGGTAGTCGATGTGGAAGAACCCCCGCTCCAGGGCGTCCGTCAGCTGCTCGCCGGCCTCCAGCTCGCCCGGCTCGAGCGCGAGCGCGGGCGACGGGGTCTCCGCGCGGAGGTGATGGAGGAAGCGGCCGACCGCCCGGATCTCCACGTCCGCCTCGCGGAAGCCGAGCCGCTTCGCCACCGCCGCGTGCGCGCCGAGGTGCTCCTCCAGCTCCTTCGTGGAGCGCCCCATGTAGAGGAGCCCCTGGAGCACCACGCCGGTGTAGTAGCCGACGTAGACCGCGTCCGACGCGCGGCGGCTCTGGGCGTAGCCCTCCAGGAGGATCGGCAGGATCCCGTCGAGCGGCGTCTTGGGCCAGAACAGGACCGTCGCGTACCCGAGGAGGAAGCGGCCGTGGTACGCGGGGTCGGCCGGGAAGCGGTTTCGCCCCTCGTACAGCGCCGTCGCCAGCGCGTGGCCCTTCTCGAGGTTCTTGAACACCGCCGTGTAGACCAGCGGCAGGAACGACGCCGCGTACATGCCGTGCGCGTTGACGCCGTGCTTCACCGCGATGTTGAACATCCGGAGGCCGAGCAGCGCCGAGAGCATCTTGTCGAGGATGAAGGCGGCCGGGGCGACGGAGAAGAGGACGGCCAGCGCCGCCCGCGCGCCCCGGTCCTCGACCTCCCGGCGCTCGTGGAAGCGGGTCAGGTCGATCCGCCGCTCGTTGATCAGCGCCCGGCCCAGCTCGAACATCAAGCCGGCCTTGGCGTTCTTGGGGACGGGGAATCCGAGCTCGGCCATGGCGACGCGCATCACGTCGATGCACGTCCGGTACTCGCCCCGGAAGTTGTGGATCTTGATGCGGAGGATGTGGGCCCTGGCGCGGTCCACCGGGTCCCGGGTCCGCGAGAGGAGGACGGCGAGCCAGCGCTCCGCGCCGTCCAGGCGGTGCGAGAGGTACGAGGCCTCGAGCAGCGCGAGGTGGAGCTCCAGGGTCTCCTCGTGGCGGATGTCCCAGCTCTCCGGCCCGTAGTCGCCCGCGATCGCCTCCAGGTAGCGGAGCGCGGCGTCGGGGGCGGCGGAGCTCTTGGCCCGCTCGGCGGCGCGCAGCGCGAGCTTGACGAACGCCGGCCGCTCCCCCGCCGCGAGGTGCTTCTCCCCGAGGAGGAGGTGCTCCACGGCGGGGAACACGCGCGAGTCGTCCCCCCGCTCGACCGCGGCCTGGTGGAACCGCCCCAGCCGGTGGTGGCTCGCGGACCTCCGCTCGGGAGAGAAGCCCTCGTAGGCCGCCTGCCGGAGCGCCTGGTGCGCGAACGCGAAGGCGCCCTGCTCGCCCGCGACCGCCGAGACCACGCCCGCCGCCTGGGCCTCCGCGAGGCGGCCCCCGAGCGCGTCCTCCCCCGGCTCGAGCGAGACGGCCAGCTCCTCGGCGGTGAACCGCGGCCCGATCACCGCCGCCGCGCCGAGGACGTCGCGAGCGCCCACGCCGAGCTGGGCGATCCGCGCCTCCAGCAGCGAGGCCAGCTCCCGGGCCATGACCTCGCCGCGGACCAGGTCGAGGTCCCAGCGCCAGCGCCCGTCGGAGAGGCGGAAGGAGAAGGCGCCGCGGTCGCGGAGGCGGCTGAGCAGCTCGCGCAGGAAGAACGGGCGGCCGCCGGTCTTCTGGAAGGCGAGGGTCGCCAGCGCGCCCAGGTCCGCCAGCTCGCCGGGGCCCGCGGAGTCCGGATCCGTGAGGCCGAACGCCTCCTTCAGGTACGCGGCGGCGCCGGCGGGCCGCAGGCCCGAGAGGTGGAAGGGCTCCAGCGCGGCGAGCGGGTCGCCCGGGGCGAACCGGCCGTCCGCCGGGGGCGACCGCCGGGCGCCGGCGAGGAGCACCCCCGGGACGCTGCCGCCCGCGGCGAGGTAGCCCACCAGGTTGCGGGACGCCGCGTCCGCCCAGTCGAGATCGTCGAGGAAGAGGAGCACCTTCCTTCCCCCGGCGGCGATCTCCGAGAGGACGTCGGCGATCGCCAGGCGGAAGCGCGCCTCCCGCTCGCCGGGATCGACCTGATCCAGCGCGGGCACCGGGCCGACCAGGTCGCGCAGCTCCGGGACGAGCCCGGCGAGGGCCGCGACGCTTGCGCTCCCCGCCGTCCTGCCGAAGCGGCGGAGTCGCGCCGCGTCGGCGGGGCTGCGCTGCTCCAGGCCGCGGAAGAACGCGCGGAGCGCATCGAGCACGGCCTGGTTCGGGGTGGACGTGAGGTACGTGTGCCGGCCGGTGAGGAACAGGCCCCCCTGCTCCTCCCAGCGCCGCCCCAGCTCCTCGACCAGCGCGGTCTTGCCGCAGCCCGGCTCGCCCTCCACCAGGCAGCTCGCGGCGCCGCCGCCGCGCACCACCTCCAGCTTCTTCTGGAGCGCGGCGAGCTCCTCGCTCCGGCCCACCAGGCGCGACGGGAGCTCGAACCGCGCGCGCCGGTCCCTCGCGCCCGGGAGGAACCCGGCCGCCGGGCCGGAGGCGGACTCCAGGGCCTCGAGGTCGCGGACCAGACCGTACGCCGTCTGGTACCGCTGGCCGGGCTCCTTCTCCAGGAGCTTCAAGACCACCGCCCCCAGCGCGGGCGGCACGGCCGGGTTGGAGACCGACGGCGAGGTGGGCCGCGTCGCGAGGTGCCCGTGGACGAGCGCCACCGGGTCCGGAGACTCGAAGGGAGGGTGGCCCGTCAGCAGGTGATGGAAGACCGCGCCCAGGGAGTAGAGGTCCGACCGGTGATCGGGCGCGTGGGCCGTCCGGCCCGTCCGCTCCGGCGACGAGTACGGCAGGTACGCGGCGTCGAGGCCCGGGTCGTACGGCGTGCGCTGGTGCGCGGGCGCGAGCCGCTCCAGGTGACGGAGCCGCACCTCCCCATTCGGGCCGACCAGGATCGCCCCGGGAGAGACGAGGTTGTGGACGTTGCCCGACTCGTGGATGACGGAGAGCGCCTCCACCAGCCTCCGGGCCAGGGGGTAGAACCGCGCGGGGTCGAGCGGCAGCGCGGCGCCGGCCAGCGGCGTCCCTTCCAGACCGGATTGCGAGATCATGAGTGGCGGGCCGGAGCGTGCCACAGCTTCGCCCGCAGGGCGTCGTGCAAGGTCGAGAGCCCTCGGGCGCTCGGCCCCCCGAAGAAGCCGAGGTACGCCTTGGCGCGGACGGACGGCGAGAGCGAGAGCTTGACGTGGTAGAGCTTGCCCCACAGCGCCCCAGGCCCCTCGGGGGCGTCGCGCACCTCCCAGCCGAGCCACCTCGCGAGCGCGCCCGCCTTCTCAGGGCTCACCCAGCCGCGCTCGAGCAGGTGGTCCAGCAGCCGCCGCCCGCCGTCCTCCGGGCGATGGGCGCCCACGAGGAGGAACTCGAGGCCCAGCTTCGGGGAGGGCGCTTCCAGGAGGTCGAGATCGACCAGCGTCGGAGGGAACCCCGCGCCGGCGGTGGTCTCGGCGAGCGCGCGCTCGAGGGCCCCGAGGTCCCCGGGCCACCCGAGGCGCCGGAGGAGCGGAGGCAGGCGGGCCGGCGGGACGTCCTCCAGCACCAGGCGCAGCAGGTCCGGATCGCGGCCAGGCATGGCGCCGAGGTGGCGCAGGCGCGCGCCGGGAGGAAGGAGGGCCGCGACGCGCGCGATCCAGGCCTCGGCCCGCCGGGCGGCGCGCTCCGGGTACAGGACGCGCAGCGCGCCGCGCAGGGCCGCGCCGGGGACGAGGCGGCGCCTGGAGGGCGCGGGGGCCAGGAAGAGCCCCGGCGCGGAGGCGGCCTCCCCGTCCGGCCGGTCCCATTCGAGCCAGAGCTGCGGGAACCGGCGGCGCTGGGCGCTGGACGCCGAGCCCCAGCTCTTCAGATAGGTCTCGACCGCGGACGGCGAAGCCACGAAGGCCCGCACCGACTCGACCGTCTGGGGGGCGTCGTCCAGGCACGCCAGGTAATCCGCGTGCGCGCCCCCCTCCCAGAGCTTCAGCTCCAGCCCGTGCGCCTGCACCGCGAACGGGAGGGCGGAGGCGAGCGCGTCCAGCTTCGCGTGCTCGCGCGCGTCCAGGAACGCGGCGAAGTCCCCGGCCGCGAACGCGCGGAAGACCGACCTGGACGCCAGCATCCCGGCGGGCCCGTCACCAGAAGCGCTTGCAGACGACCTCGCCCGCGATCGTGTAGAGCTCCGGCGGAGTGCTCGACGAGATCTGCTTCGCGATGTCCGCCGGGACGCCGTTGCTCGCGAGCCAGTCGGTGAAGACCTGTCCGCCCTGGACCATGGCGTTCTGGAACGCGCTGTAGGTCGCGGGGTCATTCTCCATCTTGCAAATGAGATCGATACAGGCCGCGTACTGGTCGTTGCTCATCGCTCCCCTCCTGGCTATTCGACGTGGATCTCCGGCTTCGCCTCGTTGAGGACGAAGACGAAGTCGCTCGGATACTTCTGGCCGACGCGCTCCCCGTACGGCCCCGGACCCGTGAGCCCCGCGGTCTGGTGACAGCCGAGGCACGTCGACGTGGTCTGAGAGTAGGCCTCGAGCAGGGTGTTGGCCAGGATCCGCGGGCTCTCCTGCTTCTTCGAGTCGTCGAACCACTGCGTCCCCTTGAGCTTGTAGTGGACGAAGACGCTGTTCTTGAGCTGCTCCGCGAACTGCTGGTTGGCCCAGACGGCGCTGCCGACGGTGTTCGGGTTGTTCAGCTCCTCGCCCTCGCCCCAGGTCTGCTCCATGGCGAGGTTGGGGAACTCGGGGTGCGTCCCGCCCGGCGGGAACAGCTGCGGGCGCTGGTTGATCTCGGCGCACGTCGGCGGCGAGCAGCCGGGGGTGAAGAAGTTGAACTGGCCGATCTTGGCGGAGGCCACGTTCTTGCGCAGGGGCGCGTTCCGCTCGTGCTCGAACGTGGCCCAGGACCACTTCGGGGCCTGATCGAGCTTGGAGTTCAGGTGGGCCGCCACCAGGCCCACGGGGGCGAGGCGGCAGTCCTCCACGATGGTGCCGCGCTCGAACCAGGGCTCCACGTAGGCCCACGCCTTGTGGTACTGGTCGAAGTCGTCGTTCGGCCCGAGGACCTTCCACACGGCCTTGAGGAGGTGGGAGCCGCGGGGCAGGCCCTCCCCGAACTTCCCTATGGGGAAGGCGATCGTCCCGCCCCCTTCGACGAACGCGCGCTGCCCGTCCTCGCTGTAGAGGCGGTTCTGGAAGATGTAGTCGAACGCGGTCGGATTCATCGTGATCTCGACGCGCACCGGCTGCCCGTTTCGATCCGCCACGTAGTCGTTCGTCTCGTTGATGACGTACGTCGGCAGGTAGCGCGGCGGCAGCTCCGCGGGCACCTTCTCCCAGCCCGGGTACTTGGCCATCTCGGCCTTGACGTCGATCCGGCGGCACGCGGCCGAGAGGAGGCGCTTCGGCGAGTCCAAGGGGGGTGGGGGCCTGCCGTCCGCGATGAACACGTCCCGGCTCGTCTTCCAGGTCTCCCAGAACGTCGCGTGGTCGGGCCGGTCATCGAAGTTCGCGGCGTAGTCGGGCGTGTGCAAGGGGGTCACGGGCCAGTTCGACGCCGTCCAGGACCACACCGAGAAGAGCCCGAAGAGGAGGGGCGTCGGCGTCTGGACCGAGCTCGGGTAGCACGGCGCCACGATGTTCGTGGTTCCGGCGACCTTGGCCGCGAGCCCGTGGTTCGAGCAGTAGCAGGTGAGCTGCTGGACAGGGTCGTCGCACGGCCCGGGGGGAGCGGGCGGCGTCTGGACCGGGGTCGCGGTCGGCGGGACCAGGACGCACGAGAGTCCGGCGGCCGCCAGGACTACGAGAAAGCGGCGCCTGTGGCCCATCAGCAGCGTCGAGTGTGCGGTCAAACCCGGAGCCTCCTGTCCGTTGGGTCGCGGACATTACCCCGGGCGCGCCAGCTCACGCGGTGAAACGGATCACATCCCCGGTGTGACGCAGCTCACACCTCGTCAGTCCGCGCGCATCGCCTCGACCGGGTCCAGCCGCGAGGCGCGCGCGGCCGGGTAGATGCCGAACACCAGCCCCACCACGGAGCTCATCCCCAGCGCCAGCGCCACCGCCCACCCCGGGACCTGCGTGGGCATGAACACCACCCAGTGCACCAGGGCGGAGACGCCGAACCCCAGCCCGATGCCGATGGCGCCGCCCACCAGGGAGAGCATCACCGCCTCGGTGGTGAACTGCACCATGATCCGCCGCCGCCGCGCGCCCAGCGCCTTGCGGATGCCGATCTCCTGCGTCCGCTCGGTGACGCTGACCAGCATGATGTTGAGGATGCCGATGCCGCCCACCAGCAGCGAGAGCAGGCACACGCCGAAGCCGGCCACGGTGACGGTCTGGGAGAACTCGTTCACCGTCTTGTTGTTGGACTCGTTGGTGTTGATCTCGAAGTCCGTCTCGTCCTCGGGGGCCAGCCCGCGCCGCTTGCGCAGCACCGCGGTCACCTCGTCCTGGGCC
>Ga0134122_10002649_pt1 | contig 13177 bp, 7 predicted proteins | sample KB302_FD_96461 | JGI IMG/M metagenome (GOLD analysis project Ga0134122, IMG submission 96461) | Terrestrial soil microbial communities without Nitrogen fertilizer from Kellogg Biological Station, Michigan, USA - KB3-0-2 | ecosystem: Environmental > Terrestrial > Soil > Unclassified ...
CGTTCGGACCGGTGACGCTCGGGCTCGGCCTGCTCGGGCTGTTCGCGCTCGACCGAACCACGCGCGGCCGTTGGCTGCGGATGGCGGTCTTTCCCGCGCTCTTCCTCGGCTTGCTGTTCTCGATGGCGATGGTGGTCAAACGCAATCTTTATCCCGCGATGCCGCCGCTCGCCGTGCTGCTCGGGGTCGGTCTCGCCGGGGGTGCGGTGTGGGCGCGCGGCCGGTTTGAAAGCCATCGCGCTCTCCGCCTCGCGGTGTTGCCGCTGCTCGCCGTGCTTTGCCTCGCGCCCCCGGCCTGGCGGACGACGATCGAGACGATCGGCTACGCCCGGGCCTCCACTCGCGAGCTGGCGGCGGATTGGGTCTATGCGAACCTGCCGCCGGGAGCGCGGATCGTCAAAGAGCAGTACACGCCGAACTTTTCCGACGGCACGTTCGAGATCGTCCCGACCCGTTTCGCCGGCCGCCTGAGCCAGACGGAAATGCGCGAGGCGGGCAACGACTATCTGCTGCTCGCGAGCGACGCCTACAAGCGCTTCCAGGACCCCGAACTGCTGCGCAAAGAGCACCACAAGGGTATCGCGGAAAACTATTCGACCGTCTTCGGCACCTACCTGAAGATCGGTGAGTGGATCCCCAACCGCATCCGCCTCGGACCGATCGTCCAGCTCTACCGCCTGGAGCCGCTCCCGGCCGATTGCCGCGCCGGGGGGCCGATGCTCGCCCGCGACGCGCACGTCCCCGACCTGCGCATGCGCACGGGGCCGAACGTTTCGTACCAGCTGCCGGGACAGTGGGTCCTGTTCAAAGGCTGCTTCGCCGCGGGCCGCTACGCCTTCCGCATCGAAGGCACAACCTCCGGCCCCGGCTCGCTCCGAGCGGTCGATGCGGCGAACCGCAAGATCGCTGAAACGCCGCTCGGGGCGGCGCCGGTGGGTATCGACCTGCCGGCGCGGGGCAAATACTTCTTCTATGTCTCGCTGCCCGAAGGGAGCCGCCTACGGGGCGTGGCGCTTACGGCCGAGCCCTGAGGCGCTGGTGTGCTTGTCCTGGGCCGACGCCGAGCGGCCTACGGTTCCGAGCGCTGCCAGGCGGCGGCCGCGGCGGCGGGCTTCAGGCGACTACCCTGGTCGCAACGCGGGTCGCGTCCGGTGCGCCGTGCCAGCGCCTCTAAAGCGTAGTCGCGCAGGCGCGTCTCGCCGACGAAATTGCTCTTCGGGCTGAGATACTTTTTGAGCTGCGGCAGGTCCGCCGGTGCCCCGAGGGTCCCGGCCATCAACACCATGCGCTCGCGCACCCACCACCAGTATTGGGCGTCGAGAGGCAGGCTCGTAAACAGGCGCGAGAACTCCGCGTGAAGGGCCGGTGGAGGAGGGGACGTCTGCGCGTCCTTGGGCCGGTCGAAAGCGTCATTGAGAATATCGGTCGCCGCGTCGGCGCGGGCGTAGTGACCCACCTCTCCCGAGGACGCATACCCGGCCCACTCCTCCGAAACCCGTACCGGGTACTCGCTCGCCTCCACCACGTTCGCCACAACGACGAAATCGGCGGTCGTTCCCCCGTCGACGCCGCCCATCACTCCACCCGGCACCCCCTCTTCGCCGACGATCTCCTCGCGCGGATCGGAGACGTACTTCTTCTCATAGACCCGGGCAAACAGCGCCGCGCGCGCCGCGAGGAGGGCGGCCCGAGCGGCGTCCGCGGGCACGCTCCAGGTTGCGCAGTCCACGATCGAGAGAGGAGCCGGCGGGCACGAGGCGTCCTCATCGTTCCAGAGGCGCAACACGCAATCGCTCGCGGTGGCCAGGTCGCCTTCGACCTTCACGTGCGACAGCCATAAGTGGGCGCCGATCGGCTTCCCGTCCGAGCTGAGGGCAACCCAGGCGTGACCCGAGCCGGTCAACCATGTGGCCTCGACCGGCTGGCCCCTTTCCGCAATTTCCTTCGCGGCCGGATCAGCGCCCCAATGAGAGTCGCCGCCGACTCGCCCGATGATCTCGCGGATCCTGTCGGTGACGGCGTCGGATTTCGGCGGCGCGGTCTCGGCCGCCGCTCCGCGCAACACGGTGAGGCTCGCGAGCGCGGTGGCGAGGACCACTCGTGGGCGACGGCTTGTCGCGGGGTTCATTGGGGGAGATTCTAACGCTGCGAATCCACTGGCTGGAGCCCTTTCTCTGAGGGCGCCGACTTTCGTTCGTCGCTAGGACCGGCGCTTGGCGCCGCGCGGCCTTGAAGCCTGTACTCTTTCTGGGTACGATTGAACCCGAAATGAGTACGATGGTGAGCGTCCAGAGGATGGAGACGGAACCGGGAACGGTGCTTTTCGGCCAGACGCGCCTTCGCGTTCTCGGTTGGCTTTTCAGCCATCCGGAGGAGTCGTTCTACCTTCGCCAGCTCGTGCGCCAGACCGGGGCGGCGCACGGCGCCGTGCAGCGAGAGCTGGCGATCTTGACGGGTGCCGGACTGCTCGAAAGAACGGTCAACGGGCGCCAAGTCTATTTTCAGGCAAATCGGCGGTCACCGATTTTTCCGGAGCTTCAGGCTCTCCTCATGAAAACGGCCGGTCCGGTCGAAGTCCTGCGTCGTGCCCTGGAGCCCTTGGCGGACAGGATTTTGGTTGCGTTGATCTTCGGTTCAGCGGCGCGGGGAGAGCTGCGAAACGACAGCGACATCGATTTGCTGGTCGTGGGAGACACACCTTTTGCAACCGTCGTCGAGGCGCTCGGCCCAGCGCAGGAGCGGATTGGACGCGAAATCAATCCGACGGTATATCCTGCGATCGAGTTCCGCACCAAGCTTCTAGAAGGGCACCACTTCCTGACCCGTGTTCTGCGAGAGCCGTACCTGTTCGTCCTCGGAGGGGCCGATGAACTTGACCGACTGGGAGAGGAACGGCTGGCTCATTCCTCATCCGACCAGCGGTAACGAAGTCCGCGACCTCCTGGCGGTCATCCGGCGGGATCTCGCCGACAGCGCGGCCGAAGCCCTGAGCCCAGATTGGCGGATGAACATCGCCTACAACGCGGCCTTGCAAGCCGCGACGGCGGCATTAGCGCTGGCTGGGTATCGGGCCTCGCGGGATCAGCACCACTTCCGCGTCATCCAATCGCTCCGCGAAACCCTCCGAATCGACGTTCGTACCGTCAATACCTTCGATGCCTTCCGCAAGAAACGCAACATCTCAGGCTACGAACGCACCGGGCTCGTCTCCGACGCCGACGCGGCGGCGATGCGCGCCTTGGCCGTCAAGCTCCGTGACGATCTCATCGTCTGGATCGAGAAACACCAGCCGGAACTCCTGGAAGGGCTGTAGATGGCTCGACCGCGAGCGTCCATAGAACATAGTCGCAGAGGTGGTCCGGCCGAGCGCTCCGGTAAGCCGGCCCACGCCGACGGTGAGCCCCTCCAGACCCCGGTGGTTCGGACGAAATCGGCGCCGAGCTGGACGGGGCCACCTTTGAGTCGGGCGGGACCGGATGTCAGCTCGGCGGCGACGGCGGTGGGCTGGCCGAGACCTGCGGTGAACTTGCCGGGATCAGGAGTGAGCCGGCCGAAACCGGTGGTGGCTCCTTTCCGGTAACAGGTGATCTGGACTTCAAGAGGGGCTGCGGGGTGGGTGAGGACGACCTTATCTCAAGGGTGCCCGAGAAAACGATACGTTTTGGCGAGGCTCGATTTTTTCTCCTCGGATCTTCGCCGCGCCTCGCCGGGGAGGAAAAAACAAAGTTCCCGAAAAGCTATCGTTTTCTCGGGCATCCTTGAAGTAGGGTGGCCGTGGTCACCAGATAATCGTCGGAAACAGTAGCCCGCTGGATGCTAGAACTTGGGTAATCGGTAACTTGTGGGAATCGGCCGTCTACAAGATAGAGGTTACTTGAGAGGAGCTCCAAATGAGGTGTTTGAAATTAGTTCTTTTCCAGGGTTTGTCGCTCGCAGGTCTGCTGATTTCCGGAGGTTGCGCGAACCATCCGCACACGAACCTGGCTTCAGCCGCTTCGGCGCGAGAGAGCCAGCGGTCAACAGGGGTCGTCGAACCGACTTTGGACGATTTGGTCCGTCGCGAACTTCTTGAAGGGGATGCCCTCCTGATCGGCGCGGGAGACATCGTCCGATGCGATAAAGATCTGCCTCCCGCCCAGGCGACTGCGAAACTGATCGACAGGTTCCCTGGGGCGACCGTGTTCACCTTGGGCGACAACGTCTACCAGAACGGCACGAAAAAAGAATTCGACGATTGCTACGACAAGGCCTGGGGAGGAAGCATCAAAGAGCGCACGCGGCCCTCACCCGGCAATCACGACTACGGGATCTACCCACCGGCGAGCCGTTTCAACGCCGATCCATACTTCAACTACTTCGGCGCGAAGGCGGGTTCCAAGGGACTGGGATACTACAGTTACGACGTGGGCCAATGGCACGTCATCTCGCTCAACAGCATGGCGGGCGAGAAGGGTGCGCCGAAAATGGCGGATCAGCGAACCTGGCTGGAGAGAGACCTCGCAGCGAACCCCCGGAAATGCACCCTCGCCTACTGGCATCACCCCCTGTTCAGCTCGGGGAGCGAGCACGGCGATCAGGCGACGGATCCTGGGCGCAAAATGGGGGTGCTCTGGAAGCCGCTGCTCGATCACGGCGCGGACGTGATCTTGAACGGCCACGACCATCACTACGAACGCTTCGATCGCCAAGACGCCAACAAAATGGTTACGGCCGCCGGTATCCGGGAATTCATCGTTGGTACGGGAGGGGGAGATCAGCGTGGACTCAGTACGACGAAGGACAACAGTCAGGTGAGCATTCCGGACATCTACGGCGTCCTCCTCTTGACGCTCCACCCGACGAGCTACGAGTGGCATTTCATCGACACCGATGGCAACGTGCGGGATTCCGGCTCGGAGGATTGCCACTAGCAGCCGCTCAAGAAAGCGGTCCGAAGGCCGCCTCAGTACCCCAACCGCCCCTTCGCCTCGCCGATCGCCTCATCGATCTTCTCGATCGAAAGATTCTCAGACCCGCGGCCCGCCGGGTAGTACGGTTTACCGTACATCGAGAAGGTTTCCGTCCGAAGATGGGCAAGCATCTGGTGGCCGCGTCGGGTCGTTCGCTCGTGGCGCAGCGCCGCGATGTCGATTGGCGCGACGACGATCTTTTCGCCCGGGCCGGGGTCGGCTTGGGCGAGGAGGCGGCCTTCGAAATCGACGACCATGCTGCCTCCGGGCCAGGAGAACGGAGGATAGTGCGACAGGCTCGCCGCTTGGTTGCTTGCGACGACGTAGGCGACGTTTTCGATTGCGCGGCAACGGTTGACCACGGTCCACCAGTCCATCGGCGCGGTCGCCCCCCAGGGGTCCATGTAGGCGGAGACGCGGATCAGCACCTCAGCGCCGTTCGCCGTCAGCTGGCGGAGCGTCTCAGGAAACAGCCAGTCGTAGCAGATCGCGGCGCCCAGGCGGCCGATCGGCGTATCGACCACCGGGTAGATCTCCTCGGCATAACCCGGAATGTCGTGCGGGCTCGCGTGGACCTCCCAGGGAATCCACGGGTTGACCTTCCGGTACTTGGCGAGAATGCCGTCCGGGCCGATCAGGCAGGTGGTGTTGAAGACCACCGGGCCGTACGCGTCGTCGCGCTCCAGAAACGTGCCGGTCTGGATGTAGACATCCAGCTCTTTGGCCTTCGCGACATAGCGCTCGGTGTGCTCGTTGGGAATCGGGATCGCGAGCTTGTCGAGCAGCTCTTTGGCGGTCGGGTAGACCGGCGCCGCATGCGCGAATTCGGGAAAGGCGAGCAGGCGCACGGGCAAGAATGGCGAGTAGCCACCCACTGCATGGTCGATCATGGTGATCATCCGGTCGACGTGACGCGCAATGCCGCGCCGGTCGGGCGGGTTGGGGAAATCGACCTGGCAGGCGGCGGCGGCGTAGCGCAGGCGGTCGGTGTCACTCACAGAGATCTCCTTCAAGCGTTGATCACGCGGTCCATCGTAGCGCGCACCGCGCGAGACGTGAGATCTTCACCCTCAAGCGCAAAGAGGATTCCCGAAACATGGAGCTTTTGCATGATGACGGGTGAGGTTCCGGCCATGAAGCGCGCCGCGATCGCGGGTCTCTTCGTCCTGGTTTCGTGGGCCGCCGTCGCGGCGCCTTCAGGCCAGGAGGCGTCGCGCGCCGAGCGGCTCGCGCAGCATCGCAACCTGGGCAAGGCGTTCTACGAGAACCCGACCACGCAGGAGCGGGCGGTCGAGGAGCTGAAGGCCGCTCTCGACCTTGCTCCCGATTCGCCGCGCGAGCGACTCAATTACGGCCTCGCGCTGCTCAAGGCGGGGAAGACCTCCGAAGGGATCGCGGAGCTTTTGAAGGTCGAGGCGCAGGCGCCGTCGATCCCTCACGCTTGGTTCACCCTCGGCGTCGTTTACAAGCGGGACGGGAAGTTCGACCTCGCCGTGGCGCAGCTCGAAAAGATGGCGGTGCTCGTTCCCGACGAGCCGGTGACGCGGTTCAATTTAGGCTCGCTCTATAAGCTCGCGGGCAAGCCCGAAAAATCCCTCGAACAGTTCGAAGCGGCAGCGCGGATCGCTCCGGAGCTGGCCGGGCCGCATTACCAGCTCTATGGTGCCTATCGGGCCGCCGGGCGGGCGAAAGACGCGGAGCGCGAGATCGCTACGTTCCAGGAGATCCGCAAAGCCCAAGAAGGGGCGGCGATCCCTGAGGATCTCGAATGGAGCCGGTACTCGGAGATCCTCGATGAGGTGGATGAGGGGGCCGGCCCGCCGCCCGCCGCGATCGAGCCGGTCTGGAAAGCCTCGGAGGTCGCGCGAGGTATCGACTCGAACAGCTCGCGGCTCGTCGTTTTGGACGCCGACGGCGATGGACAGGCGGACCTTCTCGTCGTCTCCGTTTCCGGTCTCGCGCTTTTTTCAAATGGGACGACGCGCGTTCCAGCCAGCGGGCTCGACGGCGCCTCCGATGTGCGCGACGCCGTGCCGGGCGATTTCGACGATGACGGCAAGGCGGATCTCGCGATCGTCACCGCCGCGGGCGCGGCGCTCTATAGAAATGTCGGCGGCCGGTTCGAGAAGTTTCCCGCGAAGCTCCCGGCCGGCGATTTTCGGACGGCGGTCTTCCTCGACGTCGATCACGACTACGACCTCGATCTGATCCTGTTGGGAAAGGGCGCGGCCTACGTCCGTAATCCCGGGGCGGGTGCCTCCGAAGGATGGACCGACCGGACCTCGGACTTTCCGTTCCTCGCGAGCCCGGCACTTGCCGCCGCGACGCTCCACGCCGTTTCCGATACGCAAGGGATGGACCTCGCCGTCGCATACCTGGATCGCCCTGGGGTGATCTACCGGGATCGTCTGGGCGGCCGGTACGAAGCCGTACCGCTGTCCGCGCTGCCGGCCGGCGCGACGAGCTTTTCCGCCGAGGATTTGAACGACGACGGCTGGATCGATCTGCTGGCCGGCGCGACGCGGTGGATCAATCCGGCGGAGAAAGCAGGCCGGGACTGGAAGGCGATGGGGGAGGGCGCTGTGCCCCCGCTCGCGTTCGTTGATGCCGCCAACTCTGGGAGGCGCCGCGCGCTCGCCGCTCCGGTTCCTTCGGCGGCGCTCGCCACGGCGGATTTCGATGGCGACGGGAAGAGCGACCTCGCGGCGGTAGGGAAGGACGGCGTGCTCCGGTTGTTCACGAACGCGACGCCTTCGCCGTACCGCTTTGTCTCGGTTCGGCTCACGGGGGTGAAGAACCCGAAACTTGCCGTCGGCTCCGAAGTGGAGATCAAGGCCGGAGCGGGCTACCAGAAGCAGACGTATCGAGGCGTGCCGCTGATCTTCGGCCTTGGCGCGCGTACCGCCATCGATACCGTCCGCATCACGTGGCCGAACGGCCTTATCCAAAACGAGACCGGGCAGGTTCCCGGGGAGATCCACGTCACCGAGGCGCCGCGCCTTTCAGGTTCCTGCCCGATGATCTTCACCTGGAACGGCGAGCGCTTCGAGTTCGTCTCGGACGTGCTGGGCGTGGCGCCGCTCGGCGCCAGTTCCGGCGACGGCGGGTACTTTCCCGTCGATCACGACGAGCACGTCCAGATTCCGCGCGGCGCGCTGGTCGAAAAGGACGGCGTCTACGAGGTGCGAATGACCGAAGAGCTGCGCGAGGTGGCGTTCTTGGATCGCGTGCGGCTGGTCGCGGTCGATCATCCGGAGAACCTGGAGATCTTCGTCAACGACAAGTTCCAGGACCCACCGTTTCCCGATCTCAAGCTTTACGGCGTCGAACACCGTATCCCGCCGATCGCCGCGAGAGACGACGACGGGCGCGACGTGGTCGCCAAAGTGCTCGCCCGCGACCGGACCTATCCGGACGGTTTTCCGCGCGACGCGGCGGGGATTGCCGGGCGTCACCGGCTCGATCTCGATTTCGGAACCGCAGTACCCGACGGCCGCGCGCTCCTCGTCCTCTCCGGCTGGGTCGATTGGGCCGACGGCAGCACTTTCCTGGGCGCCGCGCAGCGGCCCGGAGGGGGCCTGGAGATGCCGCGTCTGCTGGTCAAAGACGAAGCAGGAAACTGGGTGACGGCGATTGCCAGCATGGGCATTCCGGCGGGCAAGCCGAAGACGATCGTGGTGGATTTGACCGGCGCGTTCCGGTCGGCCTCGCGCGAGATTCGGATCGAGACCAACCTCTGCGTCTATTGGGACGAGATCTTCCTGGCGGCGCTGTCCTCTGACAGCTCCGAGCCGGAGCAGCTCTCGACTCCTCTCGTCCTCTCCTCCGCCGAGCTGCGCTTCCGTGGCTTCTCGCGCCCGGTGATCCATCCGCAGAGGAAGCAGCCGGAGAGCTTCGACTACCAGACCTGGATGCCGTTCTCGATGTGGAATCCGACCCCCGGGCTCTACACTCGATACGGCGACGTCGTGCCACTGCTTTCCGCGGTCGATGACGAGATGGTGATCATGGGTTCGGGCGACGAGGTGCGGCTGCGGTTCGATGTCAAGGCGCTCCCGCCGCTGCCTTCCGGATGGGCGCGCGACTTCCTGCTCGAAGTGGACGGCTGGGCGAAGGACGCGGACGCCAACACCGCGTTTGGGCAGTCCGTCGAGCCGCTGCCATTCCATGCGATGAGCAGCTATCCCTATCCCAAGACCGAGACTTACCCTACAGATCCGGAGCACGACCTTTACCGCCGCACCTACAACGTGAGACCCGCCCTGCGGCTGATCGCCCCGCTGCGCCAGGAGGTGTCCCCTTGAGCTCCGAGACGAAAGCGTCGAGCTTTCTCGCCCGTGCGACCGCGCTCGCGCTGTTGTTGCTGCTGATCAACACGGCCTACGTCGCGGCGTTTGCGCAGGCGTCCCTCTTCTACATGGGCAACGCCGCGCTGCATTTAGGTCTCGGACTCGTCTTCGTGGGACTGGGCGCGCTGCTGCTCTGGCGCCGGCCCGATCTTCGCCGGCCGATGGCGACCGCGGCAGCGCTCTTTTTCGTCGCCCTTCTGGCCGCCCTCTTCCTGGTCAAGTTCTACAACCTGCGCGAGCATCGCTGGGCGCTCTGGCTGCACATCGCGACGGCCGCGCTCGGAGTGGCGGCTCTGCTCGTAGCTTTAGCCGGGCAAGCCGCGGCGCCTTCGCCCGGGCCCGTTCGCTTCCGCCGCGCGCTGGGCGCCGCGGCGCTCCTGGCGCTTCTCGTGCCGGCGGGAGCCGCGCTGGTCCGCCGCCTGCACCCCGATCCGTCGATGCGAATCGTCAATCCGGCGATCGTGCCCGCGTCGATGGAGGAGGAAGGCGGCGGACCGAAGTCCCCGTTCTTCCCGTCTTCGGCGCGGACGAACGTCGGCGGCATCATCCCGTCCAATTTCTTCATGGACTCCGCCACCTGCGGCCGGTGCCACGTGGACATCTACCGCCAGTGGCAGAGCTCGGCCCATCGTTTCGGCTCGTTCAACAACCAGTTCTACCGGAAGTCGATCGAATACATGCAGGACGTCGTCGGCACCCGGCCGAGCAAGTGGTGCGCCGCCTGCCACGATCACGCGGTGTTCTTCAACGGCCGGTTCGACCGGCCGATCAAAGAGCAGATCGACACGCCCGAGGCGCAGGCCGGACTGGGCTGCATGTCATGTCATGCGATCGTCCACGTCGCCAGCTCGATGGGCAACGGCGATTTCACGATCGAATATCCGCCGCTCCACGAGCTGGCGAGCAGCAAGGACCCATTCATAAGGCGCGTCGACAAGTTCCTCACCTACCTCGATCCCGAGCCGCACCGCCGGACGTTCATGAAGCCGTTCATGCGCCAGGACCAGGCGGAGTTCTGCGCCTCCTGTCACAAGGTCCACCTGGACGTGCCGGTCAATAGCTACCGCTGGGTGCGCGGCTTCAACGACTACGACAACTGGCAGGCGAGCGGAGTTTCCGGCCAAGGCGCGCGCTCGTTCTATTACCCGCCGGAAACGAAGACCTGCGGGTCGTGCCACATGCCGCTGGTCGATTCTCACGATCCGGGCAACCGCAACGGCAAGGTGCATTCGCACCGGTTCCCGGCGGCGAACACGGCGCTGCCCTACGTCAATCAGGATGCCGAGCAGCTGGAGACGGTCACCAAGTTTTTGCAATCCGGATTCATCACCGTCGATCTGTTCGCGATCGCCCCCGCCTCGGCGCCGCTGTCCGGCGAGGGCATGGTGCGGCGGAGCGGCGAGGCGCCGCAGGCGATGTCCACGTTCGCGGTCGGCGAGGAGGCGGAAGGCGGGGGAGAGGCGACGCTGCGCGAGGTTTCCGAGTTTTCGGCGCCGCTTGAATCCGCCGGGGCGCGGATCGTGCCCGGCTCGACCGTCCGGGTGGACGTCGTCGTGCGGACGCGCGGAATCGGCCATTTCTTTCCCGGCGGCACGGTCGATGCGTTCGACGTCTGGCTGGAGCTGGAAGCGAAAGACGCCGCCGGCCGCGTGCTCTTCTGGAGCGGCAGAGTAGAGGACGGCGGACGGGGAGCGGTTGAAAAAGGCGCCCACTTCTACCGCTCGTTCGCGCTCGACGCCGAGGGGAACCCGATCGACAAGCGCAACGCCTGGCAGGCGAGAAGCGCGCTCTACACGCGCCTGATCCCGCCCGGCGCCGCCGACACCATCCATTATCGCGTCCACGTCCCGGCGGACGCCCGGGGGCCGATCACGCTCACCGCGAAGCTCAACCACCGGAAGTTCTCCCGCTACTACACGGAGTTTTCCTACGCCGGGCAGCCGAAACCGGGGCAGTCGCCGGAGCTGCTGTCGCCCCATTTCAACTCGCTCGATTACTCGTTCGATCCGAAGAACATCCCGGCGAACGTCTCGGGGAAGATCAAAGGCGCGATCCCCGATCTGCCGATTACTGAGCTGGCGCGCGACGAGGTGACGCTGCCGCTGGGCACGGCGGGTTCGGCTCCGCAATTTACGGCGAAGCCGCTTCTCGAAGACCGAGAGCGGTGGAACGACTGGGGGATCGGCCTGCTGCTCCAAGGCGATTTGAAAGGCGCCGAACGGGCGTTTCGCATCGTCACTCAGATCGAGCCCGAGTACGCCGACGGCTGGGTGAACGTCGCCCGAGCCCTCATCCGCGAAGGGGAGACCGAGGCGGCGCGGCCGTTCGTCGAGCGGGCGTTGAAGGTCAAGCCGCAGCTCGGCCGGGCGCTGTTCTTCCGGGCGATGATCGAGAAGGCGGCGGGCGATTATTCGAAAGCCGAGGCCTCGCTGCGCGCGGTGGTCGCCCAATACCCGCGCGACCGGGTGGTGCAGAATCAGTTGGCCCGCATTCTCTTTCTCGAACGCCGGCACAAGGAGGCGCTCGAGGTGCTGGCAGAGGTGGGGAAGATCGACCCCGAGGACGTGCAGATGCACTACACGGCGATGCTCGCCGCGCGCGCCTTGGGCGATACCGAGCGCGCCGCACGAGAGGCGAAGCTTTTCCGCCGCTTCAAAGCCGAGGAATCGTCGCAGGCGATCACGGAAAAGCGCCGCCGCCTCTCGCCCGAGGACAACAACGAGCGGCAAACGATCCACGAGCACGAGAGCGCCCCGTTGGCGGTCGGCCAGGAGCCGACGCCGGCCGCCGCGGCGACGGGAGGGGGATGAGATGAAGGCGATCGAGCTCCGTTTCGTGCTGGCCGGCGGTGCGGTCCTGGCCGCGCTCGCCTCCGCGATGTTTGCGGCCTCCGCCCCGAAGCCCCCGCAACCGGCCGGCGTCCGCTACCTCGACGCCACCGCCCAGGCGGGCATCCGCTTCGTCCACGAAAGCGGCCGGGCGGGGAAGAAGTGGCTCCCCGAAACACTCGGTTCGGGGGTCGCCGTGCTCGACGCGGACGGCGACGGCTGGCCCGACCTCTATTTCGCCAACGGCCGGAAGTGGACGAAGACGAAAGGGGGGAAGCCCTCCCTACCCGCGCTCTACCTGAACGGCAAGAATGGAACCTTCCGCGACGCGACGCGTGGGAGCGGCCTCGACGTAGAGCTCTACGCCCTCGGCGTCTCGGCCGGCGACTACGACAACGACGGGCGCGACGATCTCTACGTCACCGCGCTCGAAGGCGACCGGCTCTTCCATAACGAGGGCGGAGGCAAGTGGAAGGACGCGACCGCGGCGAGCGGCATCAAGAACGCGAGCTTTGGCACCAGCTCGGCCTGGCTCGATTACGATAAGGATGGCAAGCTCGACCTGTTCGTCGCGAACTACGTCCAATGGACGGCGGAAAAAGATCTCCGCTGCTCGCTCGACGGCACCTCCAAGTCCTACTGCACGCCGGAGTCGTACACGGGGGCTCCCTCGAAACTGTTCCACAATCTGGGGGGAGGCAAGTTCGAGGACGCGAGCGCCAAGGCCGGCATCGCCGACCCGAATAGTAAAGCGCTCGGCGTCGCGGTTTTTGACTTCGACGGCGACGGCTGGAGCGACCTCTTCGTGGCGAACGACACGCAGCCGAACAAGCTCTACAAGAACCGAGGCAACGGCACCTTCGTCGACCAGGGGCTCGAAGCTGGAGTGGCATTCGCGGAAGACGGCACCGCGCGCGGCGCGATGGGGGTGGACGCCGCCGACTACGACCGCACCGGCCGGCCGCACCTGCTGGTCGGCAACTTCTCGAACGAGATGCTGGCGCTCTACCACAACGAAGGCAACGGCCTGTTCATCGACCAGGCGCCGGCC
>Ga0134122_10002650_pt1 | contig 13176 bp, 17 predicted proteins | sample KB302_FD_96461 | JGI IMG/M metagenome (GOLD analysis project Ga0134122, IMG submission 96461) | Terrestrial soil microbial communities without Nitrogen fertilizer from Kellogg Biological Station, Michigan, USA - KB3-0-2 | ecosystem: Environmental > Terrestrial > Soil > Unclassified ...
ACGTGCCACCGGCGGTTTTCGACGCATGGCACGAAGCCGCTGATGCCGCGGCAGAGCGGGCCGGCCTGCACTTCCTGACGCATGCGGTGCCGGCCCAGCGAGAACGGCGTGCTGAAGAACAGCGCGCGCTCGTGGTCGAGGCGCTCCAGCGCGTTGAAGCCGCCGTTTGCCGGCCGATCGCAGTCGGTCCAGTCGTTGTCACCGGGCGTGAACATCGCCGGCGCGTCGAGCGAGTTCAGGTAGCCGAGCGCCTGCAGGTACATCGCGTCGCTGCACGTCGTAGGGGTCTGCGAACCGGGGACGCCGCTGCCCACCTTCAAATCGCCGTCGTGGACGGTGAACGCGAGCTTGCGGGCGTTCATGTCGGCGATCAGGTTCGGCACGCCCGTCTTCGCCTGCAGGTCCGAGTAGGGAAGGTCGCCCCACAAGCCGATCGAGTACGGTTCACGTCCATCGCGATCGTCCCGATCGCCCTGCCGCTCATCGCCATCGCTGCCGATCACCACGGTCGTCGCCAGCGCGGCTGCTGCCGCGCCCGAAAGAAGAAGTACGTTCCACGCCCTTCGCTTCGTCATTGTTGCGCTCCTCCGTTCCCCACATGGGAAGGTCAGAGCTGCGACGCTAGCAGGCGGGGGATCTCGGGCGTGTGACGACGGTGTAAGGGCGGTGCAACACAGCGCCGCCCGGGTGTGGCGTCACCATTCGCCGCGCGTCGCGGGGAGGCCGGTCATCGCAATCCCGCCGGCGCCGAACCAGGCCAGATTGATGAATGGGCAGATCAATCGCGAATAGACGCCTGCAGCGCGACGCGAGCTGTTCGACTTTCGTCCGGTAGAGATCGGCCATGCTTGGGTGCAGAAGTGGCGGTGGTTCGTTGGCCGTTTCGATGTGCTTCTCAAGGATTTCTTTGCGCTCCTGAAGCTTCTCCATTCTGAATTTGACCTCTCGGCCAGGCACGCCGTTGCAGATGGCGTCGATCACCTGCTCGATCTCGCGCTTAACCCGCTCGAGCTCGCGCTTCGCGTTCGAGATGCCGGCTCGTTGCTCCATTCGCAACCGGTTCATCTCCTTGGCGAACTCGCGTCGCACGCGGCCGCAGCACGGCAGCGGAGACAGCAGCTCCTTCCCCGTCAACAATGCGGGGATTGCGGTCGGCTGAGCGAGGGATTTCGGGTTGGGCACGCCGATGCACGCCTTTCGATCCCACGACGGGATACTCGAAAGCATCGGTGGCACGAAGCGGCAACGGCGACGCGATCACAGGGCAACATCGGCATTGACAGCCCCTCGCGCTCGCCCTACGCTGACTCCATGGACTGCATGTTCCGCCGGCGCTCGCGGCCAAGTTGAATCGCCTTGCGGAAGGCGCGGGATGCAAGGCCGAGCTGGCGTTGGACCTGCTGGCGACGTCCGTTGAACGTGACGAGTGGTTCAGACGCGAGGTAGAAAAGGGTCGTCTGTCGGCACGAGAAGGACGGTTACTGCACCGCGACGAGCTCCTTGCCCGGATCGATAAACGCTACCGCGCCTGATGCGCGTCCGTTGGACCATCGACGCAGCCGACGCAAGTGCCAGGCTCCATGTATTCCCGTTCTCAAAATAGTGCCAGCTCGAAGTATTCGCGACCGGGAGGTTGTGATGAGCGACAGGCGATTCCGATGGAGCCGATGGGCGGCCATTTTCGCCCACGCGCTCGGCGTGGCGCTGATCCCGCCGAGTGCGGCGTGGGCACATCACTCTTATGCGATGTTCGACGGAACGAAAACGCTCAGTGTCACCGGCATTGTTGCGAAGGTCGAATGGATGAATCCTCATGTATACGTCTGGGTGTACGTTCCGAATGCCGCTTCGCCTTCAGGGTACGATCTCTATGCGTTCGAGAACGGTTCAATAAGCGTTCTCTCCCGGCTCGGCTGGACGAAGTCCACGTTCACTGCGGGAGAGAAGATCACGGTCGAATACTCGCCGCTGAAAGATGGTCGAACGGGAGGGCACTTCATCAAAGGCACGCATGCGGACGGTCGTGTTGCCTTGGGCGTCGGCGGACCCGGCGCTACAGGCCTGCCGGCCGAAGCGAAGGTGCCGCAATGAATCGACGAAGTGTGGGCAGCGCAGATCCGTCACGTCTCCGTTGCGCGTGTTGCGCCGTCGCGCTCGCCCTTTTTTTGACCGACTCCGCGAACGGGCAACAGAAATCGCTGCCGAACTGGAGAGGGTGGTGGGGACTCCAAGAGGCGCCAACCGCGGAACTTCGACGCGCACCCGCTCCGCTGAAGCCCGAACTGTTGGAGGCGATGCAGAAAACGGCGAGCAGTGACGCCGGCGGGTTTCGGGAGCTGTACTGCAGACCAAGCCAGTTCACGGGTTACAGCGGCGGTTTTGTGGAAAGCGTCGAGCTGTTGTTCACTCCCGGCCGCGTCACCCTTACGAACGAGAGCGGCCTTATTCGGCGGATCTACACAGACGGGCGATCGCTGCCCGGCGAAGTGGATCCATCGAACACGGGTATGTCTGTCGGTCACTGGGAGGGCGAGACGCTCGTGGTCGAGACGATCGGTATCCATCCCCAGGCACTGTATCCCGAGCCGATCGCGGGTGCCGTTCCGATCGGGCGCAACGTAAAAATTACGGAGCGCATATCCCTGCGTGACGCGGACACCCTGCAGTTCGAAATCACGACGACGGCGCCCGAGATTTTTATCGCGCCGGACAGGCGGACGCGACTGTATAAGCGCGTGCCAAAACGTACGGCTGTGGAGATCAGTTTCTGCACGGACTTCGACAGGGCTATCGATCCCAAAACAGGCAGGCAACGGTTCGACATGACCCCGCCTGCCGATCTTCCGCCCCCGCCACCTCGTTGAGATTGTGTCCAGGTAGACAGCACTAAAGGCAGCGTGTTCAGGCCGCATGCCTAAGTCCGTCCATCTGTATGTCGACCGCGCGCCCAGTTGGTTCACCGGATGGGTCCACAACCAGTTTCCTCCTACGGGCTGGATCTGCAATGGATACCCGCGGTTCGGGCGGAGCTTTACAAGCGTTAGTCGGAGCAGTGTGGCAATTCGAAGCGGTCAACTGCGCGAGCCGATCGTCAACCCAGAGGTGTGTTCAGTAGCAGCACCTCTCCGCTGATGCTGTCCGAAGGCGATCCATTGCAGCTTTGTCTAAACGTGGCATGCAGGCGCTGGATGCTGGCCGAGTAGCCGCCGAAGCCGCCGCTGGGCCCGAAGGCGATGTCCAACACCTCGAACTGGCCGGTGCTCGGACAGGCAGATCCGGCGATGCCGAAGGACAGCGTCACCCCGGAGACGTCGAACTTCGCGTTCGGGTAGTTACCTCGTGCGAGCATCTGCCCTGGCGCCGCTCCCAGCGTCAGAATCATCGACGACAGGCCCGGCGCGCCGAGGATCTGCACGTGCAGAACGCGGTTGTTGTCTGACACCCCACCCGAGAACGTCACGCGAGTCAAGTCAATCCGATCGGATCGCCCGCGACCGACCAGGTCACCCGCGGTGCTTGTAAACGAGAGAAACGGCGCGCTCGTTGGTGTCGGCGTCGTGGGAGATTCAGATCCACCCCCGCACCCCGCGACGCAGATGACCAGCGCGGCGATTGCACTCAGCACGTGCCTGCTGAACCGTTGCTCTGCTCCTTGCATGACCCTTGAAATATTACGCGCGCGCACGGCGGAACGCAGACACGACGGCGGATTGGCGCTACCGTAATTCCCGTATCCAGTGCTGTTTGAATGGAATTCCTTACCAGGGCCAGCCCTTGCGCTCAGGCACCCGGGTTGCACCGGGCATCCTCGTGGGTCTCTCACGATCCCGAATCCGACGAATCGCCGCGGCAGTCTACCTGGCGGGAGCGCTCGTGGTTAGTGCGTGCGGCAGCACGGCGCCTCTGCCGTCAGCGCCAACTCCAGTCCCTGCTTACCCCTCGCTCCTCGGCGTCTACCCCGGAAGCGGGAGACTTGTGCTCGAGTTTCGAGATACGGGTGGTAGCAATACTTACGGCTGCACCGCCAGGTTGAATGTTCTCGAGCAGACAGGCGATACCTTTTCAGGATTGGCGGACTTGGATGGGGGTTCCGGTGACAGCGGCCGGCACTGCACGTGGAGGTCCAAATTCATCGCCCAAATGGCGGTGGACGGGACCATTACGAGCTTTCGCGCGGATCCCTCTTTTGGCGGCTACTGTGCGCAATTTACCTCCAAGCAGACGTTCACCGGCACCGCGACCAGCACGGTCATCTTTATCACGATCACAGACCATGGGACCTGCTTTGATGGCCGTGGGCAGCTCCGAGATACGGACCGTACCCTTACGATAACGGCGCGGCGACTGTGATCACCCGATCCACACGTCGCCTGATGCTGTGTGACTGGAATTTCTTTCAGGGCCAGCTCTTGCGCTCAGGCACTCGGGTTGGATCCCCGAGTTGGGGCCCCGAGCACGCGCTTCGAGCCGACGCTGCGACGCGAACCGTGCTCACCGCTCCGGCGTGGAACAAGGCGGCCATCCCGTCGTCAGAGAGCACGATTCCGACCACCAATCTCCGATTTTCTCCGGCGCCTGCCAGCGTGCCCACGCGGGGCCGCGCGCTGGATCACATCGGGTTCGAGGTCAGGGATCTCGCGGCCTTCTGCACCCAGCTCGAAGCGAAGCGCGTGAAGCTGTCAGTCCGTATCGCATACAGGACGGCATCGGGACCGCGTACCTGACCGATCCCAAGGGAACCTAGATCCAGCTGACTGAGGGCCTCGGCAAATTCTGACGCCCGAGGCGTGACATGCGATCGCGCCTGATTCGGGTCGTCGGCTCGCGGCGCATTCCTCGGTCTCCAACCAGCGTGCGTGCAACCAAGCGATGGCACCGGCGTGCACTGGAGATCCGCACCGATGGTCATCGGTCCCGTGTACTGCTTCTTTACCTCCGCAACCGCCTCGTCGAGATTGCCCGGATCGAGGTGGCTGAGAATCAGCCGCGCCGGCTTCGCGTCACGTGCGATCCGCCCGACGACATGACGCCGACGCCGACCGTCATGTGCAGGACGAGCAGGTCGGCGCCGCGGGCAAATTCGACAAAACGGGGATCGGTGCCGGTTTGGTCCGTCCCGAACACGATTGCATGATCTCCGACCGCGACGCGGTAAGCGAGCGTCGGGATGTTTTCCATGCGGCACGCTGAACGCCGTGACGATCAGGCCGTCGCCCTTCAGAACGGTAGCGGGCCTGGCGCCCGGCGTGTCAACGACGATGACGTCCAGTGGGGCGACGCGACCGACACCCCCGAGTGTCGATCCCAACATCCTGAATGCGCCCGTCTGCGGATCGAACAACTGCTGGAGGAAGGCGCCAAAGGCGGGAGCATCCGCGTTCCCCGACGGCCCCGCGATGCGAAGGGCAGTCTTCCGCACGAAGTCGCCCCACAGCAGGGCCGGAAGATCGGACACATGATCCGGATGGAGATGACTGATGGCGATCAGCGCGAGATCGTCGAAGCGGCCGCCGGCCTCTGCAAAGCGGAGGAAGGCACCACCCCCCGCCCCCGGCCGCATTGACCGACGACCCCAACAGAATGAGCATCGCGATCTGTGTGGTGCGCCGCATGGCTGGGAAGTCTAGTCCGCCGCACCCACTTTTTAGTTCTCGACCGTAGCTGTTATCATCGGCGTCTTTCATCTACATTTACCTACGCGCAGTCGCGGACCCGGCGCCAGGCGCTGACCGAAGAAGGAGAAGTTGCCGATGAGAACCAGGATCGTCGCCTTCGCAGTCGTCATGACCGCCATCCTCACGGCCGCCCCGGTCTTCGCTCACCATTCGGACGTGGCCTACGATCAGGCGAATCGCACGACGCTCAAGGATGCGAAGGTCATCAGCTACGCGTGGAGAAACCCGCACGGCATCATGGTCCTCGACGTCAAAGACGAAACAGGCGAGGTCGTTCGCTGGACGCTCGAAACGGGCAGTCCCTCGGCACTGATGACCGACGGGTGGACGAAGAATTCGGTCGTCGCCGGCGAGGTGATTACAGTTGACGCGAATCCTGCGCGGAACGGCACCAAGTTCGGTCGCATGCTCAGAGTCACGAAAGCTGACGGCACGGTTCTGAGCTGGGGTGAACGAAACCGCCAGAGCCAGTAGGAGGCGGAGATGAAAACCAGTGCGTATCTCCCTGCCGTCATTGCGTTCTCGCTGATCGCCATCCCGGCTCTCGCCCAGCGGCAACAACAGCAGCCGGCGTCCGCGGCGACGAAAGCCGCAGGTCCGGCGCCTCGCCGTGACATCAGCGGCCATTGGTTGGGCCCGGTCTCGCCGCGCAAGCAACCACCGCCGCCGATGACCGCGCTCGGGCAGCAATTGTTCGATGCGACCAAACCGTTGCAGGGCCCGCGCGCGGTGCCGATCGCGCAAACCAACGATCCGCTCGTGACCTGCAATCCAGAGGGGTTCCCGCGCAGCGCGCTGTTCGAAACCCGCGGGTTCGCCTTCGAGCACGTGCCACGGCGCACGCTGCAGCTGCTGCAGTACCAACGCATCTGGCGCGAGATCTGGACGGATGGGCGTCCGCTCCCGACCAACGTCGGCACGCCGGCCAAGGACGCGCGCGATCCGAGATATTACGGCTATTCGGTCGGCACATGGGCCGACGACTACACGTTCGTCGTCACGACCACGGGCTTCAACGAAGACGCGTGGGCCGATGAACAGGGCCATCCACGCAGCATGGATGCGAAAGTCGAGGAGCGGTACCGGCGGATCGATCACGACCACCTCGAGGTCAGCGTGACGATTGACGATCCCAAGATGTACACCAAGCCGTACTTCGTCATGAAGCAGGTCTACACCTGGGCGCCCGTGCAGGAATTCGAAGAACAGCTCTGCATCCCGTCGGAGGCGTTGGAGTATCGCGAGATCTTCCGGCCGCCGGGAACCGAGAAGTAACAGCAAAGGGCGGCCTTCACCCGCACGAGGTGATTCATGCCCGCCGGTGAATCAACCGCAACACCGCGACAGGCCACGCGCGCGCCATCGGCGATTATCGTCGGCGCCGGACCGGCAGGCCTTGCCGTCGCCGCGTGCCTCGCGCGCGCGCATGTCCCGTTCACCGTGCTGGAGCAGAAGGAAAGCGTCGCAGCGAGCTGGCGCGGCCACTACGACCGCCTTCACCTGCATACCAACAAGGGAACGTCGGCGCTGCCGTATCTGCCGTTTCCGCGCGGGTACCCGCGGTATCCGTCGCGCGATCAGATGATCGACTACGTCGAGACCTACGCGCGGACGTTCGGCATCGAGCCGCGGTTCAACGAGGAAGTGGTGGCTGCGCGACGCCGCGATGGCCGATGGGAAGTGAGAACCCACACCGCCACGTACGAGGCGCCCCACCTGGTGATCGCGACCGGACTCAATCGCGAGCCAGTCGTCCCGCAGTGGCCCGGCCAGGAACGCTATCGCGGCCGCATCGTCCACAGCCGCGAGTACCGGAACGGTCGTGATTTCTCCGGACGTCGCGTGCTCGTCGTCGGCATCGGCAACTCGGGCGGCGAGATCGCAATCGACCTGCACGAGCACGCGGCGCGACCCAGCATTGCGGTGCGCGGCCCGGTCAACGTGCTTCCGCGTGACATCCTCGGCATCCCGGTCGTGGTGACGGCCATGGCCGCCGGCCTGTTGCCACCGCCGGTCGCCGACGCGTTCAACGCGCCCCTGCTGCGTCTCCTGCTCGGAAACCTCCGGCCGCTCGGCCTTCAGGCGCCGCCGTACGGCTCGCTGACGCAGATCGCACGGACGGGACGGATCCCGATGATCGACGTCGGCACGATCGATCTGATCAAACGTGGCGTCATCGCGATTCGGCCCGGCATCGAGCGGTTCGTCGAAGATGGGGTCGTGTTCACCGACGGCCGCCGCGAAGCATTCGACGCGGTGGTGCTCGCGACCGGTTTCCGGGCCCGTGTGGACAGCTTTCTCGAGGCGCAGGGACTGGTCGACGAACACGGCAACCCGCGCCCTGATGCGGCGCTGCCGGAGGGCCTGTACTTCTGCGGGTTCAATGTCGTCGCGCGCGGCCTGCTCAACCAGATCGGACGCGATGCGAAGGGGATCGCGGCGCAGATCGCGGGCGATCGCGCGGCATGACGGTCCGCAGCGGGATCCGCTGCGCGAACTGCTGCGCCGGGGCGGGCGTTAATTGCCGTCAATAGTCTCGCGTTCGGAATCGGTCGTGCATCCATCCGTTGGACGAGGTGAACAGCCGATGGCAGACAGAGACCAGGAACGGCGAGGAGCCGATGCCGACACAGAGAACCAGCAGCCCCGCGGCTCGCGCGAACCCGACCACGATCGGATCGCCCGCCGGGCCTACGAAAGGTACGAAGCCCGCGGCCGCGGGGATGGTGGGCACCTTGACGATTGGTTCGAAGCGGAGCGAGAACTGACGGGGGGTTCGTCTGCAGCCGCCGACGAGCGATTGGCTGATGATGAGAATCAGATCGACTAGCGACCGATGCCCTTCGTTACATGGTCACAGATGATTTGGGCCACGTGATCGGGGTCGCACGGCTTGCGGAGCACCATCAGCGCGTGCGGGAGGTCGGGCAGTGGATCAACGCCCGTGACGACGATGATCGGAATGTCGTTGGTGAGAGGGTTTGCCGCAAACTCGCGCAGCACCGTCGAACCGCTCACGTTTGGCAACATGAGGTCCAGGAGCACGAAATCCGGCCGGTTCTTTTCGAGCGCCCGCAGCGCCGCGACGCCGTCCGCTGCGCGCGTTGGTGCCAGTCCTCGCAGAGCCAGCGCCGTGCGGTACAAGTGGGCAAGCTGCGCGTCATCTTCAACGACCAGGACTTTCGTCCGTTCGGACGTGGACGACAGAGGATCCATTGAGGCGACCAGCACGAGGAGTTTAGCTGATTCTTTCCATCCGCAACGCTGAGCGACTGCTGAGGAAGATCGCGCGAATCAAGGGCCTTGCAACCGCTGAGGCACCTTCCTTTGCAGGAGTACCACCCGGAGCCATGCAAGACCGGCAACCCGATCCGAAGCACAACGAACTCTTCAAACGTCTGGACGAACTGCGCGAGGAAGTCGCCGGGCTTCGCCAGCGGATCGAGTCCGCACAGGACGAGGATCGCCGAAGAACATCCCGCCCCTTTTCCTGGCCGGACAGGCGAAAGACTGCCGCGTAACCACGCAGACGCGCCCACCATCTTCCTCGACTGCAGGCGACGCCCGACGTCTCATCCAATTTGGAGTACCGAATTTGCTAGTTCTGGCGCCGCGCCCCCGAGATGGCACCAGACGAGCCACCCTCCGCTCGATCTTCAGAAGTTGTTTGTCCGAAATGCCGGGCGATTGGCAAGACGTGGCAAACCTTCCTCGCCTGGAAGACGACGGGATACATCTTGTACGTCTGTTACGAGTGCGGCCATTCGTGGTCGATTCGAGACCGCCGGAACGATAGTCAGTAAAGCCCTGCCCGGCTCATCGTTTTTGACGCCTCTCGAAGCTGTCAGCCACGTTGGCGCCTGCGTCTCTCGGGCCGGTTACGGCGATCCGACCAATCTGTGGCGGGTCGATCGCGCTTCGCCTCGTTCGCCATCCTCGATTTGATCTGCGCTTGAAGTTCCCGCGCCTGCTGCATCAGGTCATCGAGCTTGGCGAGAATCGAGGCAAGTTCTTCCGGCGTGAGTTCCGGCACGAGCCATTGTAGGCACGCCGCCAGGGAAACGGATTTGATGCCGTCAAAAGCCGGTCCGGGGCATGCCCATTGCACCTCCTACGAAGGGATGCGCGTACGACTGACGCGGAAATTGGCGCAACGACTGGATGGCGTCGATCTCCGCTCGTTTCACGTCGGCGACATCCTCAACTTGCCGCAGACAGACGCTCGCCTGTTGCTCGCAGAAGGCTGGGCGGTGCCCGAGCGCAGGATGGCGGATCGTTTCAATCGCGTCGAGCGCACCAGCGCATCGACTGACATATCCGATCAACAACGTCGCGCCTCGTAGCCAATGCGGCGATCGAGGAAATGACGTCAAGATAACAAGATATTCCCTTGAATGCCCCAGGTGCGCGCAGTACCATGCGCCGCGCACTGAATCTGCACGACTACCCTCGGCCATGCAGCTTCACCGAAGCCACTGCTCAGGGAGGGTTGCATGCCTCCAGATTCACCGTGTTCGCCAACGCTTTCACTGCGTTGTCCCAAGTGCTCCCATGACGGCGTCCATCTCTTCCTGCGTTCTGAAACGATTCTCACGGTGACGTGCGAGGCGTGTCAGCATTGCTGGGCAGCTGACATCGCAACGTTGCCTGAAGACGTGAGGCGAGAGGCTCGACGCGCGGCGAGTGATCAATAGCCGACACGCCGGGGAGCAGGACATCCACCTTCGCACAGCGCAACGCGCTGCTCGAGCATGTTCGATGTGCGCGTCGTCAACAGCCTGACGACGACGTGACGGTGGTGGAAACGCCGAGGAATCGCTCGAAACGCTGCACAGCGTTCCCCAGTCCGGCGCGCTCCACCTGGTTCAATTTCCGAAAGGTAACGAGCTCGATGTGAACGCTATTCGATCGTCTTGCCGTGCGCCACGTGCCGGACACCTGTCCGTCGATGACCAGTGAATGGCGGAAGTTCACAGGGTTGCCCGAACCCTGTGTCACGAGCGACGGTCCGTGCGGTACGACGTCGCGATCCCGGTAGGCCACGACGTACTCGTCGTAGATCGGCAGGAGATGAACGCCCCGGAGCCGTACCCGACGTGAAGGTTCATCACCGATCGTCCAGTACGTCCGGCCCTCGACGTGCTCAGCGCGCGCCCCGTTCATCTCGAGCCCGCGCTTCGCGTCCGCCGTCGTCAGTCCGGACCACCAGACGAAATCCCTGACGGTGGCAGGGCCGTGGCTCGTGAAGTAGCGGCGCGCGAGCGTCGCCAGCGCTTCCTCGGCCGGCAGGCGCTTCGCTGCCGGCGCCCGCTCCGCGACGAGCGCGTAGGTGAACTGGCGGCCTCGACGAGGCCCGCTGCAGATCACGCCCTCGAGCTCCGCGAACATGCAGACGAGTCCGAGACGGAAGCCATCGAACGCCATGCGCGCACGACTGAGGTGCGCACCCAACTCGATGCGCGTCAGATGCTGCCCGTCACGAAGCGCACGCTCCATCAGGCGCGTGCCGCGGACGAGCATCCGTTGATCGAGTTCGAACCGCCGCCGGTAGGGCGCGACCAACTGGTGCACGCGCGGTGCGGTCAGCTCCAGCAGCCACCGGATGTCGTCGGGCGCGACGAAGTGCCACGTCGGACGCATCACGTGCGTGCGGAGCATTTCGCCGTTCGCGAATGCGCGCTCGAGGTCGGCGTCGCTGACGCCGTCGCGCATCCGCAGAGCGAGACCCCACTTTGCCGGGTCGAATTCCTGCGCCTGCACGGCGCCGAGCCGCCGGACCACGTCGGCAGGCCGGGAAAGCTCCGTTCGCGTGACGTGCTGATTCCAGAGCCGGCGACGTGCGAGAGCCGCGATGTCTGTCATGCCAGGACATCTCGACGCGATCGAACGGCCAGGAGACGACATGCGCCGTCGGGCAGAAGGTCGGTCATGCAGGAATCACTTATCGATTCACGTGCACACGGCAATGCGGCACGGCGCATGCTATTCAGTGTGCGGAGTGTTTGTGTGGTGGATCTGCTTGCCGTCGCAGCAATATTCGCGGTGTCCGTGCTCCTCGGAGTGGCAGCGGCCGCTGGATTTCTCGCGCTCGTCTTTCATGCCATGACACGCTCAGCGCCACTCCCGACCGGCGTCTCAGCCACGCCGGTGATGCGGTCGATCGCGTTGGCTGACGAGCTCGCCGCCTAGGCGCACGGTTCACAACAGCTCGTCTATTCGCACCCCGGTTCTCACTCGATGGGCGCCGCTCAGGCGTGAAGGATCACCCCGGCGTTTCTGGTAGCCGCGCGCGTGGCGGCCTTCGGCTGCTGCGCGAACAACACGACCGTGCTTCGCGGGTTGACGATGTAGTGATCCGCGGGATCGAGTTCGACCTCCTGTCCGGCCTCGAGGAAGTCGTCACCGCCCGGAAGGCTCGTGTCGATGGCCCGGTGCCACCCCCGATCGGCGCCCAGTTGCGGCAGCCTGATCCACTGCGGTTCGTAGTGGCCGTTGAGGATGAAGAACAGGCGGTCGACGCCGTTGTTGGAACCGTCTTCGCTCGCGTCGAGCAGCACGCAGACCGTGCGCGCGTTCGCGTCCTGCCATGCGGGCGTTCCCAGGGCATTCGAGTACCAGGTCAGATCCGCCACGCCGTCATCGTCCAGGTCGTGGCCCAGGTAGAACTTCCGGCGCTGGAGGACGGGGAAGCGGCGCGTCAGCGCGATGGCCTTCCGGAAGAAGTCCGTCAGGTCCTGGTTGCTCGCGGCGGCGGTCCAGTCGAACCAGCCGATCTCGTTGTCCTGGCAGTACGCGTTGTTGTTGCCCTGCTGGGTCCGCGCGAACTCGTCTCCGCCGAGGATCATCGGCGTTCCCGACGAGAAGAGCAGGTAGCAGGCGAAGTTCTTCATCAGCTGCTTCCGCAGCGCCACGATCGCACGATCGCCCGTCACGCCTTCGACGCCGCAGTTCCACGAGTGGTTGTCGTCGGAGCCGTCACGATTGTTCTCGCCGTTGCGCTCGTTGTGCTTGCCGTTGTAGGACACGAGATCGTTCAGCGTGAAGCCGTCGTGGCAGGTGATGAAGTTGATGCTGTTGAACGCCGAGCGGCCGTCCTCGGCGTAGAGATCGGCGGAGCCGGTGAGCCGCCAGCCCACGTCGGCGAGCGTACCGGAGTCGCCCTTGCCGAACGACCGCATCGTGTCGCGAAACTTGCCGTTCCACTCGGACCAGTCCACCGGGAAGTTGCCCACTTGATAGGTGCCGATGTCCCACGGTTCCGCGATCATGATCACGCGGTTGAGGATCGGATCCTGTGAGACCGCATCGAAGAACGACGATGAGGCCGCGAACGAGCCGTCTTGGCCGGAACGCCCGAGCACGGACGCGAGGTCGAAGCGGAACCCGTCGACGTGCATGACGTCCGCCCAGTAGCGAAGCGAGTCCATCACCAGCCGAATCACCGCCGTGCTGTCGAAGTTCAGGCTGTTCCCGCAGCCGGTGTAGTTCATGTAGTAGCGGC
>Ga0134122_10002651_pt1 | contig 13171 bp, 12 predicted proteins | sample KB302_FD_96461 | JGI IMG/M metagenome (GOLD analysis project Ga0134122, IMG submission 96461) | Terrestrial soil microbial communities without Nitrogen fertilizer from Kellogg Biological Station, Michigan, USA - KB3-0-2 | ecosystem: Environmental > Terrestrial > Soil > Unclassified ...
CGGCTCCGCGCCCAAACCGTCTCCGCGCAGCTCCGTACGCTCTCGAGCGTCATCGCGGAGCAGGGCCTCGAGCGGATCGACTTGCTCAAGATCAACGTCGAAAAGAGCGAGCTGAACGTGTTGCGGGGACTAGGACCCGAGGACTGGCCCAAGATTCGCCAGCTCGTCATCGAGGTCGACCTGCAGGAAAACCTGGCGCCGATCACGGCCCTGCTCGAAGGACACGGGTTTGAGGTGCTCGTCGAGCAGGACCCGTTGCTGAGAAAGACCCAGCTGTGCTATGTGTACGCGATTCGCCCGTCGGCCGGCCATGCGGGCCGCCTCGTTCGGCACGAGTCGTCCGGGACGTATGTCCCGGTGAACTTGCCGGCGGACGGAGCCATCCTGGCCCCCGCGACGTTGCGCGCCCATCTGAAGGCGCGGTTGCCGAACTACATGGTGCCGGCGGGGTTCGTGCTCATGGACGCATTACCTCTCACCACGAACGGCAAGATCGATCGCCACGCGCTTCCGGCGGTCTCATTCGAGGGAACGCCAGCCGCCCCCCCGTCCACTCCCGGCGTCGCCCCCGAGGCAGATGCTGGCCGGACATTCACCGAGACCGAAGCGCGGCTCGCGCGCATCTGGACCGAGCTGCTCAAGGTGGAGCACGTCGGTGTCGAGGACGATTTCTTCGACCTGGGGGGGCAGTCGCTGGTGGCGATCAGGGCTGTGTCGCGGATCCGGGACGTCTTCGGGGTGGATGTGCCGCTCCGCGATCTCTTCGAGCGCCCGACCCTCGCGGGGCTGGCGGAGGTCATCGATGGGCTGTCGTGGGTGGCGAAGGCGCAGGCGCCGACCCACCAAGCCGGCGAGCGTGAGGAGATCGTACTGTGATCGTGCCAGCCTTTCTCGAGGAATTGCGCAACCGCAACATCCAGATCTGGGCGGAAGGCGACCAGCTGCGGTGCGCTGCGCCGACCGGCGTCCTGACGCCGGCACTGCGCGATCAGCTGCATCAGGAAAAGAGCGCGATCGTCCAATTCCTCCGTTCGGCGGAGGCGCTGGCTCGGCGGGAGCGGGCCATCGTGCCGCTTCAGCCCCGCGGCCGGCGCGTCCCAGTGTTTGCCGTGCCCGGACACAATGGCAACGTGTTCTCATTCCGCTTCCTGGCGCAGCGGCTGGGCGAGGATCAGCCGTTCTTCGGGCTGCAGCCTCCCGGCGTAGATGGCGAGTGCGAGCCCCTCACGTGCGTCGAGGACCTGGCGGCCTACTTCGCCGCGCGGATCCGGGCATTCCAGCCCGACGGTCCCTATACCATCGCCGGCCACTGCTCCGGCGGCGCGATCGCGTTCGAGCTGGCGCGACAACTCGTGCAGCAGGGCGCGGCCATTACCTTCGTGGCCCTGTTCAGCAGCCCGTATCCGAGCTGGTTCCGGCGCGTACCGCAGCTTCTGGAGCGCCTCGCTCATCAGGGGGAATGGCTCAGCCACCACGTCCGCACGCTGGCGTCGCTATCCAACCGGGAGCGTCGCCTATACGTCACCGCAAAGGTGGCGGAACGCCGGCGCCAGCGCCGATCACAGCGGGAAGCCCCCGAGGACCCCGCGCCGGATCCGGTGATGATCCAACGTGCCAAGGTCGAAGCCGCTACGCTGACGGCGCTGCGTCGCTACATCCCGCACCATTTCACCGGCCGGGTCGCTTTGTTCTTCCCGAACAGAGGGTGCCTGCGCCGAGGCAATGCGATGCTGCGCTGGCGGGGGGTCGCGGGCGACGTCGAGGAGTATTGCGGGCCGGACGGTTGCGAGGGCGACGTGATGCTCCACGAGCCCAACGTCCCGATGATTGCCGAGCAGTTCCAGGGCTGCGTGCGCCGCATCGAGATGAAGAGCGCGGTGGAGTACCGAATCGAGAAGCACGCCGCTATCTTGGGTCCGCGGGGCCTGTAGCTCAGGTGGTTAGAGCGCACGCCTGATAAGCGTGAGGTCAGTGGTTCAACTCCACTCAGGCCCATAACAGAAAAAAGACGTCGAGCAAGGGCGTCACGCAAAGACGTCACGCAGAAGCGTCCGGAGCCCCGGTATTGTGGTGCTCAAACGCCGAGCACCTGCTTTACCGCGCGATCCGCTTCGCGAATCGAGTTCCGATGATCGCTGGCCCCGGCGAGATCCGTATTCGCGAACGCGATCCGACCGTGCGGCCGATTCCGCAGCACGTCCCTCGGCGCCGGCTTGCCATTGATCCCGAAGAAAAACCCCGGCTGCGGATTCACGTACGCGTGACCCCAGCGATTGAGAATGATGCCGGCGATGTCCCGGCGTGGATCGAACCCGCCGGGCGCGAACATGTCGGCGAGCTGCTGGCGAAACGCGCGCTCGTACTGCGCGAACGAGGTGCCGAGCAGCTGCGCGCGTCCCCGACTCCCCTGTTCGACGATCGAGAGGCCGGGCTGGGCGAAGAGGACCTTGATGGTTAGCACCGTCGGTGAGTCGGGGCCGATGGTGCGAGGCTCGTCCCCCACGAGCGCCATCTTCCGTACCGAGAGATAGTCGCCGAGTCCGCCGAACCAGCGGCAGCCGGACAATCCCATTTTATATAGGAAGCGCCAGTTGCGGACGGCGATGTTCGCCATCAGGCACGGCGAGCGATGGAACTGCGCGTACGCTTCGCGATGGCTGGCAGGGAGGTCATGCACGATATGCTTCGCCGTCCAGCTGCCGCCCGCCACGACGACCGAGCGCGCTCTGACCTTGTAGAGTCGATTGCCCTTCACATACGTGACGACAACGTGCGGCGCGCTCGAGGGATCGCCGGCGTGCTCGACGCGGACGACGGTGGCATTGAGCCGCAGCCGTGTCGATTGGCCCGGGCGATCGAGCGCGTGGAAGTTGACGCGATTCTGCCACACCGCGTCGACGGTGCGCGGACCGGCGAAGGCGTCGGGGACGAGCGTCTTCACCATCAGTCGCGCGAATCCGCCGTTGCCGTCGGGGAACATCTGGTCGCCGAGCTGGTCGTCGCCGTCCTCCGGAAACTGGTTCTCGATCGCGTAGTTGCAGTACGCCGACAGCACGTCGGGGCCGAGACCGTATCCACCGCCTTCGACTGGCGACAGAAACGTCCGCACCGTCTCGCGACTGATGTTGTGTCGCGCCATCAGGTGGTCTTCCAGCGTGATCGAGTCGAGCTGGCGCGAAATGGGGTCGCCTTCGGTCTGGGGTCGTGGTCCGTCGACACGCCCCGTCCCCCAGCGGAGCAGCTCTGCTTTCGTGGCATCACCGATAGGCGCACCTTCGAGCTTTCGCCCCCACGGGTCCATCACCCACACGCCGCCTCCGGGGAGCTGGCCAAACTGCGCTCCGAAGTAGAAGCCGTAGTTCCCGGGCGTCTCGTACGGCGAGTGAGCAAGCGGCATCTCCGGCGACGGCCCGCGCCACGTCTGGTAGGCGAACGCGGAGCGATCCATCCCGATCATCTCGTAGAAGCGATCCGTATAACCACCCTTGCCCGGTACCAGGAAGATCGCGGAACCCTGGTGGGCGGTGAGGCGCTGTCCGTCGACGAGGAACACGTTGCGCTTCGCTTCGCCGCCGAAGATCGGGTGGTTGTCGATGACGAGGCAACGTCCGCTCTTGTATTTGTGGAAGAAGATCGCGGCGGCGAGTCCACTGATTCCGCCGCCGACGGCGACGAGGTCGTACGTCTCGCCGGTGTCGATGGCGTTGGCGATACGCTGTTCGAACGCGCCATCGCGCATGCCGTGTCCCGCGCTCAGTACATCCCAGGTGTTGCCGTTCGAGTGTCGGTAGTCGCCAATGCCGCCGTAGCCGTTGAAGGCGTCGGCGTGGGAGATCGTCAGCGCTTGACCGTGGAGGAGCAGACCGGCGCCGGCGAGGAGGGTGCCGTTCAGGAAGTCGCGGCGGGAGATCGGCTCGTTGAGGCCGAGGCGCGTCACGCGCAGCTGCCGCACCACCCAGCCGAGAACCAGGCCCGTGCGAGCGCCAGCTCAGGCGATTCGAGCCGTGCCAGTGGCCGAGCGCGCCCCCACACCGTCTGCATGAGCGCCTGCGTTACGGGAGACGGCTCGACCTCGTGCTCGGCGGCGAGCCGGCGGGCGAAGTCTTCGTAGATCCGCACGGCTGCCACCCGATCGCCCAGTCGGTCGAGCAGCGTGATCAACCGTCGTAGCGTGTGCTCATCCCCGGGGCTCAGGTCGAATGCCCGGCGTGCCCAACGAATCGCCGCCGCACTGTCTCCCTCGGCTTCGCACTGTTCCGCACATGTGCGGGCGGCCTCGACGGCGAGGTTCCTGAGCCGCGCGCGCATCGCTCCGACCCAATGGTCGAATGCGGTCGCAGCGCCTGATACGAAGAAGCCGTCGAGAAAATCGCCGCGATAGAGCTCGAGCGCCTTTACCAGACGACCCGCTGCGCAGGCTCGCTCGAAGGCGGGCGCGTCGCACCACAACGCGCCGGCCTGGAAGCCAAGCTCTTCCTCACCGCGGGCATCGAGCACACCGTCGCCCAGCTCCCGCCGGAGGAATCGGAGCGCCTGGCGGAGCGCCCCGCGGGCATGATCGGTGTCGAGGTCTGGCCAAAAGAGGGCAACGACTGAGTCACGGCGCTGCCAGTGGGCGGAGACCGCGAGGTACATGAGGAGGGCGAGGCGCTTGGGCTGCGCCAGGATCGCACCGAGCTCCCGCCGATCCGACCCCTCCAGCTCCAGCTCGCCCAGCGTTCTCAGCTCGATCATCCTACGGACCAAACCTCGCCGCCGCTTATTTCGTCCGGATCGCCGCTTTGACCTTCACCACCAGGTCCGGCGTCAGCTGCTTGACGTTGTGTTTGTCCCTCGCGTGCTGAGCAGTCTTCTTCAGCACTTCCTCCTCCGTCTCCCCGCTCGCCACGAAGGTACAGCCCGGCATCACGTCGCCACAGCGCAGTTCCTTGGCCACAGCGCCTCCATCGTTCGCCGCCACCTCGCCGTCCGAGTCACGGTGAGATCACGGCACCAATCTAGGCTCCACGGACAACCCCGCCAGGACGTGGAGTCACAAATTGCAACGGGCAGGCCCGATGTCGGCCGCGAGGGAGGTTCCCATGAGTCAGCGAAGCCGCGCACTCCAATTGCTTGGGACGGCGCTGGTTCTGTCCGGAGTCCTCGCGCTGGGGGTTCGCTGCGCCGACGAAGCGAACGTCGGCCGGCTGTCCTCCGCGAGACTAGATGCACGGAAGGATTGGACCCAGGCCAAGATGCCGAAGGAGCTGTGGGTGACGAGCCAGGGATCCAACGTACTCTTCATTCGGAACTTCGAAGATCTCTCACCGATCGATCAGGTCGAGCTGCCGGCCGGAGCCGGCCCGCACATCATCACCTTCCACACGCCCGACTTCGCCTATGTGGGCGGCATGACCGACGGCAAGGTGTACGTCGTCGACGCCAACGCCCGTCAGGTGGTGCAGACGCTGACCGTCGCTCCGACGCTCGCGCATCAGGTGAAGGTGTCTCCCGATGGCGCGACGGCCCTCGTCGCCATTATCGGCGCCAAGAAGCTCACGAAGATACTGGTGGATGAAGCCAACCGGAGCTGGACCCTGGACGCGAGCCTCGACATCGGCTTGGCGACGGGCAAGGCCCCGGTCTGCACCGTGTTCCGCGCCGACAGCAAGCGCGCGTTCGTCTCACTCAATCCGAGCGGGCTCGCGGTCGTGGACGTGGAGACGATGACGCTCGTCAGCCAGATTCCGACCGACGGCTTCATCGCCTGCGGCATGATCAAGCAGGATGCCGACCATGTCGTCATCGCCTCCGCGGGCAGCGGCGGTCACATCTATACGCTGGACATGAACAGCGAGACGCTGGCCGATCGCGGCGCGTTGGGTGCCGCGTCGTGGCACAGCTTCAACATGACGGCCGACGGGACGCGGGGCTTCGGCAGCTCGCCGCTCTCGGACGAGGTGATCGTGATCGATCTGACGACGACGCCGGTCACGAACCTCGGCTCGATCCGGTTCGACCAAGTACCGGGGTTGGGGAACAACCAGCCAGATGCGTTCGGGGGAGGCGAAGTGATCTCGGGCAACGTGCTGCCGGTGGGTCTGCGCGCGGCGGGCAACGTCGCGGTGGTCAACGCGCACAATCTCACGGTACGGGCGCTCGTCAACCTCGAGCCCCCGGCACCGTTCAATCTGATGACGTGCGGGCCCGTGGGCCCGCCCACCGGGGCGGGCGGGTGCGCGGTTCACGGCGTCACGCCGCGCCCGCGATAGGCACGCGGGCGGTCAACCAGCGCGAGCCAAGCCCCGGCGACCGGTTGCGCGGTTGCCGGGGCTCTGTCGTGTCAGGCTGGTGGTTACCTCTTGCCCCTTCGACGAGTCTCCGGTCTGAAGGAGCTCTTTTGTCCACTGCCGATTACTTGAGAAGGGAGATGACAATGGCTCTTCCCGGAATGAAAAGCGCAGGAGTGCTGCGGAGCGTCCTGATGGTCGGCGCGCCCCTGATGATTGTGGGACTGCTGCCCGGAAAGCCGAAACCCCTCACGGTGACTGGATGCCTCCACAAGGGCTCCAGCGACACCGACTTCATCCTCACCACCAAGCGTGGCAGGAAGTACGAAGTCGAGGGCGCGTCGCTCGGGCTGGCCGGGCATGTCGGGCACACCGTGACGATCAAGGGCGCATTCGACCGCAGAGCCGAAGAGAAAGCGGAAACCAAGGCTGAGGAACAGGCGGAGCATAAGACTGGGGAGGCGCAACACGAGGAGCACCTGATGGGGCACATTGAGGCTACGAGCCTCAAGATGGTCAGTGCGACCTGTTCGTAACCGGTCACTCAAACCCATCGAGTAACGGAAGCCCGGTGCGCGGTTGTCGCGTACCGGGCTTCCCGTTCGATCACGCAGGGCCGACGGACTCGGGTTGCGAAGCCGAGGCGTCGCTGGCAGTTTCTTGCGCTCACGGCGGAGACCACGTATGAGACTTCTGATTATCACTGGAATCTTGCTTGCCGGCTTGGGCGTCTTCATGCTCGTCAAGGGGGTGACCTTGTACTCCCAGGGAACCGTCCACTTCGGCCCCATCCATAGCACCGTCCAAGAGTCGCACACCGTTCCCGCCTTGCTCGGTTGGGTGGCGATCGTCGGCGGTGTGCTCCTCGTAGTCGCCGGCATTCGTCGGAAGCGCTGATGAAGGCCATGCGTCACGTCGCGGCTTGACGTCTCATGGTCGTGAGGAAGTACGCGGCGCAGATCCACAGCAGCGTGACCGTGAGCCAGGCCACCAGCGAAGCGCTCAAACCAAACGTGCTGCTGGCCCCCGGCAGGGCCGATGGGACGATGTCCTTCGCATTGTTCACCGCCGCGTGCAGCAGCATGACCAACAGCACGCTCCCGTTGGTGCGCGCGTACAGCCACGCCATCGCGACGGACAGTGCGGTCACCTGCGACACGTACACGAAGAATGACTGCCCGTACGTGTCGGCTTCCGGAATGAAGAACTGCGGCAGGTGCCAGCAGCCCCAGACAAGACCGAGCACGATGCTCGCGCGCGCCAGCCCGAAGCGCGCCGTCAAGCGAGGAAGGGCATAGCCGCGCCAGCCGATCTCCTCCCCCGCCTGGACGGGTGTCGAAACGGCGATGGCCGGCAGGATGAGGTACCACGGCTCGTCGCCGAAGCGCGGCCACTCACCCGTGGCCAGGCGATGGATGAGCGCGGCGGTGAGCTTGATAACGGGAATGTAGGCCAGGGCGAACAGGTACCATCGCGCCGACACCCGCCACTTGATGACGCCACCCAGCAGGGCCCTCACGCCGCCCTCGCCCTCGGTCCGCGCCGTAATCCAGAGCGCCGCCAGGGAGGGAGCGAACGTGCCCAGCAGCACCAGTACACCGCCGAGCGGGGCGTAGGTGGGAATCTCCGCCACCGCGACCGCAATGAAGCAGGCCCACATCAGCGCGTAGGTCAGCACGAAGAACGTGACCAACGGCCGCTTGGGCTTCACGTGGGATCCCTTCTCGCCAGGGTCCATCGGCCGAACAGGTGTGGTCGCTGAGCCACCGGGCGACTGGAGGCCGCAAAGATCATGTCAAAATGGTCCAGGACACGGTCCAGCCCGAAGAACTCATTGGGCCTGTTTTGGTGGAAGGATGGCTCGGTCATGTACTGGCGATACAGCGCATCGCTTTCGTCGAGCTCGATGATCTTTTCGATCAGCGCGTCATCGTCACGAAAGTCGAAGTAATTGAGAAAACTCTTCGGGTTGAACTCGCGGTCGATCAATGGATTGCCCCAGTAGATCGGCAGACAGCGCGCGGCCATGGGCTCGACGATCTTTTCGGTCGTGTACCCGGGAAGTGAGGCGTTCTCGAAGGCGATGTTGAACTTGTACGGTCTCAAGAACTCAATCTTGCCCCACGGTCCTCCCGGCACGCGGTACCCGATGTTATTGAACGCGCGGCCCCCGGCATCCACTTTCTTGTAACGGCTGAGGCGGTGAAAGAAGTCGTTGCGTTTGCGGGTGGTTCTTGGGTGACGGGTGTTGCTGGCGATGAAGGCGCAGAAGTGGGTCTTGGCCGCCATGATCCTGTCGACATCACCGTTTTCTCGCAGGAGCACGTCTGGCTCGTAGTAATAGGAGTACAGCGGCCAGCGCAGGTGGCGCGGATCGTCCAGGTAGTGACAGGTGAAAGCGTAATCGCAGGTCGCAAAGTCCGGACGGTGGGACTCGCCCGTGAAAAAAATGCGGGTGCAGGAATGCAGCCGGTGATGGTCTCCGAAGCTGGAATAGATCACGAAATCCGGCCGGTCGTGCAGCTCGACGGCATAGCGCGTTTTCAGCAGGTTGTAAATCCGATTGTCGTCCTTGCGGAACCCGGGCCAGAAGTCGCAGAAGTCGATGCGGACGGTCTTCATGGAAGGGTGAACTGGAACGTGGCTCCCTCGTTCACCTGGCCTTCGCCCCAGACGCGCCCCCCGTGGCGGTGGATGATGCGCTGGACCAGGGCCAGCCCCACACCGGTGCCCTCGAAGTCGGCGGCCGGGTGCAGGCGCTGAAACACACCGAACAGCTTGCTCGCGTACTGCATGTCGAAGCCCGCGCCGTTGTCTCTCACGTAGTAGACCCGCTCGCCGTTGTCATCTCGGAAGCCGATCTCGACCTGCGCGTCCGGGCGCTGGCGCGTGAACTTGAAGGCGTTCCCGATGAGATTGGTCAGGACCTGGCGCAGCAGCGCGCGGTCGCCCATCGCCGGCGGGAGCGGCGCAACGGTCACTGCCACTGTCCGGTCTGCATTGGCTTGCTGCAGCTCTTGTACAACCGCCTGCACGAGGGCGGCCAGGTCTACCGACGTCACGTCGAGCGGCTTTCGCCCCAAGCGGGAGAACTCCAGCAGGTCCTCGATCAGCTGCGCCATGCGCTGGGCCTGCTGCCGTACCCGAGCCAAGAGGTCCTGTCCCTCTCTAGGAAGGGACGTTCCATAGTCCTCGAGCAACGCGAGCGAAAAGCCGTCGATTACGCGCAGCGGCGCGCGCAGATCGTGGGACACCGAGTAGCTGAAGCTCTCGAGCTCCTGGTTGGCGTTCTCGAGCTGCGCGGCGAGCTGCGCCAGGTGGCGGTTAGCTTCCGCCACTTCCTGGGCGCGGAGATAGACTTCCGCCTCCATCTTCTCCGCCCGTGTGCGCACTTCGCTTCCCACGGCCTTGAGCCGGACGAACTCCGTCACGTCCTCGACCCGATGGATGATGTAGACGACCTCACCCTTCTCATCGAGCACCGGGGAGTTCGTAGGGCTCCAAAACCGCTCCTCGAAGCCGCCGCCTTCGGACTCGGGCCGGCGAATGTCGTATTTCTGTACGGCCATGGTGTCGGCGACGTGCTGCCCGCGCACCCGGTCGAGCGAGGCGCGGAGGTTCGCGACGCCGGTCGCCGCCGGATCGGCGGGATTGTCTGGGAAGACATCGAACAAGCCCCGGCCCAGGATCGCGTCGCGCTGCGTCATGGTGGCGCGGAGGTAGGCCTCGCTCACCGCCACGATCCTGAGATCGGGCGTCAAGACGAGGTAGAGGCCGGGCGCCCCCTCGAACAGCAGGCGGAAGTCAGGCTGCTTCACGTCGAAGCGGGGCGGTGGGCCCCATGGCGGCGTGCTCACGCAAGTGTCCGAACAGGTCCAGCCCGGTTTTCAGGACGACGAGCAGGGCGAGGGGGATCAACGGTGATCCGAACAACGTGACTAGGAAGCCGCCGCCCAGGATGACGATGTGCAGCACCATGACCCGACCGTAGGGGCGGAACATCAGCGCCGGGACCAGCGCCGACTTGTATTCTCCCGTGCCGATGTAGTTGAACGCGAACGACACTCCGTGGCTCAACGCGAGCCCCCAGGCTGCGGGGGCGATCCCCGCGGCCTGCACGGCGTGTGCGAACGTCGCCGCCGTGGGGAACCCTCTCCCGGTAAACCCGCCCCCGAACAGTGAGAGCACGAAGACTCCATGCACGGTGGCGAACATGCCGTAGTGGAACGTGAAGAACGGGATCATGAACAGCTTCGCCGCCCACATCGCCCCGATCTGTGGCTGTGCCACGAGCATGCGCAGGACGTTGAACGCGCCCACGATCACGTTCTCCACCCAGAAGAGCAGCAGGGTCGCGAACACAGTCCAGCCGAAGAACACGACGCCGCCGAGCGGGACGAGGTTCGCCGCCACGAGCGCCAGGGCGCTGGGCGAGAGCCGCAGGGTGGAGCGGACCGGTAGGAGCGAAGTCACCGTGTCCCTACGATGTCGAGTGGAGCGGGCGCCGCCAAGGGCTTGCCGGCCCCGCCGGCGGGGAGGATCTTGCCGGCGTGAGTGCCTCGACCACAGGCCTGGCCGCCGTAGGGATCTCCGGCAGCCCGTCCGCGACGTCCAAGTCGCGCGTGCTGGTGGAGTACGCGCTCGCGCAGCTCGCGGCGGGAGGCGCAACGACGCACCTCGTGGATCTGGCGGCACTCCCCGCCGAGGGGCTGCTGGGCCGGGGAACGAGTCCCGCAGTGACGGCGGCGCTCGAGGCGGCGACTCGCGCGCGGATCATCGTCGCGGGGACACCGGTATATCGCGCGACATATAGCGGGTTGCTGAAGGTGTTCTTCGACCTGCTGCCGCAGGACGGCCTGATCGGGAAAATCGGCGTGCCGCTCGTGACGGGGCACGGCGCCGCCCACTCTCTTTCGGTAGATCATGGGTTGCGACCGCTGTTCGCGAGCCTGGGCGCCACGGTGGTCGCAGGCGGCGTGTATGCGACGAGCCAGCAGTTCGCCGACGGAAAGCCCGGCGTCGAGCTGCTCGCGGCGGTGGACCGGGCGGTGGGAGAAGCACTGGCCCTCGCTACGGCCGGGCTACTAGGACCAATCCGCCGACGAGACTGATGCGCCAGCCCTACGAGTCTCCACCCGGCGCGTCGAGCACCTCGCGCACCTTGCGTGCCAGAGAGTCCGGTGTGAACGGCTTCTGGAGGTACGCCGTCCCCGCCTCAAGGATGCCGTGCCGGACGACCGAGTCGTCCGTGTACCCTGAGGCGTACAGCACCTTCATGTCCGGCCGTACTCGCGCGAGCTGCTCCGCCAACCGCCGCCCACTCAGCACCGGCATCACCACGTCCGTCAGGAGCAGGTGGATCGGGCCGCGATGCTTGTGTGCCACGTGCAGCGCCACGTCGCCGTCGGGCGCCTCGAGTACCGTGTACCCCTGGCGCTCGAGCACCTGCTTGGCGACGGCGCGGACGGCCGCAGCGTCTTCGACCAGGAGAACAGTCTCGGTCCCGCGCGGTACGCTGACGCTCCCCGCGGTCTTGACCCCCTCAACGGGCGCGTCGATCCGCGGCAGGTAGATCTTGAAGCTCGTGCCGTTCCCCGGCTCCGAGTACACCCAGATGAAGCCACCCGACTGCTTGACGATGCCGTACACGGTGGCGAGGCCCAGTCCCGTGCCCTTGCCGGGTTCTTTGGTCGTGAAGAACGGCTCGAAGATCTTGGCCTTGGTCGCCTCGTCCATGCCGACGCCCGTGTCGGTCACGGCGAGCATCACGAATCGACCCACAGCGGCCGCCTCGCGCTCCAGCGCGTATTCGGGCTCGTGCTCGACGTTGGCGGTCTCGACGGTGAGCTTGCCTCCGGTCGGCATGGCGTCCCGCGCATTCACGGTCAGATTCATCAACACCTGCTCGAGCTGCCCCACGTCGGCTTTCACCGCCCCAAGATCGGGGGCGAGCGCCGCGGCCAGCTCGACGTCCTCTCCGATGACCCGTCGCAGGATCTTTTGGAGGCCTTCCACCACTGCGTTCAGATTGACGACGCGGGGCGCGAGCACCTGCTGGCGGCTGAACGCGAGGAGCTGGCGCGTGAGCGACGCGGCGCCATCCGCGGCCTTGAGCACCTGCTGGACATCATCCCGCTTGGGGTCATCCTTCCCGAGGTCCTCGAGCAGCAGGGAACTGTAGCTCGTAATCACGGTGAGGAGGTTATTGAAGTCGTGCGCGATCCCGCCCGCCAGGCGCCCGACGGCCTCCATTTTCTGCGACTGGAGCAGTTGTTGTTGTAGGCGTCGCTGCTCGGTGACATCCCGCACGAAGGTCTCGTAATACTCGACCTGCCGACCGGCATTCCGCACCGCGCGCACGCTGAGCTGCACCGTCAGGAGGCGACCGTCCTTGCCCTTCCAGATTGCTTCCACTTCGTCGTATTCGCGATCGGTGTACGTATCCCGGTCCACCAGACGTTGGCGCTCGGCGGAGTCTGCGTACACGTCGCGCGCCATGTCGAGCCGCAGCACGTCCCCGGCAGACTCATAGCCGAGGATCCGGACCAGGGCCGTATTCACGGAAAGGAACCGGCCGTTCAGGTTCGAGCGGTAGATGCCGACCGGGGCATGCTCGACCAGTGTCTCGTAGCTGGCCTCGACCACGCGCAGCGCCGCACGGCCTTTCGCCTCTCGCAGCTCGCGCTCGATGGCGGGGAGTAGCCGCTTGAGCTGCCCCTTCGTCACCCAGTCGTTCGCGCCCGCCTTCATGGCGGCGACGGCTGCCTCCTCGGTGATCGTGCCGGAAACGCAGATGTAGGGGACGTCCAGTCCGCGCTGCCGCACCAGCGCTAATGCCTCGACACCACTGAACTTCGGCATGGTGGAGTCACCAATCACGACATCCCAGACCTGGCGATCCA
>Ga0134122_10002652_pt1 | contig 13170 bp, 14 predicted proteins | sample KB302_FD_96461 | JGI IMG/M metagenome (GOLD analysis project Ga0134122, IMG submission 96461) | Terrestrial soil microbial communities without Nitrogen fertilizer from Kellogg Biological Station, Michigan, USA - KB3-0-2 | ecosystem: Environmental > Terrestrial > Soil > Unclassified ...
AGCGCCCTCGTCGGGGCCAAAAGCAATTCCGCTGCCAGGCGAGTTAGGTCGTCAGCCACATCAACGTCGTAAAAGGGCTCTGCATAGCCTATGGAGAGTTCAAGAGTTCGCGCGTGCGACAGAAGTCTTTCTAGTGCGCTGCTCGTACCCAATCCGTCGGGTGCGAAAAGCGTAGGATGGGAAGCCTTTGCTCCGACGAGGTAGTAGCCTCCATCGTGTGTCGGACCAACAACCAAGTCGTGCGCTGCAAGTGTTTCGAAGGCGTCTTCGAGAACGGTAGGCGGCAAGTGTGGACTGTCACTATTGAAGGCGATGACGCGACGTTGTTCGTCTCGTGTGAAATGCGAAAACACCGAAGTAAGCCCCGCAGCAAGACCTTCACCCTTTTGAGCAACGACGCTCACCCCACTGTCTGCCAATTGAGTCAGCTCACTTACGTCCGACTCCGGGCACATGATGGCGACCTGCACATCATGCAACGACCGCGCCAGCGACAGTGTGTCATGTAGAAGGCAGCAATAGAAAGCAGTAACAGCTTCGGGAGAAAGGCTCGGTGCGAGACGCGTTTTGACTGCACCGTGCCTCGGAGCTTTCGCCATGATGACCAGCACGCGGCTGCTATCCGATGAACGCACCGCCATCTCGCCAGAAGATTTCATAGAATTCTTGATCGCACCTACGCGGGCCGAGGCCTCCCGGCTTTTCGATGCCGGAAATAATAGCGCACGATCAAGCTGAGAATGAACCAACCTGCTCCAATCGTACCTTTGAGCGTGCCGCTGATCTTCGACTTTCCAATCCGCGGGTAGTAGCTCACTGGGACTTCAACCACGCGGAATCCACCGAGGGCCCCTTTGAGGATCATCTCAACTGCCCAGCCATAGGTCGTCTCTTCCAGCGCTAGTGCGCGTAGCACATCTGCGCGGCTGGCGCGAAACGGACCGAGATCACTGATGTTTAGTTTATAGAGAAGTCTGATCAGTCTGGTGGCGAGACGATTGCCAAACATCTGATGCCACGGCAAAGCTCCAGTAGAATTTCGCTCGTGAAGTCGCGCACCGAGCGTGATGTCCGCGCTCCCCTCAATGATTGGCGCCAGGAGAATCGGCAATTCAGAGGGACGATCGCTGTAGTCGCCGTCAAGAAACACGATAATGTCGGGAGAATTTGCCGAGGATATCCCTGTCAAACAGGCACGCCCATAGCCGCGGCGTGGTTCTTGAACGACGCGGGCACCCATGTTTGCGGCAATCTCGGACGTTCCATCGTTCGAGTTGCTGTCAACAACGATCACCTCTGTCGTGAGGTCGGACGGAAGATCTGCTAAAACACGCGCAATCGACTGCGCTTCATTATGAGTAGGGATGATGACGGACACTCGCACGTGATCGTGATTCAAATGATTCTGGCCCAATCACCACCACAGGGAAGATGGCCAGCGTTGCGCCAACCACGCATCAACGCCCCACTTCAGGCCAGCGCGTCCGATAAAGAGCCCAAGGCATTCGAGCACCGGAACCAGCAGTTCCCAAATCCAGGAGGTGCCGAACTCCGAAATCCAAAGGCTGCCCAGAAACAGGAAAGCAACAAACGCGGCGGGCCGGGTAAGCAGGCCGATGAGCAGCAGGATACCGAGAGAGATCTCGGTCAGGCCCTGCATGGGCGCAGCGATCGCGGCATGATTTGCCGCCAAACCCATCACCGCCTTCCACGCGGCCGGACAGTGGCTCGCTTTGATGTAATAGCTGATGAGACCGGCGTAGCCTGCGGAGGTGTAAAGACCCTTGCCCAGATTTTCGAAAAAGACCCACACGAACATCGCGCCGATGGTCACGCGCACAAGCGCCAGACCGTTCGCTGCCTGTGGTTGGTGGGCCGTCGTGGTTGTGTCACTGCGCAGTGTGGTTTCGATCGTTGTCATTCTGGCCCCCGTCCAGTGGATGCTATACCAGATTGGAAATATTCGGTACGCTCAAGTCTTGTCTAAGAGCGCTTTAGGTGCGAATTATCACCAACGTGCCTCCCCGCCGGTCCCGACAGCTCACGTCGGCTTGCGCCGTGACAGGTGGAAAGTCTTATTCCACTTTGCAAAGACAGTAGAGAAACTGCTGCGCTGCTCCAAACGGAGTCCGATGCAGTTCCTTGAAGCTTTCGAGCAAATGGAATCCGGCACCGAATTCGTTGTGCAACGCTTCCGCGTTATAGCGCACCACATCGAGACTGCTGCATCTAGTCGGGCCCTCCGGTCCGAAGGTGCTGACGATTACATGTCCCCCCCGGCTTGACTGCCTTGGCAGCTTGCCAAACATATGCGATTCGGTCCTCCATTTTAGTGAGGAAATGAAAGACAGCACGATCGTGCCATACATCGTAAGCGTCTCGTTCCAACTCGGTCTGCGTGATGTCCGCGGTTAGCCATCGCCAAGACTCTGAGACCTGGTCTAGCCGCTTTTTGGTCGCGTCGATTGCGGTCTGAGAAATATCAAGGATTGCAAGGTTGCGATATCCGCGAGCCAGGAGATCGTCTACCAGTGTGGACTCCCCTCCGCCCACGTCGATGATGGACGCAGAGCGGTCTGGTGTTGCCCGCTGGATGAGCTCCAGAGACATTTCGAGATGCGGACGGTACCAGCTAACCGCGTCGGGAGCTTTCTTCTCGTAAATCTTTTCCCAATGATCCTGTGCATCCATAGCGGTCAACCTTCACGACTGGCAAATCATAAACGTTCCTAGCTTTACTTTACCCTCTTCCAGTGGCTCGCGGAATAAAGTTGAAAGTCCTTCTGCGGAGGGGCCAGTTCAAACACTTCGCTGTACTCGTCCTGATTTACGACCTTGTACGTCTCTCGCCCGCGCCAAACATCGGGAATATTTTCTATTCTCTCCGTTACAAATCTTAATGTTTTGCCGTCGGGTGAAATCTCTTCTGCTGCGTATTCATTCACGAAGCCTTCAACGTGAAACTGGCGAAGCACGAATTTCTTTCGCGCGCCATCGTAACTGTACTTCGTTAGGTCGTCTAACGGCCGTTTAGCCGAAACAGGGCATCGGAGCGAGACGTGCTTTGACGAGTAGACGAAGGATGCAATTCGTTGGATTAGAACAGCTCGATAGACGCGCGATGGCCCGAGGCAGAAGCGAGTCGACCGTCCCGTGTAATTAGTGCAGCTCTAAGTTTCTCGGCCAGCACGATGTAGGCAGCATCATAGGCGGAGAAATTGTGACGTAGTTGCCAGATGCGAGGCACGAGCACGAGGTGGGGATATCGCGTAATACGGAGATCTAGCAGATCGCCGACTGCCTCGTCAGCACGATGCGCGGAGATTACCCCTTGCAATGCGAGACGCCGCAATACCTGCGTGACCTCAAGATCTAGAAGATGAGGTGCGTATAGGCTTTCGTTTTGTGAATAAATACGCTTCTCGATGTTCTGCCCTGCAGATGTCTGGAGAAGCCAGTCAACTGCGGCAGAGGCATCCAGGACAATCATCGCGCCTTGCGCTCTTCTCGAACCAAGCCAGCGGTGTCGATCTGCGCCGAAACCGGCTTACGTTTATGCAAGCGCTCCCGCAATTCCGCAAGCGTCGGCCTCTCTGCGATTTCTTTGATCTCGGCTAGTAGGTAGTCCGAAAGCGACATACCTGCCATCGCAGCGCGAGCTTTGAGGCCGCGGTGCAGGGCATCAGGCACATTACGCAGCTGAATCATCTTTGCCATGCTATTAGCATACTTTCATGCTATCGACATGTCAACAGCGATCTGCCTCGAACCTCTTGCCCGTCAAAAGTGTGCCAATGGTGTCCGAGAACTACTCTCAATCGGCAAGTCCAATGCAGACACAAGAGTGATGATCTGACTTGCGGCCGATCAGTCAACCTTTGTTCGATCAACCTGAATATGCGTGCTTTGGTGCCGTAAGAGTGCGCTAGTTGTGTGCCTCTTGCGAGCCAAGGAGGAAACTCTATGGCTCGCAAAGTTGGCCAAATCATTGCACGTGGCATCAACTGTTAGTACGAAGTCGTGGATCGCCCTCACAGCGAGCTTACTGATCGCTCCTGTCTTGTCAGCTCCAAGGCAAATGATGGCTAAGCGATTGAATTCTCGCAGGAGTCCGTCGTGAGACCTTGAAGTTCGTTCTCAGTGTGAGTACAATTGTTCTCGGAATGAGTACAACGAACAACGGTCTCGCGGACCTGTTATTCGGCCGGACGCGCGGGGCACTCTTGGCATTGCTTTACGGCCGCGCGGATCAATCTTTCTATACCCGACAAATCGCACGCGAAGTTGGCACCAGCGTCGGCGCGGTTCAACGAGAACTCGAAAATCTGTCGAAAGTCGGGCTGATCGTTCGCACATCAGTCGGCAGACAGGTTTTCTATCAAGCCAATCGAAACGCACCCGTATTTCGAGAGATGCAGGCCTTGGTGAACAAGACGGTTGGAATCTTCAGTCTTCTCCAGGCGGCTCTGCACCCTCTCTCGAAGCGAATCGCGGTGGCATTTGTGTACGGGTCAGTTGCGCGAGAGAAGGAAACAACACAGAGCGACGTCGATCTAATGGTCGTGGGGAAGGCCACGCTTGACGAAGTACTATCGCGGCTCTCGCCAGTCGAAAAAAGCATTGGCCGTCCCATCAACCCGACCGTATATTCCGTCGGAGAGTTCAAGTCGAAGATTGCTGGTGGAAATCACTTCTTGAACGCCGTTGTGAAAGGCCAAAAGGTATTCTTGGTGGGAAACGACGATGAGCTTGGAAAAGTGGGTGGAGTTCGGCTGGCTAAGGCGGGAACCGACAAGTCCGGATGAAATCGGAAACTTGCTAGGAGTTGTGGAGCGCAGTCTCGCCGATGCCAAGGTCGACGCAGTATCGACCGATCTCCGATTCATTGCCGCTTTCAACGCCGCGCTTTGCTTTGCCACGATGGCACTGTGTGCCACTGGCAATGACACGGGCGTTTCACAGGACCAATGTCCGATGCCGGCTCGAATCCTTGCTCGATTAGCGCTTTGGCCTCAAGCCGTCAGGTGAGCCAAGGGTCATTTATCCGGTAAGGCGACGATTCGGCCAGGTGACGAGAGCGCGATTGATCTAAGCCTCCGCAGCCACCCTTGGCTGGGGTTGCAGGGGTGGACCTGCGTTTGCTTTGCGTTCATTATCTCGCGCATGACGATCATCCAGGCTTCAACTTCTTATTTTGTCTGCATCAGCCCCGCAACAACTGCAGCAGCTTTATCGAGTATCTGGTTCATGCCCTCCAGTTGACCGCTGTTGATTGCGTTTTCCATGGTTTCATTTCCAATGAAGGTGAGTTTCGTCTGGCCGTTTCCAAGATCCTCAAACAGAATCACGTCGTGCGCACCTTCTATAGCCTCATGTTCTATTCCCAATTGCGCAGGCTCAACCTTGTTTCCCTCCGAGTCGGAAAAGTACATGGAGGAAACGATCTTCTCGTGTGGAACAATCTCATGGTATTCACCACCATTCCAGAACTCCTGTCCATCCGGCGCTCTCATGCAGTAGAGAAATTTTCCTCCCACCCGAAAATCCATCTTGCAAACAGGCGCAGTAAAACCCTTCGGCCCCCACCACTGCATCACATATTTCGGATCTGTCCACGCCTTCCAAACCAATTCGCGTGGGGCATCAAAAACTCTTGTGACAACCATCCGCTCTGTCTCATTCAACGTGCTTTTTGCCATGTCCAACCTCCGCTTTTTTCATTTGATTCACAACTGCATCCAGCTTGTCGAAACTCTCTTCCCAGAATTGGCGATAGCCAATCGCCCAGTCGCTGATTGTCTTTATCGCCTCTGGCCTGAGCGTGCAAATACTCTCTCGTCCACGCTTCGTCTTGATCACAATCCGTGCCCGCACCAGGTAGGCAATATGTTTTGAAATCATCTGCTGCGAGAGTGCAAACGGTTTCGTCAATCCATGCACAGAGGCAGGCCCACGTGAAAGCCGTTCGATCATCGCCCGACGGGTTGGATCAGACAAAGCCGCAAATGTTGTGCCGAGACGATCCACAACCATATGGTAGTGGATCTTCCTATCGATGTCAATCACGGGCTGGGATTGCGGGGCTGAGTTAAGGCCAAGTCTCTTGCGGCGGACTCTGTTCGCAGGCCATATTGGCACACGGAAGCCGCAGTCGCTGCAACCTTCCAGCAGTTTCCCTGTCTTGGTGGAAAAAAACCATTTCGAATCGCACTCGACTCGCGAGAGGACCGATTGCTTGACGGGTTAGCTGTTGGAAGGGGCGAACGGCTACCCCCGGGGTAACCCAGTGGGGTGGAGGGACGGGTAGCTTGGCGTCGTGGTGTGTTCAATGACGGTCAAGTAGTGAAGCTTTACTGTCATTGTTCAACCGCTCGGGGACGTTGCCATGCAGTAGAACGTACGCAAAAGCAAGGCTCTTGGCTTCGCTAACTTCCCGCGGCCCTCATCACGGGGGATAGCGCTTTCATTCTCGCAATGCCGCGGTCATCTCCTCCTGCCACTCCAACGCTGTACTATTTGTAAGCGGCGAGGTAGTAGAGAGGAACACCCTTTCCCTGTTCGTAAAGATAGCCAAGGTCCGTTTCCGCGAAAGCGTATCCGTGCTCTGCCGCTCGCATTATCCACTTTGCGGCCTCCGCATAGTCTCGGCCAATACCTCGGCCGGTGTAGTACATGAATGCCAAATTGGCCTGGGCCACAGCGAAACCTTGCTGCGCAGCTGCGAGAAACCGTGTTGCCGCTTGCCTATCATCCCTTCGGACGCCTCTGCCCAGAAGATACGTGGTGGCTAGATTGCACGCAGTGGGATCTCCTTGCTCGGCCGCAGCGCGGTACCAACTTATCGCCTCGGAAGGATTCTTGGGAACTCCCCAGCCATGTTCGTACAGGGAGGCCAAGTTGTTTTGCGCCGTAGGGTGCCCTTGTTCAGCGGGCCCGGTAATAGTTGGCTGACGCGACGTAGTCCTTCGCGACTCCCTTACCTTCCTGGTAGAGATATCCCAGATCAAATTGCGCGGCCGCAAGACCCTGAACGGCCGCGAGCTTGAACCAGTTTGCCGCTTCTGCATAATCCTGTTGCACACCACCAGATCCGCTCAGATACGACGATCCTAACTTGTATTGCGCGATGGCGTCGCCTTTCTCAGCGTTTCCCCGCAGCGTTGGTAAACTCCGCAACCGACCGTTCACGCTGTGTTTGATTCGTGTTCTGATTTGAGCTCTCTTGACCCAGCTCTGCTGGAACACCTAGCGGCACCAGCAAAGACAGCGCAATTGAAAGACAAGTTCGCACTTGCATGACGATCTCCTTTCGAGCGCGAAGAGTTCGCTTCCGATTCCATGAGAGTGCCTGTTCAAGCTAGCCTTCATAGTTGCTGTAGGTCAGGGGTGGAGGATCAATTTGTGATTCTTTAGGTCAACTACCACCAATTCGAACTCACTGAAAAAGTCCATGCCCAACAGGCCGTCGGCTTTTTGTCCCAAGCTTTTCGAGAAGGCGCGCATGTCCATCGCCACAACCTTGTGATCGCGCCAGGTGATGGGCCCCACCTTCAGCGTGGCCCTGGTGAAGACTCCCGCACCGGCAAAGCCGGAACCCTTGCTGGTGGCTACGACGTTGTCCAAGTTGCGGGCCGGGACATCCCCCAGCTCGGAAATAATGATGGTGTAATTCGAGGCGGTATCAACGATCAGAACGGCCAGCCGCCCGTTGACTTCGACCTTGATCAGGACCAACCCGAACAGGCGACTGTTTTCGAAAGGAATTTCCTTCAGATTCAAGGACTGCGAAAAGACCGGAATGCCGAGTGCCAGTGACAAAGCAACGGCTGTGGCGCACTGCGACGCGGCCTTCCATGTCTGTGACCCAGACCGGGGTGCCCGGCAATTTAGACCCGTTTTCAACGGCCGACCTCTTGGGTAAGCGAAGGAAGTAATTAGCTCAATGGACAGAAGCTTGATTGAAGCTTGATTGAGGATGGATTGGCTCAGGGATAAGTGTCTCTTTTTCAAGTCGTTGGCCTTGCAACTGGGGGGTTAAGGAAACTTGATCGAGAAGGGGTGCTACACTGCGCAGATCCGAGTCGCGGTGTTGTATGCGAGAAGCCCCTCAACAATCGCGTGCTTCCCAGATCGTGCGATTTGCGGATTTTGAAGTCGACCTGCGCGGTCGAGAGTTGCGCAAGAACGGCGCCAGAGTACCCCTGCAAGAACAACCCCTCCAGGTGCTGGCCGTCCTGCTTGAGCATGCGGGAGAGGTTGTAACCCGCAAAGAGTTTTGCCAGCATCTATGGCCTTCCGATACTTTCGTTGATTTCGATAACAGCCTGAACACGGCCATCAACAAAATTCGGGAAGCCCTTAGGGGATTCGACGGGGGACCCCTACTTTCTCGAGACACTGCCCCGTCGCGGATATCGCTTCATAGCCCCTCTAAAGGAAGGCGTTGAGCCACAGCCCATCGAGAAGGCGACCCAGGCCAGACCAGCTTTTCAGCCGTCCAGCCCAGGCCAACCCGAGACTCGCCGTGCGGTCCTGATTGGGTTGGCGCTGACGGTCGCGCTATTGCTCAGCTTCTTGTTCTGGAGGCTAGGTTGGAGACCCGCCCCCAGCCGCATCGGCTCGCTCGCCGTGCTTCCCTTGCAGAATCTCTCTCGCGACTCGGACCAGAAATACTTCGCTGATGGAATGACGAAGGCGCTGACGACAGACCTGGGCAAGATCAGCGCCCTACGTGTGATTTCATTAGATGGCCATGCGTACGCCTTTCCTGCAATTTGAGCTGCAGCGCGGCACGACTGAGGTGTGGCGGCTGCCCACGGACGCTGATAGGCAGAAATCGAGTCGGCGGCCATCAGGATGACCGCCGAATCATTCGACGCCACCTCAACGCGCCACTGCTTGGTTCTTCTCCACCAACTCTCGGGCTTCCGCGACTCCTGCCACTCGCCTGGGATTTAATTTTGTGGATGTCGACCTACTGAATTTAGGAGCTTACCGGTGTTTCGTTGCAGGCTGTGTTAACGTGCCCGCACGCTACCTAACACTTACAAGTTATAGTAACAAATAGACATATAGAGTTTACAGACAGGTGGTTTGTACTGTTTGCGTTATGGCATGGCTTGTAAATTGCAGTAATCACCGCGGGGCGACAGTTGTTTTCGAGGCTCGGCGCGAGTTTATGAGCGATTCAAATCTCGCGATGAACATCAAAATGGCGAAAAATGGAAGGAAGGTGGATGATGTCGCTCCGATCGTACTTCTCCCTCCGCAGCGCGCGCGTCAGCAAGCTGGCGCTTGTGACCGCACTTTTGTTGTCCCCCGTTCTGGTGCTGGCCCAAACCACGATTAGCACAGGCAGTATCGTAGGAACAGTGACCGATCCCACGGGGTCGGTCGTCAGCGGCTCGAAGGTCGTAATTACCAACAAGCAAACCGGGCAAGTCATTACAACGACCACTACTAGTGCCGGCACATATACATCGGGCGCGCTCACTCCCGGAGAATATGGAATGCGGGTCGAGGCGAAGGGATTTAAGGCCGCCGCACTGGTGGTAGTGGTGCAGGTAAACACCACTGCCGCGGGAAACGTGAAGCTGGAGGTTGGGTCGAGCACTGAAGTCATCGAAGTCACGGGCTCCGAGGTCCTCGTGAATACCTCTCAATCTACGGTGCAAGGTGTTCTGACGTCGGAGCAGATTGAGAATCTACCCATTAACGGACGGAACTTTCTCGACCTCGCGCAGTTGGAGCCCGGTGTGCAGATCCAAGACGGCGGTACGTTCGATCCCACCAAGAACGGATTCTCGTCAGTCTCCTTTGGTGGCCGCTTTGGTCGCACGGCTCGGATCGAAGTGGACGGAATTGACATCAGCGATGAAACTGTGGGTACCACCACGCAGAACCTTCCCCTGGGCGCAATTCAGGAGTCCGCGCTGCAGCAATCCTCGCTCGACCTCTCGACCGAGTTGACTTCGTCCGGCTCAGTCAACGTGACTACCAAATCGGGCACGAACGGCCTGCATGGCGAAGGGTTCTACTATTTCCGCGACCAAAGTTTGAATGCCGCACTGCCCGGCGCTTCCACCAATCCGTTTCAGAGAAATCAGTTTGGTGGCAGCCTTGGCGGTCCAGTCATCAAAGACAAGCTGTTCTTTTTCTTCGATGCGGAGCGTATCAAGCAGGATCTGATCGATCCAGTATTGCCAGGGGCGCCATTCGACGCTCTCACGGGAAACTTCACCTCGCCTTTTCGCGAGACGGAGACAATAGGCAAAGTGGATTGGCAGGCTGGCCGGTTCCATACTTTCTATCGCTTCACATTCGACCAAAACCGAAGCGTCCTTCCATTTATTCCCAACTCCTTCCAACCCTTTGCTAACGTGAACCACGCGCGCGGCCATATTGTAGGCACGGATTTCATTACCGGAAGTTTCACCCATAGCATCCGCTTCGGCTATACAAAATTTCAAAACGGGATTACCGACGCTGTGACCGGGTCCAGCATCTTCGATCCCGCCCCGGGCATCGAATTGGCAATAGGCGGCGATCCTAACTGCCTGACCGCTGGCTTAGATCCATTCTGCTCTGGGCCAAACTTCCTGGCTCCGCAGGCCACTGTGCAGTCTAACCGTCAGATCAAGTATGACGGCAGCAAGGCCTATAAGAACCACATCTTCCGCTTTGGTCTCGGCTACAACCATATTGTTGGTGGCGGCTTCGCGGAATTCCTGGGTCTTGCTCCCGCAGTCGGTTCGCCAAGCCTCTCCGCCGGCGCCACCCTCGCTTGCGTGACGGCGGGGAATTGCCCATTTCCGAACGGAGCGAGCAATCCTTTGAACTACCCCGTCACGAATGTGAACCTGGGAAATGGCCAAGGGTTCTCTTCGGAAATCCGCACGTTTGGGTTCCCCGGCGGAGGCTTGGGTCCGGACAACCGCTTCTCCTGGTACGTTGGGGATTCCTGGAACGTTAAACCGAACTTCACATTGACCCTCGGGCTCCGGTATGTGCGTGACACGGGCCGGACTGACAGCGACATAGGCCCAATTGCCGCCTTGGACCAGTTCAACAATCAGTTTTATTCGGGCTTGGGCAACCGCGTCAATCAGCCCAATCACAACTTTGCCCCGCAGCTTGGGTTTGCGTGGGATCCAAAGAAAAACGGAAAAACCGTGATTCGCGCTGGCATTGGGCTCTTCTACGAGAACTCGATATGGAACAATAACTTGTTCGATCGCCCAGCGCGACTCGAGAAGGGTTTGTTCTTGGGTTCTACTCCGGTCTGCTCCAACGGTTCTCCCCAGACTTTGCCGTTCACTACCACCATCAATCCGGCGGCGATTTGCCTTCAGCCGATTGGCAGCGTCAGTTCGGACATCGTCCAATTACAGAAGGAATATCAGGCAGCAATCTTGGCGGCGGGGCCACAATCCAATCCCTCCTTCATCGGCACGGCTTTGGCTGATGGAATTGATGTAACCGGTACAAATCTCTTTGCCCCCGATTACAAGACTCCGCGCTCCGTGCAGATGAACGTCGGAATCCAGCGCGAGATTCGGCCGGGAATGGTGTTCACCGCGGATTACCTGCGCAATATAGCAACCCATAACCTCCTGAGCATTGATACGAACCACGTCGGCGACGCAAGATTCTTCAATTTAGCGAACGCGCAGGCGGCCATTGCGGCAACGCTCGCCGCCTGCGGAGTGGCTTCTATTGATCTGGCGATTTCCAGCGGAACCTGTCCGAACAGTGTCGGCAATGGCACCCATACAGCCACCATCGCGGACTTCGCGGGCAACGGGCTGGACTCCGGATATTCTGTGTGTAGCGGATTCGCTTGTCCGAACGCGGCATTCCCGGGCATAAACCCCAACGTTGGGACCAATCAGATGCTGTTCCCCATAGGCCGCTCGGTCTATAACGGTCTGCAGGCCTCCCTGCGGCAGAATGTTCACACCACCTTGCCTGGCATCAAGTACCTGAATCTGCAGGTTTCCTACGCGTTTTCCCGCTACGTTTCCACAGCCCGGGACAGTGACTTTATCAACTTTCCCACAGACAACGCCAATCCGCTGAAATACGTCGGTCCTAATGGGCTGGATCGTACCCATCAGATCTCGTTCGGGGGGACGATGGATCTGCCTGCAGGTTTTCGTATGAGCGTGATCGGCCACTTTGACAGCCCGCTTCCCTCCAATGTAACTCTGCCTGTGAGCGGTGCTGCCGGCGGACTCTTCCAGACCGACATCACCGGTGATGGGACTGGAGATGGGACGTTTGGCTCCAACGGCGGAGCCGGTGATCTTCTGCCGGGCACGAATGTCGGCTCGTTTGGCCGCGATTTTGGGGTCAACGGTCTGAATCAGAAGATCACTAGTTTCAACAACAACCTAGTGGGTCAGCCCACGCCCGCCGGCCAGGTCTTGATCAGTAACAACCTGTTCACTCTGACCCAGCTGCAGCAGCTGGGAGGAGTGATCGGTGGCAGTACCCCTACGGCTACCGCACCATTTGGGGGGTTGCAACTGGCACCGCCGGGCGCAATAGGCCAGAGTTGGCTGAAGACCTTTGACCTCGGCTTGAGCTGGGGCTACAAGGTCAAGGAAAGGTTCGAGATAAGGCCAGGAGTAACCTTTTTTAACCTGTTCAACTTAGCCAACTTCGATGGCCCGGCTGCTCCCTTCAGTCAGATCCTGGACGGATCGCAGGGCTCGCCCAACGGCACCACCAATCCGCAACCCAATTCCCTCCGTCTCGGTCTTGGCTCAGGCGTGAACGCATTGGGTTCACCGCGGGTGGTGGAGTTTCAGCTGAAATTTATTTTCTAGCAGGCGCGGCTGACCGCGAGGAGGTACGCTACACTCTGCACTCTAGAGGGTGGATTCCTATAAAGCCGATTGACTACATTGGCACCCGAACCTTGCTCGCAGCGATACTCGGCGTCGTGTGCTTCGTCGAACTTCCTGTGGCGCAACAACCACCGCAGCTTGGCACGTACCCTGCCCTGCAGAGCGAAACACCGGCAAACTGAAGATTGCTCTGGGCTCGGTTTCCGCCGTTCGCGGGCATCCCTATCCAAGTGTTATTGTGCTGAAACTGCATCAGCCAGACACTCGCCAATGGATTAGCCGCCTGTTTGCTAGCCTCGGTGGAGGAGTTGTTCTCGGC
>Ga0134122_10002653_pt1 | contig 13161 bp, 9 predicted proteins | sample KB302_FD_96461 | JGI IMG/M metagenome (GOLD analysis project Ga0134122, IMG submission 96461) | Terrestrial soil microbial communities without Nitrogen fertilizer from Kellogg Biological Station, Michigan, USA - KB3-0-2 | ecosystem: Environmental > Terrestrial > Soil > Unclassified ...
CGGGACACTTCCGCGAGGACCTGTACTACCGGCTGAACGTGGTGACGATCTCGGTGCCGCCCCTGCGCGAGCGCCGCGAGGAGATTCCGGTCCTCGTGGAGCACTTCCTCCGGAAATTCTGCCGGCAGTACGACCGCGAGGCGCCGCAGGTATCGCCCGAGACTCTGCGCCTCCTTCAGGAGTATGGCTGGCCGGGGAACGTTCGGGAGCTCGAGAACATGATCAAGCGGCTCGTGGTCCTGCAGAACGAGACCCTCCTACAGGAGGAGATCGCCATGCGCCGCAACCGGCCCTGGTCAGGCCGGGAGACCAATCCCGTCACCTATCCGGCCCCTCCACCCCCTTCTCCTACCCAAATACAGGGGACTTCAACCAATCGGGAGGCCGGCCTCGGCCTCAAAGAGATCGCCAAGCGCGCGGCGCTGGAAGCCGAGAAGGCTGTGCTCAAAGAGGTGCTGGATCGGGTTCGTTGGAACCGAGCCGAGGCGGCAAGACTACTGAAAATCAGTTATAAAGCGCTCCTTTACAAGATCACGGCCGCCGGACTGGACGGCAAGGTCGATCGGAGAAATGCCAAGAAATAGTTTCTCACTTCTCCCCTGGTCATGCTGGGATCTACCCGCGCACTTCTTTCACTCTTCGGCATGCGAGAAGGATTTTTCGGGATGTACAAAGAAGTTGCGTACGGCCCGAATGTTCCGCAAGTAGGTACAAAGTAAAGCCATCCCGGTGGTCCGCGTAAGCCTCTCGCGACAGGTGGGCAATTTTGGCATACCCCTTGCTCTCCTACGAAGCCACGGTCACACGTCGCATAAAATTTTCAGCGCACGCAAGAGAACGCAACTGTGCACGTGGCAAGCTCGAGGAACAAAGGAGCATCGAACGTGTCCGACTTCATCGAACCAGCGACGGGGGTCTTCGTCGAGGACGCCTTCCGGCACCTCCTCTCACGGGAGGCCCAGCGAGCCACTCGATACCAGGATTTCTTCTCCGTATGTCTGGTGAAGCCTGACGCCGCGAAAGCAGGCGAGGGCGAAGATGTCCAGGAGGCAATATCGCGAAAGATCACCCAGTTCCTCCGGTCCACTGACGTCGTCGGACGCGTCCAGGATGGTATCGCCATCCTGCTGCTGCACACCGAAGGAAGCGAAGCCTTGAAGGTGGCGGAGCGGCTTCGTGCCCACATCGAGCAGGTCGGCTTCCCCGGAGACTCCGGTAATCCCCGTCAGATCACCCTGAGCGTCGGAGGCGTTTCGTTTCCGCGCGACGGATACAATGACACCATTCTGCTCTCTCGGGCCCAGACGCACGTGAACGAGGCGGCGCGCCTGGGTGGAAACCGCGTGGTCCACGCGGCCGCCGACAGCAGAGGATAGGATCCGATGAAAACTCTAGTGCTCGACGAATCCCTGGACATCTCCCCCAGTATTCACCGCTTCCTCGCCGCCCGCGGCGCCGAAGGCATCTTCGTCTGCTCCGCGCAGGAGCTCGAGATGGCCGAGGCCAGTCAAGGGCCAGTGGGACTTCGGGTGGTCAATCTCTCGCCGGCAGTCACCGCCTGGGAAGTGGCTCGGCACCTGAAAGCGGCGGCGGCCGCCTGTCCCACCATCGTGTTCTTCGACTCCACGGCGCAGGGTATCGAGCACCTCACGGCGCTGCCGGGAGTGGAGTGCCTCGAACGGCCGCGCACCGCCGGGGAGCTGGACTCCCGGCTCGAGCGCGCGCTCGGCCGGACCGCGGCGAGCGAGGCGGCGCCGATCGCCGGCGCTCCGGGTAGCGCGGTGGTGTCGGACATCATCGGGCAGTCCCCCCAGATCCGGGACGTGTACGCGAAGATCGAGAAGGTGGCGGTGGGAAGCGCCAATGTCTGTATCGTGGGTGAGAGCGGCACCGGCAAGGAGCTGATCGCCCGCGCCATTCACTACAACAGCGACCGTCGCGACCGGCCCTTGATCACTTTGGATTGCACGGCCATTCCGGAGGGGCTGATGGAAAGCCACCTCTTCGGGCATGTCCGGGGTTCCTTCACCGGCGCGGTGGAGAACCGGGACGGAGTGTTCTCCCTCGCCCATACCGGCACCCTCTTCATCGACGAGATCAGCGAGCTATCGCTCCCGCTACAGGCCAAGCTCCTCCGCGTGATCCAGACCCGCGAGTTCACCAAGGTGGGCGGAAGCAAGCCGGTCCGCACCGATATCCGGCTCATCACCGCGAGCAACAAGGATCTCCGCCGTGCGGTCGCGGACGGGAACTTCCGCGAGGACCTTTACTACCGGATCGCGGTGGTCATGATCCAGACTCCTCCCCTGCGCGATCGCAAGGGTGACGTGCCCGTGCTGGTGGATCATTTCCTCAAGAAGTTCGGCACCGGCCACCGCAAGCGCATTCGCTCGATTACCCCCCAGGCGATGGAGCTGCTCACGAGCTACCAGTGGCCGGGTAACATCCGCCAGCTCGAGAACTGTATCGAACAGGCGGTGGTCCTCTGCGAGAGCGACGTGGTGGACGTGGGAGCGCTCTGGCTGGGCGACACCGCGACCCCGCGCCAGGCGGACTCTTCCATTCGCATCCGCTCCGGCTTGACGCTCCGCGACGTGGAGCAGCAATATATCCTCCGCACCTTGCAGGAGACCGGCGGGAATCGGACCCGGGCGGCCCGGGTTCTGGGCATCAGCCTGCGGTGCCTCCAGTACAAGTTGAAGGCATACGCGGAGGCCGGCATTGAAGCACCCGCCCAACCCAATCGGGCCAGCGAGCCCGAGCACCTCCTAGGAGTCTGATCATGATGAGAAATTTCCACTGGACCTCGCTCGGGCTGCTCGCGCTCGCGCTCCTGATTGTCCCCATCGGCCCTGCCGTCGCTGCCGACCAGTCCTATATCATCGGCCCCGAGGATGTCCTTGAGGTCCAGGTATGGGACAACAAGGACCTGAACCAGACGGTATTCGTCCGACCCGACGGTAAGACCTCTCTCCCCCTCATCGGTGAGATCCAGGCGGGGGGGCGCACCGTCCAGCAGTTCCAGGACGAGCTGGTGAAGCACTACAGCAAGACCGTGAAGGTGCCTTCGGTCACCGTGATCGTCCGCGAGATCAAGAGCCGACCGGTGTACTTCGTAGGGGGGTTCAACAAGCCCGGCCCCTTCCAGCTCACCCGAAATGACATGACGCTCCTGGAGGCCACCGCCATCAACGGTGGAATGGCGCAGACCGCCGACGCCGAGAAGGGATTCCTCCTCCGGGGGGGCAAGAAGATCCCGGTGGACTTCCAGAAGCTCCAGAAGGGCGACGTCAGCCAGAACCTCAAGCTGGAACCCTTCGACTCCATCGTCGTCCCCATTGCCGAACTGGTGTACGTCCAGGGTGAGGTCCGGACCCCAGGAGCCATCAAGTACACGAGCGATCTGACCCTGTCCAAGGCGATGGCTCTGGTGGGGGGCACCACGCCCATGGCCGCTCCGGGTCGGGTCGAACTGCTACGGTCGGAAGGCGAAAAAAAGGTGCGGATGAAGCTCGACCTTGATAAGATTCTGCGGGCCCCAGAGGACAATCCAGACGTGAAATTGCGGCCCGACGACATCGTCTTTGTACCCCAGAGACTCTTCTAGGAGCGGATCGAAGTTGGAGGGGGAGTCGCGGCGAACGCGACTCCCCCTGAAGCAGTTCTGTCTCTTCCTTGCTGTGCTCCTTGTCCTCTCCCTTTTCACGGTCATCCCGATCCCCGCGCAGGAGACCTCCCCGCCACCGTCCGGCCAGCCAAGCGCTCCCGCGACCACTCCGGCGGCCCCCCTCGGACCGGATGGGCGGCCCTATGTGCCTCCGAGCCCGCCAGGCCCGTCCCAGACCCGGATCCCGGGTGCGTTCGACATGTCGGTGATTCCCCTGAACGCGCCCCGGTTGTCCTTCAGCCCGGGGGTATCACTAAGTGAGCAGTGGACCGACAACTTTCGGCTGACCCAGCGGGACCGGGTCGAGAACTTCCGCACCACCCTGACCGGCAGCCTCACCACGATGCTGAACTACCCAAACACCCAGGCCTCCTTGTCCGGGAGTGTCAGCGGAACCTACGACACCGCGCCCGATCAGGAGAACTATTCCGTCTTCCCGTCGTTCGCGGGGACGCTGCTGCACACGTTCAACCCCCGGCTGAGGCTGGTCGTCTCCGACACGTACATACGGGACGACGATCCCTCCCGGAGTAACCCTAATGACCCGAACGGGATCAGCCTGCGGGGGGAGCGTCGCGAGTTCAGCTCGAATACCTTCAGCATCTCGCTGAGCTGGTTGATTGACATCATCCAGACCCAGGTCTACTACCGCAACTCGCTCTTCTTCGACGACGAACAGACGATGAGCCATATCTTCGGCGGCACCGCCAGCATGCCGTTGGGCGCGCTGAACTCGCTGAGCGTGGGCTACGAGTTCACCACGCGGGACACCAGCGGTGACAGTACCGGCCAGACCCACGGCCACCGGATATTCGGCTCGCTGTCGCGCCAGCTGGACACGTTCACCTCGGTCGGGGTCTCGTCGTCCCTGTCAATGATCTTCTCCGACACGGAATCGCGTATCTGGAACCTCTCCCTCTTCGCCGCCCACGGGATTCCCGGCGGCTTCTCCCTGTCGGGGAGCGTGGGCTACAGCGTCTTCGACTCCGATGCGTCGTCCAGCCTGACCCACACGTTCTCGGCCAGTATCAACGCGAGCTACCGCTTTACCTACGCCACCATCTCGGCCGGGTTCTTCCAGGACTTTCGGCAGACCGCGGACGAGGGTGAGGACTTCGGAATCGTCCTCACCAGGACCGCCTTCGTGTCCTTCACCTATGCGATCACCCCCTTCGTGAACGCTTCTGTCCGGGGCAGCTATTCGAATAGCGAGGCGGTCAATGGGGGTGGGTCCGGCATTGCCCCGGTGACCAGCTACTCCGCGGGGGCGAGCGTGAGCTGGCGCATCCTGTCCTGGCTGTCTCTCACGGGCGCCTACACGTGGACGAAGAGGGATGTGGACAACAATGCCCGCGTGAACACCACCGGGGCTGCCGGCAGCGACCCCGATTCGACGAATCAGCCCTCGACCGAGAATCGGGCCACCGTCACGCTCAGCGCTCGTTTCTAGCCTCGTACTTTCGAGTTAACCTACGAATTACCCAGCTTGTTTGACCCGCACCGTGCATTTTCTTCACATCACCGGGTGCCCCGCAACTATCAGAATTAATAGTCCCAAAAGGAACAGCACTCTCCGGCTACGCAGAATTAGCAGGACAGGGCACCCTGGTTCCCTGTCGGGGCAGGATCATGCTCTTCTTTATCCACTAGGGTGCCCAAGGTTTTCAATAACTTATACCAGACGGGAGATCACGTCTCCTGGCACCGCGCTTGCTACTCACTGCACCCGGATACGGCATGCTAAGAGTTTTCCGGCACTATATTCCGCAGATCCCGTTGATCGTCTTCGCGGGCGATCTGGCCGTGCTCCTTCTGGCATTCCAGACTCCCAAGCTGATGGGCACATGGATCGCCGAAGGCTCCGTGGCCCCCCGGTTAGCCCTCGTGGTTGGTCTGGTGGCCTTTGTCTTGAACCTCGGCGGACTCTACGACGTGCGTCTGCAGCTGGGCCGTCGAGAGCTGCTAGCTCGCCTGCTCACGTGTCAGGCAGTGGCTGGGCTCCTGATCGCGGCGGTGGGTTTCGCACTCCCCAATCTGCGACTCGGCCGCGCCGCGTTCCTCCAGATTGGGGCGGTCGCCACCTTGGGCCTCATCGCGTGGCGGGCGGCTTGGCTTGGGCGATGGTCCCATCGACGCATGCGGATTCGCGCGCTCGTCCTCGGCACCGGTGCCATCGGGAAGGTGATTGCGGGTCTCGAGGAGACCGGCGCCCGTCCCTTCACCATCCTCGGCTTCCTGGACGACAATCCCACCGCCCCGGAAACAGTGCCCGCAGGGCACGTGCTGCTCGGCAAGACCCAGGATCTGTCCGCCCTCGTGGAGGACACCAAGCCGGATCTCATCGTCGTCGCCCAGATGAACCGGCGGGGTAACTTCCCCGCCAAGGCTCTTATCGATTGCCGTATGCGCGGAATCCAGGTCGAAGACTGGCCGACCTTCTACGAGAAGGAGACGGGCAAGATCCTGGTCACCGATCTTCGTCCGAGCTGGCTCATCTTTTCTGATGGGTTCGTGAAGACCTCTCGCACGGAGATCATCAAGCGCTTGCTCGATCTGGGCCTCTCGCTCGTCGGCCTCGTCCTCGCGCTGCCCATCATGGCGGCGGTCGCTTTCATCATCAAGCTGGAGTCGCGCGGCTCGGTGCTCTTCCGTCAGGCCCGTCTCGGACAGAACGGACGCGTCTTCATCCTGAACAAGTTCCGCTCGATGCGGGAGGATGCGGAGAAGGACACCGGTCCGGTGTGGGCCCAGGACCGCGACCCGCGCATCACGCGTGTGGGCAGCTTCCTGCGGAGGACGCGGCTGGACGAGCTGCCGCAGCTCTTCAATGTCCTCCTGGGCGATATGAGCTTCATCGGACCGCGCCCGGAGCGTCCTGAGTTCGTCTATGCCCTGCAGAAGCAGATCCCCTTCTACATGGAGCGCCTGTCCGTCAAGCCGGGTATCACCGGCTGGGCGCAGGTGCGCTACCGTTATGGCGCCACCGTCGAAGACGCCATCGAGAAGCTTCAGTACGACCTCTACTACATCAAGAACCTTTCGCTTTTCCTGGATCTAGTGATTCTCATCGCTACGATCCAGGTGGTTCTCTTCGCCCGTGGACGCTGAGCCGCGCCCCTGAACGGGTCGCCGCACGAGGAGATTGTCGCCGATGGACATTTTGAAAGTATTGAAGCAGGTTGCCCTTTCCGTCCTGGCCCGTCGGAAGAAGTGGGTGCTCATCGCCTTTCTCGCCGCGCTGGGCCTGTTCGTGCCCGTCGCGTACCAGATGTCGCATGAGCCGCCGCGCTACCGAACCAGCGCGACCATCCTCATGGAGACACGGCCCGAAGGCCTCACCCTGTTCCGGGAATTCGCGCCCTTCCGACCCCTGGAGGTCCAGCTGGCCATCCTGAAGAGCCGGGGACTCTCGGAAGCGGTGGTCGAATCCCTCCCCCGGAACTCGGTGGAGGATCTCGTACAGAATCCCTACACCGTCGACTATACGAGCATGATGCAGAACTGGCTCCGTCGCCTGCGCGGCGAGGAGATCGTGGTGGAGAGTCCCCAGCGCCGGGCCCTCAACGAGCTCCGGACCTCGCGCCTCGGGTTCCGCCCCGTGGGCATCACCGGCATCGTGGAGGTTTCGGCGGAGGCCTCTCAGCCGCGCGTGGCCATGGACATCGCGAACACCTTCGTGGAAGTTCTCGTCTCGCGCACACGCTCCTTCAACGTAGAGGACAGCAAGACCAACCGAGAGTTCCTCGAGCAGCAGCAGACCCAGATCGGGAAGCAGCTCGCCAATGTCGAGGAAGCGATGCGGGCGTTCACCACCGCGCGCGGCGGCGTGCGAGTGCCCGCCCAACACGCTGAGGCGGTGACCCGGCTAAGCCAGATGGAAAGTACTTATGCGGAGGTGGTCGCCAACAAGAGTATGGCGCAGAACCGGCTGACCGCGCTCAAGGCCAAGGTCGATGCTCTGCGGCCTTCCTCGGTGGCCCTGGCTCGACCGGCCGGTGCGGCCCCGGCCGCCGTCGCGCCGCGCATCCAGCGGCTCCGGGCCAAGCTGCAGACGCTCGAGACGCAGCTCATCGAGTTCCAGGTCCAGTACACCGACGAGCACCCGCGGGTGATGTCCGCCAAGCGTCAGATCGCCGACGTGCAGAAGGAGCTCGGGGACGCGGTCAAGGAGACGACGCCCGTTCCCACCGCCGGCAGCACCGTCCCCGCCGCCGATCGCTCGGCCTTTGCGGAGACCATGGCCGCGCTCGAGACGTCCACCCTCTCGCTGAATGCCCAAGAGGAAGCCTTGCGCGAGCAGATCGCCAATCAGCGGAAGAACCTGGGCGGGCTGTCGCGCGACGAGCTCGAGTACACAAAGCTCTCCAACGAAGTGGAGTCGAGCCGCCGCCTACACGCCATGCTATCCGAGAAGCTGTCTGCGGCACGGATACGCGAACAGGGTGAGATGAAGGTCGTGAAAGTCATTGATGCCCCCAGTGTCCCCCTGCCCGCCGCCAACCAGAAACGGCTTCGTTTCATGGGAGTGGCGTTGGCCCTGGCGCTCGTCATCGGCCTCGGGGTGCCCGCCACCTTCGAATACTTCAACCGCCCCGTCGAGACTGACGACGACGTTCGCAGCCTCACCGGGCTGCCGGTGCTCGCCAGCATTCCGAGGGTCCGGTCGCGCCGGTCGATGTTCATGATCGGTGGTGGCCAGCCCGACGACGTGAGCCAGGAGGAGTATTTCCTCTTCGTGGAGGCCTTTCGTCGGCTGCGCGTCGAGATCCAGCTCCTGGGCCGTGACATCCCGATGCGCCGCATCATGATCGCCAGCGCGCTGCCCGGCGAGGGCAAGTCCACCGTAGTGGTGAACCTCGGCCTCGTCTTCGGCGAGGTCGGCAAGCATGTCATCATCGCGGACGCGGACTTCCACCGGCCGACCCTGCATCGGACGCTCAAAACCCCCAACTCCAAGGGTTTCTCCGACCTGCTCGCGGGCACCGGCGAGCTTCGGGAAGCCATGAGTCCGGTGGCGGAGGGAGTCTGGCTCACGCCGCGCGGGGCATCTTCGACCGCGCTCACCCGCACCGGGCTGGGCTCGTCCCGCTTGCCCGAGGTGCTGGACAGCATGTCGGTGGAGGCCGAGTTCGTGCTTCTGGACTCCTCCCCGATCCTGCTCATTCCCGACAACCTGTACATGGCCGCCGCCACCGACGGCGTGATTCTCGTGTGCCAGTCCGGCACCACACGCCCGCGCGACCTTCTGCGCGCCAAGAGCATCATCGAGAAATCGGGCACGCCCATCCTGGGTGTCGTCCTCAACCAGGTGCCTGTCCGCAAGGTCAACCAGTACTACAGCTACTACCGCGCCTACGCCAAGGCCGACAACAAGGCCTGAGGGGAGATCGCTCGTGAATCACTGGGGCAATGTGCTGAAGGAAAAGCTCGATACGCGGACGGCCCGCGTGTGCATCGTTGGGATGGGATACGTGGGACTCTCGCTCGCCGTCGAGCTCGCCAAGTCCGGGCTCACCGTCCGCGGGATCGACCTGGACCTCGAGCGGGTAAGCCTGCTCAACCGAGGGGTGTCCTATCTTGTGGACGTGGCCGCCGACACCCTCGCGCCGCTGGTGGCCGCGGGCACCCTGTCCGCCACCACCAGCTTCGAGGACGCCGGCTCCGCCGACGCCATCGTGATCTGCGTGCCCACTCCGCTCCGCAAGAGCAAGGAGCCGGACATCTCGTTCATTCTCTCCGCGGTCGAGAACCTGCTCCCCCGCCTCCGGCAGGGTCAGCTCATGGTCCTGGAGAGCACCACCTTCCCCGGCACCACCGAAGAAGTGGTCCAGCCGCGGATCGAGTCCCTCGGTCGCGTCATCGGGGACGACTACTTCCTCGCCTTCTCGCCCGAGCGCGTGGACCCGGGAAACAAGCGCTTCACCACCGCCAATATCCCCAAGGTGGTGGGCGGCGTGACGCCCGCGTGCACCGACCTCGCGGCCAGCCTGTATCGCCACGTGACCTCGAGCGTATTCCGCGCCTCGAGCCCTCGAGTGGCGGAGACGGCCAAGCTGCTGGAGAACACCTTCCGCAGCGTGAACATCGCGCTCGCCAATGAGCTGGCTTTCGCCTGCCGCAAGATCGGAGTGGATCCCTGGGAGGTCATCGACGCCGCCGCCACCAAGCCGTTTGGATTCATGCCCTTCTATCCCGGGCCCGGCATCGGGGGTCACTGCATCCCGGTGGACCCGCTCTATCTGTCATGGAAGATCCGGCTCACCGGATACGAGGCGCAGTTCATCGCTCTCGCCGACCAGATCAATCGCAACATGCCCGAGCATGTGGTGACGCTGGTGAGCGATGCTCTCAATGATCGCGGCAAGGCCATCCGGGGCTCCTCGGTGCTGGTGATGGGTGTCACCTACAAGCCAGACGTCAACGATATCCGCGAGTCGCCCTCGCTGGAGATCATCGAGATGCTCTCTCACAAGGGCGCTCGAGTGTCGTACGCCGACCCGTTCACGCCGCAGCTCGCGGTGGAAGGAGGCAAGCTCACCGCGGTCACTCCGACCGGGGACGTGCTGGCCGCCGCCGACTGCGTGCTGATCCTCACCAATCACTCGAGCTTCGACTACGCGACGATCGCCGAGCGGGCGTCCCTGGTGGTGGACACTCGCAATGCGCTCAAGGCGTTTCGCGGCTCGAGAAAAACAATCGTCACGCTCTGAGAGGTTGCCATGGGTATCGCTCTCGTTACTGGCGGCGCGGGGTTCATTGGCTCTCACGTGGTCGACGCCCTGCTCGAGCAGGGCGTCGACGTGAGGGTGCTCGACAACCTCTCCACGGGCTCGCTTCGCAATCTCCAGGCCGGCCCCGAGCGGGGGCCGAGCGCGGGACGGCCCGGCCGCCGGATCGAGCTGGTGATCGGAGATGTTCGCGATGACCGTCTGGTGCGCAAGGCCATGCGCCATGCCGACTGCGTCTATCATCTCGCCGGCTTGCCCGCGGGGATGAGCAGCGGCGCTACCGAGCTCCATACCGTGAACGTCCAGGCCACCCTCAATGTGCTCGAGGGAGCGGCCACGGAAGGCGTGCGGCGGGTGGTCTTCGGATCGTGTGCTTCCGTGTATGGGGCGGCCACCGGTGCTCCCTTCGCGGAAGATCACCTGGCGCGGCCGGTGACGGTGTTCGGCGCCTCGAAGCTGGCCGGAGAGATCTACTGCCGCGCCTATCACGTCTCACGGCACCTGGAGACCGTTCTCCTTCGATATTTCAACGTGTACGGGCCTCGGCAGAATGCCGTCCTCCACGGGGCCTTCGTCCCCGCCCTCATCGAGACCTTGCGCCATGGGCGCCGCCCGGTCCTGGCGGGCGACGGGCGAGGCGGTCAGGACTTCATCTACGTGGACGACGCGGTGGCGGCCACGGTGGCGGCCGGAAGCGCCGCCGCGGCGGGCGGCCGCGCCATCAACGTGGGCTCAGGTCAGCTGACGTCGCCACTGGAGATCCTGGGTATCCTCAATCGGCTCCTGCGCACCGACGCCGTTCCACGCCAGGCCCGGACTCGGGTCGAGCCGCCCTCTCCCGCGCGAGCCGATCGCGGGCTGGCGGCCGAGCTGCTGGGATGGACGCCGCGGGTATCTCTCGTGAGTGGTCTCGCGCATACCGTCCAGTTCTTCTCCGAGGCGGACCAGCAGGGAGATGAGCCGCTGCTCGCCGAGGTCGGGTCGCATGAAGAACGCTCTGACTTTTGACGTCGAGGAGTATTTCCACGCCGAGGCGTTCGCCGGGGTCCTCCGGCCCGAGGAGTGGCCGGGGCTGGAGAGCCGGGTGGTGGCGACCACGGAGCGGATCCTCGACATCCTGGACCGGGAGCACGTCCGGGCGACCTTCTTCGTCCTCGGCTGGGTGGCGGAGCGGCACCCGTCCTTGGTCCGCGAGATCGCCTCGCTCGGGCACGAGATCGGGTGTCACGGGTTTGGACACCGCATGATCCAGCACCTCACCCGGTCGGAATTCGAGCAGGATGTCAGGCGCGCCAAGAGCGCCCTCGAGGACGCCAGCGGACACGCGGTGATCGGCTACCGGGCCCCCACCTTCTCGGTGATGCGGGAGACGCTTTGGAGCCTCTCGGTGCTGTACGAGGCCGGCTTCCGATACGACTCGAGCATCTTCCCCATCGTTCACGATCGCTACGGCATCCCCGATGCCCCGCGGTTTCCGCACCGGCTCAAGACACTCAACGGTGGCGATCTGATCGAGTTCCCCATGTCCACGGTGCTGATGCTCGGGCGCCGGGTGCCGGTGGGGGGCGGAGGCTATTTCCGGATCACGCCCTATTCCCTGACCCGTCGCGCGCTTCGACGGATCAACACGAGCGACCGGCAGCCCGCCATGGTCTATCTGCATCCGTGGGAGCTGGATCCTGATCAGCCGCGCCTCCCGGTGGGCCCGCTGACGCGCTTCCGGCATCTCGTCAACGTGGGCAAGACGGAGGCCCGGCTGGTCCGCCTGCTCGGCGACTTCGCATTTGCCCCCGCCGCCGAGGTGCTCGCCGAGACCGGGCTCCTTGCCATCGGAGATCCGAAATGAGGCTGGCGGCGGTGGTCGGCGCCCGGCCGAACTTCGTCAAGATCGCGCCCATCCTCGCCGAGCTCCGCCAGTATCCGGAGACCGAGGTCACCCTCATCCACACCGGGCAGCACTACGATCTCCAGATGTCGGAGAGCTTCTTCGCGAACCTGGAGATCCCCAAGCCTGACGTCAACCTGGAGGCGCGAGCCGAAACCGCCATCGGGCAGACCGCCGAGATCATGCGGCGGCTGGAGCCCGTGCTCCTCGAACGGCGCCCGGACTGGGTGGTGGTGGTGGGAGATGTCAACTCGACCCTCGCCGCGGCGGTGACCGCGGTCAAGCTCGGGATTCCGCTGGCGCACGTGGAGGCCGGGCTTCGCAGCGGAGACCGCACCATGCCCGAGGAGATCAACCGCATTCTCACTGACTCGATCTCCGACCTCCTGTTCACCACCGAGCCGGTGGCGGCGGAGAATCTCGCTCACGAGGGGGTGGCCCCCGGGCGAGTGCACTTCGTGGGCAACGTGATGATCGACACCCTTTTCCGGTATCGCGAGCGCGCGCGCGAGTCCAGCATTCTCCGGGATCTGGGGCTGGCGCCGGGCGGGTACGCGGCGCTGACGCTTCACCGTCCCAGCAATGTGGACGCGCCCGAGACACTGGGGCGGATGATGGACGCGATCGCCCGGATTCAGGCGGAGATCCCGGTGGTGTTCCCGGTGCATCCGCGGACGCGAGCGCGCATCGCGAAGCTGGCCGGGCGGCTGGAAGCCCTTCCCGGCTTGCGCCTGATCGAGCCTCAGCCCTACCTGGACTTCGTCCAGCTCATGGCGAGCGCGCGGTGCGTGCTCACCGACTCCGGCGGCATCCAGGAGGAGACCACGGCTTTGCGCGTGCCCTGCCTCACCCTCCGCGAGAATACGGAGCGCCCCATCACC
>Ga0134122_10002654_pt1 | contig 13155 bp, 15 predicted proteins | sample KB302_FD_96461 | JGI IMG/M metagenome (GOLD analysis project Ga0134122, IMG submission 96461) | Terrestrial soil microbial communities without Nitrogen fertilizer from Kellogg Biological Station, Michigan, USA - KB3-0-2 | ecosystem: Environmental > Terrestrial > Soil > Unclassified ...
GCTCCGGCGAAAGGTAGCTAAAAACATATCCCTGCTGCTGATCGTTTCCTCGCATGCCCAATGTGACGCACCGCATGCGGTCTCGTTACAATATTTCTGACTTTTTTCAGCAGCCTGCTAGGGGCAATAAGGGTAAGAGTTCCACTCCATTCTTTTCAGTTCCTTAGAAGGCCATGGTGCGCCGCAAAACTCCTTTATTTCCAGTAAGTTAATAGTTTAGATCCGCATGACCTGTGGCAGCTTTCTGTTTGTTTTCAGTGGCTTACGAAAATTCTGAAGGGCACTAAAGGGGCACTAAGCCCGCCGTCGAACTCAATGACGTGGAATCCACTTGGCGGGAACGGAGCAGATCAGGATGTTGGATTCCGGGTGAGCTGTGATCAGTTCAGGGTCGATGCTAACCGCGGAGATCACTTCCTACCAGCCGGCTTCCCGTTATCTATTGTCGCTCAATGAATGAATTTGAAACTTATAACTCATTAGGATAATCCATCTCACTATGCAGCCAGATATGGCTCCGGCATAAGCCTATATGGTTAACACATCTGGATCAGAACGTAACCGCGGCGGAGATCTGGAGTGTGTATCCTTTGTAGGTAGATCTGCACTCGAATTCATGAAAATACTTAACACCGACGCTCACCTTCTGCTCGGGTAATACTGCGTTTGCTGCGAACCCCTGTGCTTCTCGTGACAGGCGCTTTTCACGCTGCAAAAAAGTTCTCAGATAGGTGGCAGACACTCTCGGAGCAGATTAGATTCCTTTCGGAAAGCGTCAAGGAAAAAGCCTAGCAATGAGAGAAAACTCGTTAGAGTAATGAGGTAAGCGGTGCTTGTCGTAGACCCTGCATCCTGCTGACTCCCACCACTACCGGCAGCGGTCAACACCACATCAAAACGGTGCGCTGAATCGTGAAGGTAGGACGCAAGGAGGAAAATCAGAGCGCTGCGAGAACGATGCTTGCCGTTACCAGAGTAAGGAGCGCGCGCGTTGAAGGTTAAAGACGTAGGAGCGCACCCATGATGCGTTCGATCTTCCTGTTATAGCGATTCAAATCGAGAACGCAACACCGCTGGGGCCGAGATAAGCGCTCCTCGTATAGAAGCATTTCGTCATGGTGCCGTGGACTGTCGAGATCCGCCCGAAGCAACTTCCGCTCTAAGATCCTGTCGTTCTGGGCAAGGATTTTGACGCATGCTGCGCGAATGCGATCGCGCTCGTCCTGAAGGCAGTCGTAGGCGCGGGCGATATTCCGGTGCATCATACGCTCCCGTCTCGCTCGTTTCTGGCGAACACTCGAATCTGTTTGAAGTCGCCGGATTTCAAGTCGCTAAGGTCACCTTCCTCAATCGTCATGCTAGTGGCAATCCGCCAGGAAAGTTCCGTCTTGTCTACGAACCGGACGTGGATGTAAAGGAGGCCCTCCTCAAATTTGTGCTCGACCCACTCGACGACTTTGCCTCGCGGTCCGGGATACTGGCGACCAGGAACGAATTGACGAGGTGCGAGGTTGGTTGACGTTTCCTTTCTCATGGACGGCGTCCACCTTTCCTCGGAGTCCCAGTAGGAGTGGATCCCCTAACCCTGCTCCTCGACTGCGTTGCCTTGGTTCGAGCGGCCCGATGCCTCTTGAGCACAGACTTCTTTCTCTGCTGCGAATGCTTTTCGTCATAACGGTCTTCGTCAGACCAATCCCAGTCGGGAAGCATGACGACTCGTGGGGGCAGTCCTTTCGGCTTCCGCCTCTGTTCCGAATCCCGGACTTCGAGGTAGATGTCGTCTCGGTCCTTGAGTTTTCTGTCGAAGTCGCGCTGGAACCGATAGGCCCATTTGGCGTCGTCTTCGACGAGCTTCTCGAAATTGTCGAAAAACTCGCGGTTGGCGTACACGCGAGCGATCTCCACGTCGGATCGTGCATGCCGGATGAGTTCGCGTTGAAAGAATGGGATTGATTCCAGTTTCGCTAGGCCCGCAATTAGTTCGTCGAATAAGTGGTTGAGTTCGGTTATTTGCTGGAAAAGGTGGAGCTTCATACGCAGGGCCCTCTAGCTGCAGAGGAAAGAGCAGTACGGTCAGGGCGAGCCTGCAAGAGGTCAAGCAAATGTGGTGGAGAGCCAGGGGGCGAAGCAGCGGAGTCGCGAAAGGCGTTGGCCGGAAACGTCGCCCCAAGGTCGAGTTGCACACTAAACGGGAAGTGGATAACTTCTGTTGCAGCCATCGTTGCACCTCAGACGTGCACTTTGGTCAGGGGCGCGCCGGTGCTAGTAACACCAGCGCGTCCCGTTACTTCAGGAGTTCTTGCCTACCGTGCCTAGCCTTGCGGCGCGGTTTCCTTCTGTACTGCTCGGCCTTGTATTGCTTTAGTTTTGCAAAGGCCTCATCGGTCCAATATCGAATTTGTGAACCTGCAATTTTCTGCGTAACCGGCTCGGGAACCACCCGCTTCTCGATCCATCGATGCAAAGTGGCGCGATGGATACCGAGGAGCCTAGCGGCTTCAGAAATCGAGTATTGGGCCATTTTTAATATGCGACATGGTGTCGCGTATTGTCAAGTTAATTTTCTGGTTTGAAAACCATTCTAAGAGTACCGGACTTCTTGCCGAACCCGATACCGGTTTACGAAGGCTAAGTGAGTTTGCCGTGGCGGCGAATTGTGACGAGCAAATTCCCGATCGAAGTCCATGGGGGCCGGTGCAACATGCGATGGCAATTTGCACAGACCATTGCAAGGTCTTTGATTTTCAATAGCGTTCCTGATCTTAGCTTGGCGACAGGGACACGGTGGTGGGCCTCGGTGAAATTGGGCCCTCGTTTTTCATATTTATTCAAAAAGTCGAAATCGCATGGCTCGCAGAATTCGGCGATTGATTTATCCACAAGTCTATTTATTAACTCTCTAAGGAATAGATAAAAGGAAGGCTTCAGGACAAGCTGTTCAAACCTTTCAAGCTCGCCCCGAGGAACGAGTTTGCTAGTGGAATTTGCATTGGGAGCCCAATACTTCTTGGGCCCGTTGTACGTGGAATCCTTTGCTTGGCAACTCCTGATTGGCCTGTATCGGCGCTCGACCCATTTGGCGATTGGCTTTTCGAGTCCTAAAGTTCTCACCCTGCTTTTTGCCAGTGTCACGATAGATCGTGAGAACGGATCGCTTTCTCAGCTTTTGCCGATCTTCGGGGCTGACTGATGACGTGCCATGCGAATGCTTCCAAATGCGAAGCTCTGGTGCCCGAACGTCGTACTGCACGAAGTGCCTCCGAACGATCTCACAGCCCTCTAGGACTTATGACGAATCAGCAAATGGCAATCTCGCTGGCATGGTCGCCGGGCCGGCGGCTGGAGCGGGAGTGCTGACATCGTGGACTGAATCCTACACCACCCCTAAGGGCTTCCTCCAGGATCGTCAGGAGGTCATCCACGACGTTTTCGCGGCTCCCTCGAGCATTCCCCATCACCGAGTTGATAAGCTCCTGCGTCGCCTTCGCGTTTTTGACATTGACCGTGTGCTTCTTCAATGAGGATGTAAATCGCTCGACCGCACTCAAGTCTGCCCGAGCAGGGACGGGCAGACAATGTGCATTCGTGTTTTGACTTGAAATGTGCTTTTACCCAGTTTTACTTAAGGACCATACTTCTGTACCATAAGTCGAATAAAGACCATAACTATGGACATTACAATGAGCCAAGGAGCCAAAGTCAGGCGGCCCGGCAGCGACCTCCCACTGCCCGTGGTCCGGGCTTTGCGCAAGCTGGGCCAGGACATCCGCGATGCGCGCCGGCGGCGGCGCATTCCCGTGGCCGTTGCTGCGGAACGGGCCTCAATCAGCAAAACAACCTGGCTAAAGGTGGAGAAGGGCGATCCCGGCGTCCTGGCCGGTACGTACGCCAAGGTGCTCTTCGTTCTGGGACTTGTCGAAAAAATAGCCCAGCTTGCCGACCCGGCAAACGACAGCGTCGGCCTGCGGCTAGAGGAAGAGCGACTGCCGCTTCGGATTCGCCACAAGAAGGGCAAGCCATCGGGTGGGCTGTAATGGAAAAAAACGTTCTCACCTATGTCGATCTCGACGGCACGCCGCACCTCGTGGGTCGGTTGTGGGCGCGCGCGCGTCAGAAGAAAGAAAGCGCGTCATTCGAGTACGATCCCGCATGGTTGCAAAATCCGGTCCGCTTTTCTCTGGAGCCTGCGCTTAAGCTTGGCCCCGGCCCATTTTCACACGACGGACGACATTCCGATGTTCGGTGCCATCGGCGATTCAGCGCCGGATCGTTGGGGACGAGCGCTCATGCGGCGCAAGGAGCGGCGGCGGGCTGATCGTGAAAAGCAAGCTCCGCGAACGCTTTTCGAAATTGACTATCTTCTTCTTGTCGACGACCAGACGCGGGCGGGTGCTGTGCGCTTTAAGGCGGAAGAGGGTGGGCCGTTTCTGAGGGAATCGGACGGCGGGCGCGTGCCGACGCTTGTCGAACTTCCTAAATTGCTGTCGGCCGCGCAGCACGTGATCGACGAGGACGAAACGGATGAAGACCTTCGACTGCTGGTGGCTCCGGGCTCTTCCCTGGGAGGCGCCCGTCCGAAGGCGTCGGTGCGGGAAAAGGACGGCCGGCTTGCCATCGCGAAATTTCCGCGCAAGGACGATGAGGTCAACACCGTGCTTTGGGAAGCAGTCGTCCTGAACCTGGCCGAGAAATCGGGAATAAACGTGGCATCCGGGCGCGTCGAGAAAATCGGGAAGAAGCCGGTGCTCATCCTGCAGCGCTTTGATAGAAAAGATGCGCAACGCATTCCTTTCCTTTCTGCCATGAGCATGCTCGGTGCGAAAGATAACCAACCGCGTAGTTATCTCGAAATTGTAGATGTCCTTCGCCGGTACGGCGCAGCGCCAATGCGCGATATGGAAGCGCTCTGGCGGCGCATCGTCTTCAACATCATGATCTCGAACACCGACGATCATCTGCGCAATCACGGCTTCTTGTACGAAGGTCCCAATGGCTGGCGGCTCTCACCGGCGTACGATCTCAATCCCGTTCCGGTCGATATCAAGCCGCGCGTTCTGAGCACCTCTATCAACGAGGACGACGGCACGGCATCGCTCGACCTTGCGATGGAAGTTGCCGAATATTTTGAACTCGAAGCTTCAGCCGCCCGGAAGATCGCCACGCAAACCGGCCGCGCGGCGTCGAAATGGCGCTTGGTCGCCAAGCAAATGGGTATCAAGGATGTCGAAATTGACAGGATGGCGTCGGCATTCGAGCATGCCGATCTTGACAGAGCGGCAAAGAGATCCTAACCGGGCGGATGGAGCATAGGAATGCAAAGACATCATCTGGAACGAGTCTTGTTCGTTGTCGGAAATCGGCACTGCGGGAAAAGTACGCAGCTTCGCAGCATGTTTAGGGATGTCCGCCTGGTGCGGACGGTGGCATTTCCGAAAGACCGGAAGCTAGCTGACCTCCACAGACTCACCAACGACCGGTTTCTGTATTTGCGGTTGAGTTCACCGCACGAGTTGAAGGAAACGCCGCAGGGATTTCTCAATGACGCTGCTGTGATTACAACTGTTTGACAATCCCGCGTGATTTTTCATGTGCGTTCCCAGCTAGCGGCCGTTTAGGCTCCTCTCCCTAAAAGGGCAATCTGAACGGTCTGTTAGAGCCTCGTTGGCCTCTTAGCGGAAGTCAGCGAGGCTCGCTTCGAGAACTCTTAGAACGCCTCTCTCATCTCCCAAGCAGGAGTCACCGTGGATTCTGGAATGATTCCGCGTTCCGTCTCCCAGCCGCAAGACGCCGGTAGCTACCATCCTTAGCTGGCTTTCGCCGAACGTTGCACTGCCGCAGTGACCTCCCTAGTGAGGCCCGCGACCTCACCCGTGAGCGCAAACTGTTTGGCCATGCAAGGCAAATGCCCAACGTGCGATGCGCGACGGTGCCTCAAGGGCGTGTCACAGCTGCGGGGAAAAATGGGAAAAGTCGGCGAATTTCTTCCGCGCTCGGCTGCCGCCCATACTCGGTGATCTCGAAAGCCTCAAGGTGCTGGGCATGAGCCGCCTCCGCGCCGTAGCGCTTTTCAAGCTGCTGACGCCATTCCGGAGTGGCGTTTCGGGCTGCCATGGGCCCTACGGCCAACCATTTTTTCCGCTCGATGGGATCCTTTGGGACCTGATCGAGAATCCCAATAGTCCAAGGTAGCCATTCGTAGAATTGCGAAACGTGCGCGTCCAGCATGTCGATCTTCTTGTCGAAAACATCGTCGATGGAGATCACGATATCGGGCCTGAACGGCTGCGGTCGCGTGAAGCGGTCGCTATAGTAGAGAAACACGGGATTCTGGCGCAGGGGCGGAATGTCTGGAACCACATCGGGCACGATGACCATGTACGAGGCGTCCTGCACCAAGACACCCGAATACCGATGGTCTGGATGATAGTCGTTGGGACGCGGCCCGATCACTATGTCGGCCCTCCATTGCCGAATCTCGCGGATGACCTGTTCGCGAACATCCAACGTGGGCAAGAGCCTTCCGTCGTGGTTATCGAGTACTTCGTATTCAATACCAATGCGTCGCCCTGCTTCTCGCGCTTCGTCGCGGCGGCGCTTGGCGAGAGCCTCTCCGCCCTGTGACTGATGACCGGCGTCGCCGTTAGTAAGCGAGACGAATTTTACCTTGTGGCCGAGAGCAGCATATTTTGCGGCCAGGCCTCCTGCGCCGAGATCACAATCGTCCGGATGCGCGCCAAAGGCGATCACTCGGATGGGTTGACTTTGTGCACGCCCTGCTGGAACCAACCACGACAGCATCGCGAAGACACACAACAGCCGCGTTAAGAAATGCAGTGAAGCTGCAAAGACAGCCTGAACGAGTGATTTCGGCATAGGCGTGTACCTCGCGGGGAATAATATACCGAAACTGCCGTTGTCAGCGGCGATGATGGTATTGAAGTTATGCCGTTGGGCTCGCTCCCGAAAGCGTTTTCGCCGGTCTACAGTTGATGATAGAGTCCGATCCAAAGGGTAGCGTGTTGTCAGCGATACACGCTGTCTCGATGGGAGGGTGTCCTTTGAGAAGTATATTAATTTCACTTATCGCCGTAGTTCTCCTGGTATTTGCCGCAGGAGTTCAATCCCAGGAACACGGATGGGTGGCCCTTTTCAATGGCAAGGATCTTTCGGGCTGGAAGAACAATGGCCAAGAGAAATGGGTTGTTGACCAGGGAACAATATTTTGTGAGAGTACGGCCAACAAATACGGCTACTTAACCACGGAAAAAACTTACCGGGATTTTGACCTTCGACTCAAATTCAAAGGCGAGGCCGAAGGGAACAGCGGTGTATTTGTGCATGCGCGAATTACCGGCGTTGACCCGGAGCACGGTCCGGATATTGAGGGAATGCAAATCGAGGTGGACCCAACCGTTGGCAAACACACAGGCGGATTGTACGAAAGCGGAGGTCGCGGCTGGGTCATAATGCCGACTGCGGAGGGCGAGCGGGCGCTGAAGCAGGGGGAGTGGAACGACCTTGAGGCATCGGTTCGAGGGAGTCACTTTGTGGTTCGCTTGAACGATGTCAAAGTCACGGATCACCACGACTCGTCGACAAAATTCACCGATGGGGTGATTGCGTTACAGATTCACACTGGCGGCGGCGTGAAGATGAGATGGAAGGATATCTACATCAAGGAGAAGTAGAGACCGACGGGGTTACCCACCGGCAGTAAGCCATTGATGGTGATATTAAAATGGATAAACATGACCGTCGCGCTTTTATTCAAACCTCCATGGGTGCGCTGGCAGCGGGCATAACGCCGGCGGCGACCGCTGCGCTAAAGACGGAGGTTCCTCTCGGGCAGGCGGAAAGAGCTGGCGCGGTCCATGCCGCGCCGACGGTGCCTTCCAATGAAGGCAAAAAGCCGTTGCGACTCGGCTTGATCATTGGGATCGGCAAAGATCCCGATGCCGCCATGGCCAAGGTCCATGATCTGGGCCTGCCAACGTGCCAAGCGTTCGTCGAGGATTTCGAGCCGGGTCTGGCAACGCGACTTCGACAAGCGCTAGACAAGCACCGAATCGAGGCTACGTCATTGGTCGTCGGCGGTCCCGGGAAGGAAGTATGGGATTTTTATCAGGGGCCGTTGACTATCGGCTTGGTTCCCCAGGGGACGCGTGCGGCTCGGGTTGCGCACATCAAGAAGGCTTCGGACTTTGCGAAGCGGTGTGGCATCCCTGCAGTCCAGACACACTGCGGTTTCATCCCAGAAAATCCCAACGACGCGGTTTACGGTGAGACGGTGTCGGCGATGCGGGACGTAGCCGACTATTGCAAGCGTAACGGTCAGAATTTCCGTTATGAGACCGGGCAAGAAACTCCTATTACTCTGGTGCGTGCCATACAAGATGTTGGTACCGACAATCAAGGAGTCAATTTTGACCTTGCGAACCTGATTCTCTACGGCAAGGCGAATCCCGTCGACGCCATCGAACTTCTCGGACCGTACGTGCAGGGTATTCATGCTAAGGACGGACGCTGGCCGACAAACCCCAAAGAACTCGGTGAAGAAGTGCCGATTGGTACCGGCAGGGTGGATTTTCCGCGCATTATCTCGCGCTTGAAAGAGTTGAACTACAGAGGTGCTGTCACTATCGAACGGGAAATTTCCGGCGCACAGCAAATCGAAGATGTGCGGTCTGCGAAAGCTTATCTGGAGAAGCTAATCGGATAATTCGCAGCATGGGACAGTATCAAACGCAGAGAATTTCTTGGGTTGTAAGAAACCGGGCAGGAGTAACGGCCTGGATCGGCGTGAAACCAGGAGGATACATGTCAAATCATGAAAAGCAGTCGAATTCCTCTGACAAAATCGACCGCCGCAAGTTTCTCGAAGTAGCTGCAGTCACAGCAGGTGTCATGTTCATCAAACCGGCCCTGGTACGCGGCACTGCGGCTAACTCCGCCGTCCGCGTCGGCCTGCTCGGCTGTGGCGGGCGCGGTACGGAGGATGCGACCAACCTCGTAGACACCGGCGGTGCTCGCGTTGTAGCACTGGCCGATTTATTTCGCGATCAACTTGATACGGCCCGGGTACACTTCGACAAGATACAACGGGAGAAGGGTTACGCTGCTATAGACGCATCCCAGCTGTTTACCGGTCCGAACGCCTATCAGCAAATTGCGGCTTCCAAGGAAGTGGATGCGATCGTGGTGGCCACTCCACCGTATTATCACCCCCGCCATTTGGAAGCCGTGGTCTCCGGGGGCAAGCACGTCTACCTTGAAAAGCCCGTTGCCGTTGATGTTCCGGGAGCACTAAAGGTCATCGAAATCGGCAAACGCGCAGAGGGTAAGCTCAGTCTGGACGTTGGCTTCCAGATTCGCGATTGCCCCCCATTCGTCGAGATGGTGCGTCGCATACATAGCGGCGCTATCGGCAAGATTATTTGCGGCGAGGCCTACTACCTCACCGGCTATATCGACAGGCCGGGATGGCCAAACGCTTCACCCGCCGAACATCGTCTGCGCAACTGGGTGTATGACCGCGTCCTCTCCGGGGACATCGTCGTGGAACAAAATATTCACGTCATTGATATTTGTAACTGGATTCTTAAGGCGCACCCGCTGAAGGCCTCCGCGACTGGCGGGCGACAGGGCCGCCCTGCTAACGATGGCGACGCCTTCGGAAATTACAACGCAATCTTCCACTATCCGGATGGCGTCGACGTTACCTTCAGCTCCACGCAGTTTGCGAAAGGCTGGTGGGACGTCAGCGAGCGTTTCTTCGGCACCAAGGGCACGTCGCTGTCGCCGTATACCGGGCCGCTCGGTATCTGGGGAGACGAACCGTGGCAAGCCCCGGGTTCTCAGCCGAAAGATAAAGCCGAAACCCAGGCGTTTTCAGTTACGGGAAGTTTTACTTCGAACCTGGAGTTCGCTGACCCCGAGAAGAAGAAGGCATTCGTGGAAAGCATCACCAGCGGTAAATTCCACAACCAGGCCGCCAAGGGTGTTGAGTCTGCTCTATCCTGCATGATGGCGCGCACCGCCGCCTATAAGGGACACGAGGTGACTTGGGACGAACTCATGAAATCGACGGAGGTCTGGGATCCAAAGATTGACTTAACGAAACTCGTCTAACCTCACCATGAAGTGAGGAACAACGGCTGTCAAGCTCTTGCAGGAGGGTGAGAAATGTCCCGTGCAACGCGACGCGAATTCCTGAAGTCCTCGGTTACCGCTGCCTCCGCTGCAAGCATTGGTGGCGTGTTCACCGAATATCTTGCGGCTTCGCCGGCTAAAGGGCCGCACGCGGCTACGAGCACATCGCCGTCGCCCGCTCCCCTGCCCATCAAAAAAGGCGTACTCCTCGACATGTTGCCGGAAAAACTCACCTACGGTGACCGCTTCAAGATGGCGCGAGATGTGGGATTTGAGGTTGTGCAGGCAAATACCGAGCCCGATGCGCGCAAAGCCGAAGAGATCAAGAAAGCCGCGGACGCCGCAAACATGCGGATCGACTCCGTAATGAACATGGACCATTGGAAATATCCTCTCTCCTCGAGTGATCCAGCTGCAGTGGACAAAAGTCTCGCAGGCATGCGCACATCCTTGCAAAACGCCAAGCTCTGGGGATCAGATGCGGCGCTGTTGGTTCCTGCCGTCGTAAATGCGCAAACGTCTTATCGCGACGCTTGGAGCCGCTCGCAGCGAGAGATCCGCAAACTTATTCCGCTTGCCGCGGAGCTCAAAATTGTGATCGCCATCGAGGAAGTTTGGAACAAATTCTTGCTCAGCCCAATTGAGATGGCCACCTACATCGACGAATTTCGCAGCCCGTGGGTTAAGGCATGGTTCGACGTCGGCAACGTGTTGCTCTATGGTTATCCGCAGGATTGGATCCGGACGCTTGGCAAGAGGATCGTAAAAGTCCATCTGAAAGATTTCAAACGCTCGGAAGACGGATACGCCTGGGTCAATCTGGGGGACGGCGATGTGGATTGGCCGGCCGTGCGCCAAGCCTTCGCCGAGATCGGCTACACCGGCAGCGCCGTCACCGAACTGGAGAAAGGCGACGAGGCCTATTTGCGTGACGTGAGCGGCCGCGTAGACCGGCTAGTGCTCGGCCGTACTTGAGGCGGACTGAACATTTATATTTTCATGGTCAAAGCCCCTACTGAAGAAGCAGGGGAAAATTCTGGACACTGCTTCCTAACCCGGTGACAATTCGAGACATGTACCGCCCCTTTGTGGGTACTCGAAGGGATTTTCTGGTTGCCGCTTGCGTTTCGTTATTTCCGCAGGTCCGGCCAACAAAGAACCGTTTGGGTCCCGTTCCCGCGTTGACTCCGATTCATTTTCGTGAGGTTGCTCATCAGGCTGGAATTGATTTTGTACTTGAGAACAACCCCACGCCTCGTAAGCACATGATCGAAACCATGCCGGGCGGAGTTGCCGCCTTCGATTACAACGGCGACGGCCTAACGGACATATTCTTCACCAACGGCGCATCGATTCCTTCGTTGAAAAAGGATTCACCCAAGTTTTTCAACCGGCTCTACCGGAACAATGGCGGCATGCGGTTTAGCGACGTTACCTCGGAGGCTGGACTTGCGGGAGCAGGCTATTCGATGGGTGCAGCCGCGGCGGACTACAACAACGACGGCCACACAGATCTGTTTGTCGCGGGCGTCTATGGGAACATTCTTTATCGTAACCTCGGAAACGGAAAATTCGAGGATGTGACGGAAGCCGCCGGCATCAAAAGTGACAAGTGGTCTGTCGCTGCGGGCTGGTTTGACTACGACAACGATGGATGGCTGGACCTATTTGTGGTCAACTACGCCCACTGGACTCCAGATTTTGATAGATATTGCGGCGACCGTGACCGCAACCTGCGCGTCTACTGCCATCCGAAGTATTTCGAGGGGTTGCCAAACACCCTCTATCGAAACCGCCGCGACGGCACTTTTGAAGATGTAACCGCTAAATCAGGTATCGCTGCGCATATCGGGAGGGGAATGAGTGTCGCGTTTGGCGACTATGATAGCGATGGCTTAATGGACGTCTTCGTTACCAACGACAACATGCCTAACTTTCTGTTCCACAATCGCGGCGATGGGACCTTTGAAGAAGTCGCGCTCCAAGCCGGCGTCGCGCTCACCAACAACGGCTTGCCAGTCGCCAGTATGGGGACCGACTTTCGCGATTACGACAACGATGGCCTACCTGATCTCAACTTCACCGCGCTGGCCGGGGAAACGTTCCCGTTGTTCAAAAATCTTGGAAAAGGTCTATTCCAGGATGTCACGCATCAGAGCCGGCTGGCCGCGCTTAGTACCGCGCGTAGCGGCTGGGGCAACGGCCTTTTTGACTTCAACAATGATGGCTGGAAGGATTTGTTCACCGCCAATTCGGATGTAAACGATCTTATCGATTTGTTCCAATCGACACACTACAAGCAACCGAACAGCCTCTTCGCCAATCTCGGAAACGGAACCTTTCAGGACATTTCGGCGGAAAGCGGATTAAGCCTCGCGCGAGCCCATCGTGGCTGTGCGTTTGCGGATTTTAACAACGACGGAAAAATCGACATTGTAGTGAGCGCGCTCGGCGAGCCAGCGGAACTTTGGCAAAACGTCAGCTCGGATGTGAACCACTGGCTGATCCTCAAGCTCATCGGTACACGAAGTAACCGCGATGGAATAGGCGCCGTGATTCGGTTGGGCAACCAGTGGAATCAGGTCACCACGGCCGTCGGCTACGCGTCCTCCAGTCCGCGAACCGTGCATTTCGGAACCGGCTCGGTCGAAAAGATTGAGCGAATCGAGATTCGTTGGCCCAGGGGCATTGTTCAGATCCTGCGAAACGTTGCAACGAACCAAGTGCTCGAAGTCCACGAGCCCTCGAAATAGTCGCACATCAATAAATTTTCTAAGGCGGCGTGATCTCCACCTCACGCTGGGCGGTTGCTGATGCCGCGGCGGCGGAACGCTGCGTCTTCTGATACTCCTCAAGCATTCCCTTGGCGAGACTGGCCTGACCGGTCGCCTGGTAAGCTCTTGCGAGTTGATAGTGCAAACTTCCATCCTCGTCCGAGGCGAGCGCCGCCTTGAGATGGGGTACGGCATCGCCGGGTCGTCCGGCAGCCAGATAGGCACGAGCTAA
>Ga0134122_10002657_pt1 | contig 13149 bp, 12 predicted proteins | sample KB302_FD_96461 | JGI IMG/M metagenome (GOLD analysis project Ga0134122, IMG submission 96461) | Terrestrial soil microbial communities without Nitrogen fertilizer from Kellogg Biological Station, Michigan, USA - KB3-0-2 | ecosystem: Environmental > Terrestrial > Soil > Unclassified ...
CCGGCGAAATTGACCGTGCCGAGGATCGTCTTCTTCCTGCCCGGTGTGTTCGTCGTGATTTTAGGGCCGCCGGCAGTGACGATTCTCCAACTGAAGTACTAGAGGTCGGCCGCTAAAGTAGCGCTGTCTGCACCGATACCGCCTCTGGACCTCTACAAGAAACTTTCCGCGGACGATCTTTACGCCAAGCTGACGGTCGCGGCCGTTGTGTTCACGATCGTTTTCGAGCTGGGATATTTCTTCCAGACAAGGCCGCCGTTCGACGCGTTGGGTTATCTCATCGGGCGCGATTTCGTGAACACCTGGATGGGTGCCCGTGCGGCGCTCGCGGGCGATCCCAGCCCGTGGTTCGACTTCGAAACTTACAACGCCGCGCTCAAAAACCTCTTCGGTCCGAACTTTCCCGAGCACAATTGGTCTTATCCGCCGCATTTGTTGTTGTTCACCTGGCCATTCGGCTTTCTTCCGTACCTGCTTGCATATGCAACTTGGTGCATCGCGGGCTTTGCCGCGTATATGGCCGCCGCCGCCGGAGGCGAACGCCGCGCTGACCGCCTCCTCATGCTCGCGGTTTCCCCTGCCGTTGTCGTCAATATCCTTGCCGGGCAAAACGGCTTTTTCACAGCGGCGCTTCTCATCGGTGGACTAAACCTCCTCGATAAGCGGCCGATCGTCGCGGGCGCCCTGTTCGGATTGCTCACGATGAAACCGCAGTTGGGTCTGTTGCTGCCCCTTATGCTCATGCTCACCGGACGATGGCGCTCCATTGTCGCCGCCGCGCTGACGGCCTTGGCCTTGGTGGCAATCACATCACTGATTTTTGGTGCCGACGTCTGGGCCTCCTATTTCCGCGACGCCGTTCCGATGCAGCAAAGCGTGCTCACCCATGGCACCGGCATCTTTCTGCTGATGATGCCGACCGCCTTTATGAATGCGCACATCGCCGGTTTGCCGCTCGGGTGGGCATGGAGCATACAGTCGATGATATCTGCTGTTGCAATCGTGCTGGTAATTTGGACGTTCTATCGCCGGCGCGACCCGCTTTTGTCGTGCGCGCTCTTCGTCACCGCGTCCTTCCTCGTCACACCCTACGCGTTCAACTATGACATGGTCGTGTTCGGCTGGCTGCTCAACCGCTTGCGCGACCATGACGGAACGCAGACCTTGGACGATCGTCTTGCAATGGCCGTTTGGACGTTGCCGGTAACGACCCTGCTTCTTGGCTTGGCTTACATTCCGATTTCAAGTCTCGTTCTGGTCGCGTTTGCCGCCCGTTTGATCTGGCGCTTGGCAAGAACTACCGCAGACAAGACTGCCGCCCCCCCGATCGCCGCGCTTGCGGCTTAAGCGCGTGTGCCATGCGCGATCTACACGAACGTGTGCGGCAACCTCGCTAAAGGTCGGGCATCATAAGCTGGCGGTGTTAGCCGGTTGGGCGCCATTCCCGAATGGCCAGCGGATTCTCAACACCCGATGCAGCCACAGCGCGCTGCAGGATTGCCACAAACAGGAGCAGCAACACGACCGGACCGATCGGGACGCCGAAGGCACCGATGGTCCGCGAGAAAATCGGCAGCAGCCACGCGGCGAACAAGATGATCTTCTCGCCGCTCAGGAAATCGGTGCGTACGCCGTCGAAGGCGAGCAGGGCGATGGGTATCGCGAGCAGGATCAAGTCGTAATCGAGCACATACGGCGTGGTTAGAGTCGCCGCGGTCGCCAGTGCCGCGGCTTTCAGCGGCATGGGCACGGGACGATACCAGACCCAGACAACCGCCAACGTGACGAGAGCGGCAACCACGCCATGGACTGCGTACGCGGTTTCGATTCCGCCGCCTAGCATGCGCACCGCGGAAAATACGCTCTGGATTTTTTCCCACCCGGTGGGGCCTTGTTCCAGAACAAAGGTGCGGGTGAGCCGCAGACTGGAAAAGAACGCTCGCCACGTCTCGACGCCGAACGCGACATAGGAGATCAATGATGCAAGGACGGTAGCGCCCGCGGCAGCAATGAAAGCACGCCAGTGCCGGCCTGCCAAAAGCACGAGCGGCAGTAGCAGTCCAAATTGCGGTTTGTACGCGAGCAAGCCAAAACAAAGACCCGCAAGCACAGGTCTTCGCTCGAGCAGCAGCAAACCGCCGCCCAAAAGGCCCGCCGTCAGGAAGCCGTTCTGCCCGTGTCCGAAATTGACGAAGACCGCGGGAAACGCGAGCGCGAACAAGAGCCAGCGCCGATGCGGCAGCATGGCCCTAACCATCGCGAGGTAGGCGGGCAGCGTCGCCCCCATCCACACCGCCAACGCGATGCCGTAGGGAAGCAATGCCAGCGGCGCGGCGACCAGCAGGAACAGCGGCGGATAGTGCCACCCGAAATAGGGCGGCTGTGCATTGTCGGCAAACGGCAAGGCCGCGCGCTGGACCTCGTAATGCCGCGCATAATCGTAGGCCGCGGCGGGTTCACCCGCGAGCGCGAGCTTGCCTGCCGCCCACACGTCCATGAAGTCGGTGCCGACCGGCTTGCCCTCTGGGTCGATCAGCGCCGGGCTGAGCGCAAGATAGATCACCGCCGCCACCGCATAGAGGCAAACGAAGATGCGGGCATAGTCGGTCACCCGCTTTTCGTTAAGCCAGGACGCCCGTGTCAGGAAATCGATGCGCATCGGTTCCAGCTGATGGTGAAGACCGCGGTCGCGCCCATGCTACGGAGCGCGCAAAAACATTCGGTAAAGCGGAGCCAGACGACCGTTAACTGCGGGTTAAACCCCGTCGGCATCTACTCCGCAACGCCGTTACGGCCCGGTGAATTACCGCCGGCCGTGTGTGCGAACAGGTGCAGTCATGGAACCGCTGAAGATGGAGAGAGCGACACCGCGGCGCGGGGTCCGCAGCGAGAATTCCGAGGGTTCGCTGCCGCACTACCTCACAGTTGGTCCAAGCGTTGCCATTCTTGTTCCCTGCTACAACGAAGCCTCCACCGTGGCGCGCGTCGTCATGGATTTTCGCACGGTGCTCCCCGCCGCGACCGTCTACGTCTACGACAACAATTCGACCGACGAGACCGCGGCGCGCGCGGTTTCAGCAGGCGCCGTCGTGCGTCGCGAAACCTTGCAGGGCAAGGGCAACGTCATCCGCAGGATGTTCGCCGACATCGATGCCGACATTTATGTTCTGGTGGATGGCGACGGAACCTACGATGCACGCAGCGTCACGAAGATGATCGATCTGTTGCTCGATGAAGACCTCGACATGGTCACCGCCGCTCGCGATGCCACCCACGACGCCTATCGTCCGGGCCACCGTTTTGGCAATTTGCTGCTGACCGGAATCGCCGGCCGCTTCTTCGGCAATCGCTTCTCCGACATGCTCTCGGGCTATCGCGTCTTTTCGCGCCGGTTCGCCAAATCCTTTCCCGGTCTGGCGCATGGTTTTGAGATCGAGACCGAGCTCACTATTCACGCGCTGGAGCTGCGTTTGCCGATGGCGGAAATCCGCGCGCCTTACGGCGCCCGTCCGCCCGGCTCCGTCAGCAAATTGGCCACGTTCAGGGATGGGCTTCGCGTCCTGTGGACGATCGTCGTGCTCATCAAGGAGGAACGGCCTCTGCCGTTCTTCGCCGTGATCTCGCTCGCATTGGCGCTGAGCTCGATCGTTCTGGTGATACCCATCGTCATCACCTTCATGCAGACGGGCCTCGTGCCGCGCATTCCTACGGCCGTGCTGGCGACCGGAATGATGATCCTCGCTTTCCTTTCTCTTGCCTGCGGTTTGATTCTCGATACCGTGACGCGCGGCCGGAAGGAAATGAAGCGCCTGCACTACCTCAGCATTCCGAAGTGAGCGCCCGCTCGCAGGCACACTCGGCAGACCTGTCGAAGTTCCTCAAATTCGCCGGGATAGGAATCGTCGGCTTTGCGGTGGACGCGGGCGTCCTGCAAGCCGCGATCTCGCTCCTCGCTGTCTCACCCTATGCCGCGCGGGTGGGATCCTATCTCGCCGCTGCGACGACCACCTGGTGGCTCAATCGCCATTGGACCTTTCCCGAGGCCTTGCACGCTGAGCCGGCGCGGCAATGGGCACTGTTCCTGATGGTCAATATGACGGGCGGGATTGCCAACTACACCGTCTTTGCGGCTCTGGTGGCGAGTGTGCCATCGGTGGCCCTCCATCCCGTGCTGGGTGTGGCCGCGGGGTCGCTTACCGGATTGCTTTTCAACTTTCTATTATCCAAGAAATTCGCCTTCGCGGCGTAAGCATCTTTGCGCGGGATTTCCGGCGGTGCCTGCGTGAGGGTGTTAATGAATTCCTTACATTGCCCGTCTCATAGTCCAGCACGCCATCGTCAGCGAGTAAGCATCATGGCCCTTGTCGCCGATACGGCTCGTGCGCCCAGCGCGGGCTGGCTTCGCAACCGCGATTTTGACCTCCTGCTGATTGGTGGTCTGACCGCGGTCTCGCTCGCAGCCGGCGGATTGATCGCGATGATGCCCGCCGCCCTCGGCCTGATTCTGCTCGCAGACAATTGGCTGCTCGGCTACCCGCACGTGACCGCGACCTTCGTTCGCATGGCGCCGGACAAGCACGGCCTGAAGACGCACCGCTTCCTGGTTTTCGCTCTGCCGTTCCTAGTCGTGGCCGCTGTGGCTGGCCTCGCGCTTGGCTTCGGCATTGCGCTGGTAGCAACCATCTACTTCTACTGGCAGTGGTATCATACGCTCCGCCAGAGCTGGGGCGTTTCGCAGCTCTATCGCCGCAAGTCCAATGTGCTGGTCCGCGAGCATCCCCTGTTCACCGAGGGATTGTTCTCGCTGGTCGCCCTCTGGGGCCTGCTGCATCGACTGACCACGGCCCAGGACTACTTCATCTACCCGACACTGCCGCTCTGGGTTCCCCATGTGCCCGCCCTGCTCGCCGACGGCGTCGGGGCTCTCGCCATTGCCGGCCTCTGCTGGTGGGGCATCTCCCGCGTCCGCGATGTCATGGTGGGCGAACTGCCGCTGGCGCACACGCTGTTCTCGGCCAGCCACTACCTCATCTTCATCGTCGGCTATGTGGTGATGGACAATGTCGCCGGCGGCTGGGTCGTCACCAATATCTGGCACACCGCGCAATATCTGATGCTGGTCTGGATGTTCAATCAGAACGCCGTCGCCAAGGCGCCCGCGGATGGCTGGTTCTTCCGCTTCACCCAGCGCAACCGCGCGCCGTTGTATTTCCTCCTCTGCTTGAGCGTCGCGTTCCCGGTCTACTATGTGGTCAACAACGCCTTCTTCTGGGGCACGAGCAGCCTCATTCTCGCCGTCATCGCCAACCAGACGCTGAACTTCCACCACTTCATCGTGGACGCCGTGATCTGGCGCCAAAGACGCAAACCGGCGGGCGCACCGGCCTAGGCCGCGTTTCCCGACACGATTTTGACATACTTTCGACCGGCGCACTTCTCAGGGCCGTCGACGAATGATGGGCTTTGGTCGTCCATGAGCCGCAGGCTGAAGCCCTAGCGGAGCAAACACCGGCAGCGAGTGCCGAAAGCTGGGCAATGTCGCGCAGGCACTGACTCTTGCCAAGATCCGGTCGCCGACGGTTTCGTTTTCCCCGTCACGAAATGTGAACGGATGCTGTCAATAATCGTTTAAGCGACTTGAATGACACGCTAGCCTTGAATCCACCACTGCGGCACTGACGTCCAATTCTTGCCCTATTGGAAGTGCTATAAGGTTGGTCATGGGATCGAAGAGACCGAAATACGTACAGGGTCTCGCGGCAGGTGGAGCTCTCTTGCTTGGCCTGCTTACGATCGTTGGCGCGCGCGTCGCCGCACAAGGTTTCGATATCCCGCAGCGGATTGCTTTTCAAATCTCCACCGGTTCGACTACCGGGACGTATTTCCCCGTCGGTCAGCTCTTTGCGCAAATTCTCAGCCATCCTCCGGGAGTCGGTCGCTGCGAAACGGTCGAGGTGTGCGGACCCGCCGGTCTGATCGTTTCGGCACGCGCGTCGGAAGGCTCGGTCGCCAACGTGATCGCCGTAAATTCGGGCAGCGTCAGTTCCGGTCTGGCGCAGTCCGATGTTGTCGCACTCGCCGTCGCCGGCCAGGGACCTTTCCGTCGCACCGGTCCGGCAAAGCAGCTGCGCGTGATCGCCAATCTCTATGGCGAAGACGTCCATTTGCTCGCCGCGAAAAATTCTAAAATCAAAACCGTCGCCGATCTCAAAGGCAAACGCGTTTCGCTGTCGACCGAAAATTCCGGCACGATCATTACCGCGCGCGCCATTCTTGCCGCCTACCGGCTGACGGAAAAGTCCATCATCCCGAATTACGATACGGCCGAGAAAGCCGGGGATATGCTGCAAAGCGGACAGCTCGATGCGATGTTCTATGTCGGCGGTACGCCGGTGAATTTGATCGAGCAATTGCTGGACGAAAATGTCGCCACCCTCATCCCGATCGACGGAGATGGTCGCAAGCGCTTGCTTGCGCGTCAGCCCTCGCTTTCAAGTCACGTCATCGCCCAGGGCATCTATCCCGATGCTCCGCCGATCGAGACGGTGTCTGTTGATGCACTATGGATCACCGATGCGACGCAGCCGGACAATCTGATCCACGGCATCGACAAGGCGCTCTACAATCCGGCAAACCGCAATGCTTTGGCTTCGCAGCGCGTCGGCGCGCATTTTCTTGAGCTCGATGCCGGCGGCCGCAACGCGGTCGCGCCTCTGCATCCGGGTGCTGCGCGCTTCTTCACCGAGGCCGGAATGTTGAGACCGGCGCAAAACACGCGGCCTGTCGCTCCCGCGGGCCCACGCAAGTCCTGATTATTCATTTGCCGCTTTAGCCCGAACTCCGCTTTCGCTGCCGCTTCCCATTCGCGCATCGGCGCCAATGCCAGCACGCACTGGGAAACGCGCGCTCATTCTCATGTTCTCGCCGATTGCGGAGCCGTCTTACCATTCCTATAAGGTGGCGTTCCAGCAAGGGTATGAGGAGCAGCGATGCTGAGCGTGTTCGCAACCAAGAACGAACCGGGCGCGGAAAAAGCGGTCTTGCTGCACGCGGTGCTCGCCAAGGATCTTGAACGCTTTTTGTCTGCTCGTAGCGAGCGCGAAACCCGCTGGTTGCGCGCCACCGGTTTCGCCGCGAAGGAAGGCGAGCTCCAGCTCGTGCCGGATGAGGCAGGCCGCCTCTCTGCTGCGGTCTTGGGTTTGGGTCCTGGTCGCGATCCACATGCGCTTGCGGCATTCGCCGAACGCCTGCCGCTCGGCGTTTACGCGCTCGGCGATGTCGATCCGTCATTCGGCGGCGCGCGGGCGGCCTATGCCTGGGCGATCGGCACCTACACCTTCGACCGCTACCGCGCGCGCAGAAAGTCCGCGCGAAAGGAAACGTCGCGGCTTCTGATTCCCGATGGCGTCGACGGCGAATCCGTGTCGCGCGCGGCGGAAGGCGTATTTCTCGCGCGCGATCTCATCAATACGCCGGCGAACGACATGGGGCCGGCAGAGTTGCAGGAGGCTGCCCGCTCATTGGCAGAGGCCTTCGGCGCCCGCATCCGAACCATCGTCGGCGAAGAGCTGTTGAAAGCGAACTATCCCATGATCCATGCCGTGGGCCGCGCAAGCACGCGCGAGCCGCGGCTGATCGATGTCGTTTGGGGCGCGGAGAAGCATCCCAAGGTCACGCTTGTCGGCAAGGGCGTCTGCTTCGACACCGGCGGTTTAGACGTCAAGAATTCGTCGGGCATGCTGACGATGAAAAAAGACATGGGCGGTGCCGCCTGCGTGCTTGGCCTCGCTCGCATGATCATGGACGCGAAGCTCGCTGTGCGCCTTCGCGTGATGATCCCGGCGGTGGAAAACAGCATATCTGGCTCAGCCTATCGGCCCGGCGATGTGCTTCAAAGCCGCAAGGGACTTTCCGTCGAGATCGGCAACACCGATGCGGAGGGGCGCGTTGTTCTTGCCGATGCGCTCGCTGAGGCTGATACGGAAAATCCGCAGCTGCTGTTCTGTCTCGCGACGCTGACCGGCGCCGCGCGCGCCGCCACCGGCATGGAGCTGCCCCCGTTCTTCACCGACGATGAGCGCTTGGCGGCCGATCTCATGCGCCATGGCACGGCCGAGCACGATCCGCTTTGGCGGCTGCCGCTGTGGCGTTCTTATGAGCCCACGGTGGATAGCCCTGTCGCCGACGTCAACAACGCGCCCGATTACGGCCTGGCTGGTGCCATTACGGCTGCGCTTTTCATCAACCGCTTCATCACCACGACGCAGAGTTGGGCCCATTTCGACATTCCGGCTTGGATCGATCGTCCCAAGCCCGGCCGCCGCAAAGGCGCGGAAGCCAATGTCATTCGCGCCCTTTATGCTCTCATTGCCGAGAGGCACGGCAGATAGTCGTGAGCACTTACGATCGTCGGGTAACGCCGGCGCGGCCCGATCTCGCGGCCGCGCACTTGAAGGGCCGGATCGCCGCCGAGCGCTACAGCAAAGGACGTGTCAGCCACATCGCGTGCGCACACACGGCTCTCCGCGCTGAACCCTCCGACGATGCGACGCTCGAGACCGAGCTGCTGTTCGGTGAAAATTTCACCATCTATGACGAACGCGACGGCTGGGTGTGGGGACAGGCGGCGCTCGATTCCCATGTCGGTTATGCGCGCGCCGCCGATTTTGTCCCGCGAGCGTCCGAGCCGACGCACAGAGTCGTCGTTCGCGCCACTCCGCTGCTCCCGGCACCCGATGCGAAACGGCCCGCCCGCGAAATCCTGCCGTTGAACTCAAAGGTCGAAGTCGCCGCGGCAAGCGCGCGCTTCGTTCGGCTCAAAGGAGGGCTGTATGTATTTTCCGGTCACGTAGCGCCGCTGTCGCAGCACCAAGCCGACTGGGTCTTGGTGGCGGAGGGTTTTCTCGGCGTGCCCTATGTTTGGGGCGGTAAGACTTTTGCCGGACTTGATTGCTCGGGACTCGTTCAGACGGCGTTGGAGGCGGGCGGGATCGAAGCTCCGCGCGACACAGATCTCATGGAGGCTGCATTGGGACATGCACTTCCTTTGGACGCAAAGTTGCGGCGCGGCGATCTCATCTTTTGGAAGGGGCATATGGGCGTGATGCTCGATGCGACAGGCCTGCTCCACGCCAACGGTTTCGCGATGTGTGTCTCCATCGAACCCTTGGCCACGGCGCGCCGGCGCATTGCAGCCGACGGGCTCCAGGTGCGCGCGATCAAGCGCCTGACGGGTGCCGAGACCTAAGGTGCAGGTGCTGGTGCAGCTCCGGCGCCAGGCGGGGGCAGCGGTGCGGGTGTGTCCGCTTGCATGCGCAGGAACGCAATGAGGTTCAACCGGTCCTGCGCCCTCGGCAATCCGCCAAAGGTCATTTTCGTACCCGGCACGAACGCGGCCGGCTGCTGAAGAAACGTGTAGAGATCGCCGTAACTCCACTCCCCGGGCTTTTCCTTCATCGCCGGCGAATAGTCGAATCCGGGATGGCTCGCGCGCGGGCGTCCCACTACGCCGTAAAGATTGGGCCCAATCTTGTTGGGTCCACCCTTTGCCCAGTCGTGGCAGACGGCGCAGCGCTCGCCGACCATGGCGCCTGCCATGGCATCCGCTGCAGGGATAGCCACGGCAAAATCAGGAAGTGCCTCGGGCGCCGGCGCGGCTTTCTCGGTCTCGGCCGCAGGAGGTGCTTCCGTGCCGGCTATGACGTAGCCCGGCTTTTCCGGCGGCGGCGCATAATAGATGGCCTGGCTCGCCAAATGAACCACCAGAATGAACAACACCGCGCCGAGCACGCTGCCTATGACCTTGTTCCACTCGTGGGAATCCATCAGTTTCTCCGGAAGCTGGCCGGTCCGCACCGGCGCAGGCGCCGCGACATTACCCAGCGGCGAATGAGGGTCAAGCGCGGCATTGGTGAGGACGCATTCGTGAACCCGGTCGTGGTGATTCCCGCGCGCATGGCTTCGACGCGGCTGCCCGGCAAACCCCTGGCCGACATCAACGGTCAGCCCATGATCGTCCGGGTTTGGCGTCAGGCAGTGAAGGCGGATGTCGGGCCCGTCGTGGTGGCAGCAGCGGAACGTGAAATCCAGACGGCGATCGAAGCTGTAGGCGGCCGCTCAGTGATGACCAACCCGAATCTCGCTTCGGGATCGGATCGTGTCTGCGCCGCGCTTGATATGTTCGATCCGGACAAGCGCTTCGATGCGGTGATCAACCTCCAGGGCGATCTGCCGGAACTTGATCCGCAACTCGTACGCAGCGTGACCGCAGCACTCGAGGACAGTGGGGCCGATATCGCCACGCTCGCTGCGCCGATCGCCGACGCACGCGATTTCGACAATCCCAATGTGGTCAAACCGGTTGTTGCCTGGGACGGGACGGGTAAGCGGGGCAGGGCGCTCTACTTTACCCGCGCGCGCGCGCCGGCCGGCGAAGGACCGCTTTTCCACCACATCGGCATCTACGCTTTTACGCGCACGGCGCTGGCGCGCTTTGTCGGCTTGAAGCCGTCTCCTCTTGAATTGCGCGAGAAGCTCGAACAGTTGCGCGCGCTCGAGGCCGGCATGCTCATCGAGGTCGCCCGCGTTGACGTGGTGCCGCTCTCCGTCGACACTCCCGCCGATTTGGAACGCGCCCGAAAGATCCTCGCATGACCGAAGTTTCAGCCATCGACAAAGCGCGCCGCGTCGTCTTTCAGGGCGAGCCGGGATCCTATTCGCATCTCGCCGCACGCGAAGCGCTGCCCCACTGCGACGCCATTCCGGCGCCGACCTTCGAAGACGCGTTTGCCGCGATCCGGGAGGGGGCGGTCGACCTCGGCCTCATCCCTATCGAGAATTCGCTGCATGGCCGGATTGCGGACATCCACCATCTGCTTCCCGACGCCCCGCTCTACATTTTGGGCGAGCATTTCCACCGCGTGCGCCATCAATTGCTGGGCGTGCAGGGCTCGACCCTGTCTTCGATCAAAACCGTGGTGAGCCAAGAGCCGGCGCTGGGCCAATGCCGGAAAATCATCCAGGAGCTTCGCCTGAAGCGGCAGCTTTGGGCCGATACAGCAGGTGCGGCGCGCCACGTCGCGGAGACGAAGGACTTCTCTCTCGCGGCAGTGGCCTCGTCGCTTGCAGCCGAGATCCACAAGCTCGTTGTGCTGCGCGCCGATGTCGAGGACGCCGATCACAACGTCACGCGCTTCCTGATAATGGCGCGCTCACCCGAGGACGCCGACAACAACGGCGACGACGTTGTCACCAGTTTTATCTTCCGTGTACGGAATGTTCCGGCGGCGCTCTACAAGGCGCTCGGCGGCTTCGCCACCAACGGCGTCAACATGACGAAGCTTGAATCCTACCAGCTCGAAGGCAAGTTCAACGCGACTCAATTCTACGCCGACATCGAGGGCCATCCGGAGGAGCGCAATGTGCGGCTCGCGCTGGAGGAATTGCAGTTCTTCACTTCGACGCTGAAAGTGCTCGGCGTCTACCGCGCCCACCCCTTCCGCAAGACCCTGCGTTAGCACCCGGAACGTCCTAAATGCGGCGCAAAACGGACTAATGCACTAGGGTAAGCGGAGGACCGGGTTTGACCCCAGAACGGACATTGGCCCGTCCGTCAGTTAGCCCCGCCTGCCGCGTCTGTAAGCGTAGCCAGCTTCTCCTTAGCTTGCGGATCGCCGTGTGCCGCTGCCCGTAGATACCAACTGATAGCATCCGATCGACTTTGCTCGACCCCCAATCCCAGTTCATACATCGTGCCAAGGTGGCATTCTGCTATGCTTTCATTCGCCTCTGCAGCTAGCTTAAAGAGTTCAACAGCTTTGGCGTAATTTTGTGGAACGCCCTTTCCCTGTTTGTAGAGCACGCCAAGATTCACCCACGCTTGCGCAACTCCCTGTTTAGCCGCCAGCTGAAACCATTTTGCAGCTTCCGCGAAATTTTGATCCACACCCAACCCATGCGCGTAGAGAACACCAGCATTGTGTTGAGCATTGGGATAGCCCCGCTCTGCGGCTAGGCGGTAGAGGCGTGCTGCCTCGCTTAAATTGCGCGATGTACCTAGGCCATGTTCGTGCAACAGTCCGGAGTTGTATTGTGCAACTGGTTCGCCCTGAGCGGCAGCCTGCTGATACCAGTACAAGGCTTTTGCGAAATCCTGTGGGACGCCCAAACCGACATGGTGCATGCGTGCATAGTCACACTGCGCGGCGGCCATCCCCTTTTCGGCAAGTTCACGATATCGCTTGAAAGCTTGTTCGTAATCTTGAGGTACACCTTCGCCAAATTCGTACATGCGAGCGAGATTGTGAATGGCGATCAGATCGTCGCGCTCACTTGCCTTGCTGAACCAGTAAAAAGCTTGGTCGTAATCAATGGTGGTTCCCAAGCCTTTTCGGAACATCGTGCCCAAAGAGGTCTGCGCCAGAGCGTGTCCCTTCTCGGCAACTGGACGAAGGAGCCGTAACGCCCGCTGATAGTCGCCAAGGCGACAAGCTTCCAACCCTTTGTCGAGTTGAGAGGACCAAAAGAATGCCATAGGGGCCTATTAGCATATCGATCGGTTTGTCGGCAGCCGTCCCTTATGGCGAATCTGAGACCTCCGAGTTGAACTCACACTACCTCCAGAACGAGTCCAGAAATGGACCAGCGGCAGACACCGACAATCCTCGGCATCTTCATGTGATGGCAGCGAAGGCGGGATCGGGGGGGCGTCCAAATGGCGTCGGTCTATTCCCTTAACGCAACGATCATCTCTGCGTAGCGTTCTCTGTCGGCCCGGGCAAAGCAGCAAAACGTCACCAGGGTTTGCATCTCGCACGCCTTGAGATGCTTCGCTACCGCATCGAATGCAATCCTCGCCGCCACGTCGGGCGGCCAGCGATAGGCTCCGGTCCCGATCGCAGGAAACGCGATGGTGCGGATATTGTTTTCGTCCGCGAGTTTCAGCGCGTTGGCATAGCAGCGCATCAGCGCGGCTTCCTGTTCGATGCGCTTCGCCGCGCCCGCCCAGATCGGTGCCACCGTGTGGATCACATACTCCGCCGGCAATTTGTACCCGGGCGTGATGACGGCTCCGCCTTCCTCGCAGCGGCCGATGCGGCTGAGATCGTCGTCCAGTTCACGTCCGGCTCTCTTGCGGATGGCGCCGTCGAC
>Ga0134122_10002658_pt1 | contig 13148 bp, 9 predicted proteins | sample KB302_FD_96461 | JGI IMG/M metagenome (GOLD analysis project Ga0134122, IMG submission 96461) | Terrestrial soil microbial communities without Nitrogen fertilizer from Kellogg Biological Station, Michigan, USA - KB3-0-2 | ecosystem: Environmental > Terrestrial > Soil > Unclassified ...
CCGAAGTCCAGGAGCTTCACCCGGCCGGTGAACGTCACCATCACGTTCTCGGGCGTGATGTCGCGGTGCACGACGCGCATGGCGTGGGCGTGCACGAGCGCCGCGCAGACCTCGGAGGCGATCTTCAGCGCGTACACCATGGGGAAGGGAATCCCCTGCCCGTCCGCCTTGGGGATGATCCGCCGCATGTCCCGCCCGCGGATGTGCTCCATGGCGATGAAGTAGCTCTCGCCGATCTTCCCCAGGTCGTAGATCTGCACCACGTTGCGGTGGTTGAGCTGGGCGGCGAGCTTGGCCTCGTTGAGGAACATCTTCACGAAGGCCGTCTGCCGGGAGAGGTGCGGGCGGATCCGCTTGATGACCAGCGTCTTCTCCGGCCCCTCGACCTGCCGGGCGAGGAAGATCTCCGCCATCCCGCCCACCGCGATACGCTCCAGCAGCTGGTACTTGCCGAACGGGACGGGATCGACCGCCGAAGCCTGGGAGTGGGCCGCGCTGGGGGTGATCATTCTGGGGCGCGGACATTACCGCACGTCGAGCACCAGCACCTTCAACCACGTGCCCGGTGCCTTCCCCCCAACCACCGGGAAGTCCACCGGCGAGGGGCCGAAGCGGGCCGCCACCCGGTGCAGCCTCCCGGAAGGCCCCAACCCCTCCTCCACCATCCGCGCGAACCGCGCCTCGGACAGCTTCTCCAGGTTGCAGCACGCCACCAGCAGGCCGCCCGGCGCCAGCACCCGCGACGCCAGCGAGACCAGCTTGGGGTAGTCCCGCCCGGCGGCGAACACCTGCTTCTTCGAGGTGGCGAAGGAGGGCGGATCCAGCACCACCAGGTCGAACTGCCGCTCCTGCTTCCGCAGCCTGGGGAGCCACTCGAAGACGTCGCCGGAGAGGAAGTCGCGCCCGTCCACCGCCTGCCCGTTCAGCCGCGCGTTCTCCGCGCCCCACTCCAGCGACCGCTTCGACAGGTCCACGTTCAGCGCCGACCGCGCGCCGCCCGCCCGCGCCATCGCCGAGAACGCGCAGGTGTAGGCGAAGCAGTTCAGCACCCGGCGACCCTCCGCGTTCGCCTTCACCCACGCCCGCGTCTCGCGCATGTCGAGGTACAGCCCCACCCCCATCCCCTGCGCCGGCCGGATGCGGAAGCGCAGGCCGCTCTCCACGGCCTCGTGCTCGGGCACCGCCTCGCCCGCCGCGGGCAGCTCGGGGGCCAGCTGGTCCTTCTCCCGCGCCGCGGCCCGCCCGTCGCGAGGGCGCCGCTTGAGGTACACCGACCGCGCGCCCAGGCCCTCCACGCACGCCTCCACCAGCGCGGCCTCCTCCAGCGGCTCGTACAGGCTGAGCACCGCCACCCCGTCGAACCAGTCCACGGTCGCGCCGGGCACGCCGTCCGCCTCGCCGTTGACCATCCGGAACGCGGTGGTCGGCGGCCCGCGCTCGACCAGCGGCGCCCGGCGCTCGCGAGCCTTCCGCACCCGCCCTACGAGGCCGGAACGTTCGCGCGCTTCCACAGCGACTCCAGCGTCCGCGCCGCCGCGCGCGCCAGCTCCATGTAGTCGTGCCCCAGCAGCTGCCCCTCGCGCACCACCACCCGCCCGTCGACGATCACCCACGACGGCCGGACGGAGCCCAGCTGCATCAGCAGGTGCGGCGTCAGCCCGCTGGCGTCCTCCTGCGCGGGCACGTGGTCGTAGACGACCAGGTCCGCCAGCGCGCCCGCCTCCACCGTCCCGCTCGGCGCGCCGTAGAGCAGCGAGCACAGCTCGGCCGGGCCGCCGAAGAGGATCTGCGCCACGAAGCCGTCCGGGTCCAGCAGCCGCCCGGCGCGGGCGATCTGGATGATGCCGGTGAAGGCGCAGATCAGCTCGCCCCAGAGGAGCCCGGTGCCGCTGGTGCCCAGGCCCAGCAGGTTCTGGTGGGCGAGCACCGCCTCGAAGCCGCCGCCGCCCGTCTCCGCCAGCAGGCTGAACCTCGGCCCGAGCGCGATCAGCGTCCGGCTGCGCGACAGCCGCTCCGACTCCGACCGGTCCACCGCGCGCGCGTGCGCCGCCACCACCCCGGGCCCGAGCAGGCCGAAGCCCTCCAGCCGGGGGACGATGCGCCGGCCGTGGCGGGAGAAGGTGGAGGTGAGGTCGTCCTCGGTCTCGGCGAGGTGGAAGGTGACGCCGACCCCGAGCTCCTCGCGCGCCAGGCCGATGCGGCGGAGCAGCGCGTCCTCGCTGGAGAACGACGCGTGGAACCCCAGCGACGGCCGCACCAGCGGGTGTCCCCGCCTCGCCTTCACGTAGGCGGCGTTCGCCTCGAAGCCGCGGGTGGCGGCCTCCTCCCCGCCCAGGCTGTTGGTGGCGTGGCTGTTGGAGAGCCGCATCCCCAGCCGCTCCGCCACCCTGGCCTGCGCCTCCAGCGCCGGGCCGGGCTCGGCCGGGCAGTGCAGGTGCTCCACCGCCATGGTGACGCCCGCGCGCAGCGCCTTGCCCACGGCGAAGGCGGTGAGCGCCTCCACGTCGGAGGCGGTGAGCAGCTCGTCCAGCCGCCGCTGCAGCGCGTGGCGGGCGCGCGCCGGGCGCAGGAGCAGCTCACCGGACTGCGGGAGCACCTGCGCGTTCACCAGGTGCGTGTGGCAGTCGACCAGGCCGGGGGCCACCAGCCGCCCCTCGCAGGCCGCGCTCCAGTCGCCGGGGCGGACCGGCACCTCCCCGTCCGGCACCACCGCGGCGATCTTCCCGCCGTCGACGACCACGGCCATGTGGTCCTTCACCCGGCCGTCCGGGCTGAAGATGGCGCAGTCCTTGAGGAGTAGGCGGCCCTCCATCGCCGGGCCACTATAGTGGGTCCGTGCGCGGCACAACCGGGCGAGCGGCGGGGCTCGCGATCGCGCTGCTGGGCGCGTGGATCTACCGGCCGGTCCTCTGGGGGGAGGCGCTGGCGGGGCGCGACGTGTTTCGCATGGCCATCCCGGACTGCGCCTTCATCCTGGAGTCGCTCCGGAGGTGGGAGCTGCCGCTCTGGCTCCCGTACTCCCGCCTCGGCCAGCCGTTCCTCGCCACCTTGCAGTCGCAGGCGATCTACCCGCCGCGGGTGCTGGCCGCGCTCCTCTTCGGCCCGGTGTGGGCGCCCACCGCCGAGCAGGTGCTCCACACCGCGCTCGCCGTCGCCGGGGCGTGGATGGCCGCGCGCGCGCTGGGGAGCAGCCGGCTGGCGGCGGCGTGCTGCGGCGCCGCGTTCGGGCTGTCGCACCTGATGGTGATGCTGGCCGCGGAGCCCAACATGGCCAGCGCGGCGGCGTGGTCGGGGTGGATCGTCGCCGCGGCGCGCGCGCCCGGGGACCGGAGGCGGGCGGCGGGGCTCACCGCGCTGGCCGTGGGGGCGTCGCTGCTGTGCGGCTCGCCGGAGACCACGGTGTGGCAGGGGGCGATGGCGCTGGCGTGCGGCCGCGGGCGCGGGCGGTGGCTGGCCTCCAGCCTGGGCGTGGCGTGGGGCGCCGCGGTGGCGGCGATGGTCGTCGTCCCCGGGCTGGAGCTGGCGGCGCACTCGGTGCGCGCGCAGGGGCACGAGGCGGTGCTGGCGTGGTCCGCGTCGGTCACCCAGCTTTTGGCGATGGCGCTGCCGCACGCGGACTGGCCGCGCTCCGGCTACGGGGACGGAGAGCAGTGGCTGCTGCTGAGCACCTTCATCGGGGCGCTCCCCTGCGCGCTGGCGGCGTGGATCTCCGTCCGCGGGCAGCGGGCGTGGATCCGCCCGGTGATGGCGCTCTCCATCGCGCTGCTCCTGCTCAGCCTGGGCGAGCACTTCGCGCCCTCGGCCGCCATCCTGGAGTGGACGCCGCTGCGCTGGTTCCGCTACCCGTCGAAGTACCTGGTGGGCGCGGCGTTCGGCGTCGCGCTGCTCACCGGCGCGGGGGTGGACCGCTTCGCCGCGGCCGTCCGCCGCCGGAGGCCGAGCGCGCGCGGGTCCGCGGCGGCGCTGGTGGTGATGGTGGCCGCCGCCGCCGCCGCCCGGAGCTGGCTGCCGCCGGCGGTGTGGCTGGTGGCGTTCGTGGGGGTGGCCTGGCTGCTCCCGCAGGCGCTGCCGCCGCGCGCGCGCCGGGGCGGGCGGGTGGTGATGGCGTCGCTGCTCTTCGTGGAGCTGGGCACCGGGAACGTGGTGCTCGGGGGGCCGGCGTTCGTGAGCGCGGCGCGGCTGGCCGAACCGTCCGAGCTGGCGGCGCTGGTGCGCACCCCGCACGGCCGGGTGAGCCTGGAGGCGCAGGGCCGGCTGGACCGGGCGCCCACCGCGGAGGGCGTGCTGGAGTTCATCGCCCGCAGCCGGGGCGCGCTGGTGCCGCAGCGGCACGTGGAGGAGGGGCTGCTGGCGGTCGAGGGGTACGGGACGCCGGAGCCGGAGCGCACCGACGAGCTGCTGGAGCGCGGCGGCCAGGGCGCGCTGCACCTCACCGGTGTGGAGTGGGTGGTGCGCGCCCACCGCTCGCCTTCGCGCAACCCGGAGCCGTACCCGCGCGCGCGCTGGCTGGGCGAGGCGCAGAAGTACACCGACGACGAGGCGCTGGACTCCATCCGGGCGGACGGCGAGGGCCTGCGCGAGGAGGCGATGCTGGCGGAGGGCGACGACTCGCTGGAGTCGGACTGCCAGACTCCGCCGGTGGAGTGGCTGCGCGACGAGGCGCGGGTGGTGGAGGTGGCGGTGGACGCGTGCGGGCCGGGGTACCTGCTTCTGGCGGACCGCTGGTACCCCGGCTGGCGCGCGACGGTGGACGGGGCGGAGGCGCCGATCTTCCGCTCCGACTTCGCGGTGCGCGCGGTGCCGCTCCGGGAGGGCGGCCGCCACGTGGTCCGCTTCGAGTACCGGCCCTGGAGCGTCCGCGTCGGAGCGTGGCTCTCGGTGGCGTCGGTGGCGGCGGCGCTCGCGCTGCTGGTCAGGCTCAGAAGTAGAGGTAGAGCCGCGCCGAAGCCCCCACCGTGAACGCGCTGGGGGTGGTCTTCACGTCGTCCCAGCCCGCGCGCGCGGCGAGGTCGAGGAACGGCCGGTCGCCCCAGGCGATGGTGTAGCCCGCGGTGGCGGCGAGCGGGACGCCGAACGCGGCGACGTTCGACAGGTCCGCGATCTTCACCCCGCTCGCGGCGCCGATGAACAGGTTGTCCGTGAGGTTGAACGACACGCCGGCCGGGACCAGCACCCCGAACGCAATCCCGGGGAGGACGCCGAGCAGCGCGTGCGCGCCGAGGTCGATGGCGAGCGCGTTGCCGGCGTGGATCCGCAGCGGCACGCCGAGCTGGATGGTGGCGGTCTTCACCGCCCCGAAGAGCGAGAGGTCCCCGGCGAGGCGGGCGCCGATCTCCACCGGACCGCCGAGGAAGCGGTAGAGCGCGCCGATCGCGGGCTCGTGGAAGATGGGGTCCACGGGCTGGGCCACCGGCCCGGCGAACAGCTCCAGGTCATCGGTGATGCCGAACCTCAGCGGGAGGACCGCCTGGGGGATGTTGGAGGCCCCTCCCAGGGCGATGCCCGGCTCGACGCCCAGCAGCAGGTTGAACTTCCCGATCGCCAGGGGCCGGGCCGAGGCGGAGACGGCCAACCTGGGCGCTTCGGCGAGCGCCTGGGACGAGACGAGGATAGACAACAGGGACACGACGGCATGCGTCGAAGCAAAGCGCACGAGGGGCCTCCGGGTTGGGGGGCCCCTCAGTTAACGGCCGTATATTTTGAGCTCAAACCAAAATTCAGATCGCCGGCACCAGCAGGGCGCGGACCTCGGCCTGGGGGACCACCTTGACCGGGCGGCGCAGCTCCACCAGGGCGGGGGCGCGGGTGGAGATCAGCGCGCCGTCCTGCTCCAGGAGGGCCGAGCCGGTGGCGAGGAACAGGTACCCGCCCTGCTCGAATTGCTGGGCCTCGCCGGAGGCGGCCAGCCGGCGCTCGCGGCACTCGCGGAGCCAGGCGTTGCGGCGGTCGTGCCCCAGGTGCCGGAAGTGCGGGTGGACCCGGGCGTGCGCGTCCAGCCGGCGTTCGCAGTACAGCCGCCACAGGCGCTCGCACAGCACCGCGTCGGTGTCCATGGCCACCAGCAGCGCGCGCCGCGGGATGCGCACCAGCATGGAGGAGGTGGCGGTGCGCACGGTGGCGGTGCGCGGCTCGCCGCTGAGGGCGCCCATCTCGCCGGCCAGGGAGCCGGAGCCAAATTCATCGATGATGTGCTCCTCGCCGCCGCGCTCGGCGAGCACGTAGGCCGCGCCGCGCGCCAGCACCACCACGTCGTCGCTCGCCTCCCCCTGGCGGAAGAGGACGGAGCCGCCCGGCCTCAGCTCCAGCGACGACGCGGAAGCCAGCGCCCGCAGGGTGGCGGGGGCGACGCCCTCCAGCATCGGGGCGGCCTGGAGCTGGCGGAGGACCTCGCCCGGGCGCGGGAAGTGGGCGAGCACCGCGTCGCGGATCCGCGCCAGCTTCTGCGCCACGAACTGCTTGCCCATGGCGGCGAGCGCGGCCAGCGTCACCGGCACCAGCGTGAGCAGCCCGTGGCCCTGCGAGTAGCCGCGGTTCGCCTGCACGAAGAAGCGGGCCGCCGGGCGATCGCAGCGCTCCCAGTAGGCGCGCTCGGCGTCGGTGTCGCGGGTCTTCCAGCCCACCTGCCGCACCAGCGGGCACTGCCCCTCCACGCGCGCCAAGCCGAACTCGTCGGCCATCTCGCCCATCAGGTTCAGGATCTCCGCCGGCGTCTCGGCCCTGGCGGACGGGTACACCTCGGAGAAGTACTTGGCGAACAGCGAGTAGCTGGACGGGTGGACCAGCGAGCCCAGGTAGTAGAGGGGGCGGCCCGGGTTGGCCAGCAGCGCGCGCAGGCCGCGGAGGAGGCCGAAGCGGGCGTTGGCGTTGGCGCCGCGGAAGGCGCGCTTGGTGCCGGCCTCGGCGCGGATGATGGTAACCGGCCGGCCGCCCAGCTCGCGCACGAACTGGTGGAAGGCGAAGTAGCCCACGATGGCGCCGGCCTGGTCCTGGTGGACGAGGATCCAGGTCTTGTCGGCCTTGGAGTTGACGACGTAGCTGGCGAAGGACGTGCGGTCGACGCCGTCGAAGACGTCGCGCTGGACGGCGTAGAGGGCGTCGATCAGTTGCTCGCGCTCGTCGGGGGACAGGTGCTTGGGGACCACCACCTCGGACCGTGCGATTCGGGGCATGCGCGGTCCTTGAGCAACTGCCGTACCCGGTGCGGAGGGCCGTCGTTCCGGGGAGTTGCGCACGGAGCGGGCGTCGCGCCCAAGTACGCCTCGAACGCCGCTGCGTTCGGTAACGACGCCCGTCACGCCGCGTGACGGGTGCCTCACGTCATGTGCGGCAGAGGAAGGAGGCGGTGTCCTCCATCCGGAGCGCGCGGGCCAGGCCGACGGCCGCGCCCCCGGCCGCGGTGGCGACGGGCAGTGGGAACGCCTGGAGGAAGGTGGCGCGCTCCTTCAGGCCGCTGGGCTCGAACTCCGGGTCCCGGATGATGGTGAGGAGGGGGAGGCGGAGCCGCTCCAGCAGCGCCCGCATCGAACGTACGCTGAAGTAGTTGACGTGGGGCGGCATGCGGCCGACCTGGTAGAGCTGGTCCAGCGGCGCCGTCATCCCCGCGCGCGCCAGCACGGACGCCGTCCGGTACATCACCCCGCCGGAGATGGGGACCTTGATGAGGACGTAGCGGAGGTCGGGCCGGAGGGCGTCCAGCAGCTCGGTGAGCCAGCCGGCCAGCGCGTCCGGGTCGATGTGCTCCACGACGTCCAGCAGGGACACGACGCGCGGGCGGAAGGGCAGCCGCTCCACGGTGCGTGCGGGGCGCATGGGGTCCTCGATGCGCACGCCGGGGATGCCCATCGCGGAGAGGGAGTCCATCGAGGTGCCGGACGTGTCGGCGCCGGCGAGCGGCTTCAGCCCCTCTTCGCGGGCGACGTCGAGGAAGTGACCGCGGCCACAGCCGTAGTCCAGCAGGCCCTCCACGGCGCCGGCCTCGCGCTTCAGCGCCGCGACCAGGGCATGCGCCTGGCGCACGCGCGTCACCTTGAGCGTGCCGGTGTACGAGTCGGTCGAATCCTGGAGGAGGAAGTCCTGCTCGGAGGGCGGAGGGCCGGGGAACGCCGCCACCCGGTGGCCGCAGGCGCGGCAGCGGTGGACCTGGACGCGCGGGGTCTGTTCGGCCCGGTCGAAGCGCCGCTCCAGGCATGCCGGGCATCCGACCTCCGGGGTGCTGCTGGCGCCGTTTTCCGTGGTTCCCGTTGTTGCCATCCCCGCTGCCAATGCTCTCATCCTCGCTGATGGTGGCCCGGATCGCCGCGGTGCTCCTCGTCCTGGCGGGACTGTGGGCCCGGTGCGCCAATTTCCGCAGCGTCTTCCCGGCGCAGGGCCACGTGGAGCTGCTCCCCTCCGACTCCCACTACTACACGCGCTTCGCCCGCCTCCAGCTCCACGCGTTCCCTCGTTACCAGACCTTCGACCCGTACGTGAGCTTTCCGGAGGGCGCGCAGATCATCCTCCCGCCGCTGCACGCGGAGCTGGTGGCGGCGGCGGTGAAGGCGGTGGGGGAGAACGAGGCGGAGCTGGGCGCCGCGTGGGTGGGGCCCGCGCTCTCGATGCTGTGGCTGGGGGCGCTGCTGGGGTTGGCCTGGGCGGTGATGGGGGCGGGTCCGTCGCTGGTGCTGGCGGCGTTGCTGGGGCTGACGCCGGTGCTGGTGGACGCGGGCGCGCTGGGGAACGCGGACCATCACCTGCACGAGGGGTTCCTGGGGGCGGCGGTGCCGCTGGCGGTGATGGCGATGATCCGCTCGCCGTCGACGAGGACGGCGGTGCTGGTGGGGGTGCTGCTGGGTGCGGGGAGGTTGCTGACGCCGAGCGCCTTCATGTTCGTCCCCTGTGCGGCGGCGGCGGCGGGGTTGGCGGGGTGGTGGCGGCCGGAGGACCAGGGGTACGCGAGGGCGGTGGGGTGGGCGGGGGTGATCGCGGCGGCGATCGGCGCCGCGGCGGCGGTGGCGTTCGGGTCGGCGCGGTCGCTGGAGTACGAGGAGGTCTCGGCGTTCCACCCGCTGCTGGCGCTGGCGTGCTTCGGCGCGGCGTATGGGGTGGCGGCGCTGGCGAGGGCGCGGCACTCGACGGCGACGACGGCAATCGCGCCGAAGACAGGTGCCGGGCGACTCCGGGGGGCGGCGGCGCTGGCGGGGTCGGTGGTGGTGGGGCTGGTGCTGGTCCCGCCGATGCGCGGCGCGCTGTCGCACCTGGGGCGGGCGGACCCGTTGCTGGCGCTGGTGACGGAGTCAGAGCCGCTGTGGCGGGATCCGAAGTGGGCGGTGCAGTTGCTCGGGGCGGCGCTGCTGGTGCTCCCGCTGGGGTTGTTCCTGGCGCTGAGGCGCGTGCGGAGGGACGACATCCCGCTGCTGGCGCCGCTGTGCCTGGTAGTGCCGCTGCTGGGGGCGGCCGCGATGCAGGCGCGCTTCGCGCCGGCGCTGGCGGGGAGCGCGGCGGTGCTGGTGTCGGAGTGCTTCGCGCTGATCGACCGGGTGGTGTTGCGGAGGGTGGTCGCGGCGGTGGGCGCGGTGCCGCTGGCGCTCTCGCTGGTGCCGCCGGCGAGGCAGATCCCTCCGGCGGATGTCCGGCTGGTGCGGCCGACGCTGCTGTGGATGCGGGATCATCTGCCGCCGGCGTCGGCGGATCCGTACGACGGGCAGAAGGCGTCGTACGGGGTGGTGGCGAGCTACCTGCTCGGGCACACGCTGCCGCTGTGGTCCGAGCGGCCGGCGGTGGCGACGCTCTTCTCGCAGTTGCGCGTGCACGTGGAGGGGAACCGGCGCGCGGCGGACGTGCTGGCGGCCGGGTCCGATGAGGAGGCGTACGAGCGGGCGGTGGCGGCGGGCGCGAGGTACGTGCTGGTGACGCCGGCGGAGCGGATCCTCGGGCACGATGGGGAGGCGGTGGGCGCCAGCGCGATGGGCAAGTTGCTGGAGAGCGGGTGGATGGGGTCGCCGGAGGACACCACCGGGCACTTCCGGCTGGTGCACGATTCGGAGGAGAAGCGGCAGCGGCCGGAGGGCGGGAGCTACGCGCGGCTGTTCGAGGTGGTCTCCGGCGCGGTGCTGCGGGGCGGGGCGCGGGCGGCGGGGCCGCAGGTGGCGGGGAGGAAGTACGCGCCGGCGGCGAGCGGGAAGGTGCTGCGGGTCAGCTATCCAGGGCGGTACCAGGTGGTCTGCACGAACGGAGGCAGCGGGACCGCAATGGTGGGCGAGGACGCCGTGCACCAGGGGAGCACGATCGCGGTCGAGGGCTGCGGCGGGTGAGGCGGCGGTCGATCTGGGCGTGGGTGGGGTTGGTGGCGGGCGTGTTGTTCGTGCACCGGCAGGCGCTGCTCGGGAAGGTGATGGCCGGGCGGGACGCGTTCCGCCTGTTCATCCCGGATTCGGTGTTCCTGCTGGAGTCGATCCGGCACGGTGAGCTGCCGCTGTGGAATCCGTACCTGCGGCTGGGGCAGCCGTTCGCGGCCACGCTGCAGTCGGAGGCGTTCTATCCGCCGGAAGTGGCGGTGACGCTGGCGTTCGGGCCGTACGTCGGATTCACGGTGCACCACGCGCTGCACGTCGCGGCGGCGGCGGTGGGGATGTTCCTGCTGGCGAGGAGGCTGAGGACCAGCGCGGCGGGCGCGGTCGTGGCGAGCGCGGCATTCGCGCTGTCGCCGATGCTGGCGGACCTCCATGGGCAGCGGAACGTGATGGACGCGGCGTGCTGGACGCCGTTCCTGGTGCTCGCGGCGCTGAGGGTGAAGGCGGACTTCAGATCGGTGGGGTTGCTGGCGGGGGCGATCGCGGGGTCGTTCCTGTGCGGATCGCCGGAGACGCTGCTGTGGCAGTTGATGCTGGTAGCGGCGGTGGTGTCGTGGCGGCGAGCGACGGTCGTGGCCGGCGTGTGGGGTGCCGCCCTGGCGGGCGTCGCGCTGGTGCCGGGGGTGGAGTACGCGCTGAACAGCAGCCGGGGAGGAATCCAGGGGACGCTGGAGTGGAGCATGTCGTGGGCGCAGCTCGCGTCGATGGTGTTCCCGTTCGCGGACCAGCCGCGCGACATTCGCTACTGGGGTGAGGACGAGTGGTTCGTGGTGACGCTGTTCGTGGGGGCGATCGTCTGCGCGCTGGCGGTGGTGGGCGTGCGCCGCTCCCGGCGGGTGTGGCCGTTCGTTGCGGGTGCCGCGATGTTGGCGCTGCTGGCGATGGGGCGGCACTTTCCGCCGGCGGCGTGGGTGCTGAGCGTTCCGCCGTTCTCGCTGTTCCGCTACCCGGCGAAGTACGTGGTGGGGTCGTTGTTCTGCGTGGCGGTGCTGGCGGGGTTCGGGGTGGATCGGCTGGCGGTGCTCCTGAGAAAGCTCCGCGGTCCATCGATTCGCGGGGCGGCGCTGTCGCTGGTGGCGGTCGCAGTGATGCTTTTGCTCTCCGTGCCGATCACGCGCGCTTCGCTCTTCAGACCTGGGTTGTCGTCCGGCGTGTTCTGGTCGGTGGTGGCGGTGGGTCTTGCGGCGACGCTGGTGCTGGGGGTGCCGAGGCGGTTCCGTCGCGCGGCGCTCGCGGCGTGCGCGGTCGTGGAGCTCGGCACGTACCACTTGATCGCGGTGGGCGCGGGGTGGATCTCCCCGGAGCGGCTCCAGCGGCCGTCGGCGCTGGCGGCGGCGATCCCGCTCTCGTTCGAGGGGCGGATCAGCATCGATGCGTACCGGCCGGATGACCTCACGCCCAAAGCGACGTCGCAGATGGAGCTGAGCCGGGATGCGCTGTGGGCGAACCGGTTCCTGGAGGAGGGACTCTCCGCGCCGGAGGGGTACGGGGCGCCGGAGCCGAAGCGGATCGAGGAGTTCCACCTGTCGCAAGAGCGGGCGCTGCTCGACCTGATGGGGGTGGCGTACTACGTGCGGCGCGGTCCGCCGCCGTTCCCACACCTGGTGAAGGTCGAGGGAGGTGGAGAGCTCCCAACGCTCTATCGAGCGGACTCCGCGTCGCCCCGGGCATTCGTCGCCGAAAAGGCGCGGGTGGTGGCGGATGGGGACGCGCTGAGGGAGTTGCTGAGCGCGCCGTCGGAGGTGCTGTTGTCGGAAGGTGAAGCGGTCGAGGCGACGGGGTGCACGGGGTCCAGCGCGCGAATCACACGAGCGATGCACAACGCGCTGGAGGTGGACGCGGTGGCCTGCCAGCCTGGCTATCTCGTCGTGGCCGACTCGTACTACCCGGGCTGGGTGGCGGAGGTGGACGGCCATGAAGCGCGGGTCGTTCGCGCGGACTACGCCCTGCGCGCCGTCGCCCTACCCGCTGGAAGTCACCGCGTCGCGTTGCGGTACCGGCCCATGAGCTTCGCGATCGGGCTCACGCTCTCGGTGGCGGCGTGGCTCTCGTTCGCGTTCGTTCTGCTGCGCACCCGGAGACGCGCTGAATGAGGCGGGATCGCCGTTCAGCGCCCACGCTTTGCGCGCATGTATCGTCAGCGCGCAACGCTCTCGCGCACAGCGCGTTCACGCAGGGGCCTGCCGCGTGACAGATAGGCGCCGGCGCTGGCTGATCACGCTCGCGCTGCTGGTCGCGGGACTGGCGTTCACGTACCGCCCCGTCTTCCGCGGCGCGGTGATCGCCGGCCGCGACGCGTTCCGCCTGTTCATCCCCTACTCCGCGCTGATCCTCGAATCCCTCCACCAGGGTGAGCTCCCGCTCTGGAACCCGTACATGCGGCTCGGGCAACCGATGGGCGCCGCCCTGATCTCCCAGGGCCTCTACCCGCTCGCCATCCTGACCTCGCTCGCCGCCGGGCCCGTGTTCGGCGTCACCCTCCGCCAGCTCCTCCACGTCCTGATCGCCTGGTTCGGCGTCCATCGCCTCGGGCGCGCCCTCCACCAGTCGCACCTCGCCGCGTCCATCGCCGCCACCGCGTTCGCGCTCTCGCCGCTGATGACGGACCTCGGCGGCCACCAGAACGTCGTCGACGCCGCCGCGTGGTCCGGCTGGATGGCCCTCGGCTGGCTCCGCCTCACCCTCCACCCCGCCCCCCGCCAGGCAGCCGCCGCCGCGCTCGGCTGAATGGCTCTGGGCGGGACGCCGATGGCGTCGTGGGATTGGGTCTCGGGGGGTCTTGCCCCCCTTCGCGCGTTCCGCGCGAGTCCCCCCGCCTGA
>Ga0134122_10002659_pt1 | contig 13148 bp, 9 predicted proteins | sample KB302_FD_96461 | JGI IMG/M metagenome (GOLD analysis project Ga0134122, IMG submission 96461) | Terrestrial soil microbial communities without Nitrogen fertilizer from Kellogg Biological Station, Michigan, USA - KB3-0-2 | ecosystem: Environmental > Terrestrial > Soil > Unclassified ...
GATGGTGAGGAGATAGAAGTAGTTGCCGCTGGCGGCTTTCGCGCTGGGAGAGGTGGTGATCTGAACCCCCCACCAGGCGTTGTCCGGCATGTTGGCGGCGGAGGCCGTCCAGAGCGGACCGCTCATGGCATTCGCGGCGTTGCCGGTCCAGCTCCCGATGAGGTTCCCCGGCACTGGCGTCCCCGTGCGGAGCGGATCCGCGTAGACGCTGTAGATGAGCTGCCGCGTGCCCACGTCCCAGTGCTGCGCGCCGCCGCCGCCGCCCGTGTCGCCGTCGAAGACGCTGAGCGTGAAGCTCGCCTGATTGGCGGGGATCGCCATCACCATCGTCACTCCCTGCTCGAAGGTGGCGATGCCGGCGCAGCCGAAGCCCATGAAACGGCCGTCGGTGGCGTTCGCCGTCGGAAAGGCGGCGAAGGGTCCGGGCCCGATCTGGGCGGTCGCCATTGCGGTCACCAGCAAGGCGCTCGAAATGCCGAGCTTCCATCGCAGGGAAATCATGAGAAAACCTCCTTCATCCCTCCCTTTCCCGACGGGGAGAAAGGACCTTTAATGTGTCGCAATCACGTGATCTTGAGCCTCCTGCGTCAGGAGATCGTCAAGTAGCATCGACGCGATCCCTCACCAATAGGCCCAGCCGGATCACAAGGCCGCGCCAGCGCCCCGGAGCAGCGTCAGGAAAGAGCTCCGGCATTTCCTAGCTCTTTTCCGGGACGGAATTCTTGGCGGTCTCCTCTGCCTTGCCTTGCGAACCCAATTGCCGAAGGACCAGATCGCCGATCTTGTCCGGATCCTTCAGGTAGTGTTCTTCACCCGTCTGCAGGTTCTTGATGCAGCCCCGGATCGCGTGCTCTCCAGGGCCCGCCGCCGGTTCCACCCAGAACCGGACCAGGAACGAACCCGACTGACTCCGGGATCTTTTGGTCTGTCGGCCCGCCATCTCCGGCGCGGCACTGCTCTCGGGTTTACTGCTTTCGAGATCTTCCATTTTCAATATCCCCGCCTATAAGCATCAAAATTTTCTACAGTATGAGAACCAGCCGTCAGGGAAGTGTCAGGAAAGGGCTCCGGGGGGCCCCAGGCGCCGCCGGTTATAATGCTCTCCGACGGCTCAGGGGTGAGGTGCAAGTGAGCGAATTTCGGGTAAGACTTCTCGGGGGCTTTGAAGTTTGGCGCGACGATCGCCAGGTCAACGGCTTTGAATCTCAAAAAGTACGGGCTCTGTTGGCTTACCTGCTGTGCAACCGCAACCGGGCCTTCAGCCGCGACCACCTCGCGGGGTTGCTCTGGCCGGAGAAAGATCCGGATGCAGCGCGGCACGTCCTGCGCCAGGCAATTTACAACCTGAGGTCCTCGCTGCCGGACGGCGGCTCCGCTCAGCCCTTCTTGCTCAGCGCTTCCACGGGGCTTCAGCTCAACCCGGCAGCCGACTGCTGGCTCGACGTCGAAAAGTTCGAGGAGGCGGTGAGCCTGGGTACCCGGCGCGACGCCATCGATCCCCACCACCTCTCCACCGCCGCCCAGCTCTACCGCGGGGATTTCCTGGCGGGCTTCTTCGTCAAGGAAAGCCCGGAGTTCGAGGACTGGATGCTCGCCGAGCAGGTGCGCCTCCGCGAGGCGGCGGTGGAAGTCCTGCACAAGCTCATCGAGGGCTACCGGCGGCGAGGCGAGTATCGCATCGGCGTCCATTACGCGCGCCGGCTGGTGGCCCTCGAGCCGCTGGCGGAAGAGGCCCACCGCGAGCTGATGCGCCTCTGCGCCCTCGCCGGGCGGCGCAACCGCGCGCTGGCCCAGTACGAGGAGCTGCAGAACCTACTCCAGGACGAGCTGGGCGTGGAGCCGCTGACGGAAACGCGGGCCCTCTACGAGACGATCCTGACCGAGGGCGTCGAGAAGGAGGGCGCTACGCGCGAGCCCGCGCCCATCGGCCCGCTGGTCCCTCTCGCCGGCCGGCGGGAGACCTGGGCCCTGCTCCAGGAGGATTGGCTGCGCGTGACGGAGGGGGCGCTATATTTCACCGTGGTGACCGGCGAGGCGGGGATCGGCAAGACCCGCCTGATCAAGTCCTTCCTCGACGCCACCACCTCCATGCGGCGGTGCCTGGTGCTCAGGGGCAAGGGTTACGAGCTGGCGCCGCTGGTGCCCTATCAGCCGATCATCGAAGTGCTGCGCAGCGCTCTGGCGGAGGAGGCTGAGGACGTCGGCCGCGACCTCGCCGGCTTCTCCGAGCAAGTGCTGGAGGACGTGGCGCGCCTGGTGCCGGAGCTGCGCGACCTGCGGCCGGACCTGCGGCTGCCGCCGCCGCTCGCCGGCCCGGAGGACCGCCAGCGGCTCTTCGGCTCCGTGCTGCGCTTCCTGGAAGGGCTGTGCGCAGAGGGCGCGCCGCTGGTCTTCTTTCTCGACGATCTGCATCTGGCCGACCGCGATACCTTCGACCTGCTGGCCTTCCTGGCCGCCCGGCTGACCGGGCCGGTGTGGATGCTGGCGGTGTGGGAGGGTGGCCTCGGTCGGGACCATCCCCTGGCCCGTATCGTCCACCTCGCCGAGGCGGCGGGCGCGGTCACCCGGGTGGAGCTCGGACGCCTCGACGCCGCGGCCCAGGAGGAGATCGCCGAATTCCTCGTCGGGGAGGCTCAAGCGGCCGAGCTGTCGCGGTTCCTGGAGCAGCGGAGCGCCGGTCTGCCTCTGGCCGTGGCCGAGGCCGTCAACATCCTCTGGGACGAGGGGGTGCTGGCGGCCCGGGACACGGGGGGGTGGAGCCTGGTGCGTCCTCTGCCGGCGGCCGGCCCGCGCGACGAGGATGGCCTCGACGGGCTGATCCGCCAGCGGATTCGCCGCCTGCCAAACTCCACCCGGCGTCTCGCCTCGCTGGCGGCGATCATGGGGCAGCGCTTCGAGGTCCACCTCCTCCAGACGGCGGCGGCCGAGCACGCGGCGGTGGTCGAGATCGGCCTGGAGATCCTCTTGGAACGATGGCTGATCCGCCAGTTCGCCCATTCCTGGACGAGCACCCGCCGTGAGCGGGACATCGTGCTGTGGGCCCGCGGGGCGCGCCGGGGAAACTTCGAGTTCGCCCACAAGCGCATCCGCAGCGCCCTCTACGGCGAGCTGAACCCCTTGCGCCGCCAGGTCATGCACGCCCAGGTAGCGGAAGCCCTGGAGCACCTCGGCGAGGGGCGCGACAGCGAGGCTCTGGCCTATCACTACCTGGCGGCGGGGGATTGGGAGAAGACCCTCGTCGCGCTGGAGAAAGCCATGGCAAGGGCGCTCGCGGTGCTGGCGGGCGAGACCGCCCGGCACTACTGCGACCAGATCCTCGAGGTGCTGGACCGGCTGACGGCCGCGGCCCGCAACGACACGCTGGCCGAGAAATGGCACGGCGAGCGGGAGCGGATGCGGCAGGTCCGGGAGCGGATGGCCGGCCCATCCGGGTGAGGCGCATCGCGGCGAGCGGGGCGCGCCAGGACTCAGCCGAGCGGTACCGTCCGGCCGGAATCCCGGCCCAGCCCTGCCTTGGGGACGTCGATGCCGAGCGCCGTCGCCAGATCGATCTGGTGCTCCTGCTCCTGGAGGATGATCTCGCGCAGGTCCTCGGCCAGGGCATACTCGCCCAGCGCCTCGGCCTGGCGCACCCGCTCGCGGTAGTTGCGTACCGTCTCGTTCTCGTTCTCGAGGTCGAAGCGCAGCATGTCCTCGGCCTTGTCGGAGGTGCGCACCGGTTTGGGGGTCGTCGTCGGCTCGCCGCCGAAGTAGTCGATCTGCTTGGCGATGATGAGCGCATGCTCGAGCTCCTGGGCGGCGTGCGTCTCGAGCTCGGCGGCGATCGCCATGTAGGGCGCGCCCTTCAGTACCTGGCTGTAGACGACATACGAAATGATGGCCTGGTATTCACGCGCCAAGTCCTCGTTGAGGAGCTCGACGAGGCGCTTCCGTGTGATGCTCTCCTCCTTCTCCTGCTGCTTCTGTTTCTCCTGCCGCTTCTGCTTCCCGCTGTCTGGCATGGTGCCTCCTCGTGGATGGCTGGGTAGATGGATCGATTGCGTAGGCCGCCGCCTGGAAACATGCAAATCCGGCGCCCGCCTCGCCGCCGTCAGCTCTCTGCGATATACTTGAAGACGCGAAAACATCGGCCCGGCGGTGGCGCCGCAATTGAAGGTAGAGTCGAATCATGCGGACCTATTCACAAGGGCGAACCCCGCCTCAACAGCAAGGCTCTTCCAGTCTGGCTCGGTCCAACGCGGCAACACCCGGACCGCATCCCGGATTGCCCGGTCCGGCATCACCCCGCTTCGGGCACGATTTCAGCCGGATTCCCACACATTCGCCTTCAATCGAACCCCATGTCAGTGCTCATCGATCCGGTCGCCTTCTGCCGTTCCTGGATACCATTCAGAGATCCTTCGGACGCCACGACATCTCGCACGTCCGCGCGCACACGGACGGCGGGGCCGTGGCCGAGGCCCGGGGGATGGGAGCCGAGGCGTTCGCCCGCGGCTCGGACGTGACGTTCTCCCGCCCGCCCAGCCTGCGCACCGCGGCGCACGAGGCCGCGCACGTGATCCAGCAACGCGCCGGCGTGCAGGTCAGCGGGGGCGTCGGACAGGAGGGAGATCCCTACGAGCGGCATGCCGACGAGGTGGCGGAGCGGGTGGCGCGCGGCCAGTCGAGCGAGGCGCTGCTCGATGCGCCTCCGGGCGAGGGAGGACCTCGGCCTGATTCGCGTCCGCCGGTCTTCCAGATGCGGCGCATTCCGCCCAGCGTGCGCGCCCTTCTCGTATCCGGCGGCGTCGACGGTCCCAATTTCACTGCCAATGCGGACGGCGCCCAACGCCTGATCGACCGTGCCATGGCCGAGCTCTCGGCCGCCGATCAGGCGACGGTGCTGACCAACCGCCGGGGTGCATTGACAGAGGCCGCTTTCAACGCGCTGCCGCGCCGGGAGCGGCTGAGCAAGCACGCCGAGGCGATCATCGCGCTGTTCCCGGCCCGGAAACTCGGCGATCCTACGTTGCTGGACGTCCATCCCCGGCCCGCCACGACCGACGACGCCAATATCGCCAAGCTTCAGGTGCACGCGAACGCCATCTTCGACGACATCGCCACCGGCGCGCGGGACGCATGGCTCACACAGGTCTTCGGGGCCGGCAGCGTCGCGACCGCGAAGACGAAATACGCCGCGGCCCGCACGCGGATGAACGCGCTGGTCGGGTCGAAAGACGTGGTCACCGACCGCGGGTCCGGCTTTTCGGGCGAGGTCTTCGAGGGCGGGCTGACGGGCCCCAATCAGATCAGCGTCGCGCCGGGCATTATCGACAATCCCGACGTCAACGGCTCCATCACGACCTTCGTTCACGAGAGCATGCACGCGGGCAACACCGACATCAAGGACGACGTGTACATCACCGCCACCGGATTCACGACGCAGACCGAGGCGCAGAAGCTCCGCAACGCGGCTCACTTCGAGGTGGTGCCCTGGAGGATCCTCGATCCCGCTTCCCCGCATGCCTTCGCGGTCGTGCCGGCCACGGTGCCTCCGACCTTCCAGACGTTCATTCCCGCGGGAACGACCGTCGGCGGCGTGACGGCGCCGGCACGCACGGTTCCGCAAGAAGGGGTCGTGGCCGCGTACACGCAGATGCGCAAGGCATGGGCGCTCGGGCTGAACCTGCACCGGCGATACGTTCAGTTGTACCGCACGCCGACGGACTGGACGGTGCCCCAGTTCGGGGGGACCGTCCGCTTCGATAAGTCGATCCCCTTCTGGTCGAAAGTTCAGAAGCTGACGATCCATGCCAAGTCGGTCATCGACCCGGCGTCCCCCAATGAGGCGAAGCGCCCCGTATCGCAAATCGACGTCGCTCTGTCAGAAGGACTGACGCGAAAGTTTGGCCTTGCGGCGTTTTCCGTGCTCGACCCTCTCAAGACGGATGCTCAGGTCCGGGCGTTCGAGGTGGCTCAGGCGACCGCCCCCGAGCTTGCCGCGGCCTTCCCCGGCGGCGCTCACACCGACGTCGACGCCGAGCGCGACTTCCTGCTGAAGCTGGCCGTGCGGCATCCAAAGGTGGCGCCGATGACGGGCCCACCGGCGCGCGACTTCCGCGTCGTCAAACAGCAGGGCGATCTGACCCTCTCTCTGTGGAGCGATATCCTGAAAGACAGAGACCCGGCCACTTTCGCCGATTGAGCTTGCGCGCGGCCCAGGCGAAGAGGTGTTCATGTCGCTACCGCTCACGCCCGGACAGCTCCTCGAGCAGGCGATCCGCGAGGACCGGGCCGAGGTGGTGTTGCAGGTCCTACAGAGCACCGGCATCGACGTCAATCAGCCCTGCGACTCGCTCCGCTACGACAGCGTCTCGCCGCTCATGACCGCGTTGCGCGCCGGCAACGCCCGCATCGTCGCGCTCATCGCCGCGCAGCCCCGGTTCGATCTGACGCAGAGCCTGCCGGAATACGAGCGATGGAGCTGGGTGATCACCTCGCCGCTCGAAGTGCTGCAGCAGTACCTCGGCATCCCCGGCAGCGACGTCAATCAAAAGGACGGCAACGGCAAGACGCTGCTCCACGAGGTGGTCTACGATCTCGGCTCGCAGGAGAAGCTCCGGGAGCTTCTCTCCCGGCCCGGCATCATCGTCGATCCGGAGCAGGTCGACGGCACGACGCCGCTTTACCGCGCCGGCCTGGCGGGCAACGCCGCCGCCTTCGAGCTGCTGCTCGAGCGCGGCGCCGACGTCAACAACCGCAACAAGGACAATCTCTGGACGATCCTGATCTGCGCCGCGGCCGGGAACCACATCGCCATCGCCGAAGAACTGCTCCGCCGCCCCGAGACCGAGGTCAATGCCGCGAGCGACCTCCAGAACACCGCCCTGCACGTTGCCGCCGAGCGCGGTCACACGCGAATCGTCGAGCTCCTGTTGCGGCGTGCCGAAATTCTAATCAATCCCGAGAATCACATGGGCTGGACGCCGCTCGCCAAGGCGGCTTTCGCCGGCCACGTCGAGGTGGTGAAGCGGCTCCTCGCGCGGCCGGAGATCGAGGTCAACTTCGTGGATCAGGACCGGCAGACGCCCCTCTTCCACGCGATCTCGGCCGGCAACCTGGAGGTGGTGCGCCTGCTCCTCGCCGACCCGCGCACCAACGCCGCGATCGGCAACCGGCCGGCGCGCCGCACCGCTCACGACATGGCCGTGGCCCTGGGCTTCACCGCCGTCGCCGAGCTGCTGGGCCGGCACGCGGGGGGCGCCGACGAGCTCTCGCCCCGCGACCCGTACGTCGAACGCAAGATCGAGCCACGCCCCATCGCCTTCATCGATCCGTCGAGAAAATGATCGCGTTGGAGCCGGGGTTATTTCGTTACCAGACGATCATAAAGCACCATCAGCGCAGTCGCAGCGAAACCGATGCCGGCGAGGACCCATCCCATGCCGCCGGGATTGGACGAGCCGCGAACGAAATGCTCCACCAGCCAGCCGCCGAGCGCGCCGCCGACGAACGAGCCGATGGCCACGGGCAGAAAGGCGAAGCCCATGAAGGTGCCCACCTGCTCGCGCGGCGCGAGATCCGCGACGTACTCGTAGAAGCGCGGCGCCTGCAGGGCCTCGCCCAGCGCGAAGACGGACATCGCCACCGCCACCATCTGCCACGATGGAGCGATGGCGATGAGCAGCCAGGAAGCGGACGCCACCGCGAAGCCCGTGGTCATGGCGACGATCGGCCGCCACCGCCGCACCAGGGCGCTCACCGGCACCGTCAGCAGGATGAGCGACCAGGCGTCGACCGTCTCGATCAGCTCGAAACGCTCGAAGTGCAGGACCTCCGTGAGATAGAACGGCAGCGAGTAGAAGATCTGCCAGAACATGATCCAGAAGCCCGAGAAGATCAGCAGGAAGCCGAGGAACCGGGCGTTGCGAAAGACCAGGGCCGCGTCGCGCAACACCTTGCCGAACGAGGTGGGCGCCGCCTCGCCGGGCGCGCGCTCGGGCTCGCGGAAGAACAACAGGGTTCCCAGCAAGCAGAAGAGCGAAGTGATGGAGGAGGTCACGAGCACGAATTCGATCCCCAGGCTCTCCCGCACCTGCAAGGCGAGGATCGGCCCCAGCGCGCCGCCGACGTTGACCAGCGTGTAATAGATCGAATATCCCAGCGACTTCGATTCCGGTGTGGTGGTGCGGGCCACCGTGCCGACGATGCAGGGCTTGATCAGTGAGCCTCCTACCGCGGTGAGCAACAGCACGGCGATCATGTAGGGGACGCGGCCGACGGCGGCGACGATCCCCTGGCCGAAGCTCAGCCCGGCGAGCCCGATGAGGAAGTAGCCGACGCAGAAGATCGCAAAGCACGCCGCGAGGCAGCGCTTGAAGCCGTAGCGGTCCACGATCGTCCCCGCCACGATCGGCAGGCAATACAGGACGCCCGAGAAGAGGCCGGCGAGCGAGCCGGCGGTCTGGGGGCCGAGGCCGACCTTCAGCGCCAGGTAGATCGTCAGCACCGCCTTGGCGCCGTAGAAGGCGAAGCGCTCGAAGAGCTCCAGGGTGTTGGCCACCCAGAACGTGCGGGAGAAGCCTCTGGCAAGGCTGCGGATGCGGGCGTCGGGGCTCATGCGGTTTTCGTGTCCCCTGCCGGCGCCGTGAGGATCTTTCCCTCGGTCTGCCGCAGGCGCGCCAGCGTACTGTGCTTGCGGCCATAAAAGAAATAGATCACCATGCCGATCCCGAGCCAGACGAAGAGCCGCAGCCAGTTCTCCGAAGGGAGCGAGAACATCAGCAGCAGGCAGCTCGCGATCCCCAGGATGGGCACCAGCGGCACGAAGGGGACGCGGAACGGCCGCGCAGCTTCCGGGTGCCGCCGCCGCATGACGAGCACGGCGGCGCAGACGATGACGAAGGCGAACAGCGTTCCCATGTTGACCAGCAGCAGCAGCACGCTGATCGGCAGGAACGCGGCCAGCGCGGCCACGAAGAGGCCGGTCACGATGGTCGACTTCCACGGCGTGCGGAAGCGTTCGTGGACGGCGGCGAAGAAGCCCGGAGGCAGCAAGCCGTCGCGCGCGATGGCGAGCAGGATGCGGGCCTGGCTGAGCATCGTCACCAGGATCACCGAGGTGATCCCGGCGAGCCCGGCCAGGGCGATGAGGGCCTGCGCCCAGCGCAGCCCGACGCGGCGGAAGGCGTCCGCCACCGGAGCGTTCACGTCGAGCTGGTCGTAAGGCACCATGCCGGTGAGCACGGCCACGACTCCCATGTAGAGCAGCGTGCAGAGCACGAGGGAGACGACGATGCCGATCGGCACGTCGCGCTGCGGCTTCCGGGCTTCCTCGGCGTGCGTCGAGACCGAGTCGAAGCCGATGTAGGCAAAAAAGGCCAGAGCGGCGCCGGCCAGCATCCCGAGGGGTTGGCCGCCGGCGTCGCTCTGGCCGAGGAGAGTACGGCCGAACAGGTTCAGACCCGCGAGGCCGTAGGGAGCGAAAGGGTGCCAGTTGGCAGGGTTGACGTAGAAGGCGCCGACCCCGATCACGAAGAGCACGGCCGCGACCTTGATCGCCACCAGGGCGGTGTTGACCCGCGCGCTCTCACGGATGCCCACCACCAGCACGACCGTGACCAGGGCGATGATGGAGACGGCCGGCAGGTTGATGAACGATCCGGTGGCCACCAGCCGGCCGAGCTGCGGATCGTAATTCACCACCGGTCCCGCGAGGACATGGGGGACCTTCCAGCCGAAGACGCTGATCAGGTTCTGGAAGTATCCGGACCAGCCATCGGCCACGGTGGCGGCGCTGACCGCGTACTCCAGCACGAGGTCCCAGCCGATGATCCAGGCCATCAGCTCGCCCAGCGTGGCATAGGCGTACGTGTACGCGGACCCGGCGACGGGGACCATCGACGCGAATTCGGCGTAGCAGAGGGCCGCGAACACGCAGACCAGCCCGGCCACGCCGTAGGAGAGGATGAGCGCCGGTCCCGCGGTCTGCCGCGCCACCGCGCCGGTGGCGACGAAGATGCCGGCGCCGATCACCGCGCCGACGCCGAGGCTCGTGAGCTGCACCGGGCCGAGCACCCGCCGCAGCCGGTTCTCGCCCTTGAGCTCCTCGAAGAGCATGCTCAAGGGCTTGCGCGCAAAGAGTGGGTTCGCCAAGGATTCAACCTCCTTCCGGTCTGAGAGGAGGCTAGAGGGTGGCCCGGGGGCGAGACTATTGCCGAGCCTTCGGGAGATTCCCGGACGAAAAAGAAGGTAGAGGGAGGTGATGCGTGCTTTGCGCTCAGCTTCGCGCCGTCACCCGGCCTATCCGAAGCCCTTCGGCAAGGCGGTAGGCGTGATGGGCGGTGACGATGGCGCCCTCCTCCAGCCGGCTGCGCAGGCCGTGGATGTGCCGCGCCGCGAGATTGGTCATCTCGGCGCGGCCGGCACCCTCGGGAGCGATCCGCTCTCCCACCTCCAGGACGGGAACCCCGCTGCCGCCCCGCAATCGATCGTCGACCAGCTCGCTCCAGGTGACCGCCTCCTGGCTGCCCGGCTTGAAGGCGATCCGGCGCTCACCCATCAGGATTCTGCCGCCGATCTCGACCGCCGGCGCTCCGTGCCACACCACGAGGTCCAGATCGCTTTCCACCTCGCGGCGGTCCTCCTCCGTTTTCGCGACGGCGGCGGCCGGCGGCCTCTCGCCGCTGCAGGCGATCTGGAGCTCGAATGGAAAGGTCCGATCCAGATACGCGCGCACGACAGGCAGGACCATCGCGCGCAGCTCGCCCTTGTCCATCACGTCGCGGGGATTGAAGCCGGCGTCGATCAGGTCCCGGCCGAAGGTGGCCTCGTAGCCGCGCTTGTTGGAGAGGAAGCGGCAGGTGGGCGGGTTCTCGGCGAACATTCCCCGCACCGTGCTGGCGAGATAGATGGACTCCCACCAGCGGTCGGCCGGGATGAAGCCGAGAGTCGAGAGCTGGATGTCCTGGAGCAGCAGGCCGCCGGGACGGAGCATGCCCGCCAGACCCTTGCAGAAGCGGTTGGCGCTCTCGAAAACACCGGGATCGAGGGCGGCGCGGCGGACATCGGGCGGCCCCTCGTCTCTCGGTCCGAAGCTCGCGGCCACCTGAAGCGAGGGGTATGCCTCAAGCCACTGCTCTACGAGGCGCGTGGTGTCCGGTCCCGCGCGGTCCAGGCAGAGCACGGTGGTCAAGGCGAGGATCGAAGGCTCCATTTCCGCCAGGACCCCGAGGAGCTCCGTGACGTGATGCAGGTGATCCTCGGCCACCACCAGCGGTCGCCGCGCGAAGGTGGTCGCTCCGACCCAGGTCATGGCTGGCTACTATAGCGACCTCTCGCGGAAGACCGATCCTCAGAAAAATAGACAGCCTGCTATATAATGGTCTCGGAGGTTCCCGAACCATGAAAACTCCGGCCCTGGTTTCCGCCGGAATCGCTGTGCTCTTCCTGGCCGTCGTCTCCTCCTCTGCTGCGCCGCCGCCGGCCGCGATGGTCCAGGTCAGCGTGGATCCCGGCGCCAACCGGCGTGCCGTCAGCCCGCTGATCTACGGCGTCAACTTCGGCAGCGCCGCGCAGGCCACACGCGTGAAGTGGCCGGTGCGCCGCTGGGGCGGCAACGCCACGACGCGCTACTCCTGGCGGTACGACGTGAGCAATCACGCCTCGGACTGGTTCTTCTATGACCTCCCCGAGAGCAATTCCAATTCGTCGCTGCTGCCGGACGGCTCGGCGGCCGATCGCTTCATCGACGAGACCCGCGCCGCCGGCGGCCAGGCCCTGATCACCGTGCCCACCATCGGCTGGTCGCCCTTCGACCGCCAGCGTCGCTGGGGATTCTCCGTCCGCAAGTACGGCGCGCAGCGGGAGACCGAGTGCACGGTGACCGGCAATGCCTTCTGGTGCCAGCCGGACGCGGGCAACGGCGTACGGTCCGACGGCAGGCTCATCACAGGCAACGATCCGCGCGACACCTCGCGCAAGATCGGCGCGCCGTTCGTCACCGGCTGGATGGATCACATTGCGGCGCGCACCGGCCGCGCCGCTCAAGGAGGCGTCAAGCTCTTCGAGCTCGACAACGAGCCGATGTTGTGGAACAGCACGCACCGCGACGTCCACCCGCAGCCGGTGACCTACGAGGAGCTGTGGCAGAAGACGCGCACCTACGCGGCGGCCATGAAAGCCAGGGACCCGGGCATCCAGATCCTCGGTCCTTCCGACTGGGGTTGGTGCGCCTACTTCTTCTCGGCGGCGGACGGCTGTACGCCGGGAGCCGACGCGCGCGCCCACGGCAACGTGCCGTTGCTCGAGTGGTATCTCTCGAAGGTTCGCGAGCACCAGCAGTCCACCGGTGTGCGGCTGATCGATTACCTCGACCTTCATTACTATCCGCAGGCATCCGGCGTGGCCTTGTCGGACGACGAGTCTCCTGCCACGGCGGCGCGGCGGCTACGCTCGCTCAAGGGCCTTTACGATCCTTCCTACGTCGACGAGTCCTGGATCGGCCAGCCGGTCCGCCTCATTCCACGCATGAAGGAATGGATCGCCGCGCGGCTCCCGGGGGTCAAGCTCGCCATCACCGAGTACAACTGGGGCAATGACGACGGTCCGAGCAGCGCCCTCGCGCAAGCCGAGGCGCTCGCCATCTTCGGACGCGAGGGGATCGCTCTCGCCACTCGCTGGGTGGCGCCCGAAGCGGGCAGCCGCGTCGAGGACGCCTTCCGCCTCTACCTCGACTACGACGGCCGGGGAGCGAAGGTGGTCGGCGACAGCGTCCGCGCCGTCAGCTCCGACGTCAACGCCGTGGGGGCCTACGCCGTGGCCGGAACGGGCTCGCGCCTCTTCGTGCTCCTCTTCAACAAGGACACCGCCGAGCGCCGGGCGGACGTCCAGATGACCGGCGGATTCGTCCGCCCCGCCACGCTCTACCGGTTCGATCCCACGCACCGGCTGGGTTCCGCAGGGACCGTCATGCCCGCGGGCGGAGCCTTGTCGCTCGTCCTGCCCGCCCGCTCGGCGACACTGGTGGTGGATCGTAGTCGCTGACACCGGACCCGCGGGTCGAACGCTTCGCTGACCGGGTCGGACGGTTCGACCCGATCGCCGTGGCGTCCGCACGGAGGGTCACGCACCGTGCTGCCCGGGTCCTGGCGTCCGCTTCGGACTGCGAA